>Ga0163144_10028927_pt1 | contig 10663 bp, 10 predicted proteins | sample OliLak19BULKMAT1_FD_123175 | JGI IMG/M metagenome (GOLD analysis project Ga0163144, IMG submission 123175) | Freshwater microbial mat bacterial communities from Lake Vanda, McMurdo Dry Valleys, Antarctica - Oligotrophic Lake LV.19.BULKMAT1 | ecosystem: Environmental > Aquatic > Freshwater >...
CGCTGATGGATTGACCGACAACTTGCACCGGGGCTCGATGGCCGCGGAGTGCCGGCTTTGGCGGGCCAATAGGTTGATTGACTGGACGATGAAGGAATTGGTCCGGGGCACGCTGCGAGAGTTGATCAAGGCTAGCGGCAAAATTTAGTTTTTCTTGGCATTGCCCCTAATGGGTACAAATTCTTATCGTTCTAGATGGTAACCTCTCTCGGCGTGATGTTCTTTCTGGCGGTCTGCGCGGCCGTAGTCGTTTGGTTCCTTTGGAACAGGAGTCAGCAGCAGCTCGTGAAGGTCTAAGACGAGCTCGTGAAGGCGACGAAGTTCATTGGGCAGGTCAAGCCTCGATTCGAGCAGCTCCAAAGGGCCGACGCGATCTTGGCACAAAAGACCGGCGAAGCGGACCTTGCGTCGGCGATCATTCTCAATAAGCCCCTTGCCAAAGAACAGGACGCAGCACGCCTGTTCGTTGACGCCCAGGTTCAAGCCGAGAAGACCGTCGCCGGCGCATGGCTGACCGCCAAGCAGATCAGCGGCGATGGCTACGACGTCATGCGCAACCGCCGCGAGTGGGAGAAGGTCGCCAAGGCCATGTCGAACCGAATCGACGGCTACGGCGACGAGTACATCAAGCCGTCGGGCAGTTTGCTCGACGACCTGGCCAAAGAGTTCGGCCACAAGGAGGCCGGCCAGAAGCTTTCCGCGGCCCGCAAGCGAACGGGCGAGATGATTAAGGCCGGCAAGGCCGCGAGGTGTGACTACGTCGAAGATGATCGCCGCCTAACCGCCGAACAGTTTGTGGCATTCGCCTTCAGCGGGCTGGCCGACTCGATCATGACGCGCGTCAAACACGCTAATTACGGAAAGCTCGAAGCCGAGATCCGCGATGCCTTCACCCTGATCAAAAACTTGGGCAGGGCTTTCCGCAACGCGCGGGTGACACAGCCGTATCTCGACGCCCGGGTCGACGAGTTGCGATGGGCGGCCACCGCCCGAGAGCTCAAGCGGCAGGCTCAGGAAGAGCAGCGACAACTTCGCGAGCAAATCCGCGAAGAGCAGAAAGCCCAACGTGAGATCGAACGAGCTCTCAAGCAGTCTGCCGCCGAAGAGCAAAAGCTTAAGTCGCAGCTCGAAGCCGCCCAGAGGCGGGCTCAGGCCGCAACTACGCAGGCCGAACGAGACCGCTTGGCCCTGCAGCTTGCCGAGCTTCAGATCAAGCTCGCCGAGGCCGAGGCACGCAACCAGCGGGCCTTGAGCATGGCCCAACAGACCCGCGAAGGCCATATCTACGTCATCAGCAACGTCGGGTCGCTTGGCGAAGGCGTGCTCAAGATCGGTTGCACGCGGCGGCTTGACCCGATGGACCGCGTGTGGGAGCTCGCAGACGCCAGCCTGCCCTTCGACTACGACGTGCACGCGATGATCAGCACGGACGATGCACCGGAGCTAGAGCGGCCAATGCACAAGGCCTTCGCGCTGAACCAAGTGAACCAGTGCAACCCGCGCAATGAGTTCTTCCGTGTGGCGATCGCCGATGTGCGCAAGGCCCTCGACGAGCGGGGAGTCGCCGCGTCGTGGAGCATGGAGTCGGAATCACGCGAGTACAAAGAGACTCTGGCCATCGAGGCGAAGTTGGCGGCCGACCCCGAGATGAAGAAGCGGTGGGTTGCCGGCCAACGGGACATAGAGATCGAGCCGGTCCGAGATGTCCGCGAGTTGGAGGAATCGGCCGCGGAGTAGAGGGCTCGCCCCAATTGCCTGTCTGCCCGAACGTCCGATTTGTTGCGCGGATTCAGGAAGATTTCGTAGAAATCGACGCGATTGGGTCACTCACCAAGCGTGTCCGCTCGGTCGGCCAAGTTATCCACAAGAAAAACGATTCCCACTCAAAATATTTCGTTCGCCCCAAAAAGCCGACAACCCCATCGATTACTCGGGTTTGTTTGTGTCGGCCTTTGCCCTTGTGTTCATTAGGTCCGGACGGGTCCGGGCGGGTCCACCCTCACTGGCTGAATCGGACAAAAGAGCCAATGAAAGCGGGCGAGGAGGATCGAACTCCCGACATTCAGCTTGGGAACTTGAGTGTACAGGGTCAAAACCATCTAGAAAACGATATGTTCTTGAGCACCCCCAGCAGTATCCCCAGCGATGCGGTCGCTGGGGCCGCGGCCAACGAACTCGCCGCCATCATTTACGCTTGGGGCAGCCTTCCGGCCGCGGTGCGGAATGCGCTGGCGGCGGTGATTGCGGCGACGACGCGGGAATGAAGGTGTTGCGTGAACGGCGGGAACTCGAATTAGTCGCACGGCGGTTGGTGTTTCATAGTTGCTCGGCGGACGAGGGCGAACGTTCGCCAGCTTGTTATGGAAACGGCTTGCTCGAATGCAGACTAGTGCCGATCCCCAGACGCAGCGGCGTGTGCCGCCATCCGCTGGTGTTGGGAATACCAATGCGCGGCCCGCGCAGGATAGAGCTCGTCTCCGCGGGCGACGCGGCGGGCAGAACGGTGAGAGTCGGGGATCAGCCAAGCAGGTCAAAACCATCGAGCTCGCGATTCATTTAGAGGGCTTCGCAGAGGCTGGCCGGGCCGGGCGGGGTCCATGACGGATGAACTGGACCGTGCAATCAGTTGTTGAAGGGGTGATGGCGGCCGGGGACGCCGCGGGGTGGGAGGGGGTTCTGGCTGGCTGTGTAGTGGAGGGGTGCCCGGGGCAGGTTATCGATGCTGCGCGGATGGAGTTGGGGATCAGTGTGACGATGGCACCGGCACCGGCGCCGACTTTACAGCCGAGTTCGGTGGGCCTGCGCTGGGTGGGGTGCGGGATCGGGCTGAGCGGTTGGTGGTGCTGGGGGCGGTGGAGTGGATTGGGCCGTATCGCATTGAGCGAGCAATTGCGCGGGGTGGTTTTGGTGTCGTGTATCTCGCCAGCCAAGAGCAGCCGGTGAGGCGGCAGTTGGCGATTAAGGTTCTGGACCCGGGGCGGGCCAGTGAGATGTCGCTGCGGCTCTTTAAGCTCGAGCGGCAGGTGCCGGCGTCGCTGAGCCACCCGGGCATTGCGACGATGATCGATGCTGGTCAAACCAGTGCGGGGCAGATGTATCTGGTGATGGAGCTGGTGGGGCGGACGGTGGCGGGCAAGGTGGTGCCGGCACTGACGCTGACGCAGTTTTGCGATGAGAAGCGGATGACGATCCGCCAGCGGCTGGAGTTATTTAAGGATGTGTGCCACGCGGTGCAGCACGCGCATGGACGCGGGGTGATTCACCGCGACCTTAAGCCGAGCAATATTTTGGTGGCGGAGAGCGAGGGCAAGCCTGTGGCCAAGGTGATTGATTTTGGGATTTCGAAGTTGGTGGATCCGGGGGAAGCAGCGAGCACGCGTGGGATGACAGAGGCGGGCGCGCCGATCGGCACGCTGGCGTACATGAGCCCGGAGCAGGCCAAGGGTGAGAAGAGCATCAGCACGCAGAGTGATGTGTATAGCCTGGGCGCGGTGCTGTAAGAGTTACTGGCGGGTGTGTCTTGGCTGCGGACTACGGGGACGAGCTATGAGGCGCAGCAGAAGGCGATCCGCGAGATTATTGATGGGGAAACGACGCCGCTGAGTGAGCGGCTTGAGCAACTGGAGCCGACTGGGACGGTGGGAGGAGTGGATATCGAAAAGCTGGCTGAGGTGCGCGGGATGTCGATGGCGGGGCTGCGCGGGTTGCTCAGGAAGGAGCTGGAGTGGATACCGCTGATGGCGATGCGGAAGGATGTGGGACGGCGATATGCGACGGTGGCCGAGTTGGCGGATGATGTGCAGCGGTATCTGGATGGGCAGCCGCTGCGGGCTGGGCCGGAGAGTGGGTGGTATAGAGCGCGGAAGTTTGTGGGGCGGAACCGGGTGCAGGTGGCGGCGGGGGTGGTGGTGGTGAGTTTGGTGGTGGCGACGGGGGTGTCGGCGCGGTTTGGGGTGAGGGAGGCGGATCAGCGGGTGGTGGCGGAGAAGTAACGGACGCGAGCCGAAACCATCAACGCGTTCGTCACCAAGTCGTTGCAGTCAAGCGACCCGATGGCGAATGGCAGCCGGGACACGACGATCGCTCAGGCGATGAACAACGCGGTGAAGGAGATCCAAGCGGGTGCGTTCAAGGATGAGGAGGAGACTGAGGCGGGGTTGCTAGACAACATCGCGACGATCCTGACTAACAATGGCCGGTATGCCGAGGCGGAGCGGCTCCGCAGGCGGTCGATGGCGCTCACGGAAAGGATCTTTGGACAGAACGATCCCGATGTGGCCACGAGCCTGAACAACTTGGGCGAACTTTACAGAACGCACGGCCAGTACGCGGCGGCCGAGCTACTCCATCAGCGGGCGTTGGCGATCAGGGAAGAGACCCTTGGACCCGATCATCCTGATGTGGCCGTGAGCCTGAACAACTTGGCCGGGCTTTATAGCGCGCAGCGCCAGTACGCTGCGGCCGAGCCACTCCTCCGCCGGTCGCTGGCGATCCGGGAGAAGGTCCTTGAGCCCGATCATCCCGATGTGGCCATGAGCCTGAACAACCTGGCCGCGGTGTGTTTCATGCAGGACCAATATTCAGCGGTCGAGCCGCTTCAGAGGCGATCGCTGGTGATCTGGGAAACCACCTTTGGGCCCGACCAACCCAACGTGGCCACGATTTTGGAGGATCTGGCCGTGCTTTACCGCAAGGCCGATCGCGTCAAAGAAGCAGAGCCGTTGGAGGCACGAGCTAAGGCGATACGCGACGGTAAGCGGTAGGGCTTCGGGTGGGCCGGCAACGCCCGCACGCTTTCCCGGGTGGCTCTGCTGCGACGGTTTTTCGGATTCATTGCTGAGCGAGAACTGGCCGAACTTCTTTAAACTGAGCGCCTGTGGCTGTGGGTTCATGCCGGCACGACAGGCTGATTTGGCATGCCCCGAATAGTTCGAAACGAGGCTGACAACGTGTGCATCCGCCGTTGGTGGGCAAGGTCTGTTCGATCACAACGACAAGCTAATCTGCGCGAAGGCCATGAAAGAAAAGATGCAGACAATAACGATCAGTGGAATGACTTTGAGGAACGACGCTTCATCTCTGCGAGCCGCCCACCATTCGATACCCATTTCGACGCCCATTAGTATGGGCAACAAAGCAAGGCCGCACAGGCTAATCCACACAATCTCAAAAGGCGAATACGGCTTGCAGGCGTTGGCAATCGATCGATTCATAACCTCCTCTCGGAGGGTCATCATGGCTGGATTGGATAGCTTGTAGAATATCCTCACTCGTGTGCCCTCAAGAAACTCTGCTTTGACCTCGTCGATCCAGTCGGGTTCACGAGTGTCAGCCTCCCGTTGGAGCTCCTCAGTGCGGGTGAATTCGCCGTTGGCCAGTAACAACTGATAGCGAACCGTTGCATGGGCCTGCTGATCATCGTTGACTGGCCATGGAAATGGCTCCTTCTTCGAAATAAAATCCGAAAGAGGACTAGGAGACCGGTTCGGCCATCCACTAGTCCGGTTCTTTCGCTGTTCGTACTCTATTTTCTGTCGCGCTTGATTCTGTGAGTACTCGCGGTTCTTTCGAACCTTATATTCGAGGCTAGTTTCTACTTTACAATCGGCAATGACAGCCGTACTCTCACGCCACTTGAGCTTGGCCCGACGGTCCTCGGAAGTCACCAATGCCCAGTACGCCATTACGCAACACAGGACAAGCGACAGTGCCGCGAAGACGGCCCACCACCTCCGGCGGTTTCGCCACCACGCCCTTGACGACTCCGCGGTAGGCAGCGTCGCGGACCTCGTTGTTGATGGATGCAGTGAGCGAATGCAGCCGGTCCAGATCGGAGATGTGACGTACCAATGACCTCCAACTTCGACAACGACCACCTTCTCCTGGATGTAGACCAAAGGACCGCTTTGAAACGGCGGCCATTGTTGAACAAAAGGCCCTCGCCACGTAATGATCGAGCTCTTACTCCATACAAGCGAGACACGCGCAACTCCAGGTTCAAGCAAAAACGACTCGGCACTTTCAAACTTGAGTGGAGTTATCTGCTCGCCAGCCTTCAAAACAAACATACCCGCGAACTCTTTGTCGATGGTAGCTGACATTCCCTTCCAGTATTTGCCAAAGAGTTCAATAGTTCCCACTGCTTGCTTGGCATGATCGAGCAGATACACAAACGCGAGCCGGGGCTCGCCCAGCCGGCCGTGGAGCTCAAAGTCGTAATACTGCCGGGCGGCTTCCTCGGGCGTTTTTCCGGCGGCAGGTTGCGCCTTGAGTCCACGACGGGTGGTCACTATCATGGCTAGCGAAGCAACGATAATGAATGCGGTCAGCATTAGGGAAAACAAAATGAACTCGATGCGGTCGGTCGCCCAAGACGACACGGCTGGAAAAATCGCTGACCATTCTCTCGGCCAGTAGCCCAAGTAGAAAATCCATGCGATGAGGGCCACCAGTATTCCTACCGTACCCCAAACGACACCGGCGAAAATCCCGATTCTTCTGTTCGTCGCTGTCCAATATTTCCGGTATCGCGCAAAGCCCGCGAGGAGCGACGCCTCTGACTCGGCTTTCAAGATTGTTGTCCATTCAGACATTCGACGAACTCCAAGGTTGTTTTCTGCACAAGTCTTTAATCGCGCCTGTTCCCCAGCTCTCGACACAGATTGTTGGTTACGGCTCAGGTCCATTCGCGAGAGTTAGGTCATCCCCAACTAAAGCGCTCGCCCCACCAAGCGCCATAAGACTCCGCCGATGAGCGATGGCCCCGCCCTACAAGAATCTCAGTCTGCGAACCTGATGCATGACCATCACTGCCCGCAACATTGGATCCATGCGTGACATCTGCTGCAGCCTCACCCGTGGCAATCGGCCCTTACAACGCCACGATCAGCGTGGTATCACCCCCCCACACCGCTCAGAAATAATTGCCACCCATTTGTTCAGCGGGATGAGCCTGATGGTATGAAGCCGTTCAGATTCATCATCGCGGTTGAGAGGCATACGGAGCTCATGCTAGTAGACCTTAAGCGAATCGTCCTGAAATCACCAAACAGTTGCGATTTCCAACCGACTGGGGATTGCAACAGTTTCATCCGTCCCGACGCAGCCACGGCGCACAGCCGCACGCGTGATACAAAAAGCTTAAAATCCTAACCAAACTCTATCGGACGGTGGACCGGGACCGATGACGCCGAACCGCTAGAGGCGCGGGCAAAGGCAATTCGCGCCGGGAAGCCGAAGGTCTGCAGGTTTTGTGTCGCTAGCGTGTGCGGATAGCCCTGATTTTCAGCGCAGTCAGGCATGGGCAATAAAGTTGAGCATTGAACTCTCGCCCTGACGAAAACAGTTCGATCGAATCTGTAGAGCATATTGACACCAAGCCTGACCGCCACCACAGGTGATGGTAACGCTTGCGGGTGCTTGACCGGGCCGATGGAGCGGTAGGCGGGGCCCCTCTCCGGCGTCAAACCACACCATATACCCTCTGGCTGCCGGGAGAAGCCGAAAGATCCAGATCAGATCGCCGTGCCGGTGTGATCTAAAAAGTTCATCCGTGTTGGCTCAGGAAATGCAGGCTGGTCAGCGTTATGAGCTTCTCACACCCGTGTTTCCTGATCCGGGGCTTTCCACAGGCGAATCAGTTCGACAATCTTCTGGGCTTTCCATTGAGCATGATTCTTGGGTCTCGAGAGGGTTGCTAAGACCACTCTATGTGAATCGAACTGACCGGTTCCGTCGAGATCCGATAGCTCGATTTCTACATCCTGGTGACCGCCGGCTCCTTGACTGGCCTCAACCGTGGTGACTTTTTTGAGGGGTACTTCTAACCACCGGGTCTTTTGGCCCAGTGACATGATTGCAACTCGCAGGACGCGTCGACGATCGACCCGTAGAAGCTCCCATCCGCCTGAGAAAGGCTTCAATGGGAGCGTTACGAATGAGAGCGCTAACAATCCAACGACGACGTTTTTGATTGCCTTCCAGAGCGTGGTTGCATAAAAAGGTCCAATTATCCCATTCAAGAAGAGAATAGCCAAGAGGACCAAACCCCCAGCCCGCCAGCTGACCAGGGCCATCCGGGGATAGAGCGGAATGAACTTGACGTTGTCCGTCTCGATCACCGTACAACGCATGTCACCGATTCGTTCGCCCCGAGTAATTGTGGTAGCTTTCGCAGTTGTTGTTACGTCCAAACTCATCATCGAGCGGGAGGCGATCCGCATCACAAGCGTCCCTGAAAGGGCCACAACAATCCCCGCAGACAACAACACCAGGATCAACCGCAGGATCAATGGCACGGTTCCATCTGCCGACGCCAACATCCCGGGCGCGATGTTCCAAAAGACGCTCGTCAAATAAACGAGAATGAACAGGAGCACTGCGAAAATCGCAGTCAAAAGTCCCAGCGAGCTAAATCGCTGGGCGATGTCGCAGCAATTCCCCCACCGTTGAAACTCCTGTAGTGAAGATTGAGATTCTTGATCGGATGTATCCACTTGGGTTTGCTCCTGAAGGTTCGGTTGCGAGCCGGTGTTGGACGCGGCTGGTTTGGATCAGCGGCGGAACCGAGTCAGTTTCGGCGGTAATCTAGGCAGAGTGGCACCGAATCAGCCCGCGATGTAGCCGAAGTTCAAAGCCGCGTTTTTGCCTTGAATGCACCTCTGGTAATACGCAAGAACATCCTTTGTCAGCGCATCCACCTTGGGATTCCGCATGAGAACGGCCAACTCCGTCGCGGCAAACACCTTGTCCCGAGTGATTCCACTGCCAATTTGAAACGATACCTTGCCAATAGCGTTGGCCGCAAAGATTCCCGACAGAGCACGCCATGCGATAAACCCATCGCTCTGCCACGGCACCTGCCGCTCCAAATCCTGGACCCGAGCAAGCAGGTTGGCGTAACCCGTGCCGGGAGTGGAGACGGTCATAAGGATATCGGGAAGCGTCTGCTTGTCAGCCAACTGAGGTTGCGAGAGCTTCGCCAGCGCGATTTCTTTCCAAATCGGCATGAAGAACGATCCTGCGTACAGCAGTGTCTTGTCGGGATGTGCACGGATCCTTGCTCGAATGGCAGGATTATCGTGGAGATAACGCATGAATGTCTTGGTAGCTTCTTGCAGAGCCATTGCATGTCCTCATGTTTGGCAGCATCCGTTGACGCGGCCTTGTGCGCCTGAACTCTTCAAGCCAAACCGGCTTGGTCCGCTATGGTACCGCTACACCGCGACCTTCTCCACGACCAACAGTTCTGACTTGGGGTATCTATCGAGCCTCCAGCGGCCAAACAATGTCCGAGCGGCGAAAAAAGGGTTGAAGCTAGGACGACCGTGGCGAGAATTCGTGTGATGCAATTGGGACCGAGATCGCATCGCTGGAGGCAAGGCGTACTCGCTCCGGCTTAGAGGAGGTAACATTTACCCGCGGAATCGGTCGTATTCGACCAGCTTCACCGCTAGGATTAATTGATCGCTCAACGGGGCGCTCAGCACCGAGGAAGTTTCAGAACGGGAGTTGTCATGGCATATATTGCAACCGGATCGGAAAAAGATTACGTCGGCAAACCATACAAGAACGCAAAGGGTAACACCGAGTGCGTCGTCTTCGTCCAACAGGTGTCGAGGGCGCCGCTTACGACTGACTGGAAGAAGGGCAAGCATGTCAAGGACGCCAAGCCGGGCGACATCCCGGTGGGAACTGCAATTGCCACGTTTGACGACTCGGGCAAGTATCCCACCGATGACAAGGGTAAGCACGCGGCCATCTACCTCTCCCACACAGCCGTTGGTATCACGGTGCTCGACCAGTGGGCCAGTCAAGGAATGGTTAAGAAACGAACTATTACCTACAAACAGAACGGTAAGCGTAGCAACGACGGCGATACTTTTTACGTGATCGATTGACCGCCGTTACGCTCCCGATATCGAGCGCGGAGCGTAATCGCACATTGAGAACGCTTGCGACGGAAGTTGGCTTGTTCAGAAACTGCCTTCCGCATGTTTGATGGCGCGGTGCAGTGCCGTTTTGAGTCTGCCGAGAACGATCTCAACGCAGATCGACTGCGGCGGCAGGGTCTGCGGAGCTTACGAGGGCGGTACTTTTTAGCTTTCTGTGACCAAGCATCGTCTTAGGAACACGAGTGGGTTGCAACACCTACAACGTTATCGTAATCCAGGGTGGTGCGGAGCCTGCCGAGATCGAAATGCCGGGGGCGGACCAACTGCGGGGTTCGGTGCTTCCCCGTGCGGTAATTTAACTAGTCAAGGAACGAACGGTTGATCGCCAGTTATGTCACCATCCGCATAAGTTAACTGTGTTTCACTCACAGCTCTTTGAGCCGGCGCACCGCATCGGCGATCATCCCGCCGTAGTGGCTCCGCCGTCGGCTTTGCGTCTGCTCGCTGACCGCCAGCATGTAGACCACCAAGGCTGCCGAACGCCCCGCTGGTAGGATCTGGTGCGCCTTACGCGTCAGCATGCAGCGGAAATCAAAGTGCCATTGCGCAAAAGGATTGCAGAGCAGGTTCGCATGTTGCTTTCATATTGCGGTCCAACGCAAAGTCAGGCTCGCGCTGTGCGGTAATTTGAAGGGGCCCTCGACACTTCTTGGCCGATTTGAGCCAAGCGATCCATCGCGGCCGATTTGCTGATACCGGCCTTCATTGCA
>Ga0163144_10028929_pt1 | contig 10662 bp, 8 predicted proteins | sample OliLak19BULKMAT1_FD_123175 | JGI IMG/M metagenome (GOLD analysis project Ga0163144, IMG submission 123175) | Freshwater microbial mat bacterial communities from Lake Vanda, McMurdo Dry Valleys, Antarctica - Oligotrophic Lake LV.19.BULKMAT1 | ecosystem: Environmental > Aquatic > Freshwater > Lake...
AGGCCAACCCGTCCAAGGCGGAGAGACTGCTTGGGTGGCGCGCCAGCAACAAGATGCCTGATGTTGTGGAATTGATGGTGCGCGCGGAGCTGGAGCGGCAGGCAACCTGAGCCGATTACGCCGCCTTGAGGATGGGGGGCGCGGGTTCCGGTAGGAATTGATCAATCAACGCGTGACACCGCAGCCGGTAATTCTCAACGGAGAAGTAGTCCAGGCCCCTTGGCACCACACCACGCGGGCGCTCCAAAGCGGACAGAATGCCGTCAACCAATTCTTTTCGGTTGTCCGGATTCACCATGATTCCCAGAGTTCCATCCCGAACCGCTTCCCGGCTTCCGTCCAACGTGCTGGCCACCACGGGAATGCCGCACGCCATGGCTTCAAGATAGACAATGCCAAACCCCTCGCCGCGGCCTGGCATCACCATGGCGTCCGCCAGGCGAAGGAGCGGAGCCTTGGTGTCCTCGGAAATCTTTCCGGTGAAGATGACGCGGCCTTCCAGACCCAGCCGCAGTGACTTCTCCACCAACCGGACCTTGTCTGTGCCGTCCCCCGCAATCACGTACACCAGTGAGGGACAACGCCGCGTCAGGTCCGGCATCACTTCCATGATTTCATCAAGACCCTTCTAGCGGTCGCGAGCGTCCAGGCGGGGAAGGCTCAGGATGGCGCGTTTTCCCACCAGCCCGTAGTGCTTCTGCAAAGTCGCAGGGCGGGGGCCGGGTCCAAACCGGCTGACGTCCACACAGTTGGGGAGCAGGAACACGCGGCCAGGTTCCACGCCGCTCCATGCGCAGAAGCGGTCACGCGTCACTCGGCTCACGCTGATGTACGCGTCCAGGTCCCGGATGGTGCTGTTGATGAGGACACTGGTGGGGCGTTTCCACGCTTCAATCCCGTGGATGATGAGGCCTACGCGCGCACCACACGCACCGCGCAGTGCTGACGCCAGTGGAACCAGATTCACGTGCCCGCAGAGAATCAAATCCACTTCCGGCTCTGAACGGACCGCACGCCACGCGGCCCGCACATACTCAAACTTTCCTGACGCACCTTCCGTCAGATACGTGAGCTTTGGCGGCATTGTTTCCACTTTTTCCGGAATGGCGCGCGGAATGGCCGTGACGCGGTTGACGGAAGGATGGCTGCCCAGCGCAGACAACAGGTCACGGTTGTACTTGGCAATACCGCCAAACCCGCCCAATGCATCCGTGGCAAGAACTAGAACATGCATCAGTGATTCCCGGCTGTTGTCTTTGTGGCAGCACCTGTGTCCGCCAAAGTGAAGCAAACGCGTCTGCCGCGCTGTGGCGGCCACAGGTGCCGCCAGTACGTTGTGTTACATTTTCTTCAGGAGCGCACAGCGGTCTCAAGCAGCCTGGCGGCTCCGTTGTTCCACGCTTCCGGGCGCGCGGCCCAACCAGGATTGCAGTGCAGCCACGGCCAGGGTCACGGGAAATCCGGGGACCACGGCGCCGGGGTTGAGCAAGCCATTTTCCGTCCTCACGTTGCCACTTCCGGCCTCCAGCCACTGTTGCAACGGGAGCACAAAACCAACCTTGGGGCGGCGGTCCACACCCGGCGGCATCCAGGAACCCATGGCCTTGAGCAGCAGGGGCTTGGGGCCCGTACCTTGCGCGCGGAGTTTCCCCGGAATGCGCATCAACAGGTCCACCAGTTTCCAATCCATGAACGGAACCCGCAATTCAACACCATTGCCAAGGCTCAGGATGTTGGAATCCTTCAACAACGTACTGCGCAGGTAGTTGCGCAATTCCAGACGGCTGAGCGCGCCGTCAAGATCCTGTGGCAGGTGCTCTGCATCCAGGTAGCTCACCGGGTCCAGGTCATCCGCGCCAAGCTGGCTGCGGACGTCCGGATGCAACAGCTCAAGCAGCGTGGCGGGCCCCATGATGGTGCGGATGGCGGCGTACGCCCCAGCCCTTCCGCGAGGCTGCGTGGCAGCAAACACCGCGCGTTCCAAGCGCACCGGAAGCCCCAGACGCCGCACCTGATCCGTTGAGAAACGGCCCAATGCCACGCGGTTCTGGAAATCCGGGAGGCTGGCCAGCCGGTGGAAATTGGACCGGTTCTTGTAACCCAGGAAAAGCTCATCTCCACCCAGCCCACTGAGCGCAACCTTAAATCCTGCCTGACGGATGGCCCGGCTCACAAAGAAGGTGTTGATGCCGTCCAGCGACGGAAGATCCTGCGCAGCCAACGCACGCGTCAGCGCATCCGCGCCTTCTTCAATGCGCGCAAACACGCGGTGGTGGCGCAATCCAAGCTGCTGGGCGGTCTCCGCTGCAAGATCTCCCTCATCAACCGCGGGCCCCGCCGAGCTGAAAGAAATGGTGAACGCATCCACCGCAGTCTGCGCCGTCCGGGCCACCAGCGCCGCCACGGCGGTACTGTCCAACCCGCTGGACAGCAGCAACGCCAACGGGACGTCACTCACCTGCTCCGCCGCCACCGCATCCACAAGCGCGGCCGTCAGGGTTTCCACCGCCCCGGAATTAAGTGTCATACCATGATCTTCCGGCGGAATGCGCCAGTACCGCCGCGTGGTGGTCCGCCCATCTGCGGCAACCATCATCCATGTACCGGGCTCCAGCTCGCGCACGCCGCGCGTGAGGGTCAGCGGTTCCGGCACACTTCCGTAGAACAGGAAGCCACACAGGCCACGCACATCCACATCATCCGACGACAGCCGTGCCGCGCGCAGAGCCTGCACGGTGGATGAATACGCAACGCCGCCACCGGGGACCTGGCTGACGTACAGCGGATTCACTCCCAACCGGTCACGCGCCAGCAGCACGTCACCACTGCGGCGGTCCAGGAACGCAATGGCAAATGGTCCGCGCAGCCGCTCAACAAACGGTGCACCGTGGAGCATCAACCCATGCAGCACCACTTCTGTGTCTGAGCTGCTCTTGAAGACGGCACCTTCAGATTGAAGCTGCTGCCGCAATTCCGCGTGGTTGAAAATCTCACCATTAAAGACCAACGCGTGCGAACTGCCCGCCAGCATGGGCTGTGCGCCCCCCGGCGTGGGATCAATGATGGCCAGGCGGCGGTGCACCATCACCGCCAACCAATCCGTTCCCTGGCTGATGACGGAGCCTTCACCGTCCGGCCCGCGCGCCGCCAGCAACGTCAACAGCGCCCGCGAATCCACCGTTCTGATAGGTCCGATATAGCCGCCAATCCCGCACATGGATCACCCCGCCGCGCCAGCCTGCATCTCACCTGAAGTACGGCCGAGCTTCCACGAATGCAGGGACTCTGCAAACACCTGCAGCGTTTCATCACAGCAGCGCTCCCAGGAGAACTTCTCCGCGCGCTGCGGACCGCGTTGTTCATACGTGCTGCGCACACCTGCGTCCGTCAGCATGGTGTGCAGCCGGGCGGCCAGATCATCCACACTGCCCACGTCATGGTACAGCACCGCGTCCCCGCACATTTCCCGCGCGCACGGAACATCCCCAATGACCGCCGCTGTTCCTGTGGCCATGCTCTCAATGTACGGATGGCCAAAGGTCTCCAGCCGGCTGGGCATCACAAAAAAAGAACACTTTTGATAGAGCTCCACCAGCCGCGCGTGGGGCACCTCACCCAGGAATTCAATCTGTGCGCCCAGCCCAAGCGCCCGGGTCAACTGCTGGAGGTGTGCGGCATGCTCCGTGTCAAAGAACGCACCGGCAATCTGCAGCCGCGGCCGGGCGCCGTACTTCTCACCCAGCACCTTCATGGCTTCAATGAGGACGGGATAATTCTTGAACGCGTAGATGCTGCTCACAGAGAGAATGCTGTTGACGTCACGCTTTTGGCCGCCGGGGGGCGGTGCAAAACGGTCATCCCGTCCGTGGTGCACCACCCGCACGCGCTCTAGCGGAAGTGGAATCACCGCCGCCGTGGCATCAAGCGCTGCATGGGACACCAGGATGATGCGCTGACTGCGCCACGCACTGGCCAGCGTCACTGCGCGCATGGCCGCTTCACGCGCGCGCCGCACCGCACCCTGGGACGCACCCAGGCCGCGCACATACGGCGTGGGATTGCGGATCATCATGGTGACGGCGCATGGAGCAACCGGCGGCGCATGATCTGTAGGACAGAAAAGCACGTCCGCTGAGTGCGTGCGCGCCATGACGGGAACCATGGTCCCGCTGAATGCCAGGCGCGCGCTGAGCGGCCGCACCTGCGCCGGTACCGGCAGCCACTGCAGCGGACTCTCCGGGGTGATTCCAAATCCCGCCTTCTGATCTTCACGGCAGACCACGCTGAGGCGCACGCCGTGACGTTGGGCCATGCGCGGAAGCAGGTACCGCATGGAAGTGCGGGCACCGCCCGAATAACTGCTCAAAGCGTCAATCATGACGTGCATGGACCAGCTCCTGACCAACCGGTGGTGCCGTGGTCTAGCTGACGCGGCCGGCTTTTGCTTCTGGGCTCAGGCCGCAACCTTGACGTAGAGCGCTTTGTTCAGCTCGTGCTCCACCATCTCCAGGTTGTCCTGTACCCAAGCGTGGAGCCGCTGCACCCCGTTCTCCGGCGTCACCACGGGTTTCCATCCCAGACGCTGAACAGCTTTGCGCACGTCCGCTACAAACACTTTCTGGTCCCCGGGGCGCCAATCCGCAAAGCTGTGCTCCACCGGCCGGCCAGACAGCTTCTCCAAGAGGCCCACCAATTCCAGCAGGCTCATGGTGTTGCTGACGCCGCCACCCATGTTGAAGACCTCACCAGCCACCTCGCTGCGCTTTTCCCAGGCCAGCCGGAACGCTTCCACCAAATCATCCACGCAGAGCACATCCCGCACCTGCCGCCCGTCACCATAAATGGTCAGCGGACGCTGCTGCAGTGCGCGGATGGTGAACCACGCCACCCAGCCCTGGTCCTCCACACCAAACTGCCGCGCGCCGTAGATGCAGCTCTGACGGAACACCACGGACGGAAGATCATAGATCCGCGCGTAGTCCCGCACGTACTGGTCAGCGCCGCCTTTGCTGCAGCCGTAGGGTGAATGGAAATCCAGCGGCGTGTCCTCGGAAGCGCCGGTATCCAGGCCTTCATAGGACCAGCGGCCGTCCTTCAGCACCACCTTCACGTGGTCCATCCCACCGTACACTTTGTTGGTGGACGTGTAGAGAAACAGCGGGTTGGTGCCCAGCGCGCGCGCCGCCTCCAGCATGTTGAACGTGCCCAGCAGGTTCTCCTCAAAGTCTTTGCGAGGATCCACCACGGACGTTGTCACGGCCACCTGTCCGGCAGCATGCAGGATCATGTCCGGGCGGAAGTGTCTTACCACTTTGACCATGGCGTCCGCATTGCGGATGTCCGCCTTCACCAGGCCAATCTTGTGGTCCTGCATGAGCCAGTCTGCATTGGTCTCACTGCCGCGGCGGGACAGGTTGTCCAGACACAACACCTCTGAGCCAATGGTCTTGAACATTGCGGCGGCGTGGCAGCCTATGAACCCAGCGCCACCGGTCACCAGAATCCGGCCAGGAACCTTGGAAGACATTGCTCAACTCCTTCAAACAGAAATTGTTTACTAAGATGATTGATGATGGTTCAGGCGGCCAGAGCGGCTTCACTGCGGGAAAACTTGCGGTCACGGGCCAGCGCGTAGAGTTGCTGGTACTGGTCCACAATGTTCTTCAGTGAGAACCGCTCTGCGCGTGACGGTCCCCGTTGGGAAAGTTGCTGACGGAGCCCGTCATCTACCAGCAGATTGACCAGCGCTGACCCCAGCTTTGCGTCCTCAACCAGCAACCCCGCATCGCCGTGATCCAACACCTCCACGGCGCCCGGATTGGGCGTGGCAACCACCGGAAGCCCCGCGCTCAATGCTTCAATGTAGGGGATGCCAAAACCCTCATAGCTGCTGGGGAGGCAGAACACCCAGGCCTGGTGGAAAAGTGGTGGCAATTGTCCGTTGGGACGGCGGCCAAGGTATTTCACGTTTCCGTCCTCGCCCTCATTTTCACAAACCATCCACAATTGTGCGCGGGGAATTTTTGGCAGAACGTCCCGTTTGAACGCCTGCACCAACATGTGCCCGCGTTTGCGGCCGGCCAGGCTTCCCACAAAGAGTATGACCGGGTCCTTGGAAACCGTGGGTGAATTGGGCTGGCGGCGGAAGCGCTCCACGTTCACGGTTTCACCCACAATGTGCTCAATGAACGGCAGGCGTTTACGGGTGGCCTCACTGATGCCCACGGTGACGTCAGCATTCAGGCCGCCCAGCCATTCCAGCGGGTAGTAGCTGAGCTGCTGCCCGGCCCAGTAGATTTCCTTGAGACCCACGCGCGTGGGGCCAATCAGCGCGGAGAGTGCTTCATCCACCGCGCTGCCATGGAAGGTCCGCACCACCGCCGGGCGCGCTCCGCGGTCCACCAGGTACGCATTGTCTCCGTGCGCATGCAGCACATCAAACTGTGAATAATCCTGCAACGCCACCCGAATTGGAAACAAATGCCCCTCCGCCGCCCGCATCAAACGTGGCCGGGCAAACACGTCCGGAGTCCGGAGCAGCCGGTGTTCATAGAGCGCATCTCCCGGCCGTGGATCACGGGAGACCATGGTGACCTGGTTCCCACGCCGGATGAGCTCATTGCCAATCTGGTGGGCTTGCAGGCCCACGCCGCCGTGAGGCGCGGCGGACGGGAGGAAACTCTGAATCATGGCAATCTTGAGCGGCTGCATTCTGATCACATCTCCCTCAAAGGCACCGACGGCCAAACCCTCCGCATCAGCGCGCCCTTCCGCGCAAAACACGGCGGTTGTCCACCACACCGGCCACCGCATGCTCAAACAGCTGCACCATCCGCTCCATGCTGAACTGGTGCCGCACGCGCTCCTGGCCGGCGCGCCCACGCCGTGCGCGTTCGCCCGCGTCCGTGACCGCGTGTTGGATGGCCGCGGACAGCGCGTCATCATCACCGGGCTCCACCAGCCACCCAGTGACGCCGTCACGCACCAGTTCCGGCAATGCGCCAATTCTTGAGGCAATGACCGGCCTGGCGCACGCCATGGCTTCCATGACGGACAATCCAAACGTTTCCTGAAACACGCTGGGCGCCACCATCACGTCCATGGCACGCAAATACGGAATCACATCAGGAACGTGCCCCGTGCGAACCACAACAAATCCCGCATTGGTGATGGTTCTTACCACGCCATCCGGTGTGTCCTGCTCCGTTCCCAGGTTGTCCCCGCCCACCAGCAGCACCTGGGCGCGGTCCGCCAATTCCGCACACCGCTCCAACGCGCGCGCCAGATGCCAGACCCCCTTGATCCGCGCCAGCCGCCCCGCAAACCCAACCACCACGCGGTCCGGGCGCAATCCCAAAGCCTTCTTGAGGCGCGTGGTTTCTTCCGGAGTGTCCTTGGAAATGTCCTGGCCCGGAGGCGCCAGCCGCAACACGGCCGCGCGTGGGCGGAGCTCCATGCTGGCCTGCAGCGTGAACTGGCTGTTGCAGAGCATGAGCGCGCGCTCACGCAACAGGTGAACCAGCCGCTCCTGGTAGGACCCGGGATGTTGCCTTCCCGGCGGAACGTCATGCATCCACTGGCCCACGGGAATTCCCACCGTCACGCCAGCCAACGCTGCATACACAAAAGAATGGGTTCCATTGGCCAGGATTGCCTGCGCACCAACGGCAGAACATTCCGCGGCAATGCGCCGGGAAATGGCCAGCGTGCCGGCCAGATTGGACAGCGGCGGAGCGTGCAACGCCAGCGTTCGGACGCCCAGCGTCTCCAGCAAGCCGGTCAATTTTCCGTTGCCAAAGCCCAGCGTGATGAACAGGCTTGGTGCACGCATGGACGGTGCGTGCCGGGCCAGGCGCAACAAAAACGTCTCACCACCGCTGATGGAGGTGTTGGATGCAATGACCACAAGGGTACTTGTTGATGGTTGTTCAGAAAGTGCATCAATCACCAGACCCGCATGATCATTCTTGGCTTCTTCCATGACGGCACCGGCATGGGCTTCCCCTGCCCTGGCAGAGGGAGCCGGGAGACGGCATGGAGAATGACCCCCACGCCAATGAAGTAAAGCGCCTGGTACACGTGATCAAACGTCAGCTTTCCAATGACGGCCATCAATGAGAACGCCGCCGCCGCGCCCGCCACCGCGCCCTGGTTGTGGCGCCGCAGCGTCAGCGCCATCCGCGCCAGCGCGTACGCCAGACCCAGCCGCGCAAACCAGAACAGGAAATATCCAATCACACCCAATTCAACCAGGTATCTTCCCGGTTCACCTTCACAATAGTACGGCGTCACCAGCCCAAGCACAGATGCAGCGTTCTGCATCATGCCCGTGCCAATCCCCATAAACGGATGATAAACCAGTTGAATGGTGAAGAATGGGATGAAGGTCAGACCTTCCTCCATCCGGCCACCGGTTTCCGCCGTGTTGGAGAAGCGGCTGAGGACACCTTCAATGGCCTCGCGGGACAGCAGGAACATCCCCAGAATGGCAAACGCACTTCCAAAGATGATGCGCCGGCCCGCCTGCGTGCGGAATGCGCCCGCCCCCAGCGTGACGGCGGCAAGGCTGGCACCCACAAACATCATGGCCCCTCGGCTTCCGCTCATGGGCAGGGTGGCCAGGCACATCAGGCATCCCGCAAGACAGAGGTAGCGGGTGCGGCGGTGTTTCTCAGACAGCCCCATGGAAAGCAGCAGGACCGGCACGGTCTGCGCAAACGCCACAAACCCGCTCAAATAGCTGAAAGTGGAAGAAATGCGCACGCGTCCGGTGGCCACCACCACATCCACTTCATTCACCACCTTGCCTTCATACAACGCATACGTATTGACCCAGTGTTCCTCCGGCAGCGTGTATTGGACCGCGCCAAACACCGCCACCACAATGGCCACACACGCCAGCGCCGTCAGAATGTTGCGCCGGTCCTGCTCCTCCCGGATTGCCCCCGCTACAACGAGAGGCGCCAGCCACCACAGCCAGTAGGCACGCAGCCCCACCACGGCAATGCCAAAGTGCTGGTGCTCCGGGTTGAACATCTGCACCACGGTGGCCATGAATGCCAACACCAGAAATGGCAGAAAGATGCCAAAATAGTATGTGGCAACCTTCACCAAGCGGGATGGGATTCCAAACACCAGGATTCCCGCCAACAGAATGGCATCCTTGGTGAAATAGAACACGGTGGAGGGAACCTGCGGCATGAACTTGCGCCCCAGCCCCTCAAAGCAGATGGAAATGAAGAGTAATACCAGCCACAAAAGTGTCCGCCAGGAACGTGCGGACTGGGCCGGAGCGGGCACCGCCGCGGTGGCCGGCCGCCGCACAAGGCGCAACGCGCGCGCTGCCAGGAACGGGTTGGGTGAGGTTCTCAAGGGGGCACCAATCCGTTGCTGACGGCCGCGGCCCGTCCCTGCAGCCTCATGCCACCCAAGGCACGGCACCCACGGATCCATCCTCGCCGCCGCGCGCACCTGTTCTGGCAGGCTGGCCCATCACGCTGGCCAACGCCTCCCAACTGCAGTGTTGAAGATACGCAGCCACCGCTGCGGCCCGGCGCGCAGGATTGTTGGCATCCAGCAGCTCCACCACGGCGTCCGCAACAGCGTTGGTGTCCACGTGGCCGCAGTCCGTGGCCAGCACCAACGCGGCACAGTCCCGCGTCCACGCGTCACTTTCTTCACCTGCTCCAGTGACCACGGGAACGCCGCTGGCCAACATGGCGCTGATGGTCCCGCGGCGGCCGGAGACTCCCGTGTCATGCAGCGCCAGTCCCACGGATGCGTGTTGCAGTTCGGACGCGACGCGCACCGCCGGCAACAAACCGGTGATCCGCACGCGTTCAAGAATGCCGTGGTCCGCCAACACGCGCACCAGATCATCTGACAAGCGCCGCTCACCCAACAGCGTCACACGGGTTGCGGGACGCAGCAGGAGCACGCGGGCCACCACGTCACCCAGCTCCCGGCCCAGCACACCGCCGCTGTTGCGGGCGAAGAGCACCAGCGCATCCGGGTCACGCGGCGTGCGCAGGACCCCGTGCGGCAAGGGGTCAGCGTCATGCACATTGGAGCTGACCGCCACCGTGGAGACCGGCACATCCAGCTGCCATGCACGCACCATCCGCGTGACCTGGCGTGCGCGGTGTTCGGTGGTCACCAGGATCCGCTGCACCATGGGCAGCAGCATCCGCAACGCCAGCAGATCATGCGCAAACGGAACCCAGCTGCGCGGGCTGGCGCCCAACCGGCGGCGCAGCTCATGCAAAAAGAGTGTGCGCTCCGGCGCGGGGTGGCGTTGCAGATACCCAGCAAGCTCACCAGCCCACGCTGCATGCTGCGTCCATCCTCCTGGTGTGTATTGAACCAGCTGGGGTGCGCCGGCATCCGGTTCTTGACCACGGGAAACTTCCACAATGTGCCCGCCCAGGTGCTTCACCCACAACCGTGAATGGTCACCCACGCCGCAGGTTCCCTCCGGTTTCAGATGCCAAAGAATCACCTGGTGGTTGAGAAGGGTTTTCACAATCAACCTCATCCCGCGCTGCGAATGATGATCAATGGCGCCGCTTCACTTGCCGTTGCTACCGCGGGGCTTCCCTCAACCGCCAGCGCGGGTTGACCTGCCCTGATGGCATCACGCACGCGTGCTTCTTCACGCGCCTG
>Ga0163144_10028930_pt1 | contig 10662 bp, 11 predicted proteins | sample OliLak19BULKMAT1_FD_123175 | JGI IMG/M metagenome (GOLD analysis project Ga0163144, IMG submission 123175) | Freshwater microbial mat bacterial communities from Lake Vanda, McMurdo Dry Valleys, Antarctica - Oligotrophic Lake LV.19.BULKMAT1 | ecosystem: Environmental > Aquatic > Freshwater >...
ATGCCGCCGGCCCCGATGGCGGACAGGATCTCGTACGGGCCAAGCCGGGTGCCGACGGTGAGGGTCAGGGACTGCAAGTCGGCCGGATCTTAACGCGAACGGGTGCGAGAACTCGGATTACTAATGAGTGGTCGCGAAGTGGCGATCAATGCCTCAGCGGAGATCGGGAAACCCTACGGCGTTCGTCAGGACCTATCCGCTCATCGGCCGAGTACGACATCAATGCCGTGAAGAATCTGGGCAACTTGCTTGGGCGCGAGTCGCCGAACCCGCTCCGTGAGTAGCGACCGATCGAGCGCGATGATCTGCGAGACGTTCGCGACCGAATCCTTCGGCAAGCCCGTGGCCTTGGCTGGGAGAAGCGTGTTCCCAGGTGCCCCGGCCCAGATAATATTGCTCGTGAGCGGCACGCACACGACAGTCGCAATCCGGCTCCGATTCAAATGATTCCCCTGCACCACGGCCACAGGCCGCCGAAACCCTGGGCCCGACCCCGTAGGCTCCGGCAAGTCCGCCCACCAGACTTCGCCCTGCGCGACGTCTACCACTCAACGCTCTTAAGGACCCGGCGCGCCACGCCGGCGACGAACGGATCAGGAGCAGACTCCCCGAGCTGCTCGACCACCATGTCCATGTCCTCTGTCACTTCGTCCGGGGCATGTCGCGCGAGATACTCGGACAGCGCCTCCGCATAAAGCTGGCTTCGCGACTTCCGCGTCCGTTTCGCGTATCGCTCCGCGCCGTGGTACAGGTCGTCCGGCAGCGAAATGGCTGTTTTCATACCGATAGTATAACCCCAGGAAGGACTCGGGCAAGAGCGTCGAAGCCGCTGTCCGGCTAACAAGAAGTCCTTCACTCGCAATTATTTCCGGGAGGAAGCGCTCGCGACGACCTCCCGAATAGGGATTACTCCTGCCTAGTCGCGAAGTGGCGATCAGCCGGGGCTCGACGGGTCGCTCCACTCTGCGGCGTCACTCAGGACCCATCCAGCACTAAGCGGCGCGAGGATTTCGTAGGGACCGAGGCGCGTGCCGGCGGCCAGGGCATGCGGCGAGGCTACTTCCTGATCCCTTCCGCCCAGTTCAGCACGACGACGATTGGCGATGCCGTCTCCGTGGCGGCGGTCGACTCTGGACGCGGAATCAGAAAGCGCTGCCCATCAGGCGACACGGCGAACGTGTGATAGGGACCAGCATTATCTCGTCGACTGACGTGGCCGGTGTCGAACAGCTCGCGTCCGTCGCGGCGCCATCTCGCAAAGGTGCCGCCGTTCGTGGAGACCTTCCACTTATCGACGCCCGCTGGAAACGGTTGCACGTAGATCTCGTTCAAGCCAGTTTCAAAGGAATGGTACGCCAGCCATTTCCCGTCCGGTGAGATCTGGCCGTGGGATTCTTGGAACTGTGTGTGCAACAACGCTGTTGGTTTGCGATCTGCGGCCAGCGGTAGCACCCAGAGGTCGCCGAATGTTTTCGGATCGGTCGATTCGTAGACGATGGAGCGCCCATCGGGAGACCAGCTCATCGGGAGGACCTGAACGTCCGATGCGATCAGCCGCTCTTCGCTGCCGGCGCCGCCATTCGACAATTTCCGATATACGCCCCACTTGCCGGCTCGCAGCGAGCCGAAGACGATCTGGCTGCCGTCCGGAGACCAGATGGGGGACGAGTTGTCCTGCGACGCATCGAACGTGAAGCGCGACGTCGTGCCGCGCACCAGCTCCGTCAGCCAGATGTCGCCGCCCTGGCCGTCGTGCCGATGCGCGGCCACGCGCGTGCCGCCAGGCGACAGGTCGAGGCCTCGATAATTTCCCAGCGGCCCGACCGTCCCCGCTGGCCTGCCCTGCCGATCTACCCACACCATCTGGAGGCCTGCAGCAGGGGCGAAGCCGCTTCCATACGCAAAGCCGGCCAGCGTCGTGAGTACGAGCAACCCGACCGCGGGGCCGGATTCTAGCGCGAATACGGTCGAGAACTCGGATGACTAAGGAGTAGTCGCCAAGCGGCGATCAATCGGGACTCGACTCGCGGAGCCTGAGGTGAGGGCCCGTTCGGCGCCCATCGCGACGAGCGCGAAGTTTGCCTGATGGTCACATCGCCGACGTCCCGACGTAGCAGCCGGCCTCTATAAGTTGAGCGTCCCGATCGCGATGGCCCGACCGCGGCAAGGGACGCTCGCAAACCTATCGGGCCGAGATCGGAGACTGTCGCTATGAGAATGTCGCTCCATCGCACGAGGTTGACCGCCGCCGGTGTTCTGCTGCTTGCCGGCACCGCCCTGTTCGCCGAGGGCACTCGCTTTTCGGATTTCACGCCGCTGGCCAGCTCGGCCGGCCCGACTGCAGACGAATCCGCGCCCATTACGTTTGGCAATCCGCTCTTTCAGCAGCGCTCCATCGCCGACCGCAACACCCAGTTGGCGTCCGGCATGCCCAATTCCGGCAGCTGGGACATGAATACCGTCAATGAAACGGGTCCGCACAAGGGCCGGTACCTGTTTACCGTTTTCGAGACGGGGCAGTCTGGCGTGCAGCGCCACGACCTGCAGACGGGCACGACCGACACGATCTGGCAGAGTCTCGCTCCCGGGGGCCACGTGGCCTTCGATCCGTCCTTCTGGACCCCTTGGGGAACGCTCATCACGGGTGAAGAATCGTGGGAAACCTCGCCTGCCGGATCCACGTCGCCCTACGGTCGCCTGTTCGAGCTCAAGAATCCCGTTAGGGCGCCGCCCGTCTTCAATCCGCTGACGCCAGTGAGCAACGCCAACGCCGACTTCGTGCACCAGAACGTGATTCCCCGCACCTCTCACGAAGGCATCCAGTTCGACAAAGCTGGCAACATGTACTTTATCGACGAGCTGAACGGCGGGAACGTCTACAAGTACACCTCGGCGGCCAAACTCGGGAAAGTCAAGGGTGGGCAAGCCGACTACTTCGCCGCCGGGCAGACGTCCGTGCTGCGCGTCGGTGATGGCAGCACGCCGAATGCCACCGGTGCGTATACCTGGGTTCCGTTCACCGACGCCAGCGGCGCCGCGCTGCCCGGCGCCTTGACCATGACCGATGTGAGGGGTGTCACCTCGGTCGATGCTCGCAACACTACCAACCTGCCGGCGTTCAAGGGCACGGACTACCAGCGCCCCGAGGACATGCAGATTCAGACGATGCGCGGCGTCGAGTATCTCTACATGACGACGACCACGACGAACGAAACCTACCGGCTCGATCTGAAGAACAACACCATCTCGGTCTTTGCGGACAGGACGACCATCAACCTCGCGACCGGGCTTCCCGTGGGGTCGGCTCTGGCCAGCCCTGACAATCTGGCAATCGACCACGAGGGAAACATCTACATCATCGAAGACCGGAGCGGCGGCGTCGATGACGATATCTGGTTTGCGAAGGACCTGAACGACGACGGCGATCTGAACGATCCGGGCGAAGGTCTGGCGCGCTGGGCGTCGAACGGTACCCTGGGATCGGAGTTCTCCGGCCTGTACTTCGACCCGACCGACAAGCGTCGCGCGTGGGTCAACATCCAGCACCCCTCCAGTGGCAACGATCGGACGATCGAGATCACGATCGGTGAAGATGGGGAAGATGACGAATAGGTAGGCCCCTCAGGGCATTCCCGATGTCTTGCCTCCAGCCGGTTGCTGGGGTGTGATATCGGGGATGCCTTCCTTTCAACCCCCCGCGCTCATCGACGATACTGGGAACCGCGGCAGGTCCACGGTAAAGACGCACCCCTTGCCGGGTAGGTTGCGCGCGTAGAGCCGGCCACCGCTTGCTTCGGCGCCCCAATGGCTGAACGCGAGCCCTATGCCCAAGCCGCTTCGATCGGCATCTCGCTGCTCGAATGACGGAAACGTCGCGCTCGGCTCCCCCTCGGAGAGGCCGCCACATTCGTCCTCGACCTCTATAAGGAGCCGTTCGGTGCTGGCGCCCACTCGTAATGTGACGGTGCTGTGGGGTAGGGTGAACTTGAACGCATTCTGCAGGAGGTTTCCGATCACCGCCGCGAGGACTTGCTGATTCGCCTCGACCGCCAATCCCTCTTCCACGGGACGGACGACGAATGTCACGTCGCGAGCACTTGCGGCCAACGTCGCCGCGGCGGCGACCTCCTCGATGAATTCTGACACCGCGATCCGTGTCGTATTCATGGCGGCGCCGGTGGTCATGCGGACTTCGTCGAGCGAGTGAGCAACCAGGTCTCGCAATCCGACAAGACTGCGATTGAGCACGGCCCCAGTGCTCCCGGAGACACCGACGTTGCCCGTCTTGAGCACCTCGAATGCCACGATCGCCGTGTTGACGAGGTTCCGCAGCTCGTGCACGAGGAACGCGACACGGTCATTGCTGCGCGCCGTGTCTTTCCCGTGCTGTATGGAGGCGTGCCGCTGGTGTTCACGTGCGAACGTTGTTACGGCCCCCGCAATCGCGTCGTCAAGGCATTGATTGAGCGTGCGGAAGTCATTCGTGCTGATCGGCGCGTTGGTTTCGACCGCCAGTTCGGTAATCGTTTGACAGACGTCGCCGTAATCGTGAACGACCTGGGAGATCGTGAACCCCCGGATCAGCAGGTCGTGTCCGTGGTGGCCGGCGCTCGTGTCGATCTGTCGACTGCCTGTCTCTCCAGAGCGGAGCGAATCAACCAGTTGATCTAGAAACAACGGGACTCCATGGTCGATCTCCGCCTCGCTTGGCGTCGGGATCGACCGTGCTCCAACTTTCGCGCGGCAGCGCCCGATGATTTCGTCCCGGTTTAGCGTGATTAATTCGTGGAGCATTCGATCCGTCCCGCTGATCGAGACCCGGTCTGACGGTGTATGCGTCTGGGGTGGGGCGACTTCACTGAGGAGTTGCCGATCGCTTGTTCAGTCTTTCCGGCCGTTCCTTCGCCGTCGGGGCCCACTCTTTAAGAGGCCGTTGAACAATCCGAGCGTCGGTTCCAGCGTGTTCACGGTGGGCATCGTCTCGCTGGGCAATCTTCTTTACGACCTCAAGGGGGACCTGCTCGAAATACGTTTCGGACTTCCGAGTTGCACGGTTCTTTTTCACCACCCTGGAACACTACTCAGGCGTGCATGATACGGGTCAGATCTTTTGCTCGTCCTTAGCACCGGCAAACCTGCTCATCATCGGCACGTGTGCCGGTCGCGCCCCCGCCGGGTGGGGGGGGGTCGCGTCGAGACTTGCAGGGCTTGTTTATAAAGTATTACTATTACGATGCGCGAGTTTAAGGTTACGCATGCCGAAGGAGGTGCTGCGATGGCCCGCCAGATCAAGAACAGTCCGATGAACTTCAAGTCGATGGCGCAGGTCGATGTTCCGCAAGGTCGGAACGGAAAGCACAAAGCGATCGTCACGGAGATCCTCTCAGATCTCGATCAGGTCGAGAAGGGCGTTGCGCTCAAGGTGCCGCTGGCGCAGCTAGCAGAGAGTAAGGAAAACGTACGGTCGGCGTTGAATCGTGCGACTCGGAAAGGCGGGCGCAACGTTGCCACGGCCAGCGATGGCACCTTCCTCTATGTGTGGAATGAAATACCTGAGCCCGTTTGAAAATATCCCCTACGTGAGCGGCATCGATCGCGACGCAACCCGAATCGTAACTGGGCTGGCGGTTCTGACCGAATTGCTCGGTTGCCAGGCCGATTCGACAGGAGCATGCGAGGACAGCCGATCTGATGGGCGTGGACGTGCCGCACGCCGACACCTTGCGTGTCGGCGATGATGGTGCCTGCGCACCCACAGCACAACTCGCGGTTGCGAGTCAGTACGGGTAATCCTTGAGCCGTGGCGTCCTGGGCTTCCACTCAGGTAATGCCGCGTATCGATCCCCGATTGGCATTTTCACCTTCGGCACACTCTGGGGGTCGAGTACCGCGTCCTCCGGGATGACATCGTTTATGTAGAGCAGAAAGGCCGTCAGCGCATACACCTCATCGGCCGTCAGCGTGCCCTCACGGTTGAGAGGCATGGCGCGATTGATGTAATCCCACACCGTCGTCGCGAACGGCGAACGAAGCGGCAGTATGCGTCCCCGTGCCCAGTGCTCGACATCCGGGCCAGCCTTGCTTTTCAAAATGGGCGACGAGCCCCCGATGCCCGTGGCCCCGTGGCATCCCGCGCACTTCGCGCGATACACCTGTGCGCCCTCCTTGGGAGTTCCGCGCCCCGGCGGGAGCTCCTCTCCGGTAGGACCGATCGCGATATCCCACGCGCGGATTTCCTCTGCGCTCGGCGTGCGTCCCACTCCATACGCAGGCGACTGCGCCAGCGCGCAGACGCCCATGAGCGATACGAAGAGCAGAACCCTAAGCGTTCCCATTGTGGACGCTCCCATCGGTGGCGATCCGCCACGGCTGAATGGTGTTGTCGAGCCCCGGCACGCTGTATGACGGAGTCAGCGGCACCTTCCAATACTGGGCGACCTGCGCTCGCGACGGTTGAACCTGGCCGATCTCGTCCGTGCAGCGCGACAGGAGCTCGGTCTCGTTTCCGTCCCAGTTCCACTGATGCGTGAATCGCGCATGCGCCATGCGCTGCGCTGTCCCCTTGATCTCGGCAACGTTCCAGCGCCGGCCGCCGTCGGTTGACACTTCCACCTTGCGAATGGCTCCGCCGCCGGACCAGGCCAGGCCTCTGATCTCATAGGATCCGCGGCCAGGCAGCTGGTGTCCCCCGGAAGGGAACGTGATGACCGATTTGGGGCCGATCTGATATTCCAGCGCCGCAACTTTCGGGTCCCGATCGAGATGCCCGTAGTCGTTGTAGTTCATGTAGTACCGGTCCACCACTTTGATTCGCCGCAGATACTTGGTGTGAAAGATTCCCTCGAAGCCGGGCACCATCAGCCGCAGCGGAAACCCTTGCTGGGGCCGCAGGTCCTCGCCGTTCATGCCGTAGGCCACCACGCAATCGTCCATCGCCTTGGCTATCGGCATGCTCGACGCGCCCTTCACTTCCTCCGACCCTTCTGCGACGAACCAGGATGCCCCGCCCTTCAGGCCGCACTCCTTGAGCAGCACAGAGAGGAGCACGCCGGTCCACTCGGCGCAACTCGTCATCCCGTGCGATTCCTGCACCGTCTTCGCCCTGGGCGACGTCCGATTTCCCGCACACTCCATGAAATGAAGGCGGGTCACGGAAGGGAGGCGCTTCAAATCCTCCATGGTGAAGGTCAGCGGACGGTCCACCATCCCGTGGATGAGGAGGCGATGGGTCCGGGGATCGATCTCCGGGATGTAGGAACCACGGGTCGTTCCCACGAAGTGGAGCGAGGATGGTGTGACCACCCCCACCGAATCCTGAAGCGGCGTCGCCACATGAAAGACGAGCCCGAAGGCATCGGGCGACGGTCTGCCGCCGTGGGCGATGCGTACCGAGGTGACGAAACGCGAGCGGTCGCCGTAGGCGATCTGATCCTTGTCGCCCTTGATCATTGGTGGGGAGGGCGGTGCCTGGCCGTTCGCGGGTGTTGCGGCGCCCAAGGTGAAACCACCGGCCAACGCGGCGCCGCTTTTCAGGAATTCCCTTCGAGCAGGTCGTTTCGAGTCCATGGGTTTTCTCCTCATCAAATGAGCCAGCTGGAGATCGGTTCGACGCTGGCGGGAGTATACGCCCGTACGCACTTGAGCACCTCGACCGCATCAGCTATATACTGCAAAAGAAATAACAGGGAGGTTTCCGTGAGATCACTGACACCCGCGTCGATCGTGCTGGCCGTGGCTTTGGGCGCGGCGCCCGCTTTGGCGCAGACGCCGCCCCCCCAGACGAATTGGTGGTCTCAGGCGGGCAGCGAAAACGGCCCGGCACGCACGGTGTGGGCGGCGCAGAAAACGCCGGAAACCCCCTACACCGGAGTCAACAAGCCGATCTGGCACATCGCCGACATTCTCAAATCGCATCAGGGACACACGCGCTGGGAAGAGAAAGTGATTCTGACGCGCGACTTCGACGGTCGGTACGTCCAGATGGCGCCGGGTGACAAGGCGACGTGCATGTTCTACGCAGACGACCGCGTCTTTGGCTGGGTCTATAGCGGCGCGGTGAAGATGACCATCGACGGCCAGGAGCCGAAGGTCCTGTCCAGGGGCTGGGCGTTCAACGTGGCGCCACGCCTGTCTTACTGCATGGAGACCGCCGGCACCGAGCCGGTCGTGTATTACCGCACCACGCCCGCCGGGCAGGTGCCGTCGTATCCGGAAAGCGAAACGCCGACGCCCATTCCCGGCTACAAGTACATCAAGACCAGGATCACCTCGACCGGCGGCTACGACTCATTCAACGTGCCGTTCTTCAACGTCGCGGAATACGGCGATTCGACGCGCACGGGTGTGCGCTTTCTCTATGATGGCCATACGTCCTCGAACTTGAACATCGGGACGCCCCTGAAGGAACTGACGCCCTCCACCAACTGGGGCCACTGGCACGCCAACATGGTGGAGCTCTGGGTCAACGTGTACGGCAACGTCTGTGCACTGATCTCCGGCGTCGGGGTCGTCCATGGCGAGCTCGGCGACGTGATCAACGCGAATGAAGAACGCTGGCATCGTGCCACCAGCTGCCCCAACACTGGCAAAAGCATACGCATGGCGATGACGCCGCGGAGCAAGGAAGGCCAGGTCCATTACTTCCAAGCCGAACAGCCGGCCGGGAAGTAGCGTCATCGAGCCCGTCAGTAGGGCTCATCCTAGCGAACATCAGCTCCGCACAAATTTCACCAACCGATTGAACGCGCCTTGATCCGCGTCTTATAACACCGGGCCCTTCAAGTTCACCGGAAGCGGTCTTCATCCCCCAAGAAAACGGTTCCTGTCCGTGAGAAGTCAGAAGAATATCTGTCATCAATCGGGCATAGCGACCGTTTCCATTGGGAAATACATAGATCCAGGCCAATCGATGGTGAAACCTCGTTCCTATTGCCCACGATGACCTGGAGCGTGTCGCTCGGCGTTACGGGAATGTCGATTCGCACCGCCGCTTGGCGAACCAGCGTACCGGGAGCGCGGTCAGTCATGATGTCGTACCCGCGCTGCCGGAACTCGCGTTCGACCTCACTCATTTCTGCTTCGCGAGACGCGTCCATGACGATCTCGGCCATGCCCCACTTGGCGAAGAGGTAGTCGATCCACTCCTCGGGCGCGAGCCCGATCACTCGATCATCGACGACGTCCTGTTCGCCGAACGGGACGGGACACAAGCCGCATCGCAGGGCAGCGCTCCGCGGGCGAAGCAAGACCGCGAAAAGCAACTCTTAGCCTCTGAAGCTCTCTTCTGACATCCAATAGAAAACGACCGCGCGCGGCTCGCCTTTTTGATCCGTGCCTGTCGAATCCAGCAGATTTCCGTCCGTCACGCTGGTCGCTGATAGCGGCTATGAGGGAAGACGGGTGGCCGCGAGGGACAGCGCTTGGCGCAAGAGCTCCCGCTCAATGGGCTTGGGCACAAACGCCACCGCGCCGTACTGGCGCGCCCCGAGAATCACGCGTTCATCTTGAGCGCCGCTCATGATCACGGCCGCCGTCCCGGGCCAGGACGCATGCACCTGCTGAAGCAGCCAGAGTCCATCTCGCCCAGGCATCGTGATGTCGATGAGGATCACATCGGCCGGCGCCGCGGCCATCGCCGTGAGCGCCTCGTCGGCGTTCCGGGCCTCGTCAGCCTCATGATGCCACGCTGCCAACCAGCGCAAGACGAGCGCCCGAATCCGATCTTCATCATCAACGATTAGGACGCGCGCCACGGTGGGGAGAAGGTACCGCAAACAAAGTGTGCAACGCTATCAGACAAACACTGACTGGGGGCCTGGGCCAGCAGGGACGGGCCCAGGCCCGATAGCATTCCGTCCGAAGCGGCATAGCGCGGGGTGACACCGCCCCCGCATCAAGCCCCCGATCGGGTCCAGCGGGTTCAATCTGTTTGAGGATGCCACGCTCTTACGGTACGAGCGATCCAATTAGACGCGCTTCGTTTTTCTGTCCTCGCGATGCTCTTCGATGACCGCCACACAATTCCGTGCCCTCCGCTCGCCACCAGTCAAGCGCGCGGACGTACCGTCTTTGCGCATTTCGAGTAGACACGATGCGCCATCGCCCGCCGCTCATGGAAACCGCGAACTGGGCTCGGTTCGCGTTGACCCAGTCCACGACCTGCTTCAGCACGTTCCTCGCTTGATTTCGATAAGTCTTCAATCGAACACCCGCGGCGCCGTCGATGTCTCGCGGCGACACCGAAGCGCAGCGCCAAACGGCGCGAACTGCGCCAGCAACTTCAGGCGCTCCGCGTGCGCTGGCGTGTCGTGCGGACCACGCTGCATTCATGCGCGACGCTCCTGCTCGCTCAAGGCGTCAACCCGCGCGTGGTCATGGAGACGCTCGGCCATTCGCAAGTGTCGCTGACGTTGAACACCTACAGCCATGTGTTGCCGGCGCTTCAGCACGAGGCGGCAGCCCGGATCAATGCGATTCTTGAGCGTTAGTGTGTCAGTTAGTGTGTCAACGGTCAGATTCGACCGCGAAGCGGACGCGAAGGACGTTCACTTTCTTAGGAGAAAGTGGTGAGCCTAAATTTCGCGAGTTGGAACCAACTCGACGGGTGGCTCCGGCAGGTTGAGGCGCTGCGGCGGGCGGCTTAGAACTGACGCTCAGGCCCCC
>Ga0163144_10028932_pt1 | contig 10660 bp, 9 predicted proteins | sample OliLak19BULKMAT1_FD_123175 | JGI IMG/M metagenome (GOLD analysis project Ga0163144, IMG submission 123175) | Freshwater microbial mat bacterial communities from Lake Vanda, McMurdo Dry Valleys, Antarctica - Oligotrophic Lake LV.19.BULKMAT1 | ecosystem: Environmental > Aquatic > Freshwater > Lake...
ACGGTCAAGTTAACAAGTGATTGCGTGCCGCCGGTGAGTGTGCCCGTTACCGTGACATCATTCAAATATGAACTACCAGAAACTGATAGCGTACCGAGCGTTGCATTACCAACTATATTTCCTGTTACATTCCCCAGCAAATCAGCGGTTATGGTGCCAGCGGTAAAATTGCCCGCATTGCCCGTAATAGTAACATTGTTTAAGGTTGCCTGGTTTGAAACCGTAAGATTATCAGCAGCAAGGGTAGAAACCGTTAAACTCCCTATAACCAAAGAGCCCGCTGTCAGTTGACCATCTACTATCAAATTACGGAATCGAGCATCGCGCGGCAAGGTCAACCCTGCAGCAGAACCGGGTATGCCATTGAGCGTAAATTGTTGATCGCGCGGCTCACGAGGAGTACGCGTTTGTCGGTCAGTATAATAATTCAGCATTACTTTCTTGAGTACTAAAGATAATGCTTTAAGGCGGTCGCGTTCCTCAGACGTAAGAGAATTTTTTTCTTTTTCTTGGAGAGCCTTGTTGAGCTGTAAAGCTACCGTATAATCATCATATTTTTCGTTAATTACAAAGTCTTGTAAAGTAACATCTTGTACAATAAAATTCACCACTTTACGCAGTGTATCCGCAGTTGTTAATTCGCCAGAAACACTACTGTGTAAAGAAAAACATACCAGTAGTACTATTATTTTTTTCAAATTCATTACTGCAGCCCTTTTTTGATTTATGGAATGAGCTCTCCGCTCAGCGGTTAAGTTATAGTCAGAAATTAATAAAGACGTCAAATTTTTATCAACATGGTTTCCCTAATTCCTCTGCATGATCATATGTTGCTCTTCCCAACAACATACTGCTACAGTAATTTTTAGGTATATTTATAAAAAAGGATGCACATGAAACGTTGTTTACTCATCATAGGGGTCTGGGCGGGAATTTTTCACCACCAGCTCCGTGCTACGATCCAAGAATATGTTAACGAAACGCCCTTTGAAGTACGGCTGTTTCTGGGTTTCAAAAAAGGTGATGGTGTCGGGCAACTTCCTATTGCTCCCGGCAAATCAATTAAGCAAGATTCAAGCAACCGTACCTTAGCATCAGTACAAGGCTATTGGCCCGATTCTAAGAATAATTCTAAAAAACTTACCTCTTTTAAAATTAAAGGTGATGCTACCTTTACCTTTGTCGGGAAAACAGCAGAAACGTTTGACGTTGTTGAATCGGCATCAAGAAAACTTCTCTCTTCTGCGACAACAACAGAAAAGAAAGGAGTCGATCTTACCTTAATGACACTCAACTCTTACGCCTTTCCCGTAGGTCTGACCAAAATTCTTAGAGGAGCCACGGCAATATCATCTAAAGTAGGGATAACTTCAGGTACGGTAGATTTAGCGTCAAACATCAAAATAGCGATACATCACCGAATTGCAGCTCAAGCAGCTTTTATTCTTCAAGAAAATCCTGACGTGGTAGTTTTTCAAGAACTTTGGGGAAGTGATAATAAAGACCGCATGCTTAATGCGCTGGGTAAAAATTATCCTCAAGTTTATTATAACGAAACATTGTACAAAAGAAGTAAAAAAGGGCTCAACCCTGCCGATCTTGATGATGGTTTATTAGTGGTTTCAAAACTCCCTATTATTTACCAAACTTCTATCATATTTACTGATAAAACAAGTGACGAAAAACGAGCAAACAAAGGGGCGCTTATTCTTGGCATCCATGACCGCCAAGGCCAACCAGTTATTCTGGTGAATACTCATCTGCAATCGGGAGTAGGCGACGAATACATAATCATTAAAGAAAAACAAATAGATGAAATAGCCCAAAAAATAGCCGCTCTACAAAAAGACCCTATACTCAAAGATGCCCCTATTATTATTGCTGGCGATTTAAATGAACCTATTGCCTACCAAGAAGGGGTTGCTGGCGGCATCTACCACGAGCGTCGCATTATTGATCGCACCAAATATCTTATTAATATCCTCAATAAAAGAGGTATTGCTGTTACCAATGACCAAGTTTTACAACAGTTAACCACAAAATATAACCCTCAATATATTCTTGAAATATTTCAACTGGCCGGCCGAAAAGATTCCTCCGCGCATACTCTCTACTCACCTGCCGATCCAACAAGAAAATCACTACCTATGAATTTACCTCAAAATGAACATATGGGCGGCGGCTTCCCGGGGCATGCCGGTATACACGGCTCTTATTGGGACATGGCAACCGACCCAACAGGCTGGCAAATTCTTGACCATGTCTTTATGACCCCCAACTGCACCCTCCTGAGCTATCGAGTATTCAGAAAAGAAGTCCTAGGCGACAGAGGGGCCAAAGCCCCCTATAATGGCGATATAGCCTTGAGCGACCATGCAGCTGTTATGGTAGAGCTTGGCTTTAAAAAATAAAAAGATATCGACAGGTTTGCCCCCTGTCGATATTGCCTACTTGACAATTAGTCAAAATAGGAGTAGTATTAAGGTATGGTCAATGACCAGTTAACCTCGAGGCTGGCTCTAAAGCCACTGACACTTGAAGGCGATAACGACACATTTTACTTAAAATACCAGCTTGCACCTCAGACGTGCCTGGCATGATCAAAATACAATTAAAGTATCGTACATTGCCTTCAAACCACCTCTCTTTTTTATTCTTGTCTTTTTTAAAGCACATCACTAAAAAAATAAACCCCCAGCAAACATAACGTTCGCTGAAGGTTTATGTACACAAACAGATTGTATCTGGTCTTATCGCTTTTTCAGCGTTGGGAACAAAATAACTTCTTTAATAGAGCGTGTATTGGTGAGCAGCATAACTAAGCGGTCAATACCAATGCCAATACCGGCAGTTGGCGGTAAGCCATACTCTAACGCTTGCACAAAGTCAGCATCATACTGATGCGCTTCGTCATTGCCCGCAGCATGCGCGGCAACTTGTTCTTTAAAGCGTGCCGCTTGGTCAAACGGTTCATTCAACTCATTATAACCATTACTGAGCTCCATGCCCGCAATAAAAAGTTCAAAGCGTGGTGCATAATCAGGATTATTCGGGTCACGCTTAGCAAGTGGTGAAGTTTCGATAGGATAATCGATAGCAAAGGTCGGCTGAATAAAATGAGGTTCAGCAAACAGTTCAAACAAAGCTAAAAGTTTTTCTCCGTACATGGATTTTTGCATATGCTTTAAATTATTTTTCAACAGCACCGCATCAATATTTTCACGGGAAATGTCTTGCTCGCTTAGTTTACCATATTTCATCACCGCATCTTTGATGCTGATACGGCAAAACGGTTTTTCAAAATCTAATACCAAGTCACCATACGGAATTTGTAAGCTCCCTACCACCTGCATAGCTAACATGCGCAAAAGCTCTTCTACCAAATCCATAGCAAAAATATAATTAGCATGGGCGGTATACATTTCGAGCATCGTAAATTCTGGGTTATGGCGCGTAGAAACACCTTCATTTCTGAAGTTACGGTTAATTTCATACACCCGGTCAAGGCCACCAACAACCAACCGTTTTAAATATAATTCCGGGGCAATACGCAGGTAAAAGTCATCACTCAAAGCATTATGATGCGTTACAAAGGGACGTGCCGCTGCACCGCCAGCAATAGGGTGCAACATAGGTGTTTCAACTTCTATATACCCACGCGCATCAAGGAAATTACGGATACTACTAATAATCTGGGAACGCTTAACAAAACGGTCACGCGTTGAGGGATCGGTAATCAGATCAAGGTACCGTTGACGATACTTAATTTCTATATCGGCGATGCCATGAAATTTTTCTGGCAGCGGATGCAAGCTTTTGCTGAGTAAGGTATATTCCGTTACCCGCAAGCTGACTTCTCCCGTTTTAGTTTTAAACACCGTACCGGTGCACCAGATAGTGTCACCAATATCAATAAGATGTTCAAAAACATTAAATGCATCTTCACCAATAATATCGGCCCGAATATAAACTTGTAATTTACCAGAGCCATCCTGGATATGGGCAAATGCCGTTTTACCATGCACCCGAATATTCAATAAACGACCGGACACGGTGTAATTTTTTTCTACACCTTCCTGAAACTCAGCGGCAACTTGCGCGCAGCTGTGTAAAACTTTTTTGTGCTCCGGCCACGGTTCTATGCCAAGGTCACGGAGTTTTTTTACTTTTTCAAGACGAATAAGATGCTCTTGCGAGCTTTGTGGATCATGATGTGTGACAGAATCGTTTTTGATATTCATGGGATTTTACCTGTACTTTTTTAGAGGCTCCTGTTTTTTAAACTATAGCTCAAAGCAGGTCACTTTGCCAGTCTAGCAGCTTTACTGCTACCAAAAAACAAAAAAAGCCAACGATAGTTTTACCTATCATCGGCTTAAGAGATATTTTGAGGGAGAGCTAGTTATTACTCGAATTCCACTTAACCCTTCGACCCGGCCTTTGGCGGGCCCCCTGGTACTGAGCTTGACGAAGTGTCAGGGTGAGCGTAGTAAAAGACTGGCTCGCCATACGAAGCTATTCCACGGTCAAGCTATTGACCGCCAGCTAAAGCTGGCCAAGCCGGAAGGCCTGTAAGGGCGAAGACTGGTGGAGGCGATGGGAATCGAACCCATGTCCGCAACGCATCCGGTTATAAGCACTACATGTTTAGTTACTGATAATTACAGCCACAGAGCTCTCAATAACAAAGTTCTCTGCAACAGCTGGTTTTGTAATTGTCAGGTTATAAAACCAATAACCTTGCCTGACATTCTATCTGGTTAATACGGATAGAAGAAACTGATAGACACGTCTCTTCTATAAGCTGCTTTTGGTTAGTCGAAACTAAGCAAAAGCGAGTTCTTGGTTTGCACCAAGAGATTGCATTTCTGCGTTTATTGTTTGACCGTTTTATTAACGAGTACTCAATCAAAACTCGACATGCACCCATAACGTTCAACACCACGTCGAAGCCAGTACGCCCCCAAAATTTCAAAGATATGCCGCTATGCAGCGATCTCAAGATTCTACTCTTATATTACCATATTTTATCAAAAAAGTTTGGCTAATAGCCACCCTTTAATTCACGCCGTGTTTCACGGTTAATATCTTTTTCCCTGAGCTCTTCCTTACGGACGTGAGCCTTTTTATGCTTACATAACCCAAGGTCAACCTTAATCCGCCCTTTTTCATTAAAATAAAGCTTCAGGGGTACTAGAGTAATCCCCTTACGAGAAATATCACCGGCAAGGCGATTAATTTCCCGTCGATGGGCCAATAATTTACGGGTACGGCGACTTTCATCGGCTGTTTTACTATAGGCATGGGAATACTGACCAATATAACAATTGATCATGGTCAATTCTCCATCATGCATGGTAGCAAAGGAGCCTACCAGGTTAACATGGCCCGCTCGGAGCGATTTTACCTCATCCCCGGTCAAAACTATGCCAGTCTCTAAGTGGTCAAGGACTTCGTAATCAAAAAATGCTTTTTTATTTTGCGTAATGATCTTCATAGGAATAAGTATAAAACGTATTCCATTCAAATGATATAGCCACAAAAAAAGGATATGCGGCTTTTACGCCGCATATCCTTTAATTCAAAGTAAAATTTACTTAAACAGCTTTAGTCAGCAACAATTACGTCTGCTTCGCTGATTTGTAAAAACTGTTTGCCATCTTTAGTCTTAACTGGTTTCAGCTGACTATTCATAGCTTCTAAAACGCCAAAGGCATCAGCAATCGGCATTGAAATTTGTCCCGCAAGATCCTTGAATGATTTCACGCCAGAAGCATCTGCTAGCAAGAGAATGGTTCCCTTGTCATCTATAGTACCAAAGGTTGTTTTGAATATTGGACCAAGACCATTGTCTAAATCTTGGAAGAAGCCCAATACGCATGTTGCTTTATTTTCGCAACCTATTTTAGCAGTTTTACATGCTGGGTTCGTCTGCACACCATTTTTAAATGATTTTAAGCAGTTAGCACGCACTTGTAATTCTGCCAAGGTTGCTTTAGCCTTGTTAAAATCTTTTTCATACGTACCAGCTTTACCAACTAGTTGTAATGCTGCGCCGGTATCTATACCAGCTTGTACCAATGACATAGCCAAAATAGGCGTAAGTAACAGTAAACGTTTCATTGTTTCTCCTTAGGTTTTCACCTGGTTTAATATGTTCTACTCTTAGCATACGATAATTTCTATTTGAATTGCAATGATATATTAAAAATACAAAACATTACAAAAAAATAACCGGGAGAATTTTGGCTTCTGCATTAAAGCTGACCTAAATTCTCCCGGTTTCATCATAACGTGTACTCGCATACACGCATCACGAATTTAATAAAGACTTATTTTCGGTTGCCTTGTACGGTAATACGTACAGCACCTACAACTTCGTCGTTTCTATCATGGAGATAAACAACAACATCTTTACCTTCTAATTTAACTTCTTCAGCTAAAGGGCTGCGCAATGAAACTGTTGAAATTCGTTCAGCTGCAAAAGCTGTTTGCGAAACTAAAGCGGCACCTGCAACCAGGGTAACTAATAATTTTTTGATGTTCATAAAACTCCCTTTCTTAAAGGTTATATTTTAAGCCTCACTATAAGACTCACCTTCTTAGCTTGCTCTATTCTTAATTCAAATAGCAAGAATTTTAATAATATAAAAAACTTTTTATTACAAAACCATTGCAAAACAGGATGAATTTCCCGTACTATAAAAGTATATATCGAAGGTTTTTCGATCTACCACACAACAAAAAGGGGTGTAGCCATGGAATTAAAACGTTATGTATACTTAGCTCTTGTAGCGGTATCATTAGTTCAAAGCAGCAGCTTATTAGCTGACTATGCTGGATCAGTAGCCAGTCTCAATACGCCAGAAGGCCGTCGTCGTGCTATGACAGCTGATACGGGAACACAAAATGGCGCCGCCGTTGCTCGTGCTACTCAACAAAATAAAGAATTCATTTGGTCAACAGACATTCCAACGGGGACCTTACCATAATGAACAATCGATTTACTTTTATAGGGCTGGCTCTTTTTGCCAGCCTTATGAACTCTAAAGATTTATTCTCGGCGACCTATTGCCATATTAAAGGTACACCACTTGCACGGGAAAAGGGAACCGCTCCTCTAGCAGGCCAACAGCCAGTCCCCAATTACGTGCGGGCTAATACAAAAAATTTAACTAAAGAAGAAGCTGCCCAATCATGCAACGCTATGCTTGACCAAGACTGGGACGGTAAGTTTTTGACTACTGAAACCGCCCCGCAAAATCTTTATGCAGACCATGGTGTTACCCTCTTAACCGATAGTTGTACCACCGGCGAGGGCACCGAGTGTTTCTGCTCTAATACACAATTACTAGGCATCTGCTTGAAACCGGTCAATGGTTCAAAAGTTGTATGTAATTGCAATACTCCTTTAACAACCAAAGAAACAGAATCGTTCCTCGCAGGAAGAAAAGGCCTTTTTGAAACAGAAAGGCAGCGCCTTCAACATATATGGCTTGATGCCGTTAGAGGAGTCACGCCATCACACTGGACTGACGAACAACGCGCAAAGATGAAACGCTATCAAGCATTTGGTGCTCTTACCGATAAAATAACACAGAAAATTATCTCCCCATGGGACCTAAGCATACCAGAACAGCTACGCTTACCTACCGACAATGCTTGCGCGGGGAAATACCCTCAAGCACCATGCATCTGTGGCAACACAAGAGCGCGTGGCCTTTGTGGGATTAACCGGCATGCGGTCAACATGAAGCCGCATACGCTATTCTGTCATTGCGATTAACTTTTCTCAGAGTGAGCTATGTTTTTAAGGGACAAAGCCTCGGGTCCAGGGACTCGGACCCACGACCAAGCTATTGGTCGCCAAAGCTAAGGCTCTTGGCCTGGGCTGCATGCAATGCGCTGAGAGCGTCAGCTAAAGCTATTGGCCCCCACGGCGAGCAATTTTGGCTCGCTGGGCAAGCTCTTGCCGTGCGCGCAGCGTAAACTCATCGTAGCTGCCACCTTTCGGCACTGCCTTAACCACCAACTCTAATAACTGATCGGGTGGTAAAGCGGCCAATTTCTTCAGGTCAGCTTCAGCTTTTTGTAATATTGCCTGCATTTCAGCAACTTTAGCATCAACAACTGCCAACTGTCCCTCAATTTTTTTCTGCGATTCAACACCCGCAGTAACCGCAGCTGGTTCGGGCTGCGTAAGTACTATAAGGCCAGTGACCACCTTAGGGTCCTGTAATTTAGTATCAGCTTTTCTAACTTCTGACATAATCGGCGCAAAGACTGCACTGCCCAGTTTGCTCACTAATTTTTCTACTAAACGTGCAATGCTGTTGGGGATATTCTTAGGATCAAGCGTTAATTCTTCATTAAAATCAACAAAAAACTTACCCCTCACTCGCACGTCACCAAGTACGCCACCAGCTAGCCGCTGCAAATCACCTTTGTACATAATTTCATTAATATCAAACTGATCCATCACGTGGCCAACCACAAAACGAGTGCCCTTCAATACGCCGACGGTCCCCTGCTTAACCCCTTCTAAAATTCCTTTTGAGGCCTCCGCTGAAGCCTGCATAGCGCCAACGGAAACGCCTTCAACGCCTTTTAAAAATTCTTGCGCTGCGCTTACTCCTAATTTGGCACTTGCTTCTGCTGCATCCAGCGAACCGGTTGAAATTGCCTTTGCCGCCGACAAAGCTCCGGTAGCTGCCAATAATGCAGTCTCAAACGCTCCTTTACGCACACCATAATCAACAGATCGAGTAACCTTAGTATCACCAAAACAGTTTTTTATTTTGGCAACTTCATTGACTGCTTTTTTAGCGCCATCACCTACCGTATTTGCAGCAGATTTTACCCCGCCCCACACATCACCCCAAGAAAGAGCAACAAGGTGATTTGGCACCAGAAACATTATTAAAAGAATGGGGGTAATTTTCATATGAGGTGACCCTTTTTTAACAAACATTTGGCAACCCATTATACCATCGGTCAAGACTGGTTATTTCACCACGTATCGAATCGACATCCCGTTGCGCGCTCGCCATGGCATCAGTTACCTTTTTCTTAGCTCCCTGAATAGATTCTAATGCCCGCTTAGCGCTTTCTAACTTATCACGCGCATCCTTCATTTTTGCATTTACTTCACGGGTAGCGCTATTAATTTTATCAATCTCTCTTTGCGCAGAACTAAGAGCCTCATCAACTGCTTTTTCAGCCACCCTCAACCCGTTCACCGTCTGCTCCGTAATATATTTTTTAAGGTACTGCTTAAAGATAATTTCTATCATAAACTGCGGGTTCGTAAGCCCACCCGAAGACCGGCCCGTAACTTGCGCCAACAGTAACGGCAGTTTTTTCTGCGTCGCGGGGTCAGTGTATACCGCATCACCCATTGATGATTCAAAATCAAACATCAAACCATTTTTTGAAACTTCAATTTTGCTGCCCGATTTAAAGAAGTTTGCTAAAGCAATTTCACCATCAATTAAAAACTGCTGCCGCTTAAGGGTAATTTCCACATCAACTTGCGCTTTACCTTTGCCCCCCTTACCCGTAACTTTCAGCAGTCCTTGGAAATCTATCGGCTCAATAGAGCCCTTCATAATCACGCCACTATTCATTACGTCTGATGCCAAGATGCTCACTCCCAGAAACGCGTGCACGCCCAGAATATCGACCTTACCAGTCACGTTAAAACCTTTTTCAAATTTAAACTCACCAATAGAAGTCGCTTTAGGTACAATGTAAATTTTTACTTCTTTAAAACCAATTTCTGGCAACTTACTTGCATCCAATTTTTGACCAATCAGAGTTGCTGCCATCTTAATAATGTCGGCAATGCTTAACTTATCAACTTCGCCAGAAACAAGGTCCGGAATTTTAATAGCAGCACAAGCACCAAAACCATCTTTACACAGCGGCTCTCCTGCCGGTGCAGCGGTTGCTCGCGTACAACGCGGATCGCCCGTTGCCATTTGACCGCCAATACAGATCGACCCGGTCATGCCCGGTAATGGTGGTGCTGCAGGGGGTATCAAGAAATCTGCCTGTATAGCCACATTGCCAATTTGCAAACCACTTATACCAAAGGGCTTATCCCATATGCCCATCATAGTACCAGCAAGCGCTGCCTTAGGCGGTGGGCCAGATTCGATTGCTACTCGTACCGCAAACTCTAATTTGTCGCCAGCTGAGGTGGTGATTATGTTGGTAACCAATGCCATTGAGGGTAAACTCTGTGCGCCAATTGCCATTTCAAGTTTCAGCTTGCCAACCTCAAACGAAGGGTCTAACTTCATGGTTCCGGGAATAATGGCACCTAACACAAAATCAAAGGGCGACGTTGACCACTTACCAATCACCGTAAGGTCTATACTTTCACTAACACCGGTTAATGATGCCACAGGCGCTAAGGCCCCTGTTAATTTAATTTTTGCAACAAAGTTCATACCCCGCTTTAGATCAACTTGTATTACTGCGCCCCTATCATCAATAAAATCACCCGAATAATTATCGCTGCACACCACAAACTGCATATGACTCAAAGCTAAATTATCAAAGAAAGTTCCTTGCAGCGGTTTTGAACCAGGCAGCCTCACAATATCAGACAAGCGCCAATCAGCGCGGCCGTTTATTACCAAAAGTTTTACATTAT
>Ga0163144_10028933_pt1 | contig 10660 bp, 9 predicted proteins | sample OliLak19BULKMAT1_FD_123175 | JGI IMG/M metagenome (GOLD analysis project Ga0163144, IMG submission 123175) | Freshwater microbial mat bacterial communities from Lake Vanda, McMurdo Dry Valleys, Antarctica - Oligotrophic Lake LV.19.BULKMAT1 | ecosystem: Environmental > Aquatic > Freshwater > Lake...
CCGAGCAATTGAGCGCAATCGATCATCGGATGAACGCCGTGAGCACCGAGCTCACCAACCAGGTCAGCGAACTTGGTCGCGACATCGACGGCTTCGGCGGCGATCGTTCAAACGGCGACCAGTCGAACGGCGATCAATCGAACGGCAGGGGCCACGCCAGCAACAGCAAGGTGCAAGTGAGTGCCGAGCTGCTCGCCGAACTCCAGACCGCGCAGGTCAGGCTCGCCGCCGAGCAAGCCCGCTACGAGATCGCGTTTCGACAGGATCTAGCGGCCCTTGCCGAACACTTTCGTCGCGCGCCCTAGTCGTTCTAAGACTTAGCCCGATAGGGCGCTAAGTATCGAGAAGTTCAAGTGCGCGTTGCAGCAGTTCGCGGGCCGCTTCGACTTTGTCCTGGTACAGACCAAGGTTGCCGTCTTGCAACGCCTGCTCGGCTTCATCAAACAACTCGTCGGCCTGTTGCAACAGTTCAGCGGCAGAAGCGTCGTCGGGTGGAACGTTCGGGTCAGTTGGAGTGACCTCTGAACCAACGACGTCACCGACGTCGACGTTCAAACCCGGGAACAGCTGCGCAAGTGCTTCGCCCAACGACTCGCCGAAGCCGACCTCGCCGTTGTAATACGCCACGACCAAACGAACCTGTGGTTGACCAGACGACTCGGACTCGACATACACCGGTCGCGCCCACAACAACCCGTCGCCCACAGGGATCATCTGTAGATCGCCGTAGACGACGCGCGACCCGGCGAGACCGAGCTGCGTCACGCGCGGCGCGAACTGACCATCGCTGGAGATGTTGGCCCCCACGACCAACGGACCTTCCGGTAATGCACCCGACACCTCGTACGCGACCAGCTGCCCATCGGCGGTCGCAGTCATATACGACACCATCTCCAGTCGTTCGTTCTTCACACTGAAGGGCTGATACGGACGGAACAGTCGAAACGACGATTCCTCGTCGCCGCTGGGATGAAACATCGCGTAGTACGGAACAAAGCGATCGGCAGAGGTTTCGGTCGCGAAGTTGTCGGTTCCGGCATCTTCCACCGCCGCTTCCGACTCCACCGTGGTCTCGGTCGAGGTGTTGTCCGACCCTCCCTGCGGCGGCTGATCCGGAGCGGCAAGCGCCACCGACCACGCGCCATCGCGGTCGAAGAACGCCGACGCGTCAAGCCGATACTTGGCATAGGCGGCCGTCTGTAGGCGGAACAGTTCCTCCGGGTAGCGCAGGTGCTCGACCAATTCTTCGGGCATCTCGCTGCGCGAGGTGAACAGATCGGGGAACACCGAACGCCAGACCTGCAACACCGGATCGTTCTCGTCGAAGACGTACATCGTCACGGAGCCGTCGTATGCATCGACAACTGCCTTCACGCTGTTGCGCACGTAGTTCAACGAATCCTTCAGGCCCGCGCCGGCATCGAGTTGCGATGGGTCGGCGTTCTGGCCGTACGGATAGAGATTGCTGGTGGTGTAACCGTCGATCACCCACAGCACGCGACCATCGATCGCAACCGGGTACGGGTCGCCGTCGAAAGATAGAAACGGTGCAAGCTCCTGCACGCGTTCGCGGGGGCTGCGCAGCATCAGCAGTTGCGAGTCGTCGGTGATCGCGCTGGAACCGATGAGGTTGTAGTCCAGCTCGGTCAGCGCGAACGCGAATCGGCGTAACGTCGAGGACAGCGGCACACCGTCGTCGCCCTCATACGGTGCGGCTGCGGCACCCTGGCAAGGTGTTTCAACGACCGAGGTATTGACAATCGAGTAGCCAGCGAGACCGGGGCTGAAGTACAGCTCGGGTCGGTCGAGCGTCACGATGTCGTTGCGGTACGCGGGGTTGCCATCGGCCTCGACCTGGCTCGCAGACGCCATGACCAGCCCGCAACCGTGCGTGTTGATGAGATGCGTGCCCTGCCACGACTTGTTGCCGACCTGACCGAGGTCGAGTTCGCTGGCGCCGACAATGACTTGGCGCAGTTCGCCGTCGACGACGTAGCGATCCGGGTCGAGGTCGTTGATCGTTTGGCCGGGCTGACCCTTGTCGGTACGGAAGCGAGTGACCATTTTCTGGTCGGGCTTGATCTTGCGCACGTCGGTGAGCGCCGCGATGTTTTCGGTCACTTCTGCGCGTGTCAGAGTGTTGAACTCGATCTGTTCGACCGCGACATCGGCAATGCCCAGCGCCGTACGAGTGGCTTCAATGTTGTACGCGATGTATTGCGCTTCTTTGTCGCGCTGGTTGGGGTTGACCACCAGCGACTGAATCGCTGCGGGATAGATGACTCCGCCGACGAGAGCAACGATCGCCCACAGCCCCGACGCGACGACGGCGGGGCGCCAGCGATCGGTCTTCAAAGTGCTGAGGAACAGCGCACCGGTGAGCAAGGCGATCAGCGCCAACAACAGGACCGCAGGTAACTGTGCATTGTCGACGGCGTAGGTCACACCGCGAACAGCACCGCGATTAGCTGTCGTGAGCTCGTAGCGCGTAAGCCAGTAGTCCCCCGCTTTCAGGACTGCCAGCACGGCCAACAACACCGCGATGTGCGCCTTCGTGGCGCGGCGCACTTTTGGACGCGGTGGCTGCACCATGATTCCACCGGACAGAACGTGCGTGGCGACGATTAGCAACGTGATGAACACAACCGCAATGAACAGCCAGTCGAGTACGAAAGTGATGAACGGCAACTTGAAGAGATAGAAGCCGACGTCGTTACCGAAATGCGGGTCGGTGACGCCGAACGACTTGCTGTTGCGGAACATCAACCAGTCCTGCCAACGACCAATGGCGGGGGCAGCGAACAACAGGCCAACAATGACTGCGATGCCGAAACGAAGCATTCGTAAACGGTGGCCGAAGAACTCGTGAAAGCGCTCAACGACCGGATGCGTGTTCGCCGCGAACGAACTAGGCGCTAGTCGGTCGGCGATGAACAGGTTCACGACAGCCACAGCGATGAACGTGCCGGCAAACATCGCGAACATCGTGAGCTTGGCGCCGAACACTCCCCAGAAGACGTCGGTGCGCCCCACCGATCGGTGCCACAGAAGGTCGACGTAGAAGTCGGCGAGGAAGCGGGCCGAAACCAGCAGGCCCACGAGCAGAACAGCGCCGATGATCAGTAACGCCCGACCTCGATCGCTGAATCGGCTTGAACGAGGACTACGACGAGGAAGATCCGAGGAGTTGCGCACGCGCCGAACGTTACCGGCCCGCACGCAACAGCATGCAGCGACAACCCTCGTGCGCTGGCGCCGCAACGTGTTCGGTCGGGAAGGCAGTTCCGGCGGGCACGGCGCCAGCGAGCGCATTGTCCTCCGCGTCCGGGCATGACGGCCCGCTGGGGTCGACGGCCCAACATACGGGTGTTCCCGCACTCACAACAGCGAAAGCCCCACGACCGAACGCCATGTGCATCACATTGTCGATGTGCTCATCGATCCGGCGCGTCTTCCATTCGCGGTAGACCGTGCGAGTCAGGCCAACGGACTCTGTGTTGTCGCCATCAGCGGTGGCGATAGCCCGCTCCAACCGGTTGCGCAGCGGACCTACAACCGCAACCGCCAGCGCATCAATGGCTGGCGCCAACGCCGACTCGCGAATGATGACCACTTGTTGATCGTCGGCCGCGCCGTCGTCCATGCCAGCGGCGCCTGCCTTGGCGGCGAGCATCAGTTCGTCGGCGATTGCATCGGCATAGCGCTGAATGTGCTCGTCGGAAGTCGGCAGCACCGCCGCAATCGACCTAACCGCCGCTTTGCCGCGCAGTGCAAGCAGCACATCGTTCTGTTCATCGGCGAGCACACGCTTCAAGTTGCGCGAGCCAGCAGCGATCAGCGGGGCAAGCTGCGCATCGCGGCGCCCGAATGGCGAATCGACGGCGTCGATCACAGCTGCTGGCTCTGCTGGCGACGACTGAAACACGGACAGCTGACTCGTCGCTGGCGCGGCCGGTGCAGCCTGTGGTCGCGCCTTCGACTTTGACTTCGACGCGGGGGCTTCCTTCTTTGTCGTTTCTTTCGCCGTCGCCTTCTTTACACTCTCTGCGCGCAGGCGAGCAAACAAGTCGTCAACCGCGGCGTCGCGCTCAACGATTGCTTCTGCCCCCGGTTCTGGTTGGACCACCACCGTTTCCAGTTCTGGTTCAACGGCAACTGGATCGGGCTCAATGACTGGTTCCGGTTCAACTGGTTCTGGTTCAACGGCCGGTTCCGGAAGTGGCTTGGGTGAGATCACCGGGACTGGGCCAGTGATCGGCGTCAGGTCAACCAGTTCGGCGCCAGCCGCCTGCGGACCCAGCTCCGCTATCACCTCGATCGCGATCAGGCGCGACTTGTCGAACGACTGCATCAGGCGATCACGATTTTGGATCAGTTGCTCGATCTGTTTGCGAGCAAGTTCCCGGCGCCGCGCGAGTTCACCCAGTACACGCTCGCGATACGCACGCGCTTCGTTGACCATGTCGCGGCCCTGCTGCTTGGCCATTTGCAGCTCGTCCTCGGCACTCAAGGTTGCGTCCTGACGGCGGCGACCGGCCTCGATCTCGGCGTCGGCTCTCACACGCTGCGCTTCTTCATTGGCTTCTTGGAGCAATCGCGACGAGGCCTCCTCCGCACGGGTCTTGATCTGGCCAGCGGTGTCGCGCGCGGCAGCAACGATCCGAGTGGCTTCCTCGCCGAGCAGACCGGCGGCGACTGCTTCATCGAGTTCGGCTACTGACACCGTCGGCGCTTGCTGCGCAGACTGCAGTTCCGCCTCAAGCTTGGATTCGCGATCTTGAAGACGCGCCAATTCGGCCGCGACCATCCGCAGAAATTCGCGCACCTCATCGCTATCGAAACCGCGTCGCGACGAGCTAAAGGTTGCTGTGGAGACCTCCGCCGGTGACGACGGGTCAGGCCGTGTAATCGACAAAGCCATTCGCGAATCGTAGGTGCGCAGGCGCCGGAAAGGGTGGCACCCGAAAGGGCGCGTACGGCCTAACCGTTGGTCAAGACAATCGGGTCGCCGCCAAGGCGCTCCAGCGCATCGAGCGCTTCCTGCAGCGTCGCGACCGGAATGATCTCAACGTCGTCGCCCACGACTTCGCGTGCGCGTTCGATTCCATCGGGCCCATCCTCGCCCTGATTGACGGGCACGAGGAAGTACTGCACGCCCACCTGCTTCACCGCTGAGGCCTTCGAGTTCAGACCACCGATCGCACCGACATTGCCTTCGACATCGATCGTGCCGGTGACCGCCACGTTCGCGCCGCCGGTTAGATCGCCCTCCGTCAGCGCATCGATCAACGCCAGGGTGAAGGCAAGTCCTGCCGATGGTCCGCCGATTGCGTCCGTCTGGAACGCCACGGACAACCCCGAGGGCAGCGAGACGGTTGTGGTGTCGATCGGGCGGAACCCGATGATGGTGCGCGGCGGGTCTTCGCCCGGCGCAAGGACCGTCTCGACCTCGCCCGACATCGCAACACCATCGCGCTCGAACTCGACCTCGACCTTCTCGCCTGCATTGACGTTCGCAAGAATCGGCGACAGGTCGTCGATGATGGTGACCTCGACACCGGCGACCTTCTTCAGCACATCACCCGGATTGAGTAACTCGTCGGCCGGGCTGAACTGCACACACTCGGTGCCTTCGGCGTTCGCTTCCACGCACAGCAGGAAGTCGATGATGACCTGGCCCGGCTTAATCGTCACGTCGTAGCCGGCGGCCTTGAGGGCCACGTACATCGCGTTGTCCTTGGCGCTGCGCATTTGCCGCTGGCCGCTTTGGATCAGTTGATCTTCTGTCTGGTCGCCGTACTTGTCTCGGTAGCTGTAGAACCGCGCCGCCTTATTCTCGCGCGTCACGAACCAATCGAGCATCGTGATTGCCGGCTGGCGAATCGTGATGAAGTAGATGTTGCCATTCGGGTCGAATGTCGGAACGCCCGAAATGTCGATACGGGGAAGTACGGGCTCAGCGTCTGCGGGGACCAACGCGAACTCAACGGCTTCCTTCACTTCTGCAACACACGTCGGCGGCGACCCTTCGGATGCCGTGTCGAATTCCGTACAACGCGACTTCTCGACGAAGGCAGTGCTTGGGACCATCATCATTATCAGCGGTGCCAACACCGCGACGGCACCGAGTCCGGCAAATGGAAATGCCCACACACGATGCATACGCGAGGGCGCAGCGAGTTCTGCAACAGGCTCCATTACCATCTCCATTCAGTGAACGTCACCGAGCTCACCGTCGCGGCTGGCTGGATTGCCGGCCTTGCAATTGTGGCGTTGATTGCTTCCGGATGGAGAAAGCCTGCCAGAGCCGAAGCCAATCCGGCACGCGGTCGGGTTGGCAATCAGGCACCACGTGTCGAGATCAAGGCACCGCTGGCCGAACCTACGCCTCTCTGGCGGCGAGTGTGGTCGGTGGTTGCCAGCGGCTGGCTCGCCCTTTGGGTGGCGGCGATCACCGCAACGGTGATCGCTTTCGGGATGGCCTGGATCGTGATCACGCTCACCGACAGGCTCAAACAATGACCAGCGTGCTGGCACCATGACTGGCGATCTCGCGGACGCATGGCGACGAGTCGCGGAGTCTGGGCACACGGGCGATGAAGCGGTAGCCCGCGAATCACTCGCAGCTGACGACGCCGTGTTGCGCGAGTTGGCGCTAGGCGCGCTCGACCGGCTGAGCAAGTTGCGCGACGACGAAGTGCTCGCGGCTTTCCACGATTCCGACCACCGAGTCCGTCGCCGCGCCGCAATCATCGCCGCCAAGCGGCGTGAGATCTCGCTGGCCCCTTTGCTGGCCGACGTCGACGATGGTGTCGTCGAGGCTGCGGCATGGGCATGCGGCGAACACGAGAGCGTCAGCGACGACGAGTTCACGACACTCGTCTCGCTCGCGACGGTGGCAACCGAGCCACTAGTTCGCGAAGCAGCGATCGCTGCGCTCGGTGCGATCGGGGACCGGCGTGGCTTGGCGGCGATTCTTGCTGGCTGCGCCGACAAGCCCGCCATACGCCGGCGCGCCGTGCTGGCTCTGGCCCCATTCGCTGGTCCGGAAGTCGATGCCGCACTACAGGCTGCCTTGCAGGATCGTGACTGGCAGGTTCGCCAAGCGGCAGAAGACACATCGCCCTCGCGCTAACCCGCTCGTAGCATCAACCCAATGCGACGCCCCTTTTTCTTTGCCGCCGTACTCGTCCTTGCCGCCTGCGGTGGCGACGACAGTTCAAGCGAGAACACCACCGCAGCAACGACAACTGACGCGGCAGCAACGACGACCATCGACCTCAACACCGTGCCGACATCTGTCGCGGATACGACCGTCACGACAACCGCCAGCACCACACCATCACAGTTCGACGATCGTCCTTATGAAGTGTTCGTGCCCACCGGTTACGACGCCGCGACCGCTGCGCCGCTGGTGATCCTGTTGCACGGGTACGGCGCCTCCGGGGCGCTGCAGGAGTTGTACTTCAAGCTGCAGCCGGAGGCTGAAGCGCGTGGCTTTCTGTACGTGCACCCCGACGGCACACCCAATCAACTCAATCGGCCGTTCTGGAACGCCACCGATGCGTGCTGCGACGACCAGCAATCCGTCGACGATCCCGGCTACATCTCGTTCATCATCGATGAGGTGTCAACGACCTACAGCGTCGATCCCGCTCGCGTCTTTCTGGTCGGCCACTCGAATGGCGGCTTCATGTCGTACCGCATGGCATGCGACCACGCTGATCGCATTGCCGCCATCGTCAGCCTCGCTGGCGCAACTTTTCTGGATACCGCGCAATGCGAACCATCAGAGCCGGTGAGCATCTTGCAGATTCACGGCACCGCCGACGGAACCATCATGTACGACGGTGGCTCGACCGTGGTCGGCACCTATCCCTCCGCCGAGACAACCGTGGCAACGTGGGCGACCTACAACGGCTGTGCGACAGCGACGGAGTCGCTCGGCGCAATCGATCTCGGTTCCACCATCGATGGCGACGAGACATCAATGATGGCGTTTACGGATTGTCCGGTCGATGGCGACGTCGAGTTGTGGACGATCGAGGGCGGTCCGCACATTCCGCCATTTCAGCCCAACTACGCCGCCGACATCATCGATTGGCTCTTCTCTCACCCGAAGGCCTAACCCTTCAGCGAAATCTCAATCGAGGTCTCAAACGAGGTCGATGCGATACACGTTGGTGTCGCGGGCGTGAAAACCGATTCGTTGATACAGGCGATTCGCTGCCGCGCGTGACGGCCGCGACGTGAGATCGACTGTCGTGGCACCTTTGCTGCGCGCAAGTGCAATGGCGAACCGATTGAGCTGCTCGCCAACGCCGTGGCCACGAGCGGCATCGTCGACGACGACGTCTTCGATCCAGGCACGGACGCCGGTAGGAATGCGGAACGTCACCAACGTCAATGCGGCAACCACCGTTTCGTCCAAGCGGGCAACCAGCACGTCGCTGGCCGGCGACGCGATCATCTCGGCCAGCTCGGCTTTCGATGGCGGCGTCGAACGTTGCGACAGTTGCGGGATCAATCGAGCGAACGCGGTGGCCAATTCGTCGGTGGCCTCGTCGGCGATTTCGATCGTGACGCTCACAACCCGCAGGCTACGCACCGCTGCTGCCGATAACGGCTATACGGTTTGGGCCGATGATCCTTACCTCGCTCGCCGGAGTCACCGTCGACGACTTTCACGATCACACCGGCTGGCATCTGAAGCCCCAAGGGTTCTGTCAGGGCGAATTGTGCGTGCCAGCGGCAGGCAGCTTGCGCGCCGACGGCACGATCGATGTCACCGTCGCTGCTCATGCGCTGGCCATGCCGCTGGAACACAGCGACGAGCACGACGTGTGGGCGTTGGGTCCGGCGACGCTGAACGGCAAGGCGCTGATGACAGCGCAAGCGGCTGATCCTGCGTTACTCACCCGCGAAGGCACGACCTTTCGACTGTCGTCGTTGCTCGGCCGCAAGGTGCTGCTGGTCGCGTGGGCCAGCTATTGAGGCTGCCGCACCAGCCTGCCCGGGTGGCAGGCACTGCACCAAGAGCTAGCTCCGCTCGGGTTGACGGTGGTCACCGTCGCTCTCGATGTCGAGCCAGCGCACACCTATCGTTGGATTGACGCAGCACCGCCATCGAGCCCCGACTTGGCGCATCCGCAGCTCATCGACACGCAGCACATCACCAACGAGCTGTTCGGCTTCATCAATATTCCGATGGCCGTGTGGATCGACGAAACCGGCACCATTGTTCGCCCAGCTCACGGCGCGTCGATCGAGCGCAGTTCGCTGCGCGACATGGACATTCCGCAAGGGTTGCCCGATCGGCTCACCCGTGTGCTCTTCGAGGTAAAGAAGATTCCCGACATCAGCGTCGAATATCGCGCTGCGATTGCCGACTGGGTGCGCCACGGTGCCGAGTCGCGTTTCGCGCTCGACGCCGAGGAAGTGATCGCCGGCTCGCAACCGCGCGGCACCGACGAAGCCAAGGCTGCTGCGTGTTTTGAGCTCGGCGAGTATTTACGGCGCACGGTCGGCGATGCCGCCGCAGTGCCGTGGTGGCGTGCAGCACACCGGCTGTATCCCGGCAACTGGACATACAAGCGGCAGGCGTGGACGTTGGTCACGACTCCCGCCGACGCGACAGAGAACGACCTATTGCAAGAACCGAACAACGTCTACGAAGGCAGTTGGCTTGACGATGTGATTGCGAGCGGTGGCGGTGAGAACTACATAGTTCTTCCGGACCTGTGACATCTCAAGTGCGACGGTTCACTAATCAGCCGTCGTGAAGGGTTCCGGTTCCGGACACGGCGATAACCTTCGACCGATGGAGCACGTGCGCTGGTTGGCCCAGCCCAAGTTGCGGCGCCCGATGCTGATCGCGGCCTTCACCGGGTGGAACGACGCCGGCGACGCAGCGAGCAACAGCGTGCGCCACCTCGTCGAAGCGTGGAATGCGGAACCGCTCGCCGAGATAGATCCGGAAGAGTTCACCGACTTTGCAACTGTGCGGCCGCACGTGCGACTGACACCCGAGCAAAAGCGAACCATCGTCTGGCCAACAGTCGGCTTGTGGAGCGCGAGCACTCCGGGCGGCGATGTAATTCTTGCCCTCGGCCCCGAGCCGGCGCTGCGTTGGCGGTTGTTCACCGAGCAAGTGATTGGGATCGCGCAGCGCTTCGAAGTGTCGATGGTGCTGACGCTGGGCGCTCTACTCGCCGACGTGCCGCACACGCGCCCAGTGCAACTCATCGGGACCGCCACCGAGCACGACATCATCGAACGTTTTGACCTGCAACGCAGCCGCTACGAGGGGCCGACCGGAATAGTCGGAGTGCTGCACGACGGCTGCACGCGCGCTGATCTCGCGTCTGCTTCGCTATGGGCCGCGGTGCCAGCTTATGCATCGCAGGTTCCGTCGCCGAAAGCATCGTTGGCGCTGATCGAGCGAGCGTGCGAGATGCTGGGCACACCCAGCCCGACAGCGCAACTGCACAGCGATGCACGCGACTACGACAATCGCGTCAGCACCTTTGTCGCCGAGGACGGCGAACTAATGGGTTACGTGGCCCGATTGGAATCGATGGCCGACAGCGGCCACCTCGTCGACGACGACTATTTCAGCGACGGCACAGACGACGATCTCGACGACGACAACGACGACGAC
>Ga0163144_10028936_pt1 | contig 10659 bp, 5 predicted proteins | sample OliLak19BULKMAT1_FD_123175 | JGI IMG/M metagenome (GOLD analysis project Ga0163144, IMG submission 123175) | Freshwater microbial mat bacterial communities from Lake Vanda, McMurdo Dry Valleys, Antarctica - Oligotrophic Lake LV.19.BULKMAT1 | ecosystem: Environmental > Aquatic > Freshwater > Lake...
CTCCAATCACATGGAGCGCAAGCAGAACATGTCGTCGCCGTCGCCGGTGACCGACGGCACGCATGTCTGGGTGATGACGGGTCTCGGCATTCTCAAGGCGTTTGATTTCGCGGGCCAGGAAATCTGGGCGCGGAACATCCAGGCCGACTACGGCCGCTTTGGGCTGAACTGGGGCTATGCCTCGTCGCCGCTGCTGAAGGGCAATGCGCTCTACGTGCCCGTGCTCCATGGGATGAAGACCAACGATCCGTCGTACCTCCTGAAGATCGACACGCTGACCGGCAAGACCATCTGGCGCGTTGAGCGCCCGAGCCCGGCCGTGCACGAATCACCTGACGCCTACATCACTCCGGCGTGGATCGAGGCCAACGGCCGTGCCGAGTTGATCATCACGGGGGGCGATGTCGTCTCTGGCCACGACCCGGCGACCGGCAAGGAATATTGGCGCGCCGATGTGCTGAACCCCGGACGCAACGGCTCCTACCGCATCATCGCGTCACCGACCATTGTCAACGACTTGATCATCGCGCCCACACGTGTCGGCCCGATGGTGGCCATGCGGCCGGGTGGCACTGGCGACGTCGCCAGGAGTCATGTTGTGTGGACGTTCGCGCAAGGCCCGGATGTGCCGACGCCGGTCAGTGACGGCAAGTTGCTGTACGTGGTGCGCGACACCGGTGTCGCGTTTGCATTGGACGTGAAGACCGGCGCGACGGTGTACGGCCCCGTGCGGTTGCCCTCGGGCACGTACAGCGCGTCGCCGATTCTTGCCGACGGCAAGATTTACGTCACGACCGAAGAGGACGGCCTGACCACGGTCTACCGCGCGGGTCCGAAGTTCGAAATCTTGTCGTCGAATCGCCTGCTCGACGACTGCGCGCCGTACTGCCTCAGCACGGTGGCGGTCTCCGAGGGGCAGCTGTTCCTGCGCACCTCGTCGTATCTCTGGGCGATCGGCGATCGTCGCAAATAGGCAACCCCAGAGTCGTAGAGGCGGGTCTTTAGACCCGCCTGCGTCACGCGACCCACCACTGCCTCAGAAACTCCAGGCGATCAGCTTGTCCATATCCTTGACGATGATGGTTCGTCCCGTGAAGGCGGGATGGGCCCACATCGCCGAGTCGGCCACCGTGTAGCGCTTCACTTCCTCGAACCGGGCCGGGTTCGCCTTCGCCACCACCAATTCGCTGTTGGTCGTCGTCATCAGCAAGTAGTCGCCGGCGCGAACGATCGACGCGTTCTCGGCCTCGCGTCCGCGCGTCAGCCACAGCGTCTTGCCAGACGCCGCGTCGATGGCGAAGAACTGGCCGCGGTTCTTGGTGGACAGGCCATAGACCGCTGTTCCCGACACGGCAGGAGAACTCATGTACATCGCGACCTCCTCGTTGCGCCACGCCGGTGCCGTCGTCCACCTGGCTCCGGCCTTGCTGATGCGAAGCGCAATGGTGGGATTCTCGAGACCGGCGTAGAGCACGAGGTCGCCCATGACCAGCGGAGTGACCGAGTTCTGTTCGTACGGCGTCTTGATGGCCACCTGCCACAGCAGTTGGCCGTTCGACGCATCGATGCCGACGAGTTTGTTCTGTGACTGCGTGATGAGCTGACGAGTGCCAGCGATGGTGGCAAGAACAGGGGACGCATACGCGGGACCGTCGCCAGTCCATTGCCACTTCACCGCGCCGGTCGCCGTATCCATCGACGTGAGCGCTCCGAGCTGGCCGCCTGCCCTGAGCGCAGTCGAAGGGCCCAGGAACACGATCACCGTGTTGCCGTCAACGATGGGCGAGGTGGCGGTGCCGAACTCGGGCGGCGCCGGCGGCGCGTTCTTGCGCCACAGCAGCGTGCCGGTGGCCAGGTCGTGTGCCGAGAAGATGCCGCTGATGCCGAGGGTGAAGACGCGGCCATCGGCAATCGTCGGCGTGGACTTGGGGCCCGGACCATGTCCCGTGGCCGCCGGGTTCATGGTGTATGGCGCATCGACACCCGCTTGCCAGAGTTGTTTGCCCGACTGCAGGTCGTAGGCCGCGATGACCTCACGATTGGCGAGGCGTGAGTGCACCAGCACTCGAGTGCCGGAAACCACGGGCGAGGCATGGCCGAGCCCGACCGTCGCCTGCCAACGCTTGGTGAGCTGCGCCGGCCACACCGTGGGCACCGTAAACGACGAAGCCACGCCATCACGCGCAGGTCCACGCCACTGCGACCACCCTTCGACGTTGCTCAGGGCAGGCCCGTCGACCTTGCTCAGGGCAGGCGATGGCGCCGGTGTTTGCGCGAATCCCATCGCCGCCATGGCCAATAGAAGCGAGCCGATCATTATTCGTTTCATCTGCACCTCTGTGGGGCGGCACCAGGCCGGCAGCACTAAAGTGCTGCCCTTCTGGCGTCATGCCGGCAGCACTAAAGTGCTGCCCTTCTGGCGTCCTCCTGGTGTCAGTTAATCTGACTTGATCGCTTGAACCACCGGCGTCGATGACGCCAGGCGGACTGCGAACAACGACGACACCACGCCGGTCACTACCACTGCCGCCAGGAGCGAGAGCAGGTTGCCGATCGGCACCGCCTGCGCGCGTTCCTGCAGCGCCGGCCACACCGCCACCATGGCGCACGTGGCGCCGAGTACTGTGCCGCCGAGCACCAGCGCGAGCCCTTCCGACAGCACCATGCTGCGGACGTTGGCCGGTGTGAATCCCACCGCGCTCAGCAGTCCAATCTCGCGCCGGCGCTCGAGGACGTTTCTGGCGAGCACGGCGCCGAGCCCCACCGTGCCGAGCAGCAGGCCCAGCGAGCCAAGCGCCTGGAACGTGGCCAGGTAGGTGTTCTCCACCTGGTGATACGACGACCACCGCTCGAGCGTGCCGGTGACATCGAGGCCGTAATCCGACAGCCGATCCTCGAGATGAGACGTCACGGCCCCGGCATTGGCCAGCGGCGTGTCGATCATCCACACGCGATAGCCTTCCTGTTTCGGGAACAGCCGCACGAAATCAGCCTCGCCAATCATCAACTCCGACTGCAGCACGCTGTCGGCAAGAGCGCCGACAATGCGGAGGCGGACCGGAGGCTGTCCTTCAGGGGTGAACTCGAAGTCGTCGCCGATGCCCAGGTGCAGCACGTACATCAGCGTGGTTTGGTCGGCGACCGCCGCGACCGCGCCGTCCTCGAAGGTGTGGCCCAGCAGCGTCCACGGGTTGGCGTGCTCCTCTGGCGTGGCCGCCATCGAGGCGGCAAAGGTGAAGCGCGAGTCAGCGACAAAGCCGGGGGCGGGCGCGATGATGCGCGGACTGGTCGGCCGGTACAAGGTGAGGCAACTGGTTTCGTCACCCGGCCGCAGCCGGAAGCGAGTGACCTTCGCGCCAGCGAGAACGGCGTCGTTGCGCTCGAGGCCGAGGCCATCGCGGCCGTCCGGCGTGTTGGGGTCGTGCATCAACGGCGCGACCGATTCGGCCATCAGCGTGAAGCCGCCGGTTCCCGACTGGCGATCGCCCCCGGCCACGGGTTCCTTGCGGAAGGCGCCGACACTGACCAGCACGAAGCACGCGAAGGCGATCAGCGCCAGGCTGAGCACCGACCGGCTGGGGCGAACCGCCGTGTGACGGAACCCCAGTTGGGACATGCCCGTGAGTCCGCGCGTGAGCGGTCGAGTGGTGTGCCGGCGTCGCAACCAGGCCGAGGCGCCGCACAGACCAGCCACCAGCCACGCGCCGCCGGCGCCGAAGAATCCGGCGGTTGGATTGAGCGAGCCCATCGCCGCGGTGACGATGAGGGCCAGTCCCAGAAAGAGGAAGGCGAGCGCGACGAAACCCGCCCGCCCCGCCTTACCAGCCCCACCCGCCTGACCCGCCCCAACATCCCCCTTGAGCAACGATCGCGCCGAGTGCCGGCTCATCTGCCGCACGCCAAGCCAGATGGCGAGCACGCCGGCCACCAGCGCCCCGGCAGCGCCGATGGCGAGCCACTGCGGCGCCACGTGCAGCGTGAGCCGGGTCGTCCCGACAGCGCCGACCCACCACGTTCGCAGGCCATACATGATCACGGCGGCGTAGCCGATGGCGGCCGCGACACCGAGCACCGTGCCGGCAGCCGCGAGCACGGCGCCTTCGCGGACAAACGTGGCGCGAATGGCGGATGGCGCGAAGCCGACGGTGGCCAGCAGACCCACCTCGCGGGTGCGTTGTTCCAGGCCGACGGCGAAGAACAGGTACGCCAGCAGCAATGCCGAGACCACCAGGAAGAAGCTGAAGTAGAGGAAGTACTCACCGAAGTCCGTGGTCCCTTGCGCGGCCGAGAGTGCTTCGGTACGAACCGCGCGGGCGGTAAAGCCGGCCGACGCTGGTGGAATGGTCTGCGCTGACACCGGTACCCTGCCTGACAGGCGCATCGACGACACGCGTCCGTAGCGTGATCCCCAGAGCCGCTGTCCCTCGGCCAGCGAGATGATGGCCTTGGGCGCCGCGCGATAGCGATCCCAGTATTCCTCGTCCTGTTTGCGAACGCGCTTTAACTCCACCGGGAACGGTGGATCCCACGAGGTCATGTCGGCGGCGTCGCTGATGCCGGGGTAGTCGGGCGTCAGCGTGGAATCGCCGCCAATGCCGGACATCGGCGCAATCCCGACCAGCGTGAACGTCGCGCTCGATGTCGCCATGCCGTCGGCGTCGGACCACAGGTAGTACTCGAGTGTGACCTCGTCGCCGAGATGGGCTTTCAAGTCGTCCGCCGCCCACTGGTTCAACCAGATCGGCGCGTGGCTGGAAAACGCGGCGGAAGGACGCGGCCTGCCCACCGTAGCGCCCGAGCCTGAGGGACGCGGCCCGCCCACCATAGCGCCGAAGGGACGCGGCCTGAAGGTGGGGCCGACGGCGCCGATCATCCGGTTGTAGCCATCAAGATCGACGGCTGACACGGTGGAGTAGGGGATCTCCCGATCGCCGACGCGAATCGTGTTGGCGACGTAGGTGAGAGCCGGCACCACCATGTGCCGCTCGCGCGCGGCCTGGTCTTCGATGATCTCGACCACTTCGTCGGTCAACAGTCCTGCCCTGGTCTCCACGATGGTGACGGGGGAGGTAACCCCTTCTTGCCTGGACGCGATCGTTCGCACCCGCAGGCCGAAGTCGTCCAGCGCCGCGACCGGCGCGATCAACTCTCGGATCAGCTTCGCCGGATCCAGATCCGTGCTGTCGGTCAGCGACAACAGGATCGTGTTGGCGCGGTCGCCGAGCCCCAGGTCTCGCTGTAACCGTCCCATCGGCACGTAGACGGCAAAGACCGGTCCTTGCGACGGCGAGAGCGAGAACTCACCAAGCGCGGCATCATCCAGCACGCGCGTGACCGTGACGCGGATGCGTTCGCCCGTGGCGTCGCGGCGTCCCTGCAGACTGGACAGCGGAATGTCGCTCGGCTTGGCGACGCGCAGGGTGACGGTGTCGCCCGCCCTGGCGCCGATCTCCTGCGCCAGTGCCGCGCTGATCAGCGCCTCGCGCCCGGCGACCTCGAACCCGCTGAGGCCGTGGAAGCGGCCAAAGCGCTCGTCGATGCCGTAGACCATTACCTGACCGGCGGCGCGCTTCGAGTCGTCTTGAACTGCCGCGCCGCCAACGACCACGACCGGCGCCGTGGATTTCACGACGCGATATGCATCAAGGCGGGCGCCCAGCGCAGACTGCTGCGGCTGGTTGGCCCGCGTCAACAGGCTGTCGGCGAGCTTGGTCTGGAAGAACGTCGGCGACGTGATGATGACGTCGGTGGCGCCGAGACGGCCGAGCGCGATCTGGGCCAGACTCTCGCGGACAGAGGCGCCGACCAGCAGCGCGCCGGCGAGCACGGCCACCGCCACGGCCACGCCGAGCACCACCATCACGTGGGTGGCCGCATAGAACCGCAGGCTGGCTCGGGTCAGGAATCGGCTTGCGGCTTGCGACTTGCGGCTTGCGGTGGGAGTCGTCACGGGTCAGACCGTCAGGGTGCCACGGTCCATCGACCAGCGCCGGTCGAACCGGGCGCCGAGGGTTTCGCTGTGCGTCACCACGAGCAGCATGGTGTGTTGCTGGGTGTGGAGGCGGAGGATCAGGTCAGCCACGACCTGCGCGGTATCCGCATCGAGATTGCCGGTGGGCTCGTCGCACAGCACCAGCCGCGGTTCGCGTACCAGCGCGCGGGCGATGGCGGCGCGTTGCTTCTCGCCGCCTGACAACGCCGCCGGCAAGTGATCGAGGCGATGCGACAAGCCCACTTGCTCCAGCAGGGTGCGTGCGCGCGCTGGCGCGTCCTGGTCGGCTTCGCCCACGAGAGTCGGTACCAGCACGTTTTCGAGCACCGTGCACTGCGGCAGCAGGCAGTGGTCCTGCAACACGAAACCGATCTCGCGATTGCGGAACGCGGCCAGTCCGGCGGGTGACAAGGTGTATGGATTCGTGGCGTCGAGGCGGACCGTGCCCGACGTGGGCGGCTCCAGTCCGCCGAGCATGTAGAGCAGCGTGCTTTTGCCCGACCCCGATGGCCCCATCACGCACGCCGAATCGCCCGGCGACAGGGTCAGTGAGACATCCTTCAAGACGACCAGGTCGCCGGCCGGAGAGGGGTAGGACTTGGAGAGCTTCGTGACTTCGAGCATCCGAGAGCTAAGAGTAGCATCGGGCATCAGCCGGCGGGGTCTCCGGCGGTTAACCGGAGGGGTGGCTGTCCGACCAGTCCCCGTCACCATCCGAAGTAAACTGGTGACGCTCCTGCAGCGGGGCACCTCAATGGCTGATCCCCCGGTCACTCCGCCGACCTACGCGCAACGGGCGCTCAAGTGGGCGATCTTCGTCGCCGCGGCCGCCTTCGTGGGCTACCTGTGCGTGCTGATCCTGAAGCCGTTCCTGGATGTGCTGGCGTGGGCGGCGGTGTTGGCCATCACGTTTCACCCCTGGTTCGAAGCGCTCGTGCGCAAGACCGGCCGGTCGACGCTGAGCGCGCTGTTGTGCAGCGTCCTGGTGGTGATCGCCTTCCTGATTCCCGTGCTCACCGTTGGTGGCCTCGCGCTCACCCAACTGCTGTCGCTCATCGACTCGTTTCAGCAGACCTTCATGAACGACACCGGTGTGGACACCACGACCACATGGGGCCGGGCGTATGCCTGGCTGGCAGGCTGGAGTGGCCTGGATGCCAATGCAGTGGTGCCGTGGATCCGCAGGCATGGCAGCGAGGTGGCGCGGGTTGCGGCACAGTACTCACTGACCATTGCGGCGAGCGTGAGCGGCGCCGTGGTGTCGGTTGTCTTCATCATCTTCGCGATGTTCCTCCTCTTCAGGGACGGCAGCCGGCTGGTGAGTGCTATTCCCGGGTTGTTGCCGTTTGAGCGCGCGCACAGCGAGGCCCTCCTGATCCGGGTGCGGGAAGTCATCCACGGCAGTGTCTACGGCATTGTCGTGATCGCCGTCATCCAGGGCGCCTTGTGCGGCGGAATGTTCTGGCTGCTCGGCGTTCCCTCGGCGGCGTTGTGGGGGACCGTGACGGTGTTGATGAGCGTGCTGCCGGTATTTGGCTCTGCGGTGGTGTGGGTGCCGGGCGCGATCTATCTGGCATCGACCGGCCACTGGCCACAGGCGGCCGTGCTGGCGGTGTGGGGCACGTTCGCCATCAGCGGCGTTGACAACTTCCTGCGGCCGCGCCTCGTTGGTGAACGCGTCGGATTGAGCGAGATCACCATGTTCTTCGCGCTCCTGGGCGGGCTGCAGGCCTTCGGGCTGCTGGGCATCGTGCTGGGCCCGGTGGTCTTTGCGATCGCGGGCGCCGTCATCGAAATGCTGGGCAACGATCGAGCGCTGGCCGATCAGGAGATCCCACCGGACCGCGGATAGCGGCGTCACCCCAGCGAGAGCTATTGGAGTGCCGACTGGTAGGCCGCCAGCACTTCGCGCGCCATGTGATCGGTCGTGTAGTGGGCGCGCACACCCGCGGCTCCGTCGCGGCCCAGTTCGGCGGCCCGGTCCGGATCGCGCCACAGTTCGTACAGCGCCTCGGCGATGTCAGCGCCCGATTCCGAGGCGGCCAGCACGCCGCCGCCGGTGCGGGCAATCATCTCAGGAAAGGCGCCGTGGTTGGGCTGTACCACCGGCACGCCGCACGCCATCGCCTCCAGCAGATACAAGCCCTTCGGCTCGTGATACGGGCTGGGCACCGACAGCACGTCGATGTCGTGGAAGAACTCGACCTTCTTCGCACGATCGAGGGTGCCGCGATAGACGAACTCGTCACCCAGTCCTGCGGCGCTGAGCCGCGCGCCGATGCCTTCCAGGTAGCCGCGATGTTCGGGCGGCAGGTAACCGGCGACGACCAGGCGCGACGGCGGCAGGCCCTTCTCGGTCCGCAGAATACGATACGCCTCGGCAAGATTATGCAGGCCCTTCTCGGGCGCGATGCGCGCGAAGAAGCCAATCGTGAACGGCTCGGTCCGCGTCCGGGTCGTCGCGGTGAGGTCGTCGACAGTCACGCCCAGCTTGGCGACGCGCATCTTGTGCGGGGGAATCCCCAGGTAGTCCTGCATGAAACGCGCGTAGTAGTCACTGACGGCGATGAAGAGATCGACGTGGGCGACTTGCGTGCGCACCAGCCCAAGCGCCTCGGCGCGATACGGCTCTGGCAGCGCGTCGAGGAACAAATCCTCGCCTTGCAGCGTGACGACGACCGGGCAGTTTAACTGGCGCTTGAGCGGTGCCGCCAGACTGATCAGCAGGGCGTAAGGAATATTCGCGAGGTCGTAGGCCGGCTCGTCGCGCAGGAACTCGATCAGCTTGTCAATCTCCTGCTTCTGATGGCCCTGCTCACCCCGAAGCGTCGACACCGTGAGCGCGCCGAGCTCCCTGGCATCCACCGAGATCGAGCCGCTGGTGAACGCCTTGATCACCGCAGGCGCATCGAGCATGCGGCTGACAAACCGCGGCGCCTTGCGGAAGAGCGACGAGTGCTGCTCCAGGTAGACGCTGATCCCGCCGAAGAACACTTGCTGCTGGCGGCTGACGTTCTCCTCGTCCGTGAGCGTCGGCGTGTAGAACGGCAGCAGCGTGACGTCGTGCCCAAGCTTGATCAGCCGTGCCGCCAGCGCATTGTCGCGCAGGCAACTGCCGCAGTACATCGACGCGGCCCCGGCGGTCAGGGACAGGATGCGCATGAACGCGATTCGCCATTCGCCATTCGAAAGGGCTACGCCAGCCGCTGGATCGCCCGGCGGGCGTAGAGATGCTCAAACAGGTTGCCTTCATGCGGTTGGTCCCACCCGATCTGCGTCGTCGACAGCGGCCCGAAGTTCAGGCGATCGACGTGTGGTGAGGCGACAAACCGCGCCCGGAACGCCGGGTCGTTCGAGATACACGTGACGACCAGCGAGGGTCCAAGACAGTCGGGCAGGTCCGCGGCCGGCACTTCCACGACGCTGGCAAACGGAAACAGGAACTCGCGATTGGCCAGCGGATGCGTCGCCTCGCAGCGGACGATGGTCGGGAGCAGGTAAGTGCCGCCATGGGCAGAGGCGACGCGATTGGCATCGCGCACCGCGGCAGAAACATCGCGCGCCGCGCCGCTCTCACCGATCATGTCGGCGTCGATCAGTGAGGAAATGCGACGGGCGGTATCGGGATCGGCGAATGGCGCGAGCACCGCGTCGGGATCATCGGCCTGGCGCGGAACGACTCGCGAGAGCCGCGTCGCCAGGGCATCAGCGATCTGGTCGCCGTGTTTGGTGACCCACACGCCAGAGGCATTGACGCATGAGCGGCCGCCGTTGCTGGAGATGGACTCGGCGATCACGTCGAGGTAGTGCTCCCACTGGTCCGCGACGTCGGGACCAATCACGACCTTGCTGAAGCCGGGACCGTGCACCTCGACGCGTCCGTCGGCCTTCCAGCGCCTGGTCGAGCCAGCGTCGCCGAACACCATGCCGCGTCCGGTTGAGCGCAGGATCTCGTTGCCGCCGGCGTGGTCGGTTGGGTAGTAGGCGAACACATCGGCGGGAGCGCCGGCCTTGACCCACGCGTAGATCATGCGCAGCGGCGTCCACGGTTCGGCGCTGCCGGGCTTGAGCACCAGCGGCATCTTCAACACCGTCGCCGGCGCCCACAGTGAATGCACGCCGGGGGAGTTGCTCGGTAGCACGACGCCCATGGCGTCACCACGAGCGAAGAAGCTGAGCATCTGGCCGTTGACGACGCCGTAGCCCTCGTCTAAGACACTGAGATCGAGGCCGCGGGTCAGGCCGGCGAGCACTTCGGTGACCTTGCTTAACACGCCGTGCACCTTCAGCATGTTCCGCTTCACGTTGCTGTACGGCGCGCCGGTGGTGGCCGAGACCTGCTCGATGTAGTCCTGCGGCGACTGCATGGTGCCGCTCTCGGGATCGAGCGGCAGCGTGCCGTTCAGAAAATGCTCCGCGGCGCGACCGGCCATGCCGACCAGATCCGCGTAGGGAATCGCCTGCAGCTTCGCGCGGGCGTCGCCCTGCCGCAGCAGGTCGCGGCGAATCAGCCCGACGTTGGCCTGGCTCATCGACACAAACGGCTCGCGCGTGCGGAAGTGCAACGTGACCACCTGGTTGACGCTGCGATAGGGAACGCCCCAACGAAGAATGGGTAAGTGCAACATAAGCTGTGCCAGAAGGGCGGCTCTTTTAGAGCCGCCTAA
>Ga0163144_10028937_pt1 | contig 10659 bp, 13 predicted proteins | sample OliLak19BULKMAT1_FD_123175 | JGI IMG/M metagenome (GOLD analysis project Ga0163144, IMG submission 123175) | Freshwater microbial mat bacterial communities from Lake Vanda, McMurdo Dry Valleys, Antarctica - Oligotrophic Lake LV.19.BULKMAT1 | ecosystem: Environmental > Aquatic > Freshwater >...
ACCTTCGGCGTGGCGATCGTGCCCCGGTCGGTGATCACGCCGCGCAGCTCGCCGGCCACGATGTCGAAGCCGATCACGGTCGTCTCACCGGCCATCGCGAAGCCGGCCGCGGCGGTCCGACGGAGCATCGCCGCCACGGCCCGAAGCGGCTTGCCGATGCCGTCGATGGGGACGTGATATGCGCCCAGGATCTCCGCGGGGTCCAATAGCGGGACGAGTTCCCGCGCCTCTTCGGCATCGATCAGGCGGGCGCCGGGCACGCCCCAGGCCTGGGCTGTCCCGAGCTTGCGTCGATGGTCCGCCCAGCGTTCCGCTGTTCGTGCGACCTCCAGCGTCCCGACCGGCAGGAAACACGGCGCCCCGTCGAGGTCCAGCGCGCCCATCAGGTCGACGGTCTCGAGTGCAAGGCTGGTCATCGCCCGCGAGTAGTTCGTCACGAAGACGCCGCCCGGGGCATGTGAGGTGGAGCCGCCGGTCGCCGGGATGGGGCCCTGATCGACGACCACGACGTCCCGCCAGCCGCGCTCCGCCAGGTGGTACGCGACCGAGGCACCGACGATGCCGGCGCCGATGACGACGATCGGGGCCGCCGCTGGCAGGGCGGCCATCGGCAGCGGCGTCGTGGGGACCGGTGGCGGGACCGGGTCGTGACCATCCATCGCCGGATGATGCCATCCTTGGTCCTCCGGCCGCCAGCCGGGTGCCCCTGGCGCGCTCGCCAGCGACCCGATAGATTCCGCGCGACCGTCCGCACCGTCACGACCATCCACCGCTCCGCCACGAGGTGCCGCCCGCTCATGTCCTCCGCCGCCCCGACCCGCGTCGGCGTCATCGGGACCGGCCTCATGGCCCGTCATCACCTGCGCACGATGCTGGATCGCGACGACACCGTCGTGGCGGCCGTGTGCGAGCCGAGCGACGCCGCCTGGGCGATCGCCGCGACCGAGTTCATCGAGCGCAGCCTGGCGCTGCCGCCCAACGAGCCGGATTGGCATCGGTTCGTGGCCCGCTTCGGTGGCGAGCTGGACGCCGCCCTGATCGTGACCCCGCACGCCCTGCACCACGACCAGACCGTGGCCCTGCTCGAGGCTGGCGTCGATGTGCTTCTCGAGAAGCCGATGGTCCTGGACGCGGCTGAGGCGGCCTCGCTCATCGCGTCCCGCGACCGCACCGGGCGACTGCTCGTCGTCGCCTTCCCGGGCAGCCTGTCGCCGCAGATCCGGACAGCTGCGGCGATGATCCGCACAGGCGAGCTCGGGGCGATCCTCAACATCGCTGCCGTCGCCTGGCAGGACTGGCACGCCCAGGCGCACGGCACGTGGCGCCAGGTCCCGGAGCTGTCCGGCGGCGGCTTTTTGTTCGACACCGGCGCGCACATGCTCAACACCGTCGCCGACCTGGTCGGCGAGGACGTGACCGAGGTCGCTGCCTGGCTCGTCGACGACGGCGCGCCGGTCGACCTGCGCGGTGTGGTCATGGCCCGCATCGCCTCTGGCGGGCTCATCACGCTGAACGCGTGCGGGCGCGCCATCCCGTCGCTGGGCTCGGACATCCGCGTCTTCTGCGAGCGCGCCACGTTGCGCACGGGCATCTGGGGCGAGCGCCTGGAGATCCAGCGCGACGGCGACGAGGCGCTGGCCATCGTCGATTCGGTCCAGTCGGGCACGGTCTGGGAGCAGTTCCTGGACGTGCGTGCCGGCCGCATCCCGAACCCGAGCCCACCCGAGGTCGGCCTGCGCATGGCCCACCTGTGGGACGCCATCCGGGCGTCGGCGGCGGCCGGCGGTGCGGTGGTCCGGCTGACGACGGTCAGCGGAGGTCACGCATGAGCATCCGGGTCACGGTCTGGAACGAGTACCGGCAGGAACACAGTGACGACCCCGTCCGGCGCATCTACCCGGGCGGCATCCACGCGGCCATCGCCGAGGGGTTGCGAGCGTCTGGTGATCTCGAGGTCCGGACCGCCACCCTGGACGAACCAGAGCACGGCCTGAGCGAGGCGGTCCTGGCCGCGACGGACGTCCTGACCTGGTGGGGGCATGTCGCCCACCCCGAGGTCGCGGATGCGGTCGTCGATCGCGTGCAGGCGCGCGTCCTCGATGGGATGGGCCTGATCGTCCTGCACTCCGGCCACTTCTCGAAGATCTTCAAGCGGCTGATGGGCACGACCTGCGACCTGAAGTGGCGCGAGGACGGCCGTCGAGAGCGCCTCTGGATCGTGGACCCGTCGCATCCCATCGGCGCAGGCCTGGACGAGACCTTCGTCCTGCCCGAAGAGGAGATGTACGGCGAGCACTTCGACATCCCGGTTCCCGACGAGCTCGTCGCGATCAGCTGGTTCGAGGGCGGCGAGGTCTTCCGCAGCCTGGCCACCTGGCGGCGCGGGCGCGGCCGGGTCGTCTACTTCCGGCCTGGGCACGAGACCCACCCCACCTACTTCGACGGCAACGTCCGGCGGGTCATCGCCAATAGCGCCCGGTGGGCGGCACAGGACCGCAGCGCCCGGCCCACCCGTGGCAATCCGGCACCCGTGGAGCCGCCCTCGTCTCGTTGAGGTTCGTGGAGATCACTTGCCTTTGAGATCGCTCGACGGCGGATATCGGCGTGTGACGCGGCCGGTTCGCGAGACCCCGTACATGAACGGTGGCGTGTCCGAATCAACGATCTCAAGCATGCGAGGCCAGACGGCCATGACTGCTCGCAGGTAGTCCAGCGGCGAGGCGTTCCCCGTCTCAAGCACGAAGCAACTCGCCTTCGCTACGACAACGGCCGCCAGTTCGGCCGACATCCGCCTGATGCGGCCGTCACGCGTCAGGATCACTTCGCCTTGTGCGGTCGCGGCAGCGATCCAGACGCTGTCCGGGACCGACTCCGCATCGGCGTTCGGGTACCTGTCGATGTGAAGTGTCACCGACACACCGACCGCTCGAAGCGCTCGGCCGAGGCGCTTGCCCAAATCACGGTCGATGAAGAGCTTCACGCAGCGGCTGGCAGTTCGAAGCGCAGTGCGGCCTCGACCTCCTGCTCGGTCAGATCGAAGTCGTCAACGATGTCATCGATCGACTCACGCGCCAGGAAACGGCTGCGGATGGCGTCCGTGGAAACTCCCTTGCCCTTGACGTATGGGCGACCGAAGGAAACCTGTGGGTCGATGACGATCGGCGTATCGCGCCCATCAGGCCACCAGCGAACGGCGACGTCATCCTCGAAGTCGATGTCCCGGAGCACATCGCGGATGTGCTCCCAGGCGATCTGGCCATGGCGACTGAGGTTCACGTAGCGGGACTGACCGGCCTGCTCCAGCTCCCTGGTAAAGAGGTCCCTGCCGTCGTGCATGAAACGCATCGTCACGAGTGGGCGATCGACGCCGTACACCTCCCGAGCGACGCCGATCGCCCGACGGATGGACTTCATCGGGACGTTGCCACGACGGGCAGCGGCCACGACCGCAACCTCAAGTAGTTCGTTGAAGGTGAGCAGGCCATGCGCCTGTCCGCCGGTCAATGCCTCGCTTCGACGAGGGCCTTGCTGGGTGGGATACGTGTAACCAGCCCGCCAGCGCGCGACGCTCTGCGCCGAAAACCCGGCATACCGGGCGGCTTCTGACGACGTATACGTTGGTCGCTCGGCAGCTTGGACGATGTTCACCGGTGCCTCCTGCTGGCGGTGACGCTAGCACACAGGCACTCACCGCCACTCATCCAGGGGCGCGATACACATCCGGGAACTGGCGGCATTGAGAACGGATTGGCTCGACACGTCGTCTTGGAAGGATCGCCGGGATGGCGCAGTGTCATCTCGAGGCTGAAGTCGCGCCCGACCGCCGGCCCTGAGTTGATGACGGCGACGACCAACAGCATCCCCTGGCCGCATAGTCGGGCACGACCTCGACTTCCGGGCCGGCGCTGCGACCCCGCCTGGTGCCCCCCCGGGCCGACCCCTCAGACGCGGTTGCGCATCGCGTCCGCGGCCATCGCGATGTAGCGCTCGAATTCCTCGGCCACGTCCGGCGGCGGCGCCGTGGCCAGCAGGGCGGCGCGCATGTGGACCAGCCACCGATCTCGGGCGGCCGCGTCGACCGCAAAGGGCGCGTGACGCATCCGGAGACGTGGATGGCCGCGTTCCTCGTCGTAGGTCCGCGGGCCACCCCAGTATTGGGCGAGGAACAGGGCCAGCCGGCGGGCGGCCGGGGCGAGATCTGCTTCCGGATAGAGCGGGCGGAGGACGGGATCGTCGGCGACGCCCGCGTAGAACCGGTCGACCAGGGTCTTGAAGAAGGCCATGCCACCGGCGCGGTCATACAGGGAACGGGACTGGGGCTGGATCACGGCGGCGAGGATACCGCGGCGGCGGGCAGGCCAGCGGCGGTCAGGTTGGCGGCGGTCAGCGTCGGGGTCGGGCCGGGCGAACGTTGCGCGGCCGACGAACGTCGCCGCGGAGATTGATCGCCGCGAGGACCAGGCAGGCCAGGCTGCCGATCGCGAGTAGGACCATGCTCATCGCATCCATGGCTGGATGGTGCGCTCCGGAACGCGACGCCGACATCCTACGGAAGTCATGTTCGGTATCGGCGGGATGACGTAGGCGCAGGCGGCCAGTCAACCGCCGGCGACCGACTCCAGGCGGCGCTTGAGCGCCTCGATGTCGAGCGCGGCCGCGCGCTGGACCTGCGGCGATGCCATCGATTCGAAGATCCGGTAGCGGAACGGCAACCCGATGCGGATCGACCAGCGCAGGCTGGTGGTCAACGCATCCACTGGGGCAAGTTCGGCGTCGATGTCGATCGACACGCCGTCCGCGTCCTTGCCGGTCAGAGCGATCCGCGACGGCGCCTCCAGGGCGGTCACGGTCGCGGCGAACGTCCCGGCCCGACCCGCCGCACGCTGCTCGACGGTCAGTCGCTCGCCGGCGGCGACGGGGCCGGCGCCTGCGCGAACGATGCGTACGATACCGCTGGCGATGAGCCATTCCGGCCATCGGTCGATGGCGGCGATGTGGTCGAAGAGGTCGGCCACCGGCCGACCGATCCGCGTCTCGATCACGACGCTGATGGCCATCAGCCGGAATGCCCGACCGTCACGGGGCGGAGCCGGAACGACGGCCCCCGGCCCAGACGTTCGGCCGGCGTCCCGTAGCGCAGGATCAGCTCGCGGATGGCCCGGTGGTGCTCGGTGCCTTCCAGCAGTTCCGCCGAGACCTGCCAGCGCCGGTCCTCCACCTGGGCAACGGCATCCGGGCGGGCGAGGAGGTTGAGCGCCCAGTGCGCCTGGGGATCGCCGGCCGCGACCAGCAAGGAGCCGTCGCTCTCCTCGATGAACCCGACGGCGGCGGTCGCAGTCTCGCCGCTCGTTCGCCCCCAAGTCTCGACCAGGACGACCTTGCCCCAGGACGCAAGCTGTTCGGCCAGCGGGTCAGTCATCGGTCGCCGAGCGGGCGGGGAATGCGCATGTTGGTGCCGAACTTCGCCTGCGCGTGGTCGCGCCATGATTCCCACGCACGATTTGGAGCCCCACCCGGACGGATCGGAGAGCGTCTGTGGCCAACGCTGCTTCGCAGGCACGATTCCACCTCGACCGATGCTGCCTCCAGTGGAGACCCTGCGTGCCAGTCACGTTCCCACCTCGACCGGCCGCCGGGCGTGGCCTTCGACTCGAAATCCTGACAGGGAAGCTGGACGAGTGCTGACGTGATCAGCGGGCTCGCTGCCAGGACTTGCCTTCCGTCTGGGTCGACGGCGCGTAGACCATCTCGACCCCCTGCATATCGCGGATCGTCCGGGCGCCCAGGGCCGCCATCGATTGGCGCAGCGCGCCGACCAGATTCTCACTGCCGTCCGTCACGTGCGCCGGGCCCAGGAGGATCCGCTCCAGCGAGCCCGTCGTCCCGACCTTGATGCGCGTGCCCCGGGGGAGCGTCGGTGAGGGTGTGGCCATACCCCAGTTCGTGCCCCGGCCAGGCGCCTCTTCCGCCTTGGCCAGCGGCGAGCCGAGCATCAGTGCGTCCGCGCCCGCGGCCACGGCCTTCGCCAATTCGCCACCGCGGCGCATGCCGCCGTCGGCCACGACCGGCACATACCGTCCGGTCTCGGCGAAGAAGGCGTCCCGGGCGGCGGCCACGTCGCTGATGGCTGTGACCTGCGGGACGCCGATGCCCAGCACCTCGCGCGTCGTGCACGCGGCACCCGGGCCCACGCCCACGAAGACAGCCGCGGCGCCCTGCTCCATGAGGGCGAAGGCAGCCTCCGCGTTGGTCGTGTTGCCGACCGCGACCGGGATGGGCATGTATCGGGTGAATTCGGCAAGCGAGAGCGGGTCGTACTCGGTGGCGAGGTGGCGGGCGCTGCTCACCTGGCTCTGGACGAGGAACAGGTCCGCACCGTGCTCCGCGCAGAACGGGCCGAAGCGCCGGGCCGCACCGGGCGTCGCCGCGACCGCGGCCCTGGAACCGGCTGCGTGGATCGCCTCCAGCCGCGCCGCGATGAGATCCTCGCGGATGGGCTGCTGATAGACCTCGGCAAGGAGCGCCTGGACCTCGCCGTCCGGCGCGGCGGCGATGCGCGCCAGCAACTTGTCGGGGTCGTCGTAACGAGTCTGGACACCCTCCAGGTTCAGGATGGCGAGGCCACCGAGGCGTGCCAGTTCGCCGGCCATCCGCGGATCCACGACCGCGTCCATCGCGGATGCCAGGATCGGGATGGCGAGGTCCAGGCCGCAGAAGATCTGGGCCAGGTCGACATCCGCGGGCTCCAGCGTGTCCGTGCCGGGGGCAAGCGACACGTCCTCGAACCCATACGTGGGTCGGATCGTATCGACCTTGGAGTGGAAGACGCGCCGCGCCGCCGCCGCTGACGTCCCGGTCTGCTCGATCACGTGGCCCTCCTGTGCCGCCTCACGGATGGGCTGCCTGTCCGCCGAGTCTACCAGCGAGGCGACCGGTCGGACGGAACCGACCGGTCGGACGGAACCGACCGGTCGGATGGATGCCGACCGGTCGGACGGATGCCGAAGCAGCGAGAGTCTGCAGTTCGGCGATGAGCGGCTCAAGCCTGGGCCTAGGCGCGGCTGGTGAACCAGACGGTCGGTTGTCCCTCGACGCCGGCCGACGCCATGATCTCGTGCAACTCGGCGCTGCCTGCGAACTTCTGCGCGGCCTCGATCGTGGCGAAGTCGTGGGTCACCGTGAGATCGGTCGGGTCGTCGGCCGCCTGGTACACCGCCTCCGCGGTGACGCCGAGAGCCTTCTGCGCAGGTGCGAAATCGTCGTAGACCCGGCGCCACGCCGGATAGTCCGCGACTCGATGTCGGATGAACATGGTCGTCATCGCGAGACCTCCTCTTGCCCGATGGGCCATGGCTGGGACCTCCACGCCATTTTATGTGACCCGCCAGCTAGTGTAGCAACAAACACTGTCATGTCAACTACTGGTCGGGATGTATTTGCCATGTCAGCTTAAATCGTGCATGCTGGGAACATGGAGCGACCCGACGATCCGACCCGACCAAGCACCCCCTGGTTCGATGCCTGGCGCGGCGTGATCTACGCGAATGCGAAGGTATCGCGGGTCGCCGAGACCGACCTGATCGAGCAAGCGGGTTTTCCGCTCACCTGGCTGGACGTACTCGCCCAGCTCTACGACGCCCCGGGCAACAAGCTCCGGATCCAGGAGCTTCAGGAGCGGTCGCTCTTCACACGAAGCGGGATGACCCGCCTGGTGGACCGGATCGAGGCAGGCGGGTTGGTTCGTCGCGAGCCGGTTGCCGGTGATCGCCGCGGCGTCATGGTGGTGCTCACGCCAGAGGGGGTCCGCCGCCACTCGCAGGCATTCGAAGAGCACGTCGCGGTGATCGAACGCGAGTTCGGACGTCACCTCACGCCCGAACAGCAGCACGTCATCGCCGACGCCTTGGCCGGCTTCTGGCGCGATCCGCGCCCGGAGTGATCAGGGCTGCGCGACGGGACACGACCCCGATCGCTGAGCGGCCTCGAGGTCGGTGGTCACCGTCGAGCGCTGCTACTTCCTGAGGGCGAGCCTACCAGCGGCCCGCGTTGGAACGGGTTGCGGCTTGGGGTTCCGCGCGGGCAGCGCGTGCACCGTCCAGCGTCAACTCGAACCAGGCGGCCCGTTCGGGATCCGCGAGATCGTCCCGAATCCGCTCGATGGCGGTCCGGTAGCCGGGCCAGATGACTTCGCCATGGGCCTCTTCGACGGGCACCCAGCGTGCGCCGTCATGCTCATCGGACAGGTGCGGCTCCGCCTCCGGGCGCGTTCGGACGGCGAAGACCGCGGCCGTCAGGATCGCGTCCATCGATGGTTCGTGGAACTGGTTGACGAGATCCAGGTCGTAGAACCCCTCGATGTCCGCGCCGCCGAACCCGGTCTCCTCCGTCAACTCGCGCAACGCCCCCGTGGCGATCCGTTCGTCCGGCTCCAGCGAGCCCGAGACGCATTGCCACAGGCCGGGCAGAAGCCGACCCGGCGCCCGCCGGATGAGCAGGACTTCGGGATGGGCCACGCCGCGCGCAGTCAGGGTCACGCGATAGATCCAGCAATCGACGAGGTCCGGGCGGAAGGGGCTCACGGACGCATCATGGCGTGCAACTGCTCAAGGTGCATCAGGTCGTGCACGCCGGCGAACAGCAACCACTCCCCGCAGCGCAATCGACCGACCTGCGGGTGGTCCAGCGGACAGGGTTCCGTCTCATGCCCGGCGACGGTACGGGCCGCGCGCACGACGATCCGCTGGCTCTGGACGATCTTGCGGACGAGGGTGGCGCGGTCGGCATCGGCCGGGCCAGGGATCCCCTGCACGACGGACGGCGCGTCAGATGGCCACTGGCCGGCGGCGGCCTTGGCGGCGGCGAGACACAGGCCCGCCCTGGAGTCGGCGACGTGACCGATGGCCTGGGCGACGCTCCACCCGGACTCGCCGCCATCGCGTCGCAGGTCGCCGTCGGTCAGGCCGTCCACGATCATGCTGAGCGCGTCGGCCATGACAGCCAGTTGGCCGGCGATCCGTTCTGCGGTCCCCTCCCCGGCTCGCCGCCTGACCTCACGCCGGACGGCGATCAGCCGCCCGTCCCCGAGTTCTCGCCACGCCGCGACGAGGTCGGGGGCATCGGGTTCCAGCGCGGTGATCCAGGCGGCCGTCAAAGCTTCTCGAAGCGTTCGACCGGGACGACGAACACGGTCGCGCCGCCGACCTCCACCTCCAGCGGGTAGGGCATGAAGAATTCGCCGGGCTCCATGATCGGCGGCATCGGATTGACGGTCTGCGTCCGCGACGTGCAGTTCTCGCGGACGATGGACATCACCTCGTCCACCTCGGCTTCCTCCACGCCGAGCATGATCGTGGCGTTCGATTGTTTGAGGAACCCGCCCGAGCTGTGCAGCCGGGTGGCCCGGAACTCCTTGTCCAGCAGGGCATCGACGAGGGCCCCGGCATCCTCGTTGTGGACGATCGCGACGACGAGCTTCATCGCGCTGAGTATCGACGCCGCGCATGGGCCGGGTCAACGCGGATTCGCACACCCAGGGCGAATGGGTGCCCCGCGGGCGGAATCGGGCGGTGTACGATGCGCGCTCCGAACCCCCTCAAGCGTGCAGGAGTCGACCCTTGGTCAGCGACGGTCCGTCCCGCGATCCCCGTGCCAGCCTGTCCGCGGCCATCGCGGCCGCCGCCTCCGGCCTGGAGTTGGGCGGTGTCCTCCAGTCGATCCTGGATGCGGGCGGCGAAGGCCTGGGGGCGGAGACCGGCGCCATCTTCCTGACGGACCCGGATCGTCCCGGGCTCACCCTGGCCGCATCCACGGGCGTCGCGGATCCGGCGCACTTCGCCGTCGAGGCGCAGGACGCGACGAATCCCTTCAACCAGGCGGCGGTCAGCCGAGTCGCGGCGTTCGACCACGTCGCCACGGCTACCGACGGCCGCTCCTTCAAGGGCGCATATCTGCCGCTCGTCGTCGCCGCCGGCGGCGTGGAGGTCGTGCTGGGCGCGATCGGGCTGGGCTGGTCCGCCTCGCACGAGCTCGATGGGGTGGAGCGTGGCGTCCTGACGGACCTGGCCGGGCTGGCCGCCCTCGCGACCGACCGAGCGCGACTCACGTCCACGGCCTCGGAACGCTCCGAATGGTTCGAACGCATGGCCCATACGGACCCGCTCACGGGCCTCGCCAATGAGCGCACGGTGTTGCGGATCCTGGAGCTCGAACTGGCCCGCGCCGCTCGCCAGGGTTCGGAGGTGTCGCTGGCGATGTTCGATATCGACGACTTCCGAGCGGCGAACGCCGCCGAGGGCCACGAGGTCGGAGACGACATGCTGCGGCAGGTCGCGGCGGTCCTTGCCGAGACCGTTCGACTCGTCGACACGGTCGGGCGGATCGGTGGTGACGAGTTCGTGCTGGTCGCCCCGGGTTCTGCCGGCGCGCTGGTCGCCCGACGGGTGCTGGACGGGATCGCGGCGCTACCGGCGCTGGCCGGTCGGACGATATCGGTCTCAGCGGGCGTCGCGCTCTTCCCCACGGACGCCACCGATTCGGAGGCCCTCATCGCCGCGGCGACCACGGCCCTGGCGCGGGCCAAGGGTTCTGGGGCCGGGTCGGTGGCCGGGTCGGTGGCCGGGTCGGTGGCCGGGTCGGTGGCCGGGTCGGTGGCCGGGTCGG
>Ga0163144_10028938_pt1 | contig 10659 bp, 11 predicted proteins | sample OliLak19BULKMAT1_FD_123175 | JGI IMG/M metagenome (GOLD analysis project Ga0163144, IMG submission 123175) | Freshwater microbial mat bacterial communities from Lake Vanda, McMurdo Dry Valleys, Antarctica - Oligotrophic Lake LV.19.BULKMAT1 | ecosystem: Environmental > Aquatic > Freshwater >...
CATCAACATCCTCCTTTCGTACTTTCGCTTTGGGATTCGCCTTCTTCCGCTCGATAGCATCCAAACCTCGTTTGATCATGCGCTCCTCAGCGATTTGCCGCTCATCCTGCTCATCGCGGCCCAGTTTTAACTGCATGACGTACTGGCTTCGCGCATACTGCTCCATGATTTCTTCGTACGACTGAATCTGACCTTCGGCCCGGGGAAATCCATCGACGAACCAGAACGATTCAAGGTCGAGCAATGCGATTTTTTTTCGAATACTCGGGACGATAAGTTCGTCCGGTACAAGCAACCCTTTGTTGTTGTACCACTTTATTTGCCGCCCGAGTTCCGTGCCTGCTTCGATTTCGGGACGCACGACGTGAGCGCCCACTTCATGGAGATCGGTTTTTCGACGTTCGCTCACCATGTGGTGGAGCAATCCCTCGGACACCGTACCTTTTCCCGCAGCGGGATATGCCACCGTGCTGAGGGTATTGATTTCTCGTTCGTTGGTCGGGGGCGCGTGTCGAAGCATGTAGAATGAAGAAAAGAATGTATCTTTTACCATTTTTAATACTAAAAGCAATAAACCCATCTTCTCTTTTGCTCGGCAGACAACCGTCTCCTCGCTATCCTTCCCCCGGCCTTTCCCCCTTTTCCATGCCTACGATCGTTTCCCTTAAAGCACGCCAAATCCTCGACTCCCGCGGCAACCCCACGGTCGAAGTTGATTGCGCCCTCAGCGATCCTTCATCAGGCTCAGGACAGGCTTTCGGCCGCGCGGCCGTCCCGTCCGGCGCCTCCACCGGTTCGCACGAAGCCCTCGAACTGCGCGACGGCGATAAAAAGAATTACCTGGGAAAGTCGGTCTTGAAGGCCGTGGCCAACGTGAACGGCCCGATCGCGAAAGCGATTATCGGCATGGACGTCGCGGATCAACGTGCGATCGACGCGGCGATGATCGCGCTCGACGGCACGCACAACAAAGCCACGCTCGGAGCCAACGCCATTCTCGGCGTTTCGATGGCCGTCTCCCGCGCCCGCGCGATCAGCGAGAAGAAGCCGCTCTGGAAGTCTTTGGCCGATCACTTTGGTACGCAGGATGCGTCATTGCTCCCGACGCCGCTGATGAACGTCATCAACGGCGGCGCGCACGCCGACAGCGGACTCTCGTTCCAGGAGTGCATGATCGTCCCGACGGGCTTCACAAACTTCGCCGATGCCCTTCGCGCCGGCGCCGAAACGTTCCACGCCCTCAAGGCGATCCTCAAGGAAGGCGGCCACGTGACCGCGGTCGGCGACGAAGGCGGCTTCGCCCCGCATCTCACAAACAGTGACGACGCATTCAGCACGCTGACGAAGGCTATCGAGAAGGCCGGCTACACCGGCAAGATGAAACTCGCGATCGACGCCGCCGCGTCCGAGTTCTACAAGGACGGCGCGTACCACATCGACGGCAAAGTGCTGAGCTCGCAGGAATTAGTCGCGTACTACGAAGCACTCGTCGCGAAGTACCCGATCGTCTCGATCGAAGACAGCCACGCCGAAGGCGACTGGACCGGGTTCCAGACGATGGTCGAGAAGATGGGCTCGAAGGTGCAGATCGTCGGCGATGACCTCTTGGTCACGAACGTCGAATTCATCCAGAAGGCCATCGACTCGAAGGCCGCGAACTCCGTCCTCATCAAACTGAACCAGATCGGCTCAGTCTCCGAGACGGTCGACGCCATCCAGATGGCACAGAAGGCCGGTTGGACCGCGATCTCCAGCCACCGCTCCGGCGAAACGGAAGACACCTTCATCGCGCACCTCGCGGTGGGTCTGCGCACCGGCCAGATCAAAACCGGTTCCCTCTCCCGCACGGACCGCATCTGCAAGTACAACGAACTCCTCCGCATCGAAGAAGAACTCGGCTCCTCCGCGAAATACGAGAGCCCGTTCGGCGCGTAATCACAGTTACGACGAAAGACGCCGTTCTCCCGCGCATGCGGCGAGAGCGGCGACTTTTATTGTCCCAAGACGAACGCAAAAATCGTGACGACCGCGGTGGCGATACCGTTTACCCACGCGCTGAGGATCGGGATGTTCAGGAACGATTCGACGAGGATGACGCCAAGGAGAATCCACGGACCATAGCGCAGGGCTTCTTCGTACTGGTCGCGCATCCGCCACGGAATGAACATACGCAGAATGTTGCTGCCGTCGAGCGGCGGGATCGGGAGAAGGTTGAACGCCATGAGCGCAAGGTTCATCCGCAACGACGAATAGATGAACATCGAGAAGATACTCCACGCCGCAGTACCTGCTGTCATGCCCGCTTCCGTCACGATGCGATCGGCGGGCTGCACATACACCACCACGGCGAACGCGGCGAACGCGAGGACGAGGTTGCTGAGGGGGCCAGCAACGGCGACGATCGCCGCGTCACGGACCGGATGACGGAAGTTGCGCACGTCGACCGGCACGGGCTTGGCCCAACCGAATCCGACGAGCAGGAAGAGGATCGCACCGAGTGGATCAAGGTGTGCGATGGGGTTGAGTGTGAGGCGTCCCATACTCTCGGCCGTGTCATCTCCCAGTTTCTTGGCCGCGAACGCGTGCGCCCATTCGTGCACCGTGAGGGCGACGAGGATCGCGACGATCGTGATCGGTAACATGGAAAGTTCCTGCATGCAGGCAGGATACAGCAAAATGGAAATAGATGGCGGAGAGGGGGAGATTCGAACTCCCGAGACGCTTTCGCGTCTACACGCTTTCCAAGCGTGCGCACTAGGCCACTATGCGACCTCTCCGTGCATGAACAGTCTACGATGGAGAATAAAGATCCGCGAAGCGCGGGTTTCCCGCGCTGGAGCGTTCCGCTGAGGGAAAGGATGGTTCATGGAAGGAAAACCGTAGGTTTGTCTTCCGTGATTCCGCAACGGACTAGACCACTATGCGACCTCTCCGTGCTGAACGGCTGCGATGGAAGGAAAAGCAACCCACTATAGGATGCGGGACGCAGAGTATAGGGCGGAACCGTGCCGCGTCCACCGTTCCCGGGCAGTTCCCTGCTATGCTGTACTCATGGCATTCCCCGCCAACATGTCGACGGCCTTGGAGCGTTTAGCCAAAGAATTAGGTGTTCTGCCGGAAGACGTGCAGGAGCAATTCGTGCGCGGTAGCGGCAAAGGCGGCCAAAAGGTGAATAAAACCAGTTCCGCGGTAATGCTCACCCACCTCCCCACCGGGGTCACCGTGCGAGGCGACAACCACCGCTCTCAATCCATGAACCGGCGCGAAGCCATGAAATTGCTGCTGCTCAAAATCGAAGTAGAAAAACGCGGGAAGGAATCGAAGCTGATGCGGGCGGCATTCAAGCGTAAAAAGCAGAAAGATCGCCGTTCTCGCAGGGCGAAGGAGAAAATGCTCAAGGACAAGCACCACCATGCCGAAACCAAGGATCTCCGGAAGCCAATCGTCTAAGCACGTATTCCACCCTTCGATGAGCTCAGGGTGACAAAATCAAACACCGCAAAAAGTCCATTGTCATGGTGAGCTCGTCGAACCATGACTTACGCCTTCTTCCCCGCCTGCATGCGCTTCGCGAGCGTTCGCAGGTAGCTGGCCGCAACCTTCATCGTCACGTATTTGCCCGTCTCGGCATTGAAGACGCGCTTTTTTTGAATGTTCACCTTGAACGTCCTGCGCGTATGGCGCATGGAATGGCTGCGGGTGTTGCCCACCGCGGTTTTCTTGCCGGTTTTGACGCACATGCGAGCCATAAGGCCGGGGGAATCTACCAGCGGGTTATCGGGACGTCAAATGGGTTTTACCTCGGTTCTCGCGGCCGGAAGGCCGGTCGTGTAGGCTCCGACCCATGAAGATCTCCCTCGAATGGCTCGGCGAACACGTGTTGTGGACGACGAAAGACCCCCACGCGATCGCTGACCGCCTCACGCTCAGCACGGCAGAAGTGGAAGACGTCGCCGTTCAAGGCGAACTGCTCGAACGTTGCTGCATCGGTGAAATCCTCTCCGTCGACCGCCACCCGAACGCCGACAAGCTCTCGCTCGTGACCGTAAAGACGGAGCCTTCGACAGGCTCGGGGCAGACAATAAAAAAGGTGGTATGCGGTGGCACGAACCTGAGGATTGGCATGAAGGTCGCATTCGCGCACATCGGCGCCACGGTGAAGTGGCACGGCGGCGAACTGATGACACTTTCTCCGGTGAAAATCCGCGGCGAGGAAAGCCACGGCATGATTTGCGCCGCGGAGGAGCTCGGCCTCGAAACGCAGTACCCCCCGAAACCGGAAGACGGCGAGCGCCCGATCGTGGACCTTGGCGACATGAAGACCGGCCTCTCCTTGAAAGAAGCTCTCGGCGCGGACGACGCCGTGTTCGATGTGAACAACACCGCCATCACCACGCGCCCGGATCTCTGGTCGCATCGCGGCATGGCACGCGAGTGTATTGCGCTCAGACTCGGCAAAGCCAAACCCGAACTCAAGCGCCCGGCGCTGAAGTTCCCAGCGACTGCACTCCCCTTCGCATTCAAGACCCCCGCCAAGAAGCACGTCTCACGATACCTCGGCTGCGCCATCGACGTTTCGGGCATCGGCGAATCGCCGTCATGGATGAAGCGCCGCCTCGAAGCGGTCGGTATCCGCCCCATCTCGCTCCCCGTCGATATCACGAACTACGTGATGCTCGAGTACGGCACGCCGCTCCATGCCTTCGACCGCGACGACATCAAGGGCACAATCGAGCTGCGCCTGACCGAGGCCGGTGAGACGATCACAACGCTCGACGGCGCGGACCGCAAACTGCCGGAAGGCGCGCTCGTGATCAGCGATGAACTGGGCATCTTCGACCTCGTTGCGATGATGGGCGGTAAGCGCACGAGCATCACCGATAGCACTACGCAAATCTTCCTCCAAGGTCCGGTGGCCGACCCGATCATGATCCGAAAGACCATCCAAGCCACAGGCCACCGCACCGACGCCGCGACGATCTTCGAGAAAGGCGTTCCCCCCGTGACGATGGAAGTGGGCTTCCGCCGCGCGGTGGAACTATTCCTCGAGCTCGCGCCCGGCGCGAAAATTTCCTCGAAGCTAGAAGAGTGGGGCGATGACGGAAAGGCTCCGACGATCGCTCTACCGCTGGAGCGCGTGTCGTCCGTCCTCGGCGTCGAGATGCAAACGAAAGACGTCGCATCGATCCTCGAATCCCTCGGCTGCACCGTGAAGAAACCTGCGAAGGGCGCGAAAGACATCCTCAACGTCACGCCTCCACTCTGGAGACTTCGCGACCTCATCGGCGCGCACGACCTGATCGAAGAAGTAGCCCGCATCCACGGATTCGAAAATATCGCCGACGTCCGCCCCCACGGCACGCTACGCCCCGTCGCGCGCGAAACGATCGAGCAGCGCGTCTCCGGCATCGTCGCCGACGACGGCTTCAAACAGATCCTGCCCCTCTCACTCGTGGGCCAGCAGCTCCTCCGCAAGGCGGGCATCGATACTACGACCGCCATCGAAATCGCAAACCCCATCACCGACGAGCTGTCACTGATGCAGCCCTCCACGCTTCCTCAACTGCTCGACCACGCACGCAGGAACCACCTCCTCGCCGAGGGCGCGCTCCGCACGTTCCATTGCGCGCACGTCTTTACAAAAAACGCACCCGAGCACTCCGAATGCGGCATCCTCCTCCTGGCCAATAGCGCCGGCCTGCTCCATGACCCCTTCCTGACGGTCATCGAACGCGTCGTCCGGTTGCTCCGCGCGTTCGGCCACGATGCTGCGATCGAACGCGATGCGTCGCCCGTCTCCTCAGCGCACCCCGGTCGCTCAGCGGTCATCCGCGTCGGCACCGTAGAAATTGCCCGCGCATTCGACATCCGTCCCTCTGTGCTTGCAAGCTTCGATTTACCCCACCGCGCGTCCGCGGCGACAATCGACCTCAGCGCGCTCGCGGCGCTATCCGGGGCGGTTGTGCGGTCAAGCCCACTCCCCGCGCACCCAGCCGTCAGCTACGACCTCACGTTCAAGCGGACCCACGCCGAACCAATCGGCCCGCTGCTCGCTAAACTCCGCGGCGCATCGGCACTCCTAGAGTCCGCAGACGTCCGCGACCTGTACGACGGCAAGGGTATTGAGAACGGCTCGTACAACGTCACCCTGCGATTCGTCTACCGCGCTGCCGACCGCACGCTCACCGAACAAGAAGCGAAGAGCGAGCACGAGAAGGTACTGGGCGCGCATGGACTGCTCGCGGCCGCGTAAGTAACATCATCCATCGAACGTCCCCTCCTACACATGACGATCGTCACCCGCACCGGCGACACAGGCACCACCGGCTTGGTTGGAGGCAAACGTGTTTCCAAGACCGACGCGCGCATCACTGCAGTCGGTGACATCGATGAACTCAACGCGCTCCTTGGCGTCGTACGCTGCGAAACGGTGCCGCGAGACGTGGAAGTGGTGCTCGAGGCAATCCAGCACCGCCTCTTCACGCTCGGGGCCGACATCGCGAGCCCCGCTGGCACGAAAGCCCACACCGAACGCATCCAACCTGCGCATATCCTCGTCCTCGACGCCTGGATCAATCTCATGGAGCCACAGCTCCCCGCGCTCATGCATTTCATCCTGCCGAGCGGCAATTCGGCGGGCGCCCACCTCCACCACGCGCGGACGGTGTGCCGCCGGACTGAGCGGAGCGTCGTGGCGCTTTCCCAGGTAGAAGAAGTGAATCCGGAAGTCCTCATATTCTTAAACCGCCTCAGCGACCTCCTCTTCGTGGCCGCACGGGCAGCCAATGCCGCTTCGGGCGTGCCGGAAGAGACGGTGAAGTACGACTGAGTGTACAAGTATGGCAGTATACGAGTGCAGGCCTTCCTTTACGCGCTCATATACTCATACACTCGTATACTGCTTCAAATGCGGTATTTCTCTTTCCCTTGACCAATCTGTCCAATCTATATAGGCTCTCCCGGCAATGCTCGGAAAGCTCAAATGGCGCCGCCGGCTCCGAAAACACGGATTCTTGTCCCGCAAGGGCACGATGAAGGGTCGTCAGGTAGTCGCTCGCCGCCGCGCCCAGGGCCGCAAGCGCCTCACGGTGCAGAAAAAGGTGAAGTAAACGAGTGTATGAGGGTGGAGTAAACGAGTGTATGAGTTGTACACGTACAAAAGCGTACGGGGATTTTGGCAGCGACAGCTATAACAACACTCGTATACTCGTACACTTACGTACTCGTACACTTACATACTCGTACACTTACATACTCGTACACTTACGTACTCGTACACTTACGTACTCGTACACTTACATACTCGTACACTTACATACTCGTACACTTACGTACTCGTACACTAATCTCGTATACTCCCTTCGTGCTTCACTTCCTCCACAAGCTATCGGCCATCCTCTTTACGCTCCTCGGCCTAGCGCTCTTCGGCGTAGAAGTCCTCTGGCGCCAAAACGTCTGGATGCCCTGGAGCCAGGTACTCCTCACCACGATCCCTACGCCCCTCATTGCAACCGGCCTACTCTATGGAGGACTCAGTATCGTGCTCAGCGCCCGCGACGGCCACCGCAACCGCACAATCGTGGGCTCCGTCATCGGAGTAATCTGCATCATCCTCTTCACCATCTTTGCCGTGCTGCGCCTCTGGCCCCTCTCCTAACCCTCACTCCTCATTCCTCGCTCCTAGCTCCTCGTTCCTAGGAACGAGTTCACCCTCTCAATCATGTACACACTCGACACCCTCTCCTCTGGCCTCCGCGTCCTCACCGCCCCGGTCGACGGCACGGAATCCGTCACGGTCCTCGTCTTCTGCGGCGCGGGCTCGCGCTACGAGACGAACAGCGAGCGCGGCATCAGTCACTTCTTGGAACACATGTTCTTCAAGGGCGGCAAGAAGTACATCAACACGCAGCAAGTGAGCGCGGCCATCGAGGGCGTCGGCGGCGATTTCAACGCCTTCACCGGCAAGGAATACGCGGGCTACTACGTAAAAGTCGCCCATGCGCAGACCGAACTCGCATGTGACGTGCTCAGCGATATGCTTCTCCACGCTAGCTTCCCGCAGGATGAAATCGACAAGGAGCGCGGCGTGATTATCGAAGAAAAGCGCATGTACGAAGACACGCCCATGTACCGCGCGGGCTGGGACTTCGAGGAAATGATGCTTGGCGACTGCCCGCTCGGCTGGGACACGATCGGCACCGAAGAGGTCATCAACACGGTGAAGCAGGCCGACTTCCAACGGCACAAAGACGAGCTCTACACGCCGGACAATACGGTCATCACCTTCTCCGGCCACGTCACGCGCGAGCAGGCATTGGAACTGGCGGAACGGTTCTTCGGCACGCTGAGCGGCTCAAAGGCAAAGACCTGGGCACCGTTCACGAAGTTCCATGAAAAGCGCGTCTGGCTGCGCAAAAAGGAAACGGAACAGGCACACTTGGTGCTCGGACTCCCGGGCGTACACTCGCAGCACCCGGACCACTTCGCCCAAAAGCTCCTCGGGATCATCCTCGGCGGCAACATGAGCTCGCGCATGTTCCTGCGCATCCGCGAAGCGCGCGGCATGTGCTACTACATCAGCACCGACGTCGACTCGTACATGGACGCTGGCATCATTTCGACCCGCGCGGGCATCGACCAGTCGCGCCTCGGCGAGGCTGTCTCTGCCATTCGCCACGAGTATGAGGTCTGCGCGAAGGACGGTGTCGAATCCGACGAACTCCAGCGCGCGAAGGATTACCTGAAAGGCCGCATCACGCTGAGCCTGGAAGACAGCGAAGAACGCGCGAACTTCCTCGGCAAGCAAGCGCTCATGTACCCGCATATCCGCGACACCGCGGAATACTTCGCGTGCATCGATGCCGTGACCAAGGAACACGTCGACGGCGTGGCCAAGCGGCTGCTCAAGACGGAAGAGCTGCGCCTCGTGGTGCTCGGCAAAGGCGGCGACGAAGCGGCCATGGCGAAGCTGTTGTCGTAAGTCATGGTTCGTCAGGCTCACCATGACAACTATCTGTCAGCCTGAGCGCGACGAAGACTTACAATAAGAACCACCTGTCAGCCTGAACCTGACGAAGGCTGACGTAATCCTTGCATCCGGGGGCGATCCACCCAAGAATGGACGCGTACTTTTCTCACGCCCCATGAACCGCCTCGTTTCCACCGCGCTCGTCCTCGCGCTCCTCGCGCCGTCCGCTCCGGCATTCGCCGCCGAGCTTTCCGCGCCGTCCGAACTCCCCTGTGAAGGCGCCGAGGGAAAAGCTCGCGCACGGTGCATCACCGACGCGCTCAAGGCGTGGAAGGGACTCGAACACGATTACGACCAGAACGAAGACGATGAGGTTGATGCGTGGAAGGCGGACCACGCCCACATGGGCATCGGCTCGGATTACCAAATCGCGCTTCGTACATTCTTGAAAGACGTGCGGGAACGTCGCAAGGAATTCGCAGCGCAGATCTTGGCATTTCGGAAGACGTTCTTTGCCGAGCAGAAAGCGAAGCTGAAGCAGGGCGACGGCCGCAAGGCGACGGAGGTGAAGCTGGAGAAAGCGACGCTGGACGCCGCGAAAGCAGTCTGCGGTATAGAAGATGACGACGGCGCGTACCGCCTGTGCATGCGCATCCAGCTGCGCAAGAAGACCGTAAACGTCGATAAGCGGTCCCGCACGAACTCGAAGGTCATCCATCAATAAAAAAGTCTCTCATGCAAAAGCACCACGTTAACTTGCGTTGACGGGGCGCTTTCAGCAGAATGCCGCCCACCTGCGTCCATCTTCGCCCATCAGGGCTTCGATGGAACTTCGGCGGGCAGGCCACCATTCCCCCCTCACCATGCAGCGCTCCCTCATCCTCCTGAAGCCCGACGCCGTGCAGAACAAAATCTGCGGCAAGGTCATCGACCGCTTCGAATCCGCCGGGTTCGTCATCCGTGGCTGCAAAATGGTGCACCTCTCGCCCGAAATTCTCCGCGAGCACTACGCGCACATCGCCGAAAAGCCGTTCTACCCCGAAGTCGAAAACTTCATGCGCTCCGCCCCGGTGATCGCGCTGATCCTCGAGGGCGACGACGTGGTGGCCAAGGTCCGCGACATGCTCGGCGTCACCGATAGCAAGCTCGCAGCCCCCGGTACGCTCCGCGCCGAATTCGGTTCCAAGGCAGAGAACAGCAAGATGGTGAACGTGGCGCACGCCTCGGATTCGGCCGAAGCAGCAGAGGCTGAAATCAAAAGATTCTTCGCCCCTGGTGAAGTCTTGGACTATTGAGACCGAAGAATCGTCATCCCGAGCCTGTCGAGGGACGGCGGAAGCTGCAGAGGCTGAAATTACGATGTTATTTACGCCGGAGGAGGTCCTCAGCTACTAAGACCTTTTCTCTCGAACCATGCCTAAAAGGCTTCTTTTTTGTGGTGAATAATCCTTTTAGGCTATTTAAATAAAAAAAAATAAATTGACCAAATGTCAATAAAAGCCTAAAATTAAGGATATGAGCAAGAACTTCCCTACCTCGGAAGAAAATCGCATCAAGAAGCTCGGCCTTCCCCAGCTTCAGCAGGAGTTGGCTCAGGCCGCAGCACTGAAAGGCGTGAAGGCGGCGATGGCGGCGGAAAAAATAAAATTCATCACGGCATTGATCGGGGGAAAATCGAAGCCGCTCGACGC
>Ga0163144_10028942_pt1 | contig 10658 bp, 10 predicted proteins | sample OliLak19BULKMAT1_FD_123175 | JGI IMG/M metagenome (GOLD analysis project Ga0163144, IMG submission 123175) | Freshwater microbial mat bacterial communities from Lake Vanda, McMurdo Dry Valleys, Antarctica - Oligotrophic Lake LV.19.BULKMAT1 | ecosystem: Environmental > Aquatic > Freshwater >...
ATGCGCCGCTGCTGGTTCGTCTGGATTCGGGCTTCGATTCTCAGCGAATTTATCGGGTGCTAGACGAGGCCCGCGTCGCCGGCGAGCTTGACTATCTGGTCAAGTGGAACCCGCGAAAGCGCGGTCTGGAGGCGATCTACGCTGCACGCCTAACTGCTAATTCGTCGTTTGTCGAAACTCGCGAAGGCCTGAGCTACACGCTATGGCGCGAACCCGGAGCCGGCCAATTTCGCTTGCTCAAACTCAGCGTCCAAACCATTGATCGGAGTGGCCAAAGACTGCTGTTGCCGAAGCTCAAACTGGAAGGCTGGAACACCACGCTCGGCGCACTCGAAGACCAGGCCATCATCGACCTTTACGCTGCCCACGGCACCCATGAGCAGTTCCACGCTGAGATTAAATCCGACCTCAACTTCGAGCGCTTACCAAGCGGCAAATTCGACGCCAACGACTGCGTGTGCTCGCTTGAAATGCTGGCCTACAACGCCCTGCGGATCATCGGCCAGCAGGCGCTAAACGGCATGGATAGCCCAGTTAGGAATCCCGCCGACAGACGCCGTATGAAGACGACGCTGCGCGAATTCATCGACACACCAGGCCGCTTAATTCGCCACGCCCGCCAAACAATACTCGCGATTCCGCGACACTGGGCTGGTGCTGCGATGTTCCAGCGTTTCATGCAAGGCCCGTTATTCGCCGCCGCTGCGCCTCAAGCCCCCAGTTAGCAAATCCCAACCACCCGGCGCCAACCGCCGGGCGGTCGCGGCGTGGCCGAAATCAGAGAAACGACGCGTGTTCATCAAAAATTAGAGCCGTTTTGCATGCGGCAACGAATCTATCGGGAAAAATCAGGTGAAATCGACAAGGTAATTGGTGATGCGGTGGGGTGTCACTGATTCAGGATGTACATATTCACCAAGCCCGCGACGACCACGTTGTCATCGGTCGGTGCAACACCCACCACGTTGGCGTAGAAGCCCATGATGTTGCCAAAATTAAGCGCGCCTGCAACCCGCGTCCAACTGTCGAGGCCATAGTTATCGCTGCGAAACACGCCGTTGGCGTTGTTATTGGTGTCCGCGACAAAGGCGTAGACGTAGCTGCTCGCGGGGTTGCCAATGGACAGCGCAATGCGCCCGACGCTTCCGACAATGCCGGCGGTGTCGGCTGGATAAAACGTATAGGCAATGGCGTCGTTGGTAGGCGGGACGACGTGGTAAATGCGCTGGCTTCCGGTCGTGTAGTACGCAATCAGCAAAATGCCGCCTTGACTGCCGCCTACTTCCACAAAATCTGAGCAGGGGATGTAGCTGCCGTTTAGCAAGCGCGGTCGCAGACGCCAAGTCTGGCCGCCATCGCGGCTGGAGGCGAAACCGTAGTTGGTGCACGCATAAACTTTGTTGGGGTCGGCGACAGACGCTTTGATTTCGTAAAAAACATCCGGATGGACGCCGTCCATCAACACCCGCGTCCAGCTACTGCCGCCGTTGCTGCTGCGATACAGCCCGCTGCCCGCGCCGCGACCGCCGGGAATGCCGGTCCCAACCAACATGAACTCAAGCCCTGCGCTGCCGCCGACATGAAATGCACCCACGGTGGGCGCGCCGGGCAGGTTTTCGCTGATCGGGACGTTCGAGAAAATAGTTTGCTTCCAAAGCCCGCCGGCGAGCGCGCCGAGAAACAGCGTGGTTCGGTTTTGCAGCGGATCAAAGGCGTACTGGAGATCGGCAATGGCGCCCATCCCGCGCGGAGTGCCGTCGGCGTTGGAGATTTGAAAGCCAATGGGATTCCATTTGTTGAGCGCTTTGGCGCCGCCTTGCGCCGCGACTTCGATCTCGCGGTTGCGTGTGACCAGATCAACCCATTGGTCCATCGGCGGGAACTTTGAAGCGCCATAGTCCGTTTGTAGCCGGAGCTTTTCCGCGCGCTTGGGTGAGATGGTTGCGGGTGGGGCAGGCTCCTGATTGGCTTCAGCGTCAGCAAGAATGCTCTCTCGCCGCGCTTGGGTGTTGGCCAAAATGCCCTAAAAACGGAGGCGTTCGGCTGCGCTCCATTCGCGCACCACGCTTTCTGGTCGAACGCCAGGCGGGCCGACAAGTGAGTCGGGAGATTGCGCGGCGACATAGCCCGCGCCCAACATCAACAAGGCCGCGACGTGTGCGCGAAGAGCAATACGGAAGCGATGATTTGGCATGGTTGCAGTCTCTTGTGCGCGCCATGGAGGCGGGCTTGATCGGGGCTACGTAACCGCGGGCCAAATTGGGACATCGGGTTTAAGCAGGGCAGTCTCAACCTCCAACTGCAACACCCAATCTTTGACGCCTTTCTTGGGCTAATTTGAATCAACCCGGCAATAGCCTTTGAGAAAAGTCCAGATGCGTTCGCTCTGGCCGCCAATCACGTGGCCGCCGTTGTTGACCAGTATGAGCTGGTATTTCGAGCAGCTCGCGCCGTTTCCGGTTAAATCGTAGCGGGTGGCGCTGTTGCCGCCCACCATAAAGTTTTCGCGGATGATCCCGTCGTCTCGGCCGTTGCTATTGGAGCCACTGAAGCAGCCGTTTTGGAGCGCCCAAAACTTGATTGGATTGAATACGCGCCAGTCGACACTCCAGTTGATCGGATTATTAAAAGTGGATGTTGGCGGTGGTGCTACGGCCGCATCATTGGTGCCGTGCAAATGGAGGATGGGCGTAGGCGCATTGTGACGCGTGGCGCTGAACGCACTCGCCTCGCAATCGCCGTCGCCGGCCTGGCAATACAGCAGCCCGGCATTAACGGCGACCGCTGCAAAATCAAATTTGGTTGACGGCCGCTGCAGCAAAAAATAAGGCATATACGCGCCGCGCGACTCGCCGCCGAGATAAATACGGCGGCGATCCACGCGCGCGCCGGCAACGCCATTGGCAATCAAGCTATCAATCAGCAGGCTAATAAACTGCGCGTCTTGCGGCAGCCCAGGCAAATCAGCAGAAGCGTGGGTCCAAGTGTTATTGATGCCGCTCGGGGTAATTAAAATGGCGCCGTCGAGGTCGGTAAACGGTCGAAAGGCGACGCCTGTGTTGCTGCCATTGCCGCCATCGCCGTGTAACCAAATCAGCACCGGCCGACCGCCGATCGGCGGCGCGGTCGCGGGAACTCGGTAAAACCAGGTGTGATTGACGCCATCGCTGGTTTGGATTTGCGCCGAGGACGAAATCACACTGGCGGGCGCTCCGATTTGTTCAAAGCTCGAGCCAAACACATCGTCGCAAGCGGCTTCTGCTACCGCAACGCTGGCCAGAGTGAGGGCCGCAATCAAGGCAAGGGTTTTCACAGTGCTGCTCCGCGCGGGGGATACGCGTGGCCGAGGCTAGGCCGTTTTCTAGCAGTCCGCCAGCGAAAAATGAGGGTCGGGGATGTGACACACCCCTCAACCCCGGCCGTTGTGGTGGGCGCGCAGCAGGCCAAAGCGTTGCCGATAGTCTTTAAACGTCATGCGCGTGTGGGATCGGAAAAGTCGGCGCAACGACGCTTCATCGGCATAGCCCACGCGAGCTGGAATATGTGCAAGCGGTAGGGTTGTGGTTTCCAGCAATGCTTTGACCGTTTCCACTACCAGCCGTTGGCGATAGGCGAGCGGACTGGCTCCGGTTGCCGCTTTGAACCGGCGCAATAGCGTGCGCGTTGAGCTGGCGCAGGCGTGCGCGAGGCGGGCGAGATCAAAGCCATCGGCCAAACTGTGCTGCAGCATGCGCTGCGCGCGATCAACGATGGCATCCGCTTGATGCGGCTCGGCGAGCGCGCACTCATAGCGCAGCTGATTGTTCCGATCCCCGTCAAGCGCTAGGAATTTGCGCAGGCGCAAGGCCGCATCAGGCCCACTGCGTTCCGCGACCAAGGCCAGCGCCAAATCAAAGGCGGCAGTGATCGCGCCGGTGGTGATGAGTGGGCCATCAAGCAGCACCATGTGCTCGTGTGCAACGACAAGATCGTCGCGCCAACGCTTGAGCGCCGCGGCCACCGGCCAAGCCGTCGTGACGCGCCGCCCCTTGCACACGCCGCTTGCCGCCGCGAGGAATGCACCAACGCAAATCGCCCCGATGCGCGCGCCGCGGCCGTGCACGGCATGGATATGGGCACATTCGGCGCTGAGGCGATGCGTGCGCGCAATCAAATCGGCGGACCCTTGGGTCATCATGCCGGGCACGATAAGCATCTGCGGGTTGCGCCGGGCGCGCGCGGGGTTCAGAACAATGCCGCCTGCGGATACGCTCGCGCCGTCGACGGATACCACCGCCACATCGAAGTGTTGGCCTGCCGCCAGCTGATTGGCCATCACCAAGGTGTCGCGCAGGGCAAAGGCCTCGCTGCCAAGGCAATCGCTGTACACAAGAACGTCGACGCGCAGTGGCTCCATAGTTGGCGATATTGGCTTATAAACTGTCGTGCGCGCCATACCATTGCAACCACACGGGGATAACCATTGCCGCATGAATAACCTCCTGGTAATCCATGCCGATGCGGCCGCCACCTTTGCCACGCTTGCGGTTGCGCTTTGGCTAAAGGGTCTGGCTGCTTCCTTCGTGCAGGTCTGGGCGCGGGTGCGCGAACGCGCTTATAAAAAGCCTGAAGACGCGGCAATGATGGGCCGCACGCCGCGGCCTGAACCGGCCTTGGCGTTACGCGCGAACGACGCTTGGCGCAATGAAACCGAAAACGCGCCCTACTACCTGGCGCTTGCAGCTGCGGCGGTATTGCTTGGCACGCCCGTGTTGGTGCTGGCGCTTACCAGCGCCGCGTTTGTGCTCGCGCGCTGCGCTCATGCGTGGGCCCAGATTGCCGCGCTGCAACCCTTGCGCTCGCTGGCGTGGCTGGCAGGCGTACTCGCCACCCTTTCGCTGGCGGTGGCAACGCTGATGGTTTCCTGGCGACTCGCGATATGACGCGATTCGGCGCGGTTGCTTGGAGCGCGCGACGAGGTGGACGCCTCAGCGCGATTGAACGTGCGGGTCTGGTGGCTGCGCTCATCGGCCGGCGGCTGCGCTTGCGTCTAGCGCGCCGCGATGTTTCAGCGCCGCGTTTAGCGGATGTGGCCATCGCCCTCCCCGACAGCGCAGTAACGCGCGCCGCGCTGAAGCATTGCGTGAGCGAATGCACGCCGTCTATCGTCAATCACTCCTTGCGCTGTTACGCCTGGGGCGCGCTGCTGGCGGCCCAGCAGGCATGGGCGTTTGACCACGAAGCATTCGCGGTTGCGGCCCTGCTGCACGACATCGAACTCGGACGCACAGAGCGCCGCGCCCACTATTCCTGCACCTGTTTTGCTTGCGCAGGCGCTGAGGGCGCACGCGCGTTTTTGAATACGCAGCAAATAACCGCAGCGCAAGTCGAGTTGATTTGCGACGCGATTGCGCTGCATCTCAACGCGCACGTGCCGCTTGACGCGGGCGTTGAGGCCCATTTGCTGAACGCGAGTGCGGCACTCGATGTGGTTGGCGCTGCTTTATCAACGCTGCACCCAGATGACCGGAAACGCGTGCTCGCCGCGTATCCGCGTCTGGCGTTCAAACACGACATCCGCGCCGCAATGCGCCGTGAGCAAAGTGCTACCCCTGAGACCCGTGCCGCGCTGCTGATGCGCTTGGGTTTCGCTGCGCTGACCAAATCCGCGCCGTTTGATGGCTAGCGGTGAACGAACCCCTCAAGACAGCTACAGCGCGGTTCGACGGCTGCGCTGCGCGAGTGGTTCGAGTGTAAGGCGCGCGGTTTCTAGGGGTTCTTGTAGGAGACTTTCGCTGCCGCTCAAGCTAACATCTACTAGCATCAACATCCACCTAGGGCCGCCGCTATGAAGCAATCTTCTCCGCGATTCGTGCTGCTGCTGACGCTCGCCATTCCAGCCGCCGTTGACGCCGCCACCTTGACGGTCAACTCCCTTGCCGACAACACCACTGCGGCTGACGGCTTGGTCACGCTGCGAGAGGCCATGCTCGCCGCCGAAGTCGACGGCACGACGGACCTCGGGCAGAGCGGTGCTGGCGCTGACCTCATCCGAGTGACACTCGACGGCACGATCGCACCACTCACGCGCCTGCCTGCGATCACCACTGCGATTGCGGTGGTCGGCAATGGCGTCGATCGGCTTAGCGTTAGCGCCGAGTCGATGGCTGGCGTAGGTTTACTTCGCGTCTTCGACGTACGCGGCGGTGCTCTAACGCTCGACTCGTTGACCATCACGGCCGGCTTGGTTTTAGGGTTCCGCGGCGGTGATTGCCAACTCTGGTCGGGTTGCGGCGGCGGCAGTGCGGCGCTGGGGGGGCTGGTAGCCGTCAACTCAGGCGCGCTCGTCATCAGCAACGCGCGCCTGTCTCAAGGCACCGTCGTCGGCGGCAGCGGTGGTTCGCACACGCCGTTTGTGGAGCAGTTATTTGGCGGCGGCGGCGGCGCGGGGCTCGGCGGACGGGGCGCCACGCCCGCCAGCGACGATGGCGGAACGGGTGGTCCGGCAACGCCCGGTGGATTGGCAACACCGGCTGGTGGCAATGGTGTCGATGGCGCAGGCGGCGGTGGTGGCACCTCAGGGCAACTCAATCCTGTCGCTGGGAGGGGCGGTAACGGTGGTTTCGGCGCGGGTGGTGGTGGCGGTGGGGTGCAGCTCAGTCAGTTCGCCGCCACTGGCGGAAATGGCGGATATGGCGCTGGGGGTGGCGGACGCGGTGGTGCGCAAAATCAGGAGATCAGCGGCTCAGGAGGCAACGGTGGGGCATTTGGTGGCGTCGGTGGCTTCAGCAGCATTCCGCTCGCGGGCGGCTCCTTTCCCATCGGTGTCGGCGGCGGCGGTGGCGGCGGTGCCGGCTTAGGTGGCTGCGTATTTGCGCGCAACGCGCAGGTTGAAATTGCGAATGTGGAGTTCGTCGCCTGCGCCGCATTCGGCGGCTACGGTGGCGAAAACAACACGCTCAATCAGGGTGGAAGCGGCCAGGGCAAAGGCGGCGCGGTGTTCCTCCACAGTAGCGTGCAGCGCGCGATCCTAGCCAACGTGCGCTTCAGCCGCAGCATCGCCACGGGTTCAAGCGGCAGCGGATTCACCCCAGGCGTGCTGAGCGACACCGCGGACGTGTTCGGCACCGCACGCAAAGCGCTGTTCGCCAACGGCTTCGAATAAGGGCGTACCGCTGGGCAAAGCCAGCCCCTGTTGCGGCCAGTTGCTGGTGTAGCCGTTGCCATCAGAGGTTCGCATCCCCCACGTGCTCAAGTTAGGATTCAGCCGTCGACGCACCGCGTCGGGGCACCTTGGCTCAGGCCTAACACTGCACAGCAAGTTTTGAGGCGTATCGATGGGAACTTGGTCACACGAGCCGTTTGGCAACGACGAAGCAAACGATTGGGCCTTTGATTTTGATGGTCCTGCGAAGGCCCTTCGTCGCGGCACGCAGTCCGGCTCCGATATCGCGACGGTAGACGCTTGGCTCAAATCGGTTTCTGTCCGTCCCAGTAAGGATCTGATCAGCATCGCCGAGCGCGCATCAGCGCGCATCCTTGGCCCGGATTCTGAGCTTAAGGCCCTGCAGTCGGCACTTGGCGCCTAATGTCTGCGGCCGTCGTTGCCCGGCGCTGGTTAGAAATCCTGCAATCTGATGCAGAGGTGGTCGCGCACGCGCAGGGCTTTCAAGCGCGCTGCCTGCACTGTAGACGACGACACCTGTTTGCGCCCAACGGCACCCCGCTGTCGCCCGCGACCATCGAACACATCGTGCCGCAATCGTGGTTTGGCAAACACGCCGCCTTAAAGCTGACGCAAATGCTCAGCGGCCCCAACGACTTACGCAATCTGGGCATCGCCTGCGCCGGCTGCAACCACAGCAAAGGCCGAGGCCTCGACGCCCGCGGACCCACCGACACCCGCGCCCGCGAGGTGGTCGAAGCAATGCAGGCGCAACGCACGCTGCGCTTTCGCCGCCGCACGCATGAGCGCCGAGACGCTGATTCTGGGGCGGTTGGTGGCGTTTCTTGACTCCGGGCCGGCGCGTCGACACTAGCGACGCGGCCTACGCGAGATTCGCAATTTCCTGGACCGGTGGGGTCATTGGCGTCATCTCATGCGACATCGCTTGCGCGGGTGCTGGGCGGACATTTAGCTGCATGGCGCTCATGTGAACCGTCGCGACCCCGAGGTGGTTTTCGACGATCTTGACGGCGAGTGACATCGAGAATGTATGCATATAGGCGTGATGGACGGTTAGGACCGTAGGGCGCAATAACCAACTGGGATTGCGCCGGATGTCACAACCCGATCATCGGATGGCTCGGTTAGGGTGATCAGCGACATGCCATCAAGAGTGAATCAGCCAAGCTCCGTCAGCGGGAGTTGGACTGCGTGCTGGCGGCGATTTCGCGCGCGGGTCTGATTTGGTAAAGGCGTTGATCGGTGTAGGAAATTGACCCTTTGCTGGGTGTCCAGGAATGCACTCAGACTCAAGCCCACGAGAAGCGCGCTGGATCCCCGCCTACGCGGGGATGACGATGATTCTTCCGCCGAGCGCACCATCCGCAAGACCACAAAAGCACTCCAGACCTGCACCCAGCCTCGCATGCGTGCGACGAAAAGGCGGGCCTCCGGCCGCTTTCGGCATCTTGGCCGCCCGCGGCACTAGCATATCCATGTGCGTCGGGCTCGGGGCTCGGTGGAAAAGCGCTTTGGGGCGTGCGTGCTGTGAGGTCGCCAGCTACGGCCCATTGCTCACCGACCAGAGCCCAGACATTTGAGCTTAACGCCCCAGCCCCCAATCCCTAGCCCCGCTCTCGCGCCAGCAGCCCCGATCTTGCTCCACCATCTGCAGCGCCATCACCCGCGCCATAGCGCCTTGCACCTTTAATCGGCGCGCCCTTCCTCCCATCCGAAACGCGTGCGGATTCACGCCATTGTAGGAAAGACGCAGCTATCCTGACCCAGACTTCTCACGTTCACAGGTGCTCGAATGATCCGTTCCGCGCTGGCGCTATTGGCATTAAGCTTCACCGCGCAGATCTGCGCACAAACGCCACCGGCCGATCTCACGCTGACATTGATTCATCCCGCCGGCACCTTCTCAAGCCCGCTGGCGGTGCGCAACGCGGGTGATGGCTCCAATCGGCTGTTCATCGTGCAGCGCGCCGGTGTGGTGCGCGTGCGCAAAAATGGCGCTGTGCTGCCGACCCCGCTGGTGTCGATCACGGTGTCGACCAGCGGCGAACGCGGATTGCTCGGCATGGCATTCCATCCCGACTACAATGGTGTGACGGAGAGGCGTTTCTATCTGTCCTACTCCAGCACAACGACTGGAAGCCCGCATGCGCTGGTCGAGTTCCAAACCACCGTCGGCAATCCCGATGTGGCCGATGTCAGCACACGCCGCGAAGTCATGAGCGTTCCCGACTTCTTAAGCAACCACAACGGCGGCGATCTGGCTTTTGGGCCGGATGGTTATCTGTACTGGTCGATCGGCGATAGCGGCGATCAGGGCGATCCGAGTGGATTCGCCCAGTGTCTGTGGAAGAAGCCAGACAACAACAATTCCGCTACATGTGTGCCGGTCGACGGGCAAACGAACTACTTCTTGCTCGGCAAGATTCTGCGCATTGATCCAACGCCCACAGCCGTCGCTACGGCCGAAATGTGCGCCGCCACGCCCGGCCAGCCAGCGGGTTACAGCATTCCGCCAACCAATCCCTTTGTCGGCGGCGCGGCCAATACTTGCGATGAGATCGTGCATTACGGCATGCGCAATCCTTGGCGATTCAGCTTTGACCGCGTGACCGGTGATCTGTATATCGCCGATGTCGGTCAAGGTTCATGGGAGGAAACCACGCGTATTCCTGCTGGCGTGCTCGGCCAGAACCTTGGTTGGCGCTGCATCGAAGGCGTCACTCCCTACGCCAACCCCGCGTGCACGCCTAACCCGCCCTATGCCGCACCCTTTCAAACCTATGGCCATATCGGCGGGCGTTGCTCGATCTCGGGCGGCATGCGCTACCGCGGGCCGATCACCGGGTTGACCAATACCTACATCAGTGGCGATGCCTGCACCGGCGAGACCTTTTTTGCCAGCTTCAACGGCAGCACCTGGACGCCCGGCACCGGCGCAGTCAGCGTCTGGGCGGGCGGTGCTGGAAATTTCGCCTTCTATGAATTGGTCGGCTTTGGTGAGGACGAGCAGGGGAATGTCTACATTCCGAATCTGGGCAACGGCGCGCTCTTCATGTTCAGCTCGGCCACTGGTGTTGACGCCGTGTTCCGAAACGGCTTTGAGTGAGTGATTAGGGGCGATGCGCCCGCGGGCGCATCGCTTAGGTTCAGAGCGGGTTGCCAATCGTCGCACTGATGTCCGCATCGGCGCGAAATCCCGTTAACTTTCGCGACGTTCGCATGCGCCTGCCGAATGCGCGTCGCGCTATTCCTGATCATGGTGTTGCAGATGAGCGCCACTCACGCACAAGGCCGACGTTGCGAAATTGACGGCGTCGATGTCAATCCCAGCAATGGCTACACCACGGCGGGTCGAGCGAAGACAGGACAGTCTGTTTTCGGAAATTTCCTACAAAGAGTAGGGCGCTTTTCCGATGCAGCTGAGGCCGGGGAAGGCGGATGCTTCATCCATGACCAGCGCCCGCGCCATCCTCGTTCCGCCCGAATCTCCGGG
>Ga0163144_10028943_pt1 | contig 10658 bp, 12 predicted proteins | sample OliLak19BULKMAT1_FD_123175 | JGI IMG/M metagenome (GOLD analysis project Ga0163144, IMG submission 123175) | Freshwater microbial mat bacterial communities from Lake Vanda, McMurdo Dry Valleys, Antarctica - Oligotrophic Lake LV.19.BULKMAT1 | ecosystem: Environmental > Aquatic > Freshwater >...
AGCGGCGGCACGAGGGCGGACAAAAGCACGACGGCGGGCCCGCCTTGGTGGCGGGTCCGCCGTCTCGGCCTAACTGCTGGCCTACTGCTTTCGCGCTGCGTCCAGCACCGCCCGCGCCGCAGCGGAGTCGCCCGAATCAAGAAGCTGGATCGCTTCGCCGATCGCAGCCTCCAGGCGATCGGCACGCGAGGGCTTGCGCTCCTTGCCGCCGTCGCTGCTCGGCTCGCCTTGGTCGGGGCCCTTGGTCTTAACGGTGCGCGGGTCGTTCTCGCCGTAGTACCCAAGCGGGCGAACGTTCAGCGGCCATTGCGCGCAGTCGGGCTTGCCGCCGCGACCCTTCGCCGAAACTTCCCCCAAGCCAAGCCGGGCGCCGATGGCATTGCAGCGCGCCGCGAATTTGGGGCCGTGCCCCTTGTAACCGGGCTCGCTGGCGTTCTCGAAGTGCGCGCACGCGGCGTGAACCATCTCGTGGAGCACGACGTCAAGGACGAATTTCGCGCCGTACTTCTTGATGGAAGGGCTCATGCGGATTCGGAAGCGGATCCCGTGCTCGTCGGCGGGGATGTGGTCCGCATACGCGCGCGGGGAGCCCGGCGCAGTCCAAAGCAGCGTCGCGGGCGGGAGCATGCTGCCGAAAAAGGCGCGGTTGAGAACGTCGAACGCGACATAGAGCAACTTCGCGTGATCGGTGCCGTCTTGCAGCACGACGGCGCGGAGCGCGTTCGCCACATCGTAGGGTGAGACGGTGTCGCAATCGGACGAACCAGCGGACAGCGCGGGTACGAAGGCGGCGAGGTCATCGGTCGAAAGGGCGAGAAGCGCGGCGGCGTTGTTTTTCATGTCTCATATAGTAGCTACAAACTATTTATTTGCTAGTAAAAAACTACCCTTTAGATAGTCGAAAACATGCTCTTCGCTGTACTGTCATGGTAGACGGCTGGCGCATGGGCCGTCCCCGCAACCCAAATCGCGTTATCACCGTCCAATTCAACCCACGCGTTACCAAGGGCCAAATGACAGCGATCCAGGCTCTTTCGCGCAAATGGGCCGACGACATGCGCGCGAAGGGCCTGCCCCTGCTGGGCGACAACATGACCGCTTGGTTTCGAGCGCTCATCCAGAAGGAAGCCGCCGAACAAGGGATCGCAATCACGGAGCCGGGCACCTCCCCCACGGACGAACCGCCCGCGCCTCCAAGTACCGCGGCACTTCCCGCCGATCGGTCGCACAAAGCACCGGGTCGCCCGCGGCGCCCGTAGCGCTGACTCCACACATCGAGCCACCCCCGGGCCATCGCACAACACTGCGCTAAGGCGCGGCACGACATGGCCCACGACACTGCGCTAATTACCACTCTAGGAGAAAGCTAAATGTCTGTAACTGTGTCCACGTCGAACCCGACAGCTCTTCTTGCGGCGATCAAGAAGGCTATTGACGACAAGGGCAAGAAGGGAGGTATTAATACATGGGCGTACGACGCAGAGGGAGATTTCACTCATTCCCCGGACCAATGGGCAAAAAGAGCTTGGTTTCGGCCGCATATTGGTTCTGGCATACTCAAGTTTGGTCTTCTTGGACAGGATGGCATCGTGATGTCTAAGCTCATCTATGGCGCCTATCACGGCCGATTCCTGGAAATGCTACTCACGCATTTTGACGGTAGCTTTTCGGAGGGCCGGGCAACTGCACAGAAGGATTCCGAAGTAGACAGTTTCAAGTGTCGCGACTAAGGATTTAGGGAGTCGTGCGCCGCGACATGGCCCCACGACGCTGCACTAATTGCGTGCTAGCGCCACGCCGTCTGTCTCTTTCAAAAGAGACACTCGGCCGGGTTCCGATGTCCACCTATCATACATAAATCGACGTCAAAACCGTGCGACGGTGAGTGACAATCACACTCGAAACGCGCAACGACTAGGTAGGAGTTTATCGATGCCTACACCAAGCCGAGTCGTGGCTGTTCCTACCATGTTCCCAAACGACCGCCCCCAGACGCTAGCGATCGACCGGGACGGCTCGCAGATGCGCCCAGCCAACGACGTCACGCCAGCCGACAACACGAACGCGCGCGCGGAACCTTGCGCGAGGGGATACCCGTGCGTGGTCGATCTGGATGCGCTCGCGGAACGGATCGCGCACAAGCTCGCGTTGCGTCTCCGTGGCCCCGAACCATGGCTCACGAAGCGGGAGCTGAGCGATCTTCTCCGCGTCACAACAGCCCAGGTAGATCGGCTCGTACGCGAAGGCATGCCGCGTTTCTACGTCGGCACACAGTCGCCACGTTTCGATCTCGATGCCTGTCGAAGATGGCTGGAGCGCCGCGCAATTGGGAACGCCGCGCCGCCATTACCGCTCGCCGCCAGCCCGGCGCACGGTGCGGCCGACGCATCTTTTATCCCCGAGATCAAGGTACTTGGTGTCCGTCGCATCTCCCGTGAAAGGAAATCCTGATGCCTCGCGAGCGAACCGGGATGATGAAGTTCACGGGCGGGGAATGGCGCGTCCGCGTCACGGTGACGACCACGGACGGCAAGACTGAGCGCCCGTGGTACGCACTCGGCACCGCCGATGAAGCGGAGGCGAATCGCCGTCGAGAGAAGTTGATCCGAGAGCTCGATGGAACGGATGCCAAAGGCTCGCCACGCTTCGAACCGTACGCGGAGGCATGGATCGAGGAGCGCAGAACGCGCGGTGTGGCGATGGTGGACACTGAATCGGGCATCCTTCGGAACTACGCTTACGCGACGCTCGCGAAGTTGTTCCTAGGAGACATCCGGCCCCGCCAGTTGCGCGCCATTCTCGACGCGGCGGTGGCACAGGGCAAAAGCCAGCAGACGATCAAACACATCAAGGCGACCCTTGGGCGTGTGTTCCGTCGCGCGTACCTCGATGAGATCATCGCCGAGAACCCGATGGACAAGGTCGAGCTTCCCGTGATCCGCGAGGTTCGCAAGGAGCGTGAGCTTCTGAACGACGACGAATTCGCGACCTTCGTCACGCACCCGGCGGTTGACTTGGAGCTTCAGCTTTTGGGCCTCGCGGCGCGCTGCGAAGGAGGTATGCGGACGCGCGATCTCACCGCGTGGACATGGGACCACTTCGATCTTGAACGCTTCGCATGGTGTGTGATCCCGCGCACGAAAACGGGACGGCCGCAGCGGATGGAGATCCCTCCGCTTGTCGCGGAACGCCTCCACGCATGGTGGGAAAAGCACGGCCGCCCGCGCACAGAGCCAGTGTTCCCCGTCACGCGAGGCAGGCGAAGAGGGGAGGCCCGCAAGACACGCGGCGTTTCATTCGCCGATCGCCTACGGCGCGGGCTCGTGGCTGCCAACATCACTCGCCGCGAGCTGCACCACGAGACGCCGTTCTCGTTGCCCGTCGACTTCCACAGCTTCCGGCGCGCTTTCGCTACAGCCCTCGCCGACGCTGGGGTGAACGAGCAGCAAGCGATGGCACTCACGGGGCACGCAGACTCGCGCGCGCACAAGCGCTACGTGCTGCTCGGCAACGCCACGCGTCCTCTGCCGGCTGCCGCGCTCCCTAGGATCGTTGGCGAGGCACGACCCGTCGCGTGGCCCGCCGCCGCGGATGGAGCGCCTCGGGGTGCGGGCCAGGCCGATAGGACTACCTCAGCGCAAGCCAAATCACAGGCGGACGGCGCAGTCCAGCGCCTCGACGGTCCGACTGAACGCGCGGACGACGACTGCGGGCCGCGCCTCGCTCGCAGAACCGAGACCGAATCCCCTTCCTCAGAGAAAAGGCTCGGAAAAGACTTGGCGCTCTTTGCGGGCCCCAAATTTCTTAATGAAATCGGAGCGGGAGACGGGATTCGAACCCGCGACCCTCAGCTTGGGAAGCTGATGCTCTACCAACTGAGCTACTCCCGCGAGAGGGCCAAGATGTAGCAGAGGCCCGGGGCGGACCGCAACCCGGACGAGCCTGCCTGCTGAAATCGTCGGCGACGACGCTCGTTCGCCGCTGCGCATGCACGCGGCACGCATGCACGCGGCACGCATGCACGCTGGCTCTCGGGACGGGCACCGCGGGGGAGAAGGAGCGACGCGACGAAGTGAGAGCGCCGTGGGGAGAAGGAGCGACGCGACGCGGACGATGCCGCCACGAAGGAACGAGGCTGGATCGCGGCTAGATCTCGGAGAGACGCTGGGGGCCCTCGTCGTCGAGATCTTCGGACGAGTCGATGGTGACGGCGTGGTCGGGGTCGAAGTCGCTGACGGCCTCGTCGATGGCGTGCAGCACGTCGACGCCTGTCGCTTCGGGGGTGATCCAGGGGAGGACGCGGAGCTCGGCGGCGGTCTTGGGGAGCCAGCGGAGGCTGCGCGTGACGAGGACCAAGGGGCAGCCTGCGCGCACCAGCTCCTGCGCGAACTTGATGCCGCCGATCGGCGATGGTGGGAGATCCAGGCAGACGAAGCACACGTCGACGGCGGTCATGCGAAGGATGGAGCGCGCGGCGTCGGTCGACGGGGCATCGAGGAGCTCCACGTCGTCCATCGCCACCGCAATCGACTCGAACAACCGATCGCAGGTGGGAAGCGTCCCGTCGTGGGCCAAGAGGACGCGCCAGCGCGAGGCAGCATCGTTGGCGATGATCACAGGAGTTTCTGCCGTGCGATCCAGTCGCTGATTGGGCATCGAAAGGCCTCCTCGTGGACGTTAGCTGCACGGTAACCCGATCCGAGGTCGCACGGGAACCGCGACCACGCATGAGTGGCAGAAAAACCATGAACGAGCCCGGATATTCTGCGCCACGGGGACGTGATTTCGTCGACATGACGGTGACGCACTGCCCCATCGGATCGCGGCGAACGTGGTGACGCACCACGTCGCGGGACTGTGGTAAGGAGGTCGGCACGATGAGTCAGTCCAGCATCTCGACGCGCTGCGAATGCCAGGCAACCCTCTCCGCCAGGCTCGATGAAAAGCGGCATGTGCTGACCGGATGGGCGAGCTATCGCGGTGACACGGAGCGCGCGCCAGCCCACAGCATCGACGCCGACAACGAGCGCTTCGACGTGGCGTGGCTGTGCCCCTTCTGCAACCGCAACACGCTGCGGACGTTCGACGTCGGCGCCATCCGCGCGGCCTGACGAGCCGCTTCCGAGCCACGTTCGCGACACGAAGCACGGCCGCGCAGCGCGCGAGCGGTGGTCGTGGGCGAGCGCGGTGGTGGGAGTCTGAGCTCGACGGTGGCGGGTGGAGCTACGACTTCTTTTCGGCGCCCGTGGTGCCGAAGACGTAGTCCCAGAGCGGGCTCGAGACGCCGTAGCGCGCGTCGACGCCGGTGTGGTGATGGATCATGTGGTAGCGCTTGAGCCACTTGCCGATGCGGCCGGACATGCGGAAATGGTGCACCGCGAAGTGGCCGCCGTCGTAGGCGAGGTAGCCCAGCCCGAAGCCGATGAAGAACGGCGCGCCGTACACCGGGCCCGCGATCAGGCGGAACAGGATGTAGAACACGACGCCCATCGGGATGCTGGCGCCGAGCGGCATCACGAGGCGACCCGAGTCCTGCGGGAAGTCGTGGTGCACGCCGTGGATGATGAAGTGCATTCGCCGTTGCCACGGCCGCGGGCCGACGTAGTGGAACACCCAGCGGTGCAGCACGTACTCGGCGAGCGACCACAGGAGGACGCCGAGCAGGACGAGCGCGACGAACGGCAGCACGGCGATGCCGTTCGAGAACGCGTGGTAGCCGAGGTAGCCGAGGATCGGCAGGTAGAACACGAACGGCGCCGCGGGGTGGACGCGCGAGAAACGCTCGATCAGCGGCGTCTCGAACATGCGACACGTCGTCCTGCGCGCGGCCTGTTTCGCGTCGCGCGGAGCTTCGCGATGCGCTTCTCGTTGCGCTTCTCGTTGCGCTTCTCGTTGCGCTTCTCGTTGCGCTTCTCGTTGCGCTTCTCGTTGCGCTTCACGATCGCCGAGGTGCGGGACCGGCGGGTCAGAAACCAGAGCGCCCATGTCCGTCTCGTACACCATCGGGCCCAGCACGGCCAGCCGTCGGCAACGATCGCGATGGCGCGAAACGTCCGACGTGCGCAGGGAATTTCGCACTCGCGGGCGGGCTGATCAGAACGACGCTTCGTACAGGGCGAACAGGTCGTCGCGCGAGCACGCGCGCGGGTTGCTCTGGTGACAGGCGTCCTGGAAGGCGAGGTCGGCGAGCTTCGCCAGCGACTCGCGCGGGATGCTCGCGGCGCCGAGGCCCGCGGGTAGCCCGAGCCGCTCGCGCAGCGCGCGCAGGGCCTCGGCGCAGCCCTTTGCCGACGGTGCGCCGCCGAAGATCTTCGCCACCTCGGCGAGGCGCTCACCGGCCACCTCGCCGTTGAGCTCGACGACCGCGGGCAGCCCGAGCGCGTTGGCGAGGCCGTGGTGCATCCCGTGCTCGCTCGACAGCGGGTGCGCCAGCGAGTGACACGCGCCGAGGCCCTTCTGGAAGGCCACCGCGCCCATCATCGCCGCCTTCATCATGCCGCCGCGCGCCTCGAGATCGCCGCCATCCCGGGTCGCGCGCTCCAGGTAGCAGGCCGCCAGCCGGAGCCCTTCGAGGGCGATGCCGTCGGCCATCGGGTGATCGCCCTTCGAGACGTACGCTTCGAGGCAGTGCGTGAGCGCGTCGAAGCCGGTCGCGGCCGTCAAGAACGGCGGCAGTCCGCGCGTCAGCTCCGGGTCGAGCAGGGCCGCGTTGGCGAGCAGGTGCGGCGAGAAGATCACCGTCTTGCGGTGGTTCACGTCGAGCGTCACCACGCCCGAGCGGCCGACCTCGCTGCCGGTCCCGGCCGTCGTCGGGATCGCGAGCATCGGCGGCACGTTCGCCGTGATGAACGCGTCGCCGCCGGTCGAGTCGTCGTAGTCGACGAGGGGGCGGTGATGGTGAATGCCGAGCCGCACCAGCTTGCCGATGTCGAGCGGCGAGCCGCCGCCCACCGCCACCACCAAGTCTGCCTTCGCCTCGTTGAAGGCGCGAACGCCGTCATGGACGTTCTTCTCGACGGGGTTCGGCAGCACGTCGTCGAACACCACCGAGGCCACGCCCGCCTCGTGCAGCGAGGCCTCGATCGCCGCGAGCAAGCCCGCCTTGACGACCCCCTTGTCGGTCACGATCAGGGCCCGCGTCGCGCCGACGCGCCTGGCCTCTGCCCCGGTCGTTGTCACCGCACCCGCACCGAACACGATCCGCGTCGGAAAGCTCCACACCGAAAAACCCATGTCGTCGCCTCACTTCGGAAAATCCGACGCCAAAATGGCGGATTCCGGAGCAAAACGCGAGAGCCCGCGTCGCCCGATCGGGCGGATGATCGCGATCGGTGCTGTTTTGCCCTGGATTTGTGCGGAACGCCGCCGCGGAGGTGGTGGCGCGATGCAGGCGCGGCAGCGCCGAGCGACGAGCGACGAGCGACGAGCGACGAGCGCGGCAACGGCGGTGCATCCAAGCCGGCGAGCCCGCGTGTCGACCGGCGGGGCTGTCGCTAAAGCGAGAATTCGTATCGCGGAACGACCGGCGCCTTGCCCGCACGGTGAATCGCGTGAATGGCCGCTCCACCACTCGTGGTGCAGCTCTAGATCCAATTCGGTTCGCTCTTGTCACACTCAGGACCCAAAAATCCTCCGTGCCCTTCGTGTCTGCCCTCCGTGCCTTCGTGTAAAAAATGGGACCTGCCAGGTCATTGCGCGGCGTTTCAGCGTGTCAAACGCGACCCGCACCCGCTCTAGATCGCCTCGAAGTAGCGTCTGAGCTCCCAGTCGGTCACGGCGCGCTCGTATTGGCGGACCTCCCATTCGCGCGTCCGCACGTAATGGTCGACGAACGCGGGGCCGAGGATCTTCCTCGCCGTCTCGCTCTCCTTGAGCATGGCGGTCGCCTCCTTGAGGGTGCGCGGGATCTTCTTGCGCGAGCCGTCGCCGTCGCCCGCGTCGCCCTTCACCACCTGCGGCGGCTCGATGCGGTTCTCGATGCCCCACAGCCCGGCGGCGAGGCACGTGGCCATGGCGATGTACGGGTTGATGTCGGCGGCCGCCTGCCGGTACTCGACGCGCGCGGCGGGCGTGCCCGCGCCGATCACCCGGATCGCCGTCGTGCGGTTCTCGACGCCCCACGTCGCCGTCAGCGGCGCCCACACGCCCGGCACGTAGCGCTTGTAAGCGTTGATGGTCGGCGAGATCAGCGCCGTCACTTCCGGCATCAGGGCGCACTGCCCGCCGATGTAGTGGCGCATGGTCTCGGACATGCCGTCGGGCGACGCCGCGTCCATGAACGCGCTCTGCTCGCCGCGCCACAGGCTCTGGTGCAGGTGACCCGAAGAGCCCGGCAGGTCGGCGTTCCACTTCGCCATGAAGGTCAGCGCGATGCCGTGCTCGTGCGCGATCTGCTTCATCGCGACCTTGAACAGCGCGGCCTTGTCGGCGGCGCGCAGCGCCTCGTCGTAGCGGATGGCGCACTCGTAGACGCCCGGCCCGGTCTCGGTGTGCAGGGCCTCGATCTCGATGTCGAAGGCCTGCATCTGCCCGAGGATGTCGGCCATGAATTGTTTGTTCTGGCCCTCGCGCACCCACGAATAACCGAACATTCCGGGCGAGAGCGGGGTCAGGCCGGCGAACCGCTTCTGGTGCAGCGAGGCCGGCGTCTCGTGAAAACAGAAGAACTCGAACTCGCAGGCGAACTTCGCCGAGAAGCCCATGGATCTGGCGCGCTCGAGGATGGTGCGCAGCAGCGAGCGCGGGCAGGCCGGGTGGGGCCCGCCCTTGTCGTCGCGAAAGTCAGCGAGCATCGCGACCGCGCCCGGCTCCCACGGGATGTCGCGCATCGTCGCCGGATCGAGCACGGCGAGCGCATCCGGAAAGCCCGAGTCCCAGCCGGTGACCTTGACGTTGTCGTACAGCACGTCGCCGATGTCCCAGCCGAACACCACGTCGCAAAAGCCAAAGCCGCCGGCCAGCGCGCTCTTCAGCTTGTCGAGGCTGACGTACTTTCCGCGGAGGACGCCGTCGATGTCGAACCCGCCGATCTTCGCGCGCGTGATTCCGCGCGCCGAGAGCTCGGCAACCAGCTTGTCTTGGGGCTCATGGCTCATGGGGCGCGCACGATATCAGGGGGCCGCGCCGCGCGGCACCTCGGCGCGACGCTGCTGTCTGGCGAAGCCGCCCGAGACGACGCCCGGCGGGGATGACGCCGGGACGGGACGCCGTGGGAAGGCGCCGGGACGGGACGCCATGGAATGGCGCCGGGACGGGACGCTGTGGGATGGCACCGGGATGGGACGCCGTGGGAAAGGCTCCGGGCCGGGACGCTGTCAAAATGCGCTGTGAGGGAGGCGTCCGAGAATTGTTTGAACAGCGCGGCGAGGTGCGGGCACTGAGCCTGGGCCGGGATTATCGTCCGGCCGAAAAGGAACCGGAGCCTACCGACCTGTGCAACCTCGTGCGACAAGCCCCCTCTTCAGATGCCGGCGCGAGCGGCGTTCGAGGACCCCATGACGATGAGGGCCTCGGAGCTTCCGGCGCCGTTCTGCGTGCGCCGGGAGAGTGACGAGTCGGGCGAGGAGGACCTCGTCCGGCGGCTGAAGCGCGGGAACGCCGAGGCGATCGGGGAGGTGTACGACCGGCATCACGGGCAGGTGCGGGCGTTCGCGCGGCGGCTCGTGGGCGAGGACGCCGCCGCCGAGGACCTGGTGCACGAGGTGTTCGTCTCGCTGCCCGGCGCCATCGGCCGGTTTCAGGGCGGCTCGTCGATCCGCACGTTCCTCGTCGCGATCGCGGTGAACCACGCGCGACACCACTTGCGCGCCGCGTCGAGGCGGCGCGCCGCGATGGACAGGTTCTCCGCCGAGCCCGCGTACGGGCAGCAGAGCGATCCCGAGCGCTCCGCCGTGCGGGCCTCGCTGGCGAGAGCGCTCAGCCGCGCGCTCGACGCGCTGCCGCTCGACCAGCGCATCGCCTTCGTGCTCTGCGAGGTGGAGGAGCGCACCTCGCGTGAGGCGGCCGAGATCGTCGGCGCCCCCGAGGGCACGGTGCGCACACGCCTGTACCACGCGAAACAGAAGCTCCGCGAAGAGCTCGAGCGGGGAGGATTCCGATGAGCCGTGACCTGCTGGACGAGGCGACCCGGGCGCTGCGGGGCGAGGCCGAGGGCGGCGTGGACACGGCCGGTGCGACGCGGATGCGCATCGCGAAGTCGCTCCACACGCAGCGCAGGCGGCGGACACTGGCGGTTCGTGCCGCCGTGCTGTTGCTCGCCGCCGCCTTCGGTTCGACCGCGTGGGCCGCCGCCACCGGGCGCCTGCCGTCGCTGTGGACGATGACGCAGCTCCTGGGCGAAGAAGAAGGCGACACCGGCGACGTTCGTACGGACGGGACTGCCGCCGGGGCAGCACGCCAGAGCGGCGCGCGCGACGAGCGAGAGGTGCCCGCGCCGACCCCGCCGGGCGCTGCGACTGGCGGCACGGCGGCGGCGAACGATGCTCCCGTCGCGGGAAGGACGGAAACTGTGGACACGCCTGCCACGGCCGGCGAAGTTGCGACCGCGAACACGTCAGCGGCGGCGGACACGGCGGCGGCGAACAAGCCTGCTCCGGACATGACCGCTGCCGCAAACAAGCCTGCTCCGGACATGACCGCTGCCGCAAACAAGCCTGCTC
>Ga0163144_10028944_pt1 | contig 10658 bp, 12 predicted proteins | sample OliLak19BULKMAT1_FD_123175 | JGI IMG/M metagenome (GOLD analysis project Ga0163144, IMG submission 123175) | Freshwater microbial mat bacterial communities from Lake Vanda, McMurdo Dry Valleys, Antarctica - Oligotrophic Lake LV.19.BULKMAT1 | ecosystem: Environmental > Aquatic > Freshwater >...
GGCTATTTCCGCTTATCCCGACCTGTTCCACCTGCTTTAGGATTTGTAAACGTTAATAGCCTGGAAGGATTTCTCACAAACAATCCTTCCAGAAGAAAGGCATCGAGCAAAGCGTCTTCCAGCTTTTTTTTCAGCCCAACCAACAGATAACCCAATCCCGGGCTTCCACCATAATGCTTCCAATAAGCCGGACGTCCAGCATCCATCCCAACCACCAACTGATCTGGAAATTCCGGCAGCAGCTCCTTGAGAAGTTCCAAGGTGGGATTTTCATCCCCCGTTTTCCAACGAAAAGCCGAATCATATTCCAGCGTCACTCCCTGCCGGAGAAGTTCACGGTGATAGGCCGGATCGGGTTTTTTATCCAGATGACACATCATGATCCGTCCTGGATCAACTCCCTCCTCCCGGAACAGATAAAGTTGCTCATCCGCTGCGGTTCCCTGTTCGGTATGTGTCATGACCGGGCAGCCTGTGCGGTGATGCACTTTGGCCGCCACACGGAAAAGCTCCCGCTCTCTGGAGGTAAGACGTCCGAAACTCGACGCCACCTTCATGATGCCCGCCCTGGCTGAGGAACGTTTCACGTGTGGACCGCCATAATCATACTCGTCAATCCCTTCCTCAATTTCTGCAGCAAAAAGGTCAGCGAGCACATCCGGCTCATAAACCCGCGACCAATGTCCCGGAGGATAATATCTGTCATGTTGCAGGCCCGTCGTTGCTATCACCCGGATGCCGCTACGCTTGGAAACTTCCAATAGCTTCCTGATATTCCGCCCGGTTCCGCACGGCGTCGCCTCCACACGGACGAACAACCCAGGTCACGGATCTCCATTAATTCCTTTACCGCATTTTCCACGGAATTCAGGCACTGATCGGGAAAGACCTGGGTCGCATAACTTGCATCCGTGATGAGATGCTCGTGGGAATAGCAGCAACCCAGATATTCCGGGGGGATATCCCCGCTGATGGTGCGTATCACGCTCATTGCCCGAAGACCTTTTTCACAAACTCAAGATCTCCCGCCACTACTTCCGGGGATGCTGGAGGGGTCTCCAGAATCAGCCAGCCCGCATACCCCATCTGCCTTAAAAGATCCGCACAGGCCCCCAAAGGAACCCGGCCCTGACCCGGTCGACAATCCCCCAGATGTTCTTTAAAGTCTTTGATGTGAACCGAAACAACGAGCGGACCAAGCTTTTCCAATTCCTGCCGGGGTTCGAGTCCGTGGAACAGCGGATTGGCCAGATCAAAATAGCAGCCGAAGGCCGGTGACCCAATTTCCGCCGCGACCTCCAGTATGCCCTGCGCAGGTAGGTCCCCTTCATAGGCCAGGATGACGCCGCGTCTTTCCGCTTCAGCGCACAAAGGCCTCAAACGGGCGACAACCCGTTTGCGTGAATCGGAATTCCCCAGACTGGCCTCATTGAAAAACGGAACTAAAAAAATACCAACCCCCAATACCTCCGCCCATTCGAAACAATGCCACACATCATCCACCGCTGCTTCGCTTGTTTTTTCATCAGGACTAACAAGCCCCCCCTGATTGTGGTGGCTGAGCGAAAGACTGGGAACCTGGATTCCCGTCTCCAGCTTTACCTTCTTCAATGAACCCAAGCGAACCCGGCCCGGATCGGAAAGCTGCTCACGGGTCGGCACCACTTCCACACCGTCAAAACCCAGGGACCTCGCCTGCCTGAAAATATCAGGATCTCCAGTGGCCTGGATCACATAATCTCGCAAACCAATCGGGCGACGCATGGTTTCAAGCTGCCTAGTTTCCGGAATTCTTCAAGACTGGACAAGCACCCTACCGTGTTTCAGGGTACACGACATGAGGCTGCTTTTCCACGGTGTCATTTTCCTGGGTTCGTTCCTACTCTTCCAAATCCAACCCATGGCAGCGAAACAGCTTCTACCCATCTACGGCGGCTCTGCGGCCGTATGGTCAGCCTGCATGCTCTTTTTTCAGGTCCTACTCCTTTTGGGTTACTCTTACAGTCATGCAGTACAGAAATGCCCCGGCCGTTATCAGTTGGCCTTGCATTCTCTTCTCCTTCTGACAGTCATCCTACTGCTTCCCGCAACCCCGGCCGCGGCAGGAAGTCCCGGGCCCTGGCCTGTGCTTAGCTTGCTTCAGGCACTCAGTCTCGGCATCGGACCAACTTTTTTTCTTCTCTCTACCACAAGCCCCTTGGTACAAAGCTGGGCCGTGCGGTGCTCGCTTCCCCATCCCTACCAACTTTACACTACTTCCAATATCGCCTCACTGGCTGCACTCTTGAGTTACCCATTCCTGGTGGAACCCTTTTTTAGTCTGGGAGATCAATTTGCTTTCTGGAAAGTAATGTTCGCCACTTTTTGTCTGCTCTGTTTCAGCACTCACCTGGCCACCCTTTTCTCACGCAAAACGTCCCGTCTCCCCTCCTCCCCAATCCCGGACACAGAAGGCAACCAGGCGGTAACAGATACTAAAACGCTTGTTTCCTGGATCCTTTGGCCGGCTATTGGCTCCATCCTCCTACTGGGTTTCACCAGCCATATTTGCAGAGACATTGCTGTTATTCCGTTCCTTTGGGTTCTTCCCCTGAGTATCTACCTACTCTCCTTTATCTTTTGCTTCGCAAGGAAAACGATCTATCGCAGGAACCCTGCCGCCTTCGCGATGCTGGTCTTGGGTGTGCTTTATTCCATTCCTTGGACCGGAGGCGTCCGCGCCCCGGCTTATCTGGGCATCACCATCTGTAGCCTGGCCCTTTTCTGTGGCACCATGATCGCACACGGCGAGCTAGTTTCCCGCAAACCGGAAGCACGCCACCTGACTCGATTTTACCTTTGTATGTCGCTGGGGGGGGCTTTGGGAGGTGTTTTTGCCACACTGGCCGCTCCTTTCCTCTTCGAAAGTTATTTCGAACTACCCCTAACCATGTCCGTCCTGACCGGTATTTGCCTTCTCTGGCTACAACCAGCCATCCGTGGGCGGCCTCTGCTCAAGTATAGCTGCATGACGGCACAGGCACTTGTCCTGGCCTTTGCCATCGTCCCGATTTTCATGGGACGAAGTTCCGTCCTGTATCAAAACAGGAATTTTTACGGAGTGATCAAAGTTCGAGAAGATGAAAAGACCGTCTCGCTGACCGATGGACGGATCGAACACGGGAACAGATACCGGGATCCCGCCCGGCAGCAGGAACCTCTTGGCTACTATTCTCCAAACTCAGGCATCGGACAGGCACTGCAGAGTCTGCCCACAGGACAGGGGCGCAGGATCGGAGTCATTGGAGTTGGTGCCGGAACAGTCTGCGCCTACGCCAAGCCCGGCGATGAATGGTGGCTTTTTGAGCTGAATCCGGCGGTTCAGAAAGCGGCCCGTGATTATTTCCATTATCTGGCAAAAATTTCCGGGCCCTATGAATTTCTGATAGGTGATGGAAGACTGCAACTGTCGCAGAGCGATGCTTCGGACTTTGATCTCATTCTGCTTGATGCCTTCAGCAGTGATTCAGTCCCTGTACATCTGCTCACACGGGAAGCCTTTCAATTGTACTTCGAGCGCTTGAAACCTGTGGGATTGTTGGTCGTCCATATCACCAACGGCCACATCAACTTTGAACCTCTGATGGCAGCTGTGGCCAGAGACCTGGATTTGCATGTATCCATCATCCACTCTGTTGAAAACACCAAAGAGCGTTACGCTGCATCCTATGCTGTTTTCTCCCGCGAAACCTGGGCTCCGGTGCTCCTGGAGCGGAGCAGATCCCTATCCCCCAGTGTGGACCCCGGCATCAGGCCCTGGACCGATGATTACAGCAATCTTTTTCAACTGATGCGAAAACCCTTTTAACCGTGATGAAAACACCCCGGAAACAACATTTTCTTGTTGGAGTGTTCATTCTGTTGCCATCATTCTCCTGGCCTGTGTCAACTTCCTGCTACTTTCTTTCTACAGGGACGTTGGCCAATCCCACAAATGGGTCGCAAACAGTAATTTGGTAAACACCAGCATCCACCTCCTTTAAAAAAACCTTTTGGATGCGGAAACAGGTCAACAGGGATATCTTTTGACAGCCCGCGACACCAATCTTGAACCCTATCAAAACGCACCAGAAGTCATCGATCAAAAATTCGCGCTTCTCAGCCACCTCACGCGGGACAATCCCGCCCAGCAGGAACTCCTCTTCCAGATAAAACTCCAGATACAACTGCGCCGGGACTTTCCCGCACGGGCCATAGCCCTGAAAAAAGCAGGACAAGATGCGGAAGCTCCCCGCGTTGTTTTAAATGACAAAGGAAAAGCCGCCATTGACGAAATCCGCCTTTTGACAGCCGCGATGACCCGTCATGAGGAACTGTTGTCCAAGGAAAGACAACTGAAGGTGGATTCACATGCCCGCTTCAGCCACCATCTGGCCCTTTCCCTCATGCTTCTGGATACTGTGGCCATGGCAGCCATCGTCTACATGCTTAAGCGCATTGTCACAGTTTGTGCCTGGTCAAAAACCATTAATAGCGGCGGGCGATGGATCAGTTTTGAGTCCTATCTCAGGGAGCAATTCGGAATCTCTGTCAGCCACGGGATATCCTAGGAAATTTTCAACAAACTAATGAATAAAATGGAACAACCGGAAACTTTCCGGGAAAAATGAAGCCTTGGCTACTTCAGCCGTATACCACGCATGGCATCAAATTTTTCCACCAGTTGAAACTCCCGACCCACTGATGCGGGATTCTCACCCCGTTGCTCGATCCGTTCCAGGCCAATGGGACCCAGCCAACCTGAAGCTCTTTTCAAGTAGGAAACTTTGGCCGGATCAATCATCATCAGGCGGGCCGCTGTCGCGTCGACAGAGACCGGGTTCCGGCCCATTACCACAACCCCCGCATCTTTGGCAGTGCCCATGATGGGACCATCCCCCTCCATTCCCACAATGCCGTCCACGATGGAAAAGTGGGGCTTCACTGTGGCGGTCAGATCAAGAATGGAGTTTTGCACCCCGGCATAATGCAGCACGTTTTTGGGCCAGCCGTAGTAGATGCCGGGAAGTACCCCGAACAGATTCTTCATCGACAGTGTCACTCCCGCCCAGTGATGGGTTTTCAATTTCGGCATGGAAACGATCCAGTCCACTCTTTTGAAAAGTTCCGGCAGCGTCAGCGTTGCCAACCCCGTGCAGGCTCCCAGATTTAGAGCACGATAACCCGTTTCATAATTCAGATCAGTGTATGTTATTCGGTCCTCCCGGAGAACTTCCCCCAGTCCGGAAGCTTCCAACACATCTGCGGAATCCCGACGGTGCCCAGAACCTTCCGCCACCAGCACCTTGGCCGCCCCCAGATGCAAAAATGCCTCGATGGCTGCACGAACCATCAATGGATGGGTGTTGATATGCTCTTCCGTTCTCTGAGGCTCAACAAGGTTCGGCTTCAGCAGGATCGTTTTGCCTAAAAGTTCTTCTTTTTTTACTCCAAGTTCATGAAATCCTTGCAGAAGGATTCCTGACAGATTGACTGAATAATTTGAAGCACTTCCAACAAACACTTGTGAGGAAAATCCAGCCTCCTTGGCCGGATCCCATGGCAGCTCACGATGAACCCAGGCATGCACGCCTTCTTTGGTCAGGAAAGCTCCGGTTCCCACCACCAGACCGGCTTTGATTACCTGGCGCCTCGTCCACTTTGGCGTCGCGCTCACAACCGGCCCTCCCGGGGAAAACCAAGCACGTTGGCGCCCTGACTCAACGTCAGAAACGACCAGGCCATGCAAAGAAGGCTCAACCACTCCGTTTGACAGTAATCCCTTTGTTGCTCCACCAGCACCTGCTCCAAAACAGGAAGATCCTTCTTTGTGCCAATGGCCATCAAACCCCAAGCAAGGGTCAAAGGTCCGGTTGCCGGACGGAGATACTGCCTAAGTAACTGCACACTGGAAACATGTCTCGCGTTCCGGATATCCAGAAGAGTCAATGCCATCGCCGTGCTTTCCGGAGTCGGCCTCAGCTCTGTTCCATACACAATGGTATTCCCGCAGTTCCATCCGCCGGAAGGAAGCTCTCTATTTTTCAACAATTTAATTCCCTCCACATATCTTCCATGGCCTTCCAGTCCTGCGGATCTTAGAGCCAGGAGAGCCAACGCCGTTGAGTCCACCCAAGAGCTTGTCCCAGCAACCCAAGGCCATCCCTTCAGGCTCTGGTCATGTGCCATCCCCCATGCATTGATGTAACTCCAGTTGCCGGAAATACTTAAAATATAATTTAGCGCCTTTTTCGCACAAACCTCAAATTCAGGCATCCCCTCCCAGGCCCAGGCCGCAACGTATGTGATCCAAACAGCCGCAGACTCTTCCTCAGCCATCAGCACGCTTCCATTTTCTTGTTGATAGGCTTTGAGATAATCTCCGGCCTCCACAACCAAAGCACCCGTCTCCCCACAACTACGCAGGGCCAGCAATGCCCAGGCCGTGACATCGGGACGCGAAGGATTGTTCAGCAACAGGGAAAATCCTCCATCTGGATTCCGCCTTTTTTTCAGCTCATCCAATGCAGGCTGAACAACAGAACTCGCGCGGTGTTGCAGGCTCAAGATAGTCCCACTTTACCGATTTTAACTGCTTGTTCAACAGCGATTGCAGTGGATAGGCTCCTCCGGGCTTTCCCCGCTCAATTGCCTCATGGTCCCGGCACTGGAATCAGCGGTATCACATTGGATTGCTGCACAGGAACTATTTCCGCTTTCTTTTCGTCCGGGTAACCCACTTTCATCAAAACGGATGCAGCCAGATATCTTTTTACCAGCAAATCCAGGATGAACTCGGTTCCCACAGCGGTTGTGGTCGCAGCCACCACCTCCACCTCGACACCGTCCAGGATTTTACGGAAAGGCAACAATCCCTGGGCTCCTTTATAGCGGGGGGGACTACCGCTTTTCCTCACCCTCACTTCCGTGATTTCCTTTAGATTCTTTCCCTGAATGAGAACTTTTTGAAGCTTCCCGTCCGGAGGAATCACCAGAGGTGCCGGGATGGTCGCCGTAACCACCGGTGCCAGAGGTTCAGCCACTACAATTCGGCGGCCTGCTTTTACATCTGCGGCTTCGGCCAGAGTGGCGGTATCCGGCAAAGTTGCCTTGGGGTCACCGACTTTAACCACAGCCAAGGAGAGAGGTAGGACGATCGGAGTTCCGTCCGACAGTGTTACAATTACCTGATAGTCCGCCACAAGGGGGCACGTAGTATTCGCGATGAAAGAAACGGTTCTGCGGTTCTCTGAAGCTGTTCCCAAACGACTGTAAATGGCCCGCACCTGCTGCCCTTGGCGAAGAACCTGAACCTGCCGTAGTGACTGCAGACTCTTCCCGCGAAGAATGACCGTAACCTGTCGCCCTCCCGCCTCCAGATAAAGATCCTTTGGAACAACTTCCGTTATCTGGGCCTCAACTACCTGCCCCTGAAGAGCGGAGGCCACGCCGAAAAAGAGAGCCATCAAATATCTCATAGCATTCTTAGCCTGACGGATTCCAAGCCATAAAACAACTCTCCCCTCAATTTTTCTGTACAAGCTGCCAAAAAAAAGAGGTGCTCCGCAAAACGAAGCACCTCTAGCAAGGCTAATTCTTGATCTAGTTGATCTTTATAGAATCAGCTCAGAGCGCTGGTCACCTCGCTGAAGATGTTCTTCAACTGGTTGCCGAGGATGGTCAAGACAGCGATCACAACGATCGCCACCAGAGCCAGGATCAGGCCGTATTCAACGAGTGTCTGGCCTTTACGGCTTTTCACACGGTTCAGCATTTTAACGTAGAGTTCAGTCATCATATGCATTCTCCTATTTTTATTTGTTGTTTTCGTTTCATCACTAAGAAACAAAAAGGTTTCATTTTAAATTTTCTTAACTTGTTGCGTTTACAATGGCGGTCACAGTGCTGTCAAAAGCGTTCCTGATCGAGTTGCTCATGGCACCAAGTACAACCAAGGTTGAAACACTTATCAGTGCCAGGATGAGACCGTACTCAACCAATGTCTGTCCTTTTTTACAGCACCCCCAAGCATTTTGCTTGGCCCTATCCAAAGACAACATACGTTTCACTCTTTTATATAAAGCTAAGGTCGTGCCACCCCTTTCTGGAATTTTGTTCTCTCTGTAGATTCCTTAGCCTCCCTTACTCTTCTAGGCAATTTCCTGTAGAGACAGGCATTTTTTGCCTACTATTGCCCACTAAATTATCCTGATTCTGCCATTTTTTGATTGTGACGATTGAGTGTGACACCATTTTGTCACGAAATCGTTGCCTCAGCGTTATGTACATTTTTTACTGGCTCTGCTAGTTCTTCATCGCCATGGGAAACTACCGCACCGCCTGGATCTCGGATATACACTTGGGAACAAGGGGCTCAAATGCCTCAGCTGTTCTGGAATTTCTACGCGACAACGAATTCGAGACGCTTTACCTGGTTGGCGATATCATTGATATTTGGGCACTGCGTCGCGGCATTTACTGGCCTCAGGAGCACAACGATGTCGTCCAGAAAATTCTGCGTAAGGCCCGCAAAGGTTCTACTGTCATCTACATCCCGGGGAACCACGACGAGTTCATCTCCCATTTCCTCGGCCAATTTGGGGCTGTCACCCTCAAAAAGAACGATATTCACACCTGTGCGGACGGGAAACGTATTCTGGTGATGCACGGTCACGAGTTGGATACTGTTGTTCAAAACCTGGGTTGGCTGGCCCACATCGGCGATTTGGGTTACAAAATATTATTGGAGTTGAACAGCTTTGTAAATCTGGCCCGCCGCCTTACCGGTCAAAACTATTGGTCCCTTAGTGCTTACGTTAAAAACGAAGTTAAAAATGTGGTAAGCTTTATTGGTGACTTTGAGAATGCTGTTGTCCGTTATGCCAAAGACCAGCAAGTAGACGCCGTTCTGTGTGGGCACATCCACCATGCGGCCATCCGCGTTCTTCAGGATAAAATATATTACAACGCAGGGGATTGGGTTGAAAGCTGCACGGCACTGGTGGAAAATTTTGATGGCTCGATTCAACTTTTACACCACACCCCAACCCCATCGGGAAGTCACAATGTTGAGGATTTGGAAGAGGACACTTTGCTTGCGGCACTATCCTGAGCCCGTTGCCCAACCCGACATTCCTAAATCAGGCATTAAAAAGAAATTTGGCCAGTATGAGGCCCAGAATCAGACCAAAGGCGACGCCTGCCCCAAATGCCAGTCCAGCCATCCACTGCCAAGAGAACGGAGAGGAAAGAACCTGTGGCGCATTTGCGGAAGCTGTCTGGATCTTAACAGGGGTATTCTGCTGAATGGGTAAAGACTGCGCCTCACGCTGTAAAGGTAAGGTGACGGCAGGTCCCCATTTGGGTCCTTCAGGCGCCAAGCTTTGCTGGAATTGCTCAACCTCGGCACGCGCGGCCAAAGATGGAACGGGCAACTGGGATGTTTTAGGAACCTTGTTGGTCTTGCGCTGGTAACTTTCCCAGGAAACAACGGGCGGCGGCGGTTCGGATCCTCCACTCTCAGGATCGATACGGAATTTTACCTCACCGATTTGAATGATTGCTCCTACTTCCACCATGGTCGGCGCGTTGACAGGTAGATCGCTGACGAAAGTGCCGTTGGTCGAGCCCAGATCACGGACAAAGAGGATGGTTCCGCTGTTTTCGATCTGGACGTGCTTACGACTTATCGATTCATGATCAACCTGGATGTCCGCCTCCGAGCTGCGTCCAACGATGTTTTTACCCGGTTTGACGAGGTAGGGAACACCTGATTCCAGATGACGGAGCTTGTAATTCATATCATGGTGACCGATCCCAATACCTGCAGCTTAACAGAAAACAGCGGGAAGAGAATCAAAACTATTTCTTATTGACCGGTTCCGGGCAAAAAAAGACCCCGGTCTGCTTTCGCAGACCGGGGTCATAGATACTGGCAACGACCTACTCTCACAGGACCTATCGTCCCACTACCATTGGCGATGACATGTTTCACTTCCGTGTTCGAGATGGGAACGGGTGGGGCCACGTCTCTAAGGTCACCAGAGTTCTGGCGGAAAGCGGTTGATAAACCGCTTCCACAAGCTGCTCTGGCGACTTCAGCGTATCTTGAAAAGAACTTGGAACCACCCTGAGGCGGCCATTGTTCCCTGAACACTGCATAGAGATTTTAATAAGAGCTGAACTTAAGTAATTCCAAGCCTTCCCCGACTCCGAAGAGTCAGGGATACGCTTAAAATTTAAGAACAAGCCTGTTGGGAAATTAGTAACACTTAGCTGAGCACATTACTGCGCTTACACATGTGTCCTATCAACGTGGTAGTCTTCCACGACCCTAATAGGGAAACCTAATCTTCAGAGGGGCTTGGCGCTTAGATGCTTTCAGCGCTTATCCCTTCCGGACATAGCTACCCGGCGCTACCGTTGACACGATAACCGGAACACCAGAGGTCCGTCACTCCCGGTCCTCTCGTACTAAGGAGTGAACCTGTCAAGTTTCCTGCGCCCACAGCGGATAGAGGACCGAACTGTCTCACGACGTTCTGAACCCAGCTCGCGTACCGCTTTAACCGGCGAACAGCCGGACCCTTGGGACCTTCTCCAGCCCCAGGATGCGATGAGCCGACATCGAGGTGCCAAAC
>Ga0163144_10028945_pt1 | contig 10658 bp, 11 predicted proteins | sample OliLak19BULKMAT1_FD_123175 | JGI IMG/M metagenome (GOLD analysis project Ga0163144, IMG submission 123175) | Freshwater microbial mat bacterial communities from Lake Vanda, McMurdo Dry Valleys, Antarctica - Oligotrophic Lake LV.19.BULKMAT1 | ecosystem: Environmental > Aquatic > Freshwater >...
CGACTTACAGCTCGGCGCGCACCGCTCCCATGATCCACCGATCGTCCATCTGCCACCACGCGTCCAATTGTGCGTCGTGTCCGTCAAGCTCGGGAAGCATGAGGTGAATCGTGGCGGCACCATGCTCGTGCACATCCACCTCGACTTCGGTGAATCGCACGTAGCGTTGCACGACCGGATCGATCGCTTTGTAGACCGCTTCCTTGAGTGCGAATCGAAGCAAGGTGGCATCACGAATGATCGCGTCATGCATGACCATCTCAGGGCTGATGGTGCGGCGCGCGATCGCCACTTGCGCAGGCTGCGTCGTCTCTTCCGTCGCTGCTGGCGCAGCACGCCGGCGCTGATGGAAGGTCGCCGCAACCTCCGTTGCCAACGCGTCCTGCTCGCGCGCGGTCAGGATGCGCGACGCCAGCGTGCGATGACGCTGCGCCGCGGCCGCGAAGTCCGGCGGTGCGTCCAGCCACGTGCCCGTCACCGGCGTCCGCTCTTCGAGATCGACGCCAAGGTGGCCGTGCGTGCCCGCTTCGGCCATCGCGATGGCGCGCGTACGCTTATGGCTGATGGACCCGCGAACGCCGAAGGGTAGTGTCGGCGCGCCGCGAGTGGTGCGAAGTAGTGGACGGGCGAGCAGCAGCGGGAGGTCTGCGCGATCGGGTGCCACCGCACGAATTGCTGCGCGCAGCGCACGACGTCCGGCCACGAACGCATCCCGCCGCGCCTCAGGGAGCGAGCGTGCCAACGCCGCTTCCTGCTCGTGCAGCTCTCCGTCGCGCACCAGCGCGTCGAGCCGCGCGTGCAGCTGTCGCACCGACAGGTCAACCGCCAGTGGCGTGGTCAGTGGCGTGACGAGCGGTGTGACAGGTGGCGTCACAAGCGGTGTGATCGCTGCCGACACCAGCATGCGGCCCTCCGCCCCGAGGCCGGAGGACACAATCGAGAGCCCTGTACGGTCGGCGACGTCGTCGAGGCGGGATGACATGCCGCAATCTCGTGAATCGCCACCGCGATCGCCAACGTGCTGGCCCTGCGCCGAGCCGTACACGCGGCCACCTTTGTACCGTCCGCGTGTTCGCGCCTCTCACACTCGTCGCATGAACAGCAGTACCGACCTGTCGTCCAGGCTTGATCTGTCCGACGCGGCACACGCACGGCGCGTGGGCATGACGAGTGCACAAGCGTGGTATACCGTCTTCGTACTCACGCTTGCCAACGTCTCCGGCTTCGTTGACCGGCAGATTCTGACGTTGCTCGTGGTGCCGATCAAGCGCGATCTCGGCGTGTCAGACACGCAGGTCAGTCTCCTCATGGGACTCGGCTTCGTCATCTTCTACTCGCTGCTCGGATTGCCGATCGGTCGTTGGGTCGATCGCGGGCGTCGCTCGCTCATCGTGGCGCTGGGCGCGGCGGCGTGGAGTGTGATGACAACGGCGACGGGATTGGCACAGAGCTTTACCCAACTGTTCGTTGCGCGGGTTGGTGTCGGTGTTGGTGAAGCGACGCTTGGGCCGGCTGCGGTCTCGCTCATTGGCGACGCGTTCCCACGACGCCGACTTGGCACCGCGATGAGTGTGTATATGCTCGGCACCTTCTTCGGGTCGGGTGTCGCCTACGCCCTCGGCGCATGGGTTGTCGGAGCGCTCGACGTTCCAGGTATGATCAGCGTTCCGTTGTTCGGCGACGTGCACCCGTGGCAGCGCGTCTTCTTCATCGTCGGCTTGCCGGGCCTGCTCATTGCCGCGCTTGCGCTCACCATTCGTGAACCGCTGCGCGGGAACGCCTCGGCAAGCGCGAGCACCAGCGCGCCTTTCGCAACGACAACCACGGCGAGCGCATCAGCGGCGGTGCCGATGCGTGAACTGTTCGGATATCTGCGCGCGCATGGCCGGACGGTGACCTCACTCTCGCTCGGCTTTGCCTTCTCGGCGGCGGTCAACTACGGCATCGGTGCGTGGCTGGCGACTTTTTTTGTGCGTACGCACGGGTGGACCATCCAGCAAGCCGGAACGTTGCAAGGCGTCATGACGATGACCTTCGGTGTCGCGGGCACGCTGCTCGGTGGTTGGCTGACCGACCGATGGGCACGCGGCGGACGAGTGGACGCGCCGATCCTTGTCGGCATGCTTGGCGCAGCGGGGATGCTCGTCTGCGCCGGCCTGTATCCGCTGCTCCCGTCGGCGATGGTCGCAGCCGCGTTGATTGTGCCCGTCAACATCTTCGCGGCACTGCCGTGGGGAGCGGCGAATGCAGCCGTCGCCGAAGTGATGCCGCCGCGGATGCGCGGGCAGGGAAGCGCGCTCTATCAGCTGGTGGTCAATCTTGTTGCGGGCGCGCTTGGTCCGACTGCTGTCGCGCTGCTCACCGACGGCGTCTTCAAGGACGAAGCCGCCCTACGCTACTCGTTGAGCGTCTGCACCGTCGTAGGCATGACGATCGCGCTCGCGTTGATGGCGTGGGGCCGGCCGGCCTTTCGGCGAACGATCGCGCTGCGAGACGAGTAGATCATTGCTCGCGCGACGTCGCACTCGACGCCGCGCGAACGCCGCGTCAACCGACTCACGATGGCCGCTCCCGCCGACGTCGAGCGCCGCTCGCGACCACATTGCCGGCCAACAGACCGGCGGCGAGCGAGATGCCGATGATCAGGACGCGAAACGCCGTCGCCACGCCCACTTCCACCTCTTGACCGAGGAGCGACGTGACGCTCCGAAAGCCAATGCTGCCGGGCACGAGAATGAGCAGGCCGGGCACCACGGTCACCATCGCCGACCGACGGAAGTAGCGTGCGATGAGATTGCTCCCGGCACTCACGACGAACGCGCCGAGGAATGCGCCCAGCTCCTCGCCCATCGCGGCGCCGGCAAATCGTGAAGTGAGGTACGCCGCCGCGCACGCGAGCACGATCCACGCGGCGTCGCGCGCTTCGGCGTTGAGCAACACGGTGAACGCGAGCGGTGCCACGAGCAGTGCGACCCACTCGGTCCAGAACGGCAGCGACGCATGTGGCAGCCAATGCCCGGTGTCGGTTGCTGACACGAGATCGGGAGCGACGGTCGCCGTGATCGACTGCCCGACGTTCGACGCGATGCTCGCGCCAATATCGCTACCGAGTTTCGCGCCGAGTGCGAGACCGAATCCGAGTAGGAGAAACACGACCAGCGCGCCGCTCAGTCGTGCGGTTCCCGAGGCGAGATGTCGTGACGAAAGTTCGGCGAGAGCGACCGTAAACGTGAGTCCCGGAAGCAGCACGACCAATCCGGCGAGCGACGTGGCGTAGCCCGTTCCCGTGTGTGTCGCCACATCGACCGTCAGCGCGACCGTGCTGACGAGGAAGGCGGCCAGTGGTTCGGTCACGTGTCGCCACGCATCCGATCGCGCGCAGGCGAGTGAGAGGCAACCGGTGAGCAGTCCCAGTGTCGCGGCAACGAAGACGTCACCCGTGAACACGCGCAGGAAGCAGGCGACGGCGGCGGAGGCGCAGACGAACGCCACGAGCACCAGCCATGTGGGCCAGCGCGGCGGTTCCGCGAGCAGGTCGCGGATTCGTTGGAGTCCGTCGGTCGGACCGACACCACCTTCGATGACGTCGCGGGTAATGGCGCCAAGTCGGGAGAGATGGCCCAAATTCGGCTCACCCGGCTCGACGCGCATGAGGTGTACGTGTTGCTCCACCAGGTCGCCGAATCCGACCATGATGCTGGTCGGCGTGGAGAAGAACTCGGCCGTAAGTCCCAGCCGCTTGGCGACAGTGGAGAGCACCACTTCGAGTCGGTGCGCGGGCGTACCGTGGGTGTGAAGCGCGCGTGCAAGTTCCAGTACGAAACGCGTCGCGACCGGGTGCTTCGGATCAGCGGGCGACGTTTCCGGCACGACGGGAATCATGCAGGGCAGGGTACGCCTCCCGGTGACGCGGCGCAACAGTGGCGTAGGGCCGAGGCAGTGTCGAGGGGTTGAGTGGAGCGATGGGTCCACATCGCCGCGAACGCGATGAGAGATCCACGTCGCTACCTTGCGGTATCTTTCGATGGCGTCACAGTGGCGCCCACGATCCGTCATCACCAACCCGTGTAGCCATGCATCGTACTGTGCGTTCGTCCGCCGTTGCCCTGTCGCGCTGGTCTGCTCTGGCGTCCCGTCGCATCGTGAGGGCGATCATGATGGCGCCCGCTGTGGCCGTGCTGCTCTCGGCATGCGGGTCGGACGATGTGCCCGATATCCCGTCCAACCCGGCCGTGGAAGTGTACGCGGGCAGTCTTGGCGTGACGATCGCGACCATGACGAAGAAGAGTGACGCGCTGTTCTTCCAGGACCTCGTGGTCGGCACAGGGGCGGACGCCATCAGCGGCAAGACGCTGCGCATGACGTATTCGGGGTATCTGATCAACGGCACCCGATTCGATACGAATGTCGGCGGCGCGCCATTCTCCTTTCAGCTCGGCGCGAGTCAGGTTATCGCCGGCTGGGATCTAGGCATTCAGGGGATGAAGGTTGGCGGTCGGCGCAAGCTGGTCATCGGCTCGGCGCTCGGATATTCGCGTGCCGGCAGCGGTCCAATCCCACCCAACGCGACGCTGGTGTTTGATGTGGAGCTGCTGGGCGTGCAGTAGCGACTGCCGGTCCGAGATCGCGCGGCTCACCGTCTCTTGCCGCAGTGCATCGCGGCGACGCCGGGCGTCTTCACCGCCCGCCGGCGGTGCCGTCGCGAGGAGGCGCCAGTGCCGGGGAGGGCCGCGCGTCCGATGAGGCGTGCGATGACGCGTGCGGTGACGCGTGCGGTGACGCGTGCGATGACGCGTGCGATGACGCGTGCGATGAGTTGATGCGACCTTGGCGTACGATTCCGCGAGGCGCAGACTGGGTTCCGTCGACGTGCGGCGCAATGCTACAGGCAGGAATGGATTGGGTACATGATGCTCGACGTGGCGTGCTATCGTCGGCGTTCGTACCGATCATTCATCTTCGCATCCCCATCCGGGAGGCCGACCACAATGCGCAAGCTCCAACTCCATTCACGCGTCGCACCGCTTACGCTGCTGTTCGCGCTCGCCATCGCGCCTTTCCTGTACGCTGACGCCGCACAGGTGGTCCCCGACGACGCGCCCAGCAACTGCTCGTCGGGCAGCGGCAATGCCTGCCAAACCGAGTCCGTGACCACCACAAGCTGCACCGACTGGAGCGCCATTTCGATCTCCGTTCCCGGCATTCCGATCATGTTCATCCCGTACTGCAAGGCCACACACGACTCGACCCGCGTCAGTACCTGGTACTGGTCACACTGAGGTCGGCACCCTCCCGTGCACCGCCGCCGACATACCGGGATGCAACCGAATGAAACGACCTGCAATGAAATGGTTATCTGGGACTTCGCCTCATTCGCTATTCTCGATCCACGCGCGCCCCGAACGTCACGCGCGAAACGCAATACCAACTCTGCCAATCCCTCACCGGGAGTACCCCATACATGCGCAAGACACACCTCACCAGCCTGTTTTCCGCCCTCGCCCTCGTCGCCGCACTCGGCGGCGCTCGCACGCTCTACGCCGCCGAAGATCCGATCTTCTTCGAAGATGGCGACGTCCCCACCTGCTCCTCCGGCACGAGTAACGTCTGCCGAACCAGTACCACCTCAACCACCTCGTGCTCGGCGTGGCAGTGGGTCGGTATGAACGGCAGCGCGGGCGTGGGCGGCTTCGGAATGGGCCTGACGCTCGTCTGCAAGACGGAGGTCACCACCTCCTCGACCGAAAACTTCTACTGGTCCAAGTAGGCCACGCCGCACCTCCAGCGTCTCGTCTCCTGGCTCGTCGGCGCTCGCACTCACCACCCGCGATCGCCGACGATGCAGCGCTGACAATGCCCTCAACACGACCCGTTCGATGCGAATGCTCATCAGGCGAACGACGGCCGCGCTCCTCTGCATCGAGCTCGGGTTCCTGCTCCACCAACGGCTGCAACTCCATCGCGCCAGCATCCAGAATCTCCTTCCCGCCGCAGACGCCGCAACCAACAAGCGCACTATGCGCGCGTTCCTGCTCCTGGGCGAAGATGATTGCAAGTCCGCCGTCTCCTTTGTCGAACAACTGGACGCGCTCGAGTTCGAACATCCCAACCTGTCACGCGGAATTCTGGTCGCCGGTTCAGACAGTGCCAGACAACGCGTCGTCGCTGCCGCAGAAAATCGATCCTCCTCGGTCACCATCCAGCCTGTCACATACACCCAGTTGCAAACACTCGGCATCAAACCGGCCCGACATATCGGACGACTGATGCTGCTCGATTCGCGCGGTCACATCGCACTACTTACGCTCGTACCCGCAACCGCCCGCGAAATGGCCGCCGTCATCTCGCTCGCTGCCTCGATCGTCCAACGCGAAGTGGAGCGCCACTGACCGTGCCCCACACGCGTCTCGCCGCCCTCACCCTCCTCTGCCTCAGCGCAATCGTTGCGTCCGCGTGCCGCGACGCCGCGAGACAGACCGCTGTCGCCGCCGCACAGACGGCTGCCACCACCCGACCGCCAGCACGGCAGGTCGTGAACGCCAACACCGTAACGCGTCGATCAATTCTCCTCCAGTCCGACGCGGCCTCCGCGTGGCAGGTCGAAGCCATCGCCCTGACTCGCCGCACTCTCTTTGTCGCCGATGCCGTTCGCGATTCTGTCCTCGCCTACGATCTTGACAACGACGGAGTCCACCTTGACCGCGTGGACCGACGAATCAACAGTCTCAGGACCAAGCGCGCCCTGCTCGGCGCGCACTCCGACTCCACCGTGCTGCTCCTCGATCGTGATCGGCAACTGCTGCACGTGCTGCACGAGAACGGCGCGCTGCTCAACAGCTGGCGATGGCAGATGAAGGGAGAAGCCGCGGGGGCCTGCGTCGCCAACGACTCGACCGTATTCGTGTTCCTGCTAACGCCGACCGGCTACCGCACGATGAGGCTCACCAAAAGCGGGTCCGCGGTCACCGAGTCAGTCACGGCTGAACCGTGGCCAGGCTACTACGAGCAACACCGACTCACGGCACACGTACTCGCCAGTGCGCCGGTCAACAACGGCGCGTGCGTCTTCGGACACCTGTTCGATCGCGGACTCGTCCTGCTCCGTGCAGACGCACCACCTGTCAGCGTGCCCTGGATCGAGATGCTCAAGCCACCCGCTGCGATCGTGGAATCGACCACGGTCGGTCAAACAACGCGACGCGTCGAGTCCGTCCAGTCGGCCGACCGCGGCCCGCGAGCGATTGCGGTCTCCGGCGATTCCGTGCTCGTGCTCTTCGAAGGCAAGCAGAAGTACGCCAACACACAACTCGACGTGTACGACGCCTCCACTCGCACGTACCGCCACTCGCTGCGCTTCGCCGAACGCATCGAGTCCGTCGCCGCGTCCTCCACGGGGATCGCACTGCTCATCAAGAACCGAGGACGCATCAGCGTATGGGTACTGGTCGTCAATGCACCCGACCGCGCCAAGTGACCTTCACCCCTCCACCCCACGCCGCACCATGAACACTCCCATAGTCACGAGTCGCTCTCCAAACCGCTCGCTGCCTTCACGGAGCGTCGCCGCCGCTCGCATCGTCGCAGCAATGGGCCTCGCGATGCAGCTTATCAGCGTCGCCGACGGCGAGGTGCTGCGCGCGCAATCAGTCCAACGTCTCGTCGCCAAGCCGGTGTGGAGCAGTGCCGATGACGACGATGCAACTCCGAGTCGGCCAGCGCGCCTCGCCGTCGACGCGGCCGGACGCGTCTACCTCCCGGAGCCAACCGAATCCGCCCTCTACGTGTACAGCGCAACCGGTTCCTTTCTCGGCAAGATCGGACGGAAGGGAAGCGGTCCCGGCGAATTTCAGAACATCTGCTGCGCAGGCTTCGATCCAAAAGGCAGACTCTGGGCGCGCGATCTCGGAGGCGCGCGATACGTCGTCTTCAACGTGGCCTTCCCCGCCGGAAAGCTCCAGGCGCGACCACAATTCGTGGTCAACATGCCCCACCGTGATGTCAATCGCTGGACAGCGCTCGGCTTTGACCCCACAGGAGCGCTATTCGACATCGGACTGATCCACAGTCCCGACAGCAAACCAGTGTCCAAGCTCACTCGATTCCTCGTGGACACCGCGGGGGTCGTCAAACGCTCGCTCGACCTGCTCGAGCAGGTCGATAACGTCACCGCGCCCTTGGTCGTCACGACAACAACCCCCGACGGCGTGTCTCGGCGACTGCTTCAGCCGCCGTTCGCGGGCATTCAGCTCCTCGCGAGCGCTCCCAACGGCGACTACGCGCAAGCCGGCAGCGCGAAGTATGAAATCGTCTGGCGAAATTCCGACGGCGCAGTGAAACACACGATCAGACGGGCAATCGATGGACCGCCGCTCGCCGATGCCGAACGCAAGCGCGCACAGACGGACATCGCCAATGTCGCCAAGAGTGCGGGCAAGCGCGTCAGTGAACTCCCCTTTGGCGTGCCCGCGCGCAAGCCACCACTGCGTGGACTTGAGTTCGACCCCGAAGGCCGATTGTGGGTCGAACGATTCGTCGCCCGCGGTGCACTTCGCGAATCCGATGTCTATCTGCCGAACGGAACGCACGCGTTCACGGTCGTCTGGCCAGCGTTGCCGAGCATGGTCTTCTACGGCACTGCACGGGGACGCGATGCCTGGGTCACCACGCAGGACGCAGACGACATCCCGCACATCGTCAAACTGGCGCTCACACCACAGCGCTAGCGGCACCGCAGGCGCCGCAGTGCCGACGCACTTCGCCGCGCTCGATTGATCACCTGGGCAACAAAACGGTGACGGCGATCGCGCCGACGCGCACTACACTGACTCCATGCTCGCCGCCGCACACTCCGCCGCCGTCCTCGGAATAGACGCCTTCGATATCCTCGTCGAAGTGCACGTAGCCAATGGGCTGCCACAGTGGACACTCGTCGGACTGGCCGCGACGGCAGTGAAGGAGAGCCGCGACCGCGTCGGGGCGGCGTTGGCCAACTCGGGATTCTCGATGCCGCCAAAACGCATCGTCGTCAATCTCCAGCCCGCCGACACACCGAAATCTGGAACTGCATTCGATCTTCCCATCGCCCTCGCCCTGCTCGCAGCCAGCGGACAGCTCCCGCCCGATGCGCTGCAGGGCGTGTGCGCGATTGGTGAACTCGGACTCGATGGACAATTGCGCGCCGTGCGCGGCGTACTCGCCGTCGCTCGACACGTCGCGAACACCAGTGGTGCACTGCTCATTGTGCCACCCGACAACCTCACCGAAGCACTGCGCGTCCCCAACGCGCGAGCCGCCGCACCACGCACCCTGCACGAACTCGTCACCGCCTTGCGCGACGGTCTCCTCCGCGACGAACAGCGCGTTCGCCCACACATTCCGCCTCCCGACGACACACCAGACCTCGGCGACGTCGTCGGTCAGGAACTCGCCGCCCGAGCACTCGAGATCGCTGCCGCAGGCGCTCACAACCTGCTGCTCCTTGGTCCACCCGGCGCTGGCAAAACGATGCTCGCGCGCCGACTGCCCGGAATCCTCCCCCCGCTCGACGACGACGAGACCCTCGAAGTCCTCGCCATTCACTCTGTCGCCGGAATGCTCTCGCCCCACGCCGCCGCACTCGGCGCACAGCCACAACGCCCGTTCCGCGCCCCCCATCACTCCATCTCCGTCGCTGGACTCGTCGGCGGTGGCGGATGGCCACGGCCAGGAGAGGTCAGTCTCGCACATCGCGGAGTCCTCTTTCTCGACGAACTCTCGCTCTTTCCGCGCAACACTCTCGACGCCCTCCGACAACCACTCGAGGATGGCGTCGTTGTCGTGGCGCGCGCCGCACGCGCCGTCCGATTCCCATCGCGCTTCGCCCTCGTCGCAGCAAGCAATCCGTGCGCGTGCGGCTATGCCGGAAGCGACGATCGTCGCTGCAAGTGCAGCGTCGCCGAACTCGAGCGCCATCGCGCGCGCCTCTCAGGTCCACTCGCTGATCGCATTGATCTGCACGTCCACGTCCAGCGCGTTCCACCCACCGAACTCGCGCAACACTCACACGCCGATCGCTCCGCACGCGTGCGTGAACGCGTCATCCGCGCCCGCGAACGCCAACGCCAGCGCTTCGCGCACACCGCTGACACCGCCGGACTCTACGACGGACATGGACGCATCTCGCCCGCCATACATACCAACGCCTCCGCCCCGGCCCGAATCATCGCACCCGCCTCGAGACTCGACACCGATGCCCGCGCACTCCTCGTGCGAGCTGCCGACCGACTGGCCCTCTCCGCGCGCGCCTATCACCGCGTCCTTCGCGTCGCGCGCACCATCGCCGACCTCGACGACACCGACAACGTCGTCCGCGAACACATCGCCGAAGCGCTGCGCTACCGACCCATCGCCGCCGATCTCCCAGCCGCCAACGACGCTCCCACGCCACCCTCGTCCTCGCGACTCGCCATCTAACCCCGCACCCGCGCTTGCTGCGCCGTTCACACGGCGCGTAGTCTCCACTCATGCCCGCGCAGCCTGAACCCGCCGCACCGCTCGATCCATCACCCCAGAGCCACGGCAAGCAACGCCCGCCGGACGCCGCCAGTACCGATGCACACCAATCCGCCCACGTACACCACACCGCCCACTCCCACTCCCACTCCCACTCCCACTCCCAC
>Ga0163144_10028950_pt1 | contig 10656 bp, 9 predicted proteins | sample OliLak19BULKMAT1_FD_123175 | JGI IMG/M metagenome (GOLD analysis project Ga0163144, IMG submission 123175) | Freshwater microbial mat bacterial communities from Lake Vanda, McMurdo Dry Valleys, Antarctica - Oligotrophic Lake LV.19.BULKMAT1 | ecosystem: Environmental > Aquatic > Freshwater > Lake...
CACCAGATCATCAACCCGCGGGAAAATCAGCGTCAGGGGACACATGATCTTTCAAGCGAACAGGATCGAAAAGACGAGGAAACCAGAATCCACGGCCGTCGCGCCGGATCACAGTAGAGGTAAGCAAGGCCAATGTTGGTACCCGTGATCGGGAAATAGTAGTTCGATGTAAACGTCAGCACGGAGAGGAGGGATGCGGGTTCAGCCTGCAGGACCCAAGCAGTCGGCGCGACAGTGCGAAGGCCCATCTGTCCAAACACAAAGAGGTTCAGGAGTACAACACAATAGAATGCAGGAAAGATGCGGAGCGTGCGCCTTAAGTAGAAGTTCTTGAGGCTGAACGTGGCGGAGGTCAGCAGGTGAACGTTCTGCTGTTCTTCCTGAAGCACCAGACGGGTTATGAGAAAGCCGCTGAGCACAAAGAACAAGTCCACGCCCATCCAGCCGGAGCCCACAAGGGCTTCACGCCAGGACCCATCCTGGTAAGGAAATCCCAGGACGAAAGCGGAATGAATCAGGGTGACGAGGAGAATTCCAACCGCTCTCAAGCCGTCCAAACCGCGAATGTAGCCTGCCGAACCGGTGGACATACGCTCTGGCGTATCACGCGCACATTGGGCAGAACAATCCGTCCGCGCCGTCAACTGTGCCCAGAGACAGCTCAAAGCACGCGTTCGCTCCTTACGGTGGCGCGGTGTTTTGACGAGGCCCGCCTGGACGCAGTGGCCGGAAGTGCATCCGCGCAACAAAAGTATTACCATACTTGCCCAAGCCTGGGAGCCACCTGCTCTCGCAGGTCCGGTTTGGCCTGAGATCAGGGCCATGACCTACAGCGGCTCCCAGTCAGATTGACCGCGTACTCGAGCTCTTCTTGAGAATGGCGATCTCTTCAGCAGCGATGAAGGAGTCGGCACCGCAACAGACCCCGACGATCACGCAAAAGAGGATCTCGTTCAGCGGACGCGAGATGTTGGCCGCACGGGGATCCTCGATGATGGCGAAACACTGGAAGAGTGTGTCCCTAAGGGATTGTGGTTCCATGCCCCCCAAAGATCACATTGTCGACGGAAATGGGATTGGCCTGGGACAAGCCCCCGCGCTACGGGCGCGACGCCCAACAACGGTCGCCCCGCTCAATTTCAACGGGAACCGCTGTAAATGTTGAAGCAGGAGCGCCCTGGAACCTGGGGAGACCCTCTGCTGTCCAGGTGCTATGGCCCTTCCCGGTTGTGTGGAACACCCCCCGTCTTCCAGCGCCGCCAGCCTGCGCACCACAACCCGCGGTGATGCCGGGAGCCACCAGATTGCGCTGCACCGTGACGTCCTGGAACACGCCGGACTCTTCACCACCACCTGCCCGCAATGTGGCCTGCGGGACGGACGTGGCCTGCAGACGCACACGTTGTGGGACACCCGCGCCATCCACGGCGCCTGGCTGATTCTGTTGGGCGTGGCGTGCCTGCGCATGGTGGTGCTGCCGCCGCTGCAATTTCCGGATGGCTGGCCTGTGGCCCCGCTGGCGCTGGCCCACGCGCTGGGCCTGGGCCGCATGGGTTGTCTCCTGGCGCTGGGGCTGGCGCTGCTGGTCATCCCGCTGCTCCCGCGCGTCCACACGCCACTGAACCTCTGCAACCAATGCCCGGTGCGGACCCGGCTCTTGCTGTTCATCACCACCACGGGCGTGCTCTGCACCGTCCTCAGCGCGGGTTGGCTGACAACGTCATGGGGCCGCTGGCTGCTGGTCCCCTCATTGCTGTGCGCGGCAGCCCGCCACGCCTGGTTGCGCGGCGGAGCGCTGCGCGTGATCCGGCGTGAACGCAACGCGGTGGTGGTGTCCGGTCCAGCCTGTTTCTCCCGGATCCTCCGCCGTGAAGACCCCCACGCGGAATGGACGGGTGATGTTTCCCGGCCGTGTTAGCGTGCCCGCCTCCTTGAAGCGGCCAGGTGTTCCATGACGTCACGCAGGCTGTTGCGTTGGGTTGTTCCCGCTCTTCTGCTGCTCCCGCGCGGCGCGTCCGCGTGGGATGCGCGCGTGCATGAACTGATGCCGGAGCGCGCGCTGCAAGGTGACCCGCGCGTGAAGACGGAGGTCCTTCCCGCCGTCACGGCGGCTGAGCTGGACCGCTTCCGCCTCTCCCTGGACACCCTCTTCCGCGCGCACCCGGATGAGAAGGTCCGCGCTGAATACCTCCGCCGCTGGCCCACGCCGGAAACCTTTGACGCACGCGCATTCAAGACACTGATGGCGCTCAATCCGGCGCGCCCGGTGAACGGATTTGACGTTGCTGACGGGCTTCCCGGCCCACCGGTCCAGGTGATGCGGCGGGCCAGCGCGCAGCCAGACACGGATGGACGCAACCAGGACCGCCTTGCGCCGCAGCGCCTGCCGGACGGCCGCGTGGTTCCCGTGGACCCCATCATCCTCAACCTGGGCGCCGCACAAGGAGTGACATCACAGAACCACGCGCACGCCGCGTTTGCGGAGGTGCAGCTCACGGATGATCCGGACATGCTCAAGCGGGACCCGCGGCGTTTTGCGTGGACCACCGGCTGGCCGGGCGGGAACATCCGAGGCTTTGCGCGTGAGCAGACGCAGGCGCACTACGATCTCGCGGTGTTGGCGGCCATGGGACAGAATCCGTCACTGAGCCACCTCTTCTTTGGGCACGCGCTGCATTATCTCGCCGACGCAGGACAACAGACGCAGACCGTGCAGGTTGGGTTGGACGCGTTCTACGTCAACGCCAAGCTGGCCCGCTCCGAGCGCGCCCTGAAGACGCTGGGAGGCTACCTGGGTGAGCTGCGCAGCACCCGGTCTCTGACGCTGGACATGATGACCACGCACAAGACGCTGGCATCCCAGCTCATCACCACGCAGGTGTTGGACGCAGCGGCAGGCAAGGACGTGCCGGAGTCCGTGAAGGCCGCGCTGGGCGCGTTTGCGCAGGATGATGGCCTCTTCAAACAGGACCTGGAAATGAGTGTGGCCCGCTCCGTGGCCAAGGCCAGCAAGCGCGGATATGCGCCTCTGGCAGCCCTCATCTCCAGCCGGCTCATTGACGCCACCGCGGGTGAAGGCAGCGAGGTCTACCGCCACATCCTGGGTTCCGTGCAGCCGCGCATGAGCAACTACGGCGTGCGTGTGGATGCTCCGGTGGAGAACCTGGCAGCGGTGCTGGCGGATGAATCAGATCCGTACGTGAAAGCCCACCTGGAGAGTTTCTACTGGCTGCACGCCAAGGCGTTTGCCCGCATTGGCGGCGCGTACCGCCTGCTGTTCACGCGGTTCCTGGCGGACACCACCACCGCCACGGACGAGGAGCGCACCCAGCGCGCCGCCGTCACCGCGCAGGGATTGCTGACCACCCGCCTCAAGGAGCTGCAGGAACAGGAAGTGCGCCTGGAGACGTACCTGAAGGCGCCACCCCCCGTTGAGGACCCGCGCGAACAGAGCCTGATCTGGCTCCTGGGCCCACTCTTCACCCCGGTGTTCCTGCTGGCAGGATTGGTGTTGCTTATCCGCTGGATGCGCAAGCCGGTGCCGCAGCATGAGAAAGACTCGGCTTCATATATGTAAGACTCAGACGTCCCGCAGCACCATCTGCGCCGCGTTGTAGCCGCACATGCCATGCACCCCCGCACCAGGATGTGCGTAGGAGGAGCACAGGTAGAGCCCGCGCACCGGCGTCCGGTATTGGTAATACGGAAACATGGGCCGGAAGATGAGCTGCCGGTGCCATGCGTTGGAGCCACCGCCCAGGTCCCCGCCAATGAGGTTGGCGTCCATGGCTTCCAGGCGGTCCGGAGACACCACGTGGCGCGCCAGGATGGTGGAACGGAAGCCCGGCGCCAGCTCTTCAATCCGTGCTTCTATGCGGTCCGCAAACGCCTCACGCTGCGCACCCCAACCGCCCTCCACCTGCGGCGGCACGCGCGAGTAACACCATAACGTCTGCTGCCCCGCCGGCGCCCGCGTGGGATCCGCCAGGGACTGCTGCCCAACTACAAGGTACGGATGGGAGGGAAGCTGTCCGGCGCGCACCTGCTGCGTGAAGCTGGCCAGGTCCGCCAACGAATCCCCCGCGTGAACCACCGCGCTCTCCCGCGCCAGTGGTTCTGCCCAGGGAACCGGGCCGCTGAGTGCCCAGTCCATCTTGAACGTGCCCCAACCCTGCGGGAAGCGGCGCATAAATTTCACCAGCACCCCGGGCAGGTGGTGCTCCTCCACAAGTTGCGTGAACAGCGATGGAGCGGACGTGTTGGCCAGGATGGCGCGGCTGGCTTCAAGCTCACTTCCGTCCTGCAGCCGCACTGCCACCGCGCGCTCATCCCGGACCACAATCCGGTCCACGCGCGCGCCCAGCATGACGTCACCGCCGTTGGCGCGCAGCAGCTTGAGGAGCGTGTTGGTGATGGCCTGCGCGCCACCTTCCGGAACCACGTAGCCACCGGTGGTGGCGGTGAGCCCCAGCATGTAGCCCAGGCCCGCGCCAAACATGTCATCCGGCCCCACGTCCACGTGCAACGCCAGCGAGGGCAACACACGGCGCGCAGCGTCTGACGTGAAAAGGCGTTCCGAGAGACCGCGGCCGCTGTGCATCAACAACCAGGCCAGCCTGGGAAGATTGAACGGGAGCATGGCCAGCGCCGGCTCCACGGCGGGAATGGGACCCAGGAGCGCGCCCAGGATGTGCTCCTCTACGGACGCATGCCACGCCACCAGCCGGCGCCAGGCGTCAGCGTCCCTGGGGCTGCCAAACATCTGCGCCTGCCGCTCGGGTGTGCGGCAGATGGCGGCAACACTCCCATCCGGTGCGGGATGGCAGCTCTCCACGGGCATCTCCTTCCACACCAGTCCGTGCTCCGTCAGACCCAGGTCCTTCCACGCCGGAGACAGCCGCCCAAACGGAAAGAACGCCGCGCCCGCGTCATGCGTGAAACCCGGCAGCGTGAACGCGTCCGACGACGCTGCGCCGCCAACGCGCGTGGGATGGGCCTCCAGCACCAGCACCTTGTGGCCGGCGCGCGCCAGGATGTTGGCCGCGCACAACCCGTTGGGACCCGAACCAATCACCAGGATGTCAGGAGTCGCTCGCACCAGGCCACGCTAACGCAGGTTGCCCCGCCCCGTCCCCAGAAGCCGCCGGAGCCAGCCACGCCAGAAGCCATGCGGGCGTTCCGGAGCAACCAGCGGCCCCACGTCACCCGGCACCGTCTGCACCAGGAGCGCGTCTTCCACCGCCGTTGCACCGGCGGCACGCACCACATCCAGCGCCAGCGCACGCTGCTCCTCAGAGGTGACCCAACCGTCCACACTCAGCACGCCGTCCAGGAGCAGCACTTCAATCTGGCGCGCATCCAGCCGCGCTTCCGCGTCCAGCGCAGTGCGCACCTGGAGCGCCAGTTTCTCGTCGTCAGTGGCGCGCGGACTGCGCTCCTGCCTGGGCTTGTAGCGGACCGGTTCCATGGGCTGGTTGTGCGGCCCGGTCCGTCACTCTGCAAGTGTGCCGTTGGCGGAACAGCCAAACACGTACGGCAAGCACTCCGCCCACGGGTCCTTCTCATAGCTGCTGGTCAGGCATCTCAGCATGGCGTCAAAACGTTTGCGGCCAGGCTCCGGAAGGTTGGCGCGGCAGGTTTCAGCGTCGGACGTGCACGCAAACTCCTCACGGGTGCAGGGCTCCGCCACCAGGCCCGCCTGCACACGCGCCCGCAGCTTCACCTTGCCGGGATGGTCCGCAAACCGCGTGTCATGCGCCAGGAAGAACACCAGCGCCCAGACCAGGACGTGCAGCCGGTTGCGCAGCGTGGCGTTGGACGGCGCGCTGAACAGCGGGTCCAGCACCCGTCCCAGGCGCTCAATGGGCGTGACCAGCAGATTGAGCACCGGCACAGACAGCAGCTTGTCAAAGTAGGTGAGGTTGGCGCCGGTGTCTCCGCCGGTGCCAATGCCATCAAGCGCCTTGAAGAGCACAAACACGCTGATGGCGTAGAGTGTGCCAAAGAGCACGCGGCCACCGGGATTGCGCGGTGAGGTGGCCGGGTCCGTGACCAGCAGCGTCATGCCCAGGTACACCGCAATGGGGAGCGCCGTGTCCACGTAATAATGGCCGCCGGTCAGCGCGGTGTACGCCGCGTCCATCACCAGTGTGGTCACCACCGCGGACAACGTGCCCAGCACCACCGGGAAACGCGTCTGCACCACCAGGCCGGCCAGGAAGATGGAAAGGTAACACCAGGGACCGCGCCCCTGCGTCTGCGCAATGGCCCCGGCCCACGTCAGGTGTGAATAGCCCCCCAACAGCAGCACCACCGACGCCACCGCAAGTCCAAATGAGGACGGATTGAAGATGTGGCGGCGCACGCCGTCCCGCTTCCACGTCACAAACTCACGGGAGACGCAGGCCAGTGCAATGATGAAGAACTGGAAGATGAACAGCTCATCCCGGAACCACAGGAACAGGTTGGTGCTGAACACAATGGGGACCGGAGCAAACCCCAGGCGGAATGACCCAAACCGCCGCCAGCTCACCGCCAGGTCCACCACGTAGGCAAACACCACCTGCGCGGCAATCAGCGGCACCTGTGACGCCACCGGCGGCCAGTGCAGCGCCCAGTAGGCATACACTGTTCCCTGCGCCAGGAGCTGCAGTCCGTGCTGCCCGCGCACCGTCAGTTCCATGGTCAGCGGACGTCCCCGGTGCCGGGCATCCAGCATCACCGCCAGCAACGCCGCGCCCGCCGCCACACCGGCGCCCAGGAACGCCACCAACAGCGCACTGTTGTGTAATACTCTTGGATTCAGGGCCAGCGCGGTGAAGGCCAGCAGCAGCAGGAGCGGCAGGCGCCAGTTCCAGGCGTGTGCCAGCTGGCGCGGTGGGGGAGTGGTTTCAACCAAGGGTCAACTCGGGGTGACGGGCAGACCTTCCTGCCGCCAGAGAAAGCCATCATCACTTGGGTCCATGCCAGCGTCCACTGCCGGGTGACACGCTCCCATAATCTCGGCGACGCCGGCAGGCCTCCGCTGCCGTCTGCGAGGACAACGCTCGACGGTTGACGGATCCCTGCACGCCGCGCACGCTTGCATCCATGAGCAACGCGCTTCCGTTCACACCGCTGGCTCCGCTCTCATCCCGGCCCCTCCCCCTTGGTCCTGACGCCGTCAGTTGCGCCCGGCATGCCCATACGCGCGCCGCCAGGACCTGCCCGGACTGCCACGCGCCCTTGTGCAGCGCCTGCGCGTTGGATGCAGCGCACCAACGGTGTCCCAGGTGCCGCGCCGCCGCAGGCCTCCCGCCCACGGTGGTCTCTTCAGGCTGGCTCTCGGCACTGTTCAAGGACTCGGCGCGGCACGGATTGCAGAGCCTGCACCGCACGCCGCTGCCCGTGCTTGCCGCGGTCTGGATGGGCCTGAGCGCGTTTGCCGTGGGTGACCCAATGGAGGGTGCAGCATTCTCAGCCTCAGCGGGGCAGCCCTTTGGGAGCCTGATCTTTGGCGTGTTGATGCTCAGCGCGCTGCGTGTGCCCATGCTGGATGCGCCAAACACCTGGGACCGCGTGGTTCGCATCTTCCGTGCGGGTTTGCTTCAGCTTGGAGTCCTGGCCATTGCCATCGCAATGGTCGGCGCCGCCACTGCCATTGGGAGCTCCGGCTTCATGGTGTTTTCAGTTTTTATGACGCTGGTGGCTGTTGCAGTGTACCCCATGTTCAGCGTGACCCACGCGCTGCACGGCATCCTGCGCAAGCGCGTGACCCAGGCCCTGACGCTCCCGTTCCGCAGCGGTGCCGCCACATGGGGCTGGTGTTTTGGGTGCCAGGTTGTGCTGTCCGTCGTGGGCGCAGGGGCGCAAGCCGTGATTTCCAGTGCCGGTGGCCTGGCGTCGTTGTTGGGCAGCACCGTGTGGCTCTGCGTGGGGACGTTCCTGCAGGCCATTGTGGCTGTGGCATGCGCGCGTTTTGTCCTGGACGCACATACACTGCGGGAAAGTCAGCCCAGATGAATGGTATTACTCATCCTCAATCCACAGTTCACGCACGCCGGTCACGCCACTGTCCTGGAGCTTGTGGATGAGGGTGGTGGCATCTGCGCCGGCAGGGACGTCCATCTCCAGTTGAATCCGGTTCTTCTCACCCATGACCGCGGGTGCGCTCATCACGCGTGACAAGGGGAAAATCCGCTTCAGCGCCGGCAGCACCACGCGCGGGTCCTCCACGGACATGCCCACGCGCATGCGTCTGGGACGGCCCACGCTGCTCAGGTCAAAGATGAAGAGGACTGCAGAGGTGAACGCCGCGCACGCTGCTGCCACGGGAACCACGCCCAGACCACACGCCATGCCCAGGCCAATCATGACAAACATGATGGCGGCGTCACGCGGGTCTTTGATGCCGCTGCGGAAGCGGATGAAGCCGCCCAGCCCCACCAGGCCAAACGCACGGGCCATGTTGTCCCCAATGACGGCAATGACCAGTGCGCCGGCCACCGCAATGAGGATCTGCACGTGCGCGGTCTCAATCCGCGTCTCCGGAGCGTTGCGGATGAGGTGGCGCCAGGGACGGAACGCAACAAAGCTGCCCAGCACAAACGCCGCCAGGAGGCGCGCCAGGGCTTCTGTGAAGTGGGTGCCTTCAATCTGCTGCAAGCCAATGGCTTGAGAGAGGTCAAATCCCTGCATCAGCCCGTCCACAAGAATTCTCTGGCCCACGGCATCATCCTCGGCGGACGGGTCCAGAGCCATTTTTGTGCCAGCGCGTCACTGAACGTTGGGAGCGCCAGGCGTGGGCTGGGCCAGAGGGACGGCGGGACCGTGCCCGTCAGGGCTGCGGCCTTCAGAGCGGTCCTCCTGCTGCGTGCCAAACGTGCGGCTGTCCACAAGTGTCCCGTCCGGCGCCACCAGCGTCAGGGTCTCACCCTGCGCGCTCAACTTGAAGGCTGCGTGCAGCGGCCCATCCCGCTCATTGTCCGCCACCACCAACAGAAATCCGTGGGGCCCAAGCTGGGATCCCTCGGGAAAGCACCATTTCTGCGGAATGTGGGGCTCATCACTCAAACAGCTCCCGGCAAGGTCAACGGACTGCGCCTGTGTGTTGTACAGCTCAATCCAGTCCTCATGCTCACCGCGCTCATCCGTGAAGCCGTGCGCGTTGCTGGCAAGCCACTCATTGAACACCACACCCTGCGGACCACGGCGCCCCGCGTCCGCCGCGCCACCGTCAGACAACGGCCGTCCCGCATCCGGGGCTTCCAGGTTGCGCGCGCCCGGTGTTGGCCGCACCTGCCTCACCAGCGCGCCTGTTCCATCCGGAAGCCGGCCGTCACTGACGTCAATCCCCTGCGCCGGAAAAGTGTGTGCGTCCAGCAGGGTGCCGTCCGGCGCCGTCAACAGCACCTGCTCACCCCGCGGCGTCAGCTTGAACCCGGCATGGAGCGAGCCCTGGTGCCCCTGCCCGTCCGCCCACACCAGCAGGTATGAGCCCGGCGCCATCACAGTGCCGGATGGAAAGGTCCAGAGGTCAGGACGCGCGGGATCATCAGAGAGGTGATGGCCGGAGAGGTCCGCAGGTGACGTTGAGCGGTTCAACAACTCAACCCAATCCGCGGGCTGCGCAAACTCATCCAGGAGCGTGGTGGCGTTGTCACTCATCAGCTCATTGATGACCACGCCCTGCGCGGCCGGCCGGGGTCCCGCGTCTGACGCGCGCCCCGCATCAAGTGTAACACCAGCGTCCCGCGCCGGACCCGTGACGTTGGGCGCACCGGGTGTTGGCGTGGTCAATTCCATGAACGGACCCTGCGCGTCCGGCATCCGCCCCAGGCTGAGATCTGCGGGCTGCGGGCCAAAGCCCACCTGGTCCAGCGCGTTCCCGTCCGGGTCCATGAGCACCAGCATGTCCCCGTCCGCGCCCAGCTTGAATGGCGCGTGCAGCGGGCCCTGCCTGGGCTGTTCATCTGCAAAGACCACCAGGTAGCTGCGTGCCGGAATGACGCTGCCGCGCGCAAAGAGCAGGTAGCGGGCGGGATTGGCGGGATCATCCGTCAGCGCACACCCTTCCATGTCCACGTCCACGCTGCTGCGGTTGTGCAGCTCCACCCAGTCATCAAATTCACCCTGATCATCCACGGTGGCGGTCAGGTTCCTTGCCATCAGCTCATTGAGCACCACGGGCCAGCTCCGCACGCCGCCATCCGGAACCCCAACGTCATTCTGTTCCCGCGCGCGTTGCCGCTCCTTTTCTTTGAACGCCTCTTCATCCTCCGCGGTGTTCTTGATGCGCTCTTTCCAGTCCTTGCGCTTCTCGCCCTTCTGGCGCGCGTCCTCCGCCAACAGGCGCGGTGGAATCAACGTGACCAGGCCGCCATCCCTGTCCACAACGGTGCGGCGGCTGAGCGCGCGTTCTTCGGCCGCGGCGCGCTGCTGCGGGGTGGGCGGGGATTTCTGCGGGCTGCGCACACCATTCTGGTGGCGGGTGTCTTCAGGACTATCTGCGGACGCCGTACGCGCAGCACCGGTGCTGCCCCCGTCCACAACGTCACCCGGACCGCTGGCCAGCCACCACCACAACGCCAGCAGCAGCGCCGCAACACCAACCGTCACCGTGGGACCGCGGGGAATCTGCATGGGCCATCCAGTTCATAGCAGGTACAGCACACCGCG
>Ga0163144_10028951_pt1 | contig 10656 bp, 8 predicted proteins | sample OliLak19BULKMAT1_FD_123175 | JGI IMG/M metagenome (GOLD analysis project Ga0163144, IMG submission 123175) | Freshwater microbial mat bacterial communities from Lake Vanda, McMurdo Dry Valleys, Antarctica - Oligotrophic Lake LV.19.BULKMAT1 | ecosystem: Environmental > Aquatic > Freshwater > Lake...
AAATTATTAGCACCAGATAGGGCTACTTATTTTACCTGTATTGGCAAAACCAAAACCGCATTTGTTATAGGGTAAAATGTAGATAAATTAAAGGATAGTGCGGACTCATATACCGCACTATCAGGGTGCCAGCTTATCTATTTTTATTGTATCACCACCCGCTCTAGCCAGGTGGCCTGGGGCGTGAGCACCCGTATCTGGTAGAGGCCTTTAGGTAGGGTGCCCCATTGGAGGCGCACGCCTTCTGGCGAGAAGATAAGGTCTGCTTGCCAGAGGAGGCGGCCCTGCATATCTAGCAGATTTACCTGCGCTGGTGTGGCGGGTTTAGCTAGGGGAAGGATCAAGAGCACATCGCCCGTGGTGGGGTTAGGGATGAGCTGCAATGCGGCACCGCTTTGTTTAGGAATGGTGGAGACAATCACGAAAGGGGCAGAGGTACGGGTGCAGCCTTCGGTGTTGGTAACGCGGACTTGATAGAGGCCAAAACCTTGCACAGGTATGGTCCGCGTGGTGACCCCAGGCAGGTCTCTGCCGTTATAGACCCACTGGTAGCTGCTAAAGCTCTGGGTTGTGAGGGTGTTGCCTGCGGGCAGGATGGTGGGCTGCGGGCGGTTTAAGACCCGGAAGCTGGCAGATGAGTCTGATTGGCTGGGGCAGCTATTTATATTTTCTATGCGAACACCGTACCGGCCGGTTTCTTTTGCAGAGTAAGACAGGCCCGTGGCACCGGGGATGTCTGCCCCGTTGCGCTGCCACTGATAACTAGAGCCGAAGCGGCTGGCAGAAAGCTGGATAGAGTCACTACAGTTGGGATTAAGGCCAAAAGCCCGCACGGCCACGGGGAGCTGGCTACGGGTGATGGTGACCGAGGTTAAGAGCGTATCTATGCGGATTATGGGCTGGCTCCAGGTAATGATGGTGCGCACGTTGTAGTGGCCAGAATCTGCGAAGCTGAACACAGGCGTGGTGCCAGTAGCATTGCCTAAAATTTGGCCGCCTGCATTGATAAACTGCCATTGCACGCTGCCTACTAGGTTAATTGAATCATAGTCTAGCCGGAACCGCGTGGGTGCTCCTAGGCAGGTGCCATCATAGCCAATCTGGTTAGTGATGAGGGTAGAGGAGATGAAGCCGGGCAGGCCTAGGCTGCTCCTACGTCCGCCAAGGAACTGCCCGTCTTGCTGGTACTGGCAGGCAAGGCCCTGCAGGTTAGGAAACTGGATAACGCCCAGGGCCAGAGCCTCGCGTGCCGCATAAATGCGACCATCTGGGCCAAGCTGCAAACCGCCAAGGGCTCCCAAGGTAGCGGGTAGTTTAACGGCGGTGGATGTGATGTCTGCCACGTTAGTACGGTTGAGATCGTATTGGGTGATAACGTTTGGCCCCCGATGGTCTGCCACGTATACAAAGCGAGAGTTGGGGGAAAATTCAATCCCATAGTTCCAAGCAGTTGTGACGCTTTGGAAGCGGCGGCCGTTAGAAACTTTACCGGTGGCCGGGTCAAAGTCAAAAAGGTGCCAGGTAGGGTTAAAATCTGCCGTGGCGATAAGGCGGCCGTTTGGAGAGATGCGCATATAACCGGCATCTCCGGGCTCAATAGGTGCCGTGAAGGTTGAAATGACAGGTGTGGGGTTAAACCCGCCCTCAGTAATGAGGTACGCAAAGAAGGTACGAAGGGATTTGTCTAGGGTTAATACCCAGATATTGCGTTGGTTGATATGGTATACGGCGGAGATCTTCTCGCTATTTACCCTGCGGATACGGTTGTTTTTAAGCACAATGGCCCCGCGGCCACTGTCTTCACGCATATCCACTAAGTTGTACACGAAATCTGCAGAACCACCCCAGGCAGAGCCAACGGTGAAAAGGAAGTATTTGCTTGGTTGGCCCGGGTAGGGTACAATAACCGCGCCTTGTGATGCAGATGGGTCTGACAAGAGCCCAGTACCATTTTGCATTATCGTGTGCTGCGCGGTCCAAACGGTAATCCCATTAGAGTAGAAAAGCAGTTTACCAGCAGAATCAGACATGCTAGAGGCTCCCTCAAAATTTGTGAAGGCGCCGTCTAATAAAGGTACTGGCCGATTGTTACCAAACTTTAACCCACAGTTGTAACCAAAGTACCAGTAGGTAGCGTTGCGCCGGGAGGGGCGGTTGTTGCAGAGCATAGGGCTGGCGTTTGCGTTAAGGTCCCACATGGCAGCTGGGCTCAGGCTACTTAGGCTGGTATCAGCAACTTCTAGGCGCACGTTAAAATAATTATCTTGGCAGGTAGCGGTGGCCAGCAAGAAGCTATCGGCGGCACTCTCTTGCATAAGCACATCGTTTACAAACCAGCGGTAGGTAAGAGGGTCTCCTTTTGTGTCTGTGGCAGATACCTTAAACAAGCGCGACTGGGTGCCTGCGGGCAAAACATACTGCCCGGCGGCAGGGCTTAAGCTTATAATGCGGGGAGCAACTTCTTGGGGCACGGCCTCAATAAGTTTGTAGCGGATAGAGGAAATGCCCTGGGGGTTAAGTAGCGTGCAGTATACAAGGTAAAAGCCTGGCTCTCGCACGCGCACAGGCAGTGAGGCGGTTGTGGAAGTTGCACCTGTGTAATACTCGCCCAGCTGTATGGAGCTTGCTGTACCTGCCGTTAGTTGCAAGGAGTAGGTTTGGGTGGCACCGATGGATATTCTATCGGGGCCGTTTAGTGTGAAGCGGCTGGCTGCCGGCTGTGGGCTCACCCTGGCTATGCGTGCCAGAAGGCTGTCGGTTTCTACTAGGGTGGCCGTGGTACGCAGGCGGATAGAATCTTCTAAACCGACAAACCCATCAACTACCTGCGTAAAGAGTTTGCCTTGCAGGTCTGTGGTATTTATAGACGCAACCTCTTGTTGCATCCTCTCAATATCTGAGGGTGAAATATTGAACGTATTAAAGTACACCTTATGGTAACGGCCACCAAAACCTGAGCTCAGGATTTCATTCTTGATGGCGGCAATAGAATCAACAGGAATAATGCCATCTAAATTGGCATTTACCAAGTGGCGTCTAAAGCGGAGCCAGCGCTGTTTGCGGGCTGCGCCCAACTGAAGTTTTATCTCTGTGAGCGCACGGAAGTTCTCTAGCTGGCGGACTGCGCCTTGCGTGGAGGGTGCAGCTATAGCCCCCTGCAAGCGCTCTAGAGTAAGGAGTTCTGCGGCAGCCAGCCGCTCCTCTATAGATAGTAGTTGCTGCAACTGGCTCTCGTAAATGGTGGTAGAGTCTGTGAGCTGGGTGCGGTAAGGTGGGGTTAAGCTGTCTATTGGGGCTAGTTTTATAAAATCGGCACGGGGCGGGTCACGCTCAATGCTTTTGTAGCGCTCTATGGTTGTTAATGCAGCAATGTCTGCGGCTGCCATGGCGCCGCCTCCCATGGCGTTCATTGAGGTACGGGTCTTTTTAATAATAGTACCGACAGAACGGGCGGTTACTGAGCCTAATGAGCCAGCTAAACCTGAGGCTAGCCCCATGCCAAAGTTTAGTGCTTTAAGACCAAGAACCCCGCGTTTGTAGCTGGCGTACATGGCCTGCAGATCTATGGCTAGTTTGCCAGCACGCTTTTTATGAACAGTTACCAGCGATGAGGCAATGCCCAGAGTTGCGGCATCTAGGCTGCCGCCCCCGCCTGGTGCTGGCGGGAAAACCACTGGTTTGTAGGCCTGCACGGTAAAGGCTGAGGCGGCACCTTCATTTAAGATGCAATCTACCCCCATGGTAAAGCGGCCGTCTAGGCCGTAATCAATAACAATATCATACCCGCCGGCGGCCGTGGAGCCGTTTACTGAGTAGACCAGCTCATCATCTACATAGCCGCAGGATACAAAGCTGGTGAGCGTGTTAGGGCTGGCGCCCACATCTACCAGAGTTTGCCCGTTCATCTGGGCGGCATTAAGCCCATTTTCTTTAATGACGTAAAGTCTGGAAGCTTCAAAGGGGCCCGTGAAGGTGCAGCCTGAAACGAACACCCCTGTAAGGGAGCCAGGGTAAGCTATAAATGTGCCAGTGCCACTCTCTCCTGCACCATTAGTAAGCCATAGGTAGCAACCCTGGGCAGCGGCAGCTTGGGGCAAAATAGCTAGCATTAATAACAGAAGGCCAATAATATACGATCGGGTACGGGCGTAAATCATAAAAAGCATTAAAAAGGATAATGCAATATATCCTATTTTAATATAATTTATGGTTTTACGATTAGTGTCCTTTTAATTTCATCATTATCCAGAAATAAAGGCCTTTAAGAGGGAGTATTATATCAGCAAGAAATATTGTATTTGCACTGTTTTGCCTTGCTCTAGCCCGCACGGGTTAAAGTGTATTGCGGCACATTTGTGGAGGTATCTGGGGCAGGCAAAATAAGATTTAAAGCCTACCCACTAAGGTGCCTAAAAACGTGGCGGGCCTTTACTATATGCTGCCAATCTTAGTTTACAATCTGTGTTAGCTGCCAAAAAAGAAGCCCTGCCAGTTATGGCAGGGCTTCTTTACATTGTGCAGGCAACAAACAGCTTAGGCTACTTTTGCTAGCTCGTCTTTTAAGAAAGATATAACATCTACGGGGAAGGGGTCTACGTCGTTTTCTACGGCTAAGAAGTAGCTAACCCAGTCTAGCAAATGCACAAGATATATGGCCTGCTGCATAAAAGATTGGCCTTTTGCGCCCAAAATCTCTAGCTGCGTACCGGCTTTAAGAAAGATGTCTTCACAGATATCCATACGGGTGCTGGTGCGCTCATTATCATAATCTGTACGCAGCATTACTGTTACAGAGTCTTCAAAAAAACCAGCGGGGAAGCGCCAGCCCACAAGTTCATTGTGGTTCATTTCTGGAAAGAAGTTTTGGTGGCTAAACTGCTTGCTATTTTCTGCAATTTGTTGCTGGTTGCGCAACAGTACTGCCTCTAGGCGAGAATCTGCATAAAAAATGGGGAACTTGCCCCGCAGTTTTTCTGCCAGGTCTTCTGCGTCTGCCTGTATGGTTTTTGCAAACCCGGTTAGCTGGCGGGCAGAGGAGGCAATATCATCAAAATGGTCTGACGCGCTGAGCCCAAAGTGTTTAAAAATGCGCAGTAGCTGGGCTAGCGCATAGCCTACGCCAGCCCGGGGAGATTTGTCTCTGGCTGGTATGGTAATAAACTCAAAACCATTATCTGCAAGAAGCTTGCCTAGCGTACCGCCAGAGGTAACACCCACTATTTGGGCACCCTTTGCAATAGCTTGGTGGGTGCCAGAGAGTGTTTCTTCTGTGCCGCCGCTATAACTGCAGGCAATAACTAGGGTATTGGCAGATACAAAATTGGGGATGTCATAGCTTTTGTTTACGGTAACGGGCACGGTGAGCTCGTCATACAAGAAGGTCTGTATAAGGTTTGCACCTATACCAGAGCCCCCCATACCGCAGATGAGCACGTTGTGGATGGGTGCCTTGGCGGGGGATAGTTTTGCAGCGCGAGCAATTTGTAGCGCTTCTTCTAGCTGGGCAGGGAAACCTTCAATAAGCTTTTTCATAACAATTGGCAAGCCGGCAGGAGTAACTTCGTGAAAAGGGGTATAAAGGAGAAATAAGAAACAAGAGCAGGAGCAATGCCAGCAACTAAACACACGCCTGAGGCCAAGCGCCCATCTGTAGCTGCCCTGCACGGATTGCGTGGCGAAGATATGGCATGCCGCCTGCTTATGGCACTTGGCTACAAGGTGCTGGGCCGTAACATACGCCACGGCCGTGCCGAGATGGATATTTTAGCGCAGGATGGCCCGTATTTAGTTTGTGTGGAAGTAAAAGCGCGCACATCTACGGTTTTTGGCTTACCAGCCCAGCATATTACCGCCCGCAAACAAGAGTTGCTAAATTTTGCCCTGCAAGAAGAGATGATAAAGCGCGGCTGGCAAGGGCCGGCCCGCTTTGATGAGGTGAGCCTTGTGCTGCTAGCTGATGGGTATCTGGCAGAGGTTTATACAGATGTGTGGTACGGGTAAAATAAGGCAGGGGGTGAGCTAAGGCAGTACCTTTGTGGGTATGTCTGATGAAACGCACATGATAGAAGGGCCAGAGGGGCACAAGGCTGGGTTTGTATCGCTGCTGGGGCGGCCTAATGCGGGCAAAAGCACACTGTTAAATGCTTTTATGGGTGAGAAGTTGAGCGCCGTAACCTATAAAGCCCAGACCACACGCCACAGGATTTTTGGCATTTACAACACAGACGATGAGCAGATAGTATTTTCTGATACGCCCGGCGTGGTAGAAAGTGCCTATGAGCTGCACCGCCTGATGATGACCTCTGTACGTGAGAGCCTAGAAGATGCAGACCTGCTGCTACTGCTGCTAGATGGTACCCGCCCCGCTGCCGATGCTGACCCGCTGGTAGAGCTTATAGCCAGAAAACGCGAGGCGCCCTTATATATAGTTATCAACAAAACAGACAAGGCCACCAAAGCACAAACAGAGGAGCTGGCTGAGTGGGCCAAAGTGGCCCTGAGCCCAGAAGCTGTTTACATGATATCTGCCACAGAAAACAAAGGCGTGGCAGAGCTTTTAGAGGCTGTGCGCGCTGTAATGCCGGTGCATCCGCCGTATTTTGATAAAGACCAACTTTCTGATAAAACAGAGCGCTTTTTTGCAAGTGAAATTCTGCGTGAGAAGATTTTTCTTAACTATCGAGAAGAAATACCCTACGCTAGTGAGGTAGTGATAGAGGCGTTTTTAGAAGAAGAAACCATTACCCGTATCCGGGCAGAGATTTTTGTAGAACGCCCCACCCAAAAGGGAATACTTATTGGCAAAGGAGGTGAAGCCATGAAAAAAACCGCTACCGAAGCCCGTGAAGAAATGGAGACGTTTTTTGGCAAAAAGATTTTTTTAGAGGTGTTTGTGAAGGTAAAACCAGATTGGCGCAATGAAAAAAACATGCTGCGCAGGCTAGGCTATGGGCAATAGCCTTTTTATTGTTGTCTGTACGTGTATACAGTGTCTATTAAATAGGCAGATTTATTACATTTGACATTCAGAAGCAATATTTTGCTGATGAGAGCGTATTGCAAGAGCGACATTCGGAACATGTTTTTACACACCAAAACTCTCTCATAACCCACCGTGCTCTACGATCATATAATTGTTGGGGGAGGCTGTGCAGGTTTGCAACTTGCACGTGCCCTGCTGGATAACCAGGCCACGTGCAAGCAAACAGTGCTTATACTTGAGGCTTCTGACAATGTGCCAGACAAGTCTTGGTGTTTTTGGATGGATGGAGACCACCCTTACTCCTCTATTGTAGATAAAAGCTGGAGCCAGATAGATATTACCGCATATGGCGACAAGCGCATCGAAAACATACTGCCGCTGCAATACCACTACATAAGCTCTGAGCAGTTTTACAAATACCACTACACTCTTTTTGCCAAGCACCCTAATGTTGCGCGCAAAGTAGCCAAGGTAGATGCCGTGGCCGCACTGGGAGAGAATGTAAAAGTGGTAGCAGACAACACAGTATACACAGGGCGCCATGTGTACGACAGCAGAATGCCCACTACACCCTTACCTAAAGGCTCTTTAAAGCAGCATTTTCTGGGGTGGTTTGTAAAATCTGAGCCGCCTTGTTTTGATGCCAATACGGCTACGCTGATGGATTTTGACATTGCCGATGAAAGCAATACGGGTTTCTGCTATGTGCTGCCCTTTACCAGCCAGTATGCCCTTGTAGAGATGACCTTTTTCTCTGAACATGTGCATGAAGATGGCCACTACAAGGGTTTGCTTAATAACTACCTAGAGCGGCATTTTCCTGGGGTGGTATTTACCATAGAAAAAGAAGAGGTGGGGGTAATACCCATGACAGATTACCGGTTTGCCGGCAAACTGGCCCCAAATATGTTAAACATAGGCACCAGCGGCGGTATGACCAAGCCCAGCACTGGTTTTACGTTTATGCGCATACTGCGCGATAGTGAAGAAATAGTGCGGCAGGTGGCAACAGGCGCGCCAGACATAAAAAAATATAGAGGCAGTACAAGCCGCTTTTGGTTTTACGATGTGTTGCTGCTAGGTATACTTAGCCGCAAACCAGCTCTTATGAAGGGGCTGATGTACAAACTTTTTAAGGCGCAATCTTTTAGACAGGTTTTGCTGTTCTTAGATGAGCGCACACAGCCTTGGCAGGAAGCCTCGCTGTTTATGCGGCTGCCCATTGGCCTTTTTGTGTACCAGGTTTTCCTAAATGCTTTTCGCAAGAGGGTGCGCTGGAACTGACCTTTATAAATGGAACTGACCTTTAAAAACAGAATTGCTCTACTTTATTTACTAGTTGCTGGTCTTTTATGCCTCTGGCATGGATTATGGCCAGCCGGGGTGCAAACCTATGGGCTGCCTTTGCTTTTTGCAAGTGTGCTTACGGTGGGCATGGTGCACGGTTGCCTAGACTATGAGCTAGAAGCCAAGCGGGCAGGAGTGCGCAAGCCACTTGCAATTTTTCTGGTGCAGTATGTGGCCCAAATGGCCCTTATGGGCGGGGTTTGGTATCTGGTGCCGGGCCTAGGCCTTTTGCTTTTTTTGCTGTATACCGGTTGGCATTTTGGCGAGACAGACTTTGGGGTGCTGGGCCTGCCCCCTACCCCGTGGCGGGTATTTTTATATGGGGCCGGGCTTATTGTTTGGATACTGGGCTGGCACATGGCAGAAACCTTGGCGTATTTAAGTGACTTATCTGTGCTGGCGCAAGGGTCTGATTTGCAGGCAAGTTTCTTAATTAATAAGCCTTGGTATGTAGCCGGTGCTCTGGTTGCTATTGTTAGCAGCCTTAAGCTTGGGCGTAGTAGCCCTAAACCTGTTACGTTAGTTTTTGTCTTGTTATTGCTTATAACAACGGCGTTTTTACCCTTACTCCCCGGTTTTGCTCTTTATTTTGGTTTCTGGCATGCACTGCACTCTCTGCAGGTAATCAAGCAAGATTTAAACCTGAGTTATGGCCCGCTGCTGCGGCGCGCCCTACCTTATTTGGCAGCATCTGTGGGAGGGGCCGTGTTGCTTATAGCTGGGCTGGCCCATTTTAATCTAAATGCAGTATTGGTGTTATTTATCTTTATTTCTGCCCTTACTACGCCACATGCGGGTATAATGCATGGAGTTTTTGAGCGCAGGTATAAGCGGCAAATAGCTGTGGGAAGCTAATTTAGCCGTAGCCAATGCGTTAAAACAGCTTGTTTTATTTTCTGAGATTGGGCTAAGTTTTTAGAGGAGATGCCAGGTAATTGGTCTAGAATGTAAGCGGTTTTCTCGAAAAAAGTTTATAAAAATAGAGATTCGTGGAAACAGTGTTTGGCGTGTAAGGTTTTGGCAGTTTACCTTGCAGCCCCTTGGAGGATGTATACATACTCCCAGACAATTGGCTTGCTGCTAGCAGCCCTCTTGCTAAACCTGTTCTTGTATGAATCGTTCACGCTTTTATGATCCGCCGTTTCTGTTAAAGATCAGCTTGCTGGTATGTTTGGTGTTAGTGGCTACGGCACACCGCAAAGGTTGGATGCAGCGTACGGTTTCTGCACCGGTGTCTGTATCTGCGCCCTACACGCAGCAGGCCACTGTTTTACCAGTAGTAGCTAAGCAGCCTTAATTACCTATAATCCCTAGGTACTTACAATTTTTAAGCTACCTGCACTGCTAGTAGTTCCCTACGTTGTTAGTAGTCCCTGCACTGGTAGTTAAAGTTTGGGGCCGCCCGCAACGCATGGCAAAGGCAAGGTTGAGTAGGTTCTCTCTAAAAATATTAAGCTACCGTCTCTAAGCTATACGTATAGCCCTCCATAATTGGGTTTGCTAACAGCTTTAGGCAGGCCAGATCTATTTTTTGGCTGGCCTCCTGCTCTGTAGCTGCCTCTAGCACTATACGTATAGAGCGCCCAATGCGCACATCCTGCACGTGCTGTATGTGCAGATGCTGCAAACCCAACAATACGGCTTTGCCCTGCGGATCTAGTATTTCTGCCAATGGCATTACCTGTATGGTGGCTACAAACTGCATAATTGTTTCAAAATTAAAGAGCGCTGGGATAACGCCTGAAGTATGCCTGCGAAACTACCACATACAAAGCCGTAGTAGCAATGGAGAAGCCTCCGCGCAGCCAAACCATAGACCCTAAACCTAGCCCAAGTATGGCAAGCCAGTAGGGCCAAGTAGTTTTAAAACCAAGTTTAAAGCTGATTAGCGGCACGCGGCTTACCATGGCAGCCGATATGCCCGCAGACCAAAGCAATAGCATGCCTGGGTTTATAACCCAGTGGGGCTCATATGGGGCCGTGTTGCCTACCTGCACAACTGGGCCAAGCATTGCCAGAGCGGCGGCTGGGCTAGGCAAACCACGAAAATAGCGGGCTTGGGTGGGGTCATTGTTAAAACGGGCTAAGCGTAGTACAGCACAAATAGCTAGACAGCATGGTAGGGCCGTCCACCATTCAAAAACAAAGCCCTGATAGCGCAGCGCTACCACCACCATAAAAGAGGGCAACACCCCAAAGGTTACCGCATCTGCCAGCGAGTCTAAATCTTTGCCAAGGACAGAGTGCACCCGCAATGCGCGGGCCAGGGCACCATCTGCTACATCTAGCAAGGCGGCCAGCACCATAAAACAAGCGGCGGCAAACAA
>Ga0163144_10028952_pt1 | contig 10656 bp, 10 predicted proteins | sample OliLak19BULKMAT1_FD_123175 | JGI IMG/M metagenome (GOLD analysis project Ga0163144, IMG submission 123175) | Freshwater microbial mat bacterial communities from Lake Vanda, McMurdo Dry Valleys, Antarctica - Oligotrophic Lake LV.19.BULKMAT1 | ecosystem: Environmental > Aquatic > Freshwater >...
GAGACCACCGTTTCGCGTATGATACGCCTTCTTTTCGGCTAAAGCTTCGCACAACGACATCGCGGACCACGACGACATGAGACGATCCGCAGGATTCGAAGCGCGCGAATCCCCTGAAGCAAGTTTTTGATCTTCGGAGCCACGAGGCTGTGTGGACTCAGCTGCACCTTGGTCCGAAGCTCCGGATGGCCTATTTCTGTCGCACATGAGAAGGTTATAGTATGCCATTTCGCAAGAACGCTGTTGATCACATACAACCCGTGATGCGGAGGCAACAAGCCGTAGATACGTTCGATTGGCAAACGTTCGGCCAGGAACTGAACGGATGAATAGGGTTCACTGAAAGCAGAGATGAGACGACATTAGGGGGGCTCCACACTTCGTGTGCAGCACCACGTACCGTGTTTGGGCGATGGGATATAGGCCGCAAAGGATTTGCAACGGCTTGGGCATGTCCACTGCAGGAAATACGAGACCCGGACAGTCGCATAGCCGAACGTGTTCGTTCAAGAATATCGTCTGTATGTGATTGTGACACCGTGAGACAGTGAATTCGCCAGTAAAGCGCAACGCTGATTGCATCAGGCGCTACCTGAAAATATTTTGTGTGACCCGGTGTCTTGGAGACCGATACGAGCTTTTTGCCAGTCAAGGCATTGATCAAGCTGGATTTGCCTGCATTCGGGTGACCAAGGGTTCCTATGGTGACATAGGGGCGAGTCCCTGCCAAATCGCATGTATTGAGGGAATGGAGCAAGGGTGCAGCAAAATCTCGGCACATACCAGTGTGAGAGGCAGGAAGAGTAACGTCGTCTTCGTCACTTTCCGCGGGCCGATCAAGATCCTCTTCGGTCTCTTCAGAATCACTTGATATCTGTGCAGAGTCAGCGAATGAGAGAAGACAAATACCAAGCGACTGGCAGCAACCTTGCCGGATGCTCAGAAGATTCGATAGAGGTCTTATGTCTGGTTGCGTCAACCCTCCCACGACGCTTTTCTCGTCTTTCAGCACGTCGTTGCTAATGAAATAATCGGAGAACGAGCCTCAGACGATGAATGCGAGCTGCGAGCGGAACCACGGTACCAGCCGTTCCTCGTAACCGAGGCGCTTGCGATGCTTCGATTGCATTGATAGACTTACGCCCGCGACCTTCTGTCGAACGGCTGACGATGAGTTTACAATTTCCAAACAAGTTTGCAAAAGCTCTTGCACGCCGATGGGATCTTTTTGCTTGCGTAAGACGCGGTCGCGCTTCCGGCTCTATGTAGGCGACATAATCTAGGTCGGAGGCAGATAACGTGACGAAACAAGGGAGCACTTACTGGGTCTGCGTCGTCCGCAGTGACGGTGCCGTCAATCGGGAACGATGTGAAATTCACAACGTGCAGTTGTGGGTATGTCGACCGGAAGTACTCCCTCCAGCGTTGCAGCGTGGCGCCAGGAACGAAATCAATCTGCACCACACTCTCGTATGTTTCAGGCAAGAAGAAATAGGCACAATGGAACAGTACGGGGAAAACCTTGTTCAAGACCAGAACTATTGGTTTTTGTAGAATCTCCGTGGCATACCAATACAGGGAAGGGGGGAAGTTAAACAACGGGTGCCTGCTGTCGCTGTGAGGTTGAAATGCGAGTGCATTGGCCAATTAAAAATGAACAAGCACAAAAGACCCACACGTACGCAACGCAGAGAAGGATGTCACTTTTCTCACACGTCCTCCAAAGCTGTCGCCAAACCTGAGTGGGCAAACAGTTCAGCAAGCAGCTGTCCTGAAATCCCGTGCGCACAGGACATACCTCAAGGTTGTGCTCAAAATAATTCAAACGGGAAGACGGATACTTGTCGTAGATAGCTTGCAAATATACGCGAAAGCAGCGGTCCTCGCGTTGCTCAAGCTGGAGCCGACACGGATGATAAAGCGAGAGTCGTGCTGTCGACGGAGATGGGCGAAAGAACGAACCTGTTGCTTGGTGGTGGTGTGGTCCCAAAATGGACGAAGCGGCATCGGGAGGACCTCTCGATAATAGAAGCCCTGAAAATGGAACACGGGCTCAGACGCACGAAGTTCGGAAGTCAAGGGCTGCTTGCATTACTTCGTCAGCGGTTGGCTCCGACTTGCGAACAAAAGGAATGGCTGCTGCAAGCTTGCGCTCCTGAACGTTGGGCAACGATTATTCGAGCGTTTAGCGATCGCATTGACGACACAAGCACGAAGTCAGTTACTTGAACTTCTTCTTTGGTTTCTTTGACGAAGACCGTACGCAGCTTAGAAGGATCGTAGTAAAGTTGTTCTTTGAAACCCGATACAACTCCAGGATTCACAGTGATCCCCATCTGATGCGTGGCGGATTTGTGCATCCCTGTGCGCGCGAGACTTTTGGGGTCAGAACTCGCGCTTGGCTGGGAAGGAGCTGCTTGGGTTGACAGCACTGCAAACGAAGCCGGACCTTGCGAAGTGCCCCGATCCACTGGTCGCCCACAAGAACGACAAATGCGCAATCATGAAGCAATGGGCGCTACTCCATCACATTTAGGTCTGCCGTACCCGGTTTTGGTTGCTTCGATTCTGCGTGATCAAAGTTAACGGAGGCCCAGTCCTTGTCCGTCCACCCTGACGCGCTCCAGTAATCGTCCGTTTTTGCATTCTGTTCTTCCCGTTCTGATAATACGAATGATGAAACATTAGCCAGAGCACTTCATACACTCACGTACCCGGCTGACCTCGCTGAAGTAGGCGCTTCTGTTTCAAAAGTTCTTTCTTTTGCTTGCCACTGGCAGGTTTTGACGCTGTTGACGCCGGACGGGCTGGATGCGCGAACGTTAGAATATGTAACTTGCGAACGCTCGCCAGCAAGTAGTACCTGTAGAATTAGCGTCATTCCCAGATTTTCCGCGATTTCGTTTACTCGACATATTGTCACTGAGATTCCCCGGCGTGGTACAGCCTGGGAGCAAATTACCGGTGCAAAAGCTCTATGCTGATCCGTACGATATGTTCGGTGATCTTACCCGGCGTCACTCTCCATTGCACGCCGGGTGTTGTCAGCAAATGGCGGCCGCGCTTTCGTCACCCGAACAAGCATTGCTCGAGTTTAGCAAGCAGTACAAACTCCAAAATGATGGAACCGGTATGTTTTTTCTTCTTGAGAAAAAGGAATGCCATAACTTCACGGTGCAGTGCTGGATTAGACCAATTTGCTAGGTTGATGGACACAAATGATTCGTTGGCTCGCTTTCGCCGTGAGTTCTGCATTCCTCGATCATCAATACACGATCCGACATCACCAGAGGTTATTCATTCACATTTATGAGTTAATTGTACTGCTTTCAGACCGGGAAGCTGTGTGTTGCAGGCTATTTATCTCTGCGGCAATTCGCTGGGGCTGCTCCCGAAGCGCACGCAGCGAATGGTCCAGGAGGAGATGGAAAAATGGGCACAAATGGGGGTCGAAGGTCATTTCCATGGTGAACGACCTTGGGCTACCATAGATGAACCTGTATTGCCCCTCGTCAGCAAGGTATAACTCTTACAATCAGTCGCTTTAAAGGGCTCAGTTGATAATTGGAATCTCGTTCGCAGTTGGTCGGAGCTTGTAGCCAAGAGGAAGTGGTGGTGATGAACTCTCTGTCAGTCAACTTGCATTTGTTCTTGGTTTCCTTTTTCCGTCCTGAAGCGGGCAATGGCAGTCCAGGAAAACGTCATAAGATACTGATGGAAGCCAACGCGTTTTGTTCCGATCACCACGTCGTTCGCTCTCAATTGTCGCTTCATGGGTTAGACCACAACACGTCGCTGCTACTCCTCACTCAAGATGGGGTGATTAGCCCAGATGACCCGAGTTCAGCCAAGCTGCAGCAACAGTCGAATCTTGAAGATGGTACCGCTTTCATCCATCCCATGATTTCTGCGGAGTCCTGATGCATATGCTGTGCGCTGGCTGTAATGTGAAAACAGCCGTAGTAACACCCAGCTCATCTCAAAGTGCGGTTGCATCCTGCAATGATCATGTGCTGAGCACGGAGGGAATCATCCGCGTTTTGGAACAACACGGAGCAGAAATATCGTTGGTGCTGTTGCCTGGCGTGCAATTTTACACTGGTCAAGCTTTTGACATCGACCGTATCACCACGGCTGCGCATCAGCAAGGCTGCTTCATTGGTTGGGATCTAGCGCACGCGGTCGGGAACATTCCTTTGCGGTTGCATGACTGGGAGGTAGATTTCGCCTGTTGGTGCTCGTACAAGTACCTCAACAGCGGCCCTGGAGCTATTGGAGGGGCTTTTCTTCATGCGCGTCATGGTAATATCTGTGACGCGTTGCTTACGGAGATTCTATGCATTGATGCATGCGTTGCTTGTCTATCTCGTGTTGCAGCCAACAAGTCTCAACGCGATCTTCCGCGACTAGCTGGTTGGTGGGGCCAAGAGCCGCGCACTCGATTTCAAATGTTGCCCGATTGGCACATGAAGCCTGGAGCTCAATCTTATCAGGTGAGTGCAGTCTTTTCGATTTACTCTCACTCCTGGTAGACGCCTCACTCGGCGCCGTGCGGCTATCAAGCTGTCGAATCCCGCTGTGCTTCCCACCGTCTGTCACCTTGCAGCTCTGCAAGTGTTCGATGAAGCGGGTTTTGCACCACTTCGAGTCAAATCAGTTCTTCTCACCGGGTATCTTGAGCTGCTTCTGTGTGACTTGACTGATCGCAATACGGTTCGCATCATCACCCCTCGGAACCCAAATGAGGTGAGCCTCTGTTATCATCACGTCGTGAGTTTTGCGACTTAACTACTGTGCTCTGGCATAATGACAGCGGGGATGTCAGCTATCCTTGCTTTTGTCCCAGCCAGTACGACCGATCCATGACAAACTTCTTCAACAAGGCGTGATCTGTGATGTACGGGAGCCCAATGTCTTGCGAGTCAGCCCTGTTCCTCTGTACAATTCTTTCCTGGACGTATATAGATTTGTGCATGCGTTAGTGCAAGCTGTCAAACCGCTGGCTTGAGCTCGCTGCGTCCAGACTTCGAACGGAAGCTCGATCGATCAATTATCCGAACAATACAAAGCAGCTTCAAAAGCGTGCAAGGGTCATTGACGGGTAGGCAAAGATTCGGCCTGATGATACACGTACTGCTGCTGTCGTTCATCCCACACATAGTATGCTACCACTTCCGGGTGTGAACCGCTAGCCATCATAGCTGGCGCCGGATCGCGATTTTGGGCGTAATAAAGCAGCCGCTCGCGCTGCTGCTTCTCTTGGCTTTGTAACTCGTTCATTGTGTGAGCCACTGTTTCGACAACTTGAAGGGCTTCTGCTCGCTGTTGCTTGTGTCTCTTGGCAGATTCGTCAAGATACGCCTCCATACTGATTTGTTGGTCGACACGACTCGTTACGCATCTTGCCACGAAACAAGAACCATGAAAATAGTTACCGCTTGAGTTTGTTCATCGTAGCAAGAGCGTCAATACGGTGTTTGGCGTTCAGCTCCGCCATAACTTCAGCATGCCGCTGTGCCAGTTGAGTCAAATGACGGATCTGTAACGGATTACGCTCAGCTTGCCTGCTTGATGGCTGGCAATGATCACGCATACCTGAACACCTCGTTCTTGCGCGTCAACAAAAGCGGACCTTTCCGACGCCGCGCCAGCATCTGACCAAGCCACATGCCACAGGGTCAGTCAACGTCATGGCAGGCAAAGCTGTTGACAATACCATCGGAGGCCGTCGGCTTAGCTTTACGCATAGCCTGCACAATGATTGGATCGAATTGAGATCTATACGAAGCACGGTGCACCATTCAGTGACCGAACGTTACCTCGACAGACGCACCCAACTGGTTTCTCTCGTGACATACTTCGTCGTACTTCAACTGAAGCATCATGACACGCGTTTGACAAGACGCAAGCGATTCTCTGCAATGGATATTCCATCAGTCACGGTATGCAATAAACGCAAGCCGCGAGAAAGTGAAGTTACCTGTACTGCTCGATAAACAGCTGACATTCTGCGTTAGCATCTACAGCAAGTTGCAATTGGCGAAGCAATTCGCTGCATTTGTCTTGAAGCTGATGCAATGATAGGTGCCCGAACTCCTCCTTGACAGCCTGTGGAAGTATTACACGTTTCGGCGCGTATCATAACAGTAAGCTCAGTGTCAGATAAACGACCACAACAGACCGCGGCAAAACGCCACAGACACGGATACCGTGTTGGCGACAACCGAGTTCGTTGGTAGGCTGAACGGGGCTGTCAGTGATTTCTTCGACGATTCCCTGCCAATGAAGTCTTGAAGAAGCTGGCAGTGCTGTTTCAGGCTGGAAACTGGATGGCACAAGCAAGCTCAGAAGAGGTACGCCTAAAACAAATTGCTATCGCACCTTCCCGACGAAGCTGGTTAAGCTCTCCATCTTCGCAAGTGAACGCTTCAGGCTTTGTCACTGCAGACGCCACGTCAATGACTGCACTAGCTGAGTTAGCAAGGGCCTGAGACGGCGAAGTCAGCTCCACGGTTGAAAGAGTCACAGGAGAGCCAATCAGAGATGCACCCCGACTGTGACGGCCGGCGCGTCGTTGTGCTCCGGGCGAAAACGGTACACTCAGCGAGGACGAGAAAGCTCTCTCGCGAGCGGCTTCTGCAGATGAAGGCCGAAGCAACGATGACAATTGCTCCTGCAACGCAAGCACTTCCAGGCGTGACCGCTGGTGCATCTCTTCCAGCGATTTCACCTCGCAGCTCCGTCGATCCTGATTGGCAACACCAGGAATGAGGAATACACATCGGAATTCTCAAAGAGCAATAGGACATGCCACTTCTCCGACGAGTTCGTTGACCCTGAGTTTGAGGGCATCGTTTTCCAGCTTGGCAGGGTCCTCTCCGCACCCGATCTTGGTCAGAAGACCATCCCGCTCTTAAATCCGAAACACGAAAAATAAACCACTGCTTCTTTCAAGACGTCGATGATCGTGAGTATCTCACCTTTCGCAATTTCATCAATTTGAGATTGCAACTCAATACATTTGGCTTCGAGGCGCATGTGCTTCGCGACAAGCAATCTCTCTCGCTCTCCACGATCACGAAGCTCGATTTCGTTCTCCTGGAGATAGATCAACCACGAGCCATGTATCAGAAGTGATCGCGAGATTCGCCGTCAGATACGTACCGCCAGCAAAGACCTGACGTGATTCAGATCCTGAAGGTGAGGATCAGGCGCTACGTCCACCTCTTTCGGTTGTTGCGCACTTGACACTATGAGCTCTGAATTCATACCACCAACAGCGGGCATGGCCAGCACGTTCGGAGTCGACACTGATGCTGTACTGACTGAGAGGCCGGATGGCGCTAATACCGGGAGCGAAACTCCGGACTCAGCGCCTGGTACACTTGCTGGAACTTGATGGAACGACGTCGATGCACTGGCATTGGATTCAGACCGCACCGGCTCGATGTTCGAGCTCAAGAACAACGAGCCTAGAGCAGAAAATATGGAAGACTTCACGTCAGGCCTGTTTCCAGCCGTGACCTTCACAGCATTTGTCTTCGAAACGCTTGCTAGATGCTCTTGAAGCATACGAACCGTCCTGGAGAGCTCCAAGCACTCGCGCTGTGAACGAAGAAGTTGCTCATTGACTTCCGCCAACTGCGCTTTGTTCGCCTGAGACCTGACCCGAGCCGAGGCCATGTCTGGAACCAGCTGACCAGGAGTTCCAGAACCTCGTTCATGAGGCCCCGACAAAGCCGCTGTACGGCGGTCAGTGGTGCCGTGATTATCGGCCGTAGGAACAGCCGGAGGGGTAACAACGTCCGCTTGACTGGTCAATGTTTGGATGAGTTCCAGAGCATCCGCCAACTCACTCTGAGCTGAGCTGTGCAACGATTGTAGCCGCTTGCATTCGCGCTGCAAACTCGACACCTGACATGGGGAAGCATCCACGTTACAACACGCTTGCAATACCCACAACGGTATCCCTACCTTGGCAGTAAGCTCAGCTGTTTGCTGTGATTGTGCAGAGGTGTGGCCATCCTTTCGTAAATCTGCGATAAAGGACTGCAATATGGCGTTCTGGGTCTCCAGTTGCCTGACTTGAAGCAGCAGCGGAACGGTAGAAGGCGAGCCATTTTGAGATGAATTCGGCTCTGTGACACGGTCGCGGGCTTCGACGACTGACCGTAATGGACCAGCGGTTAGAGCCATACTGGCGGCGCTGCTTTCAGAAGATTCACTATCAGACGAATTTTCATCGGATGAAATGCTGGTCTCTAATCTGCCGGAAGTCGACTGGAGGTTCGACGAAATCACTGTCACCGGAGGGCGAGGGCCACCTGAACCTGAGGAAGATGCGCGGATCAAATGTGACGATGAAGGAGCGGTGGCAGAGTTGGCTGTTTCCTCTTGGTCGGCAGCGATGGGTCGAATGGTCGGGCCGCCTACGCCACGCAGATTGCCCACCTCCAGCGGTGCAGGACGCGTTGCCCCGGCACGCTGCGCGGCAAGAGGCGCGAGCCCTGCTGGCGTCTTCGAGTCTGACATCCACGAGGACTCTGGAATACGAGAAAGAGAGTCGCTGGCAGAAGGCACATTGAGGGCCACGAGCGGGGCACTCATGCGGCGACTGTGGGGAAGATGATATGCGCTAGCCACACTGACTGGTGCAGCAATCTGCGTCCCTGGTGATGCCAAATCAGTTGGACTGGACAGTCCATCCGATGCGCGAGGGGGATCAAGCGAAGACTGGACAGCGATGCGTTGGGAAGCTGCAGTCGGGGACTGTGCACTCAAAGGGGAGGTAGCGGACCTGTGAGACGATAGACTCTGACGCTCGGCAGAGGGTACATGAGCCATTGAGTGCGACCGATGCATGGACGGGGGCTGATGCTGTTTAGAAACCTGAGACCCTAAAGCAGCTGCCATCACCGTGCGACGTAGGCGTGATGCAGCAGCGAACTCACCGGAGGGGGATTTCACTGCGTTCGGTGATTGCAACGGCGATGGAGCAGGAGACGGTTCCGCTCCTGGGGCGGGTGGATAGACGCTGATCGACAAGTCGAGTGCTGAAGGTGGAGGATTCACACCACAGGCCCTAGAGAAATTCAGCGTTCCATGACGTGTGAGACACGCCCGTTCCTTGATGCTCTCATGGTGATAGAGACACTTACCGCAGCATTCGTAGCAGCTTTCGGTTCTCAAATACAGCGGTCTCGAACTCATGCGTAAGTTGCCCCACCTGTCCCTGCAGCATGATAATCCTTTCGCGATGACGAGTGGTGTCCTTTGTGGTAGGCACACGTTCTCGCAAGGACAGAACCTCGAGATGCAATTGGTCGCTGAAATAGGATCAACAATAAAACAACACAACACCAAGAACAATAACAAAAACAACAATGGTTCACAAAAACTAGCTGACGAAGGAAAGCATGAGTACCAACCGGTCCTGTTTCACGACACGAAGCTCTTCCTTTGTCATTGACAGGTTGGCGCGCAACTCGGTGACAGAAGCCTGAGCGCGCGCGAAGTGTAGGTCTGAGGCCGGAACCAGCAAACGCAATCAGCAAGGAGACCTACCCGGAGGGAAAACTCGCTTTCCTGCACTTGATGAAGCTTTTGGCGCAAAGACGACATCTCTTCTCCGTGCAAAGACTCCCTGAACCACAGATAGCTATCACTACTCGGCCTGTCCACTCGGAGAAAACCGAGCAACCTACAATCGTTGGATTTGAGCAAGAGCGTGGGTTCGCTGCTCCTGCGAATCCTTCAGCTGCTGCAACTGCTGCATGCGAGTTGCTTCCAATTCACGTAGCGAAGCCTGAAACCGTGAGATATCACCTGTCCATAGCCAATTCCGTGAGATTGTCTGATCACTGCAGATCGCGCTAAGCACGCAAGGCATCACAAACCTTGGCCGCGTTTCTTCAAAGACTCCAGCTCTTTGCGCAACGCGTCCGCTTCAGCTAACCGATAGAATTTGGGCACAATCGCGACATGTTGAGTGTACACTTGACTGCAGAAAAAATCATTAGCACCGTACCAATGGCTTGCTGAGCAGTCTTTCTGTCGGCCAACGCAATGCGTTCTTTGCTAATCACTGCCTGGAGCATATCTCGATGAGCACACACACGTTGCAGCTCCTTGTGCTCTTGAGTGAGATCGGCTTGCAGCTTCGATACGGCGGCTTGTGATACGTGAAGAGCATCCCTGCAGCCAGGCGCTCGATTTGATCAGTACGAACCCGACGGCAGCATACCACGCATGTGAAGTACACACCGCAACTCTTGTAGCTGCACCACTTCGCTCGATGGCTCGCTGACATGAGCGTGCACTGCTGCGGACGAGGCAGCCAACGTTGGGGTGCGATCCGATATCAACGCATGTCCGGAGACCGGGAATGAGGTGTCGATAGCAACCCCTCGCTGCGCAACCACCGCCGGTATGACCGCGCCGCTTACTTCATTGACCTCGACTGATACTGCAGTATCAGGTTGCGCAACGTCAGTTGCAGGCGCTGAAGTTTGCGCAACGTCAGTTGCAGGCGCTGAAGTCTGCGCAACGTCAGTTGCAGGCGCTGAAGTCTGAATACCGGCGCTGGCGCGAGTCGAAGATTCAATGAACGCCCGGAAATACTCAGCTGTCGCTCTAAGCTCTTGGTTCTGCATGAAA
>Ga0163144_10028953_pt1 | contig 10656 bp, 8 predicted proteins | sample OliLak19BULKMAT1_FD_123175 | JGI IMG/M metagenome (GOLD analysis project Ga0163144, IMG submission 123175) | Freshwater microbial mat bacterial communities from Lake Vanda, McMurdo Dry Valleys, Antarctica - Oligotrophic Lake LV.19.BULKMAT1 | ecosystem: Environmental > Aquatic > Freshwater > Lake...
CCCCACATGATGAACAAGCGAGACGACGAGGTGTAGCCCAACTGCTGCCAGGCCGCCAACTTGACGATGCGCATCAGGTCGCGTTCGGATTGGTTGGTGCCGACCTGTAACGGGGTGCCCGTCGACCCTCCCGTCTTGACGTAACTCGCGGGCGGTCCACTCAGGCGAATGAACGCCTCGGGATGATCCTGCAGGCTCTGCCGCGTCAACGCGGGGACCGCGGCAAAGTCCTGCCAGGTCTGGATCACCGCGGGCGCGCCGCCTGACGCGACCATCGACGCGTAGTGCGGGACATCGCGCACGGCATCGGCCCAGAGGTGACCGATCGCAGCGAGCTGGCTGGCGGACGCCTGCGCTTCGCCGGCTGGCGGCGCCACCGCGCGCCGCGCTTCGGCGGCCGCGAACTGGCGTCGTAGTCGCGCGCTCAGCAGCAGGCCAGTGTTCATACCGGTACGGCCGCCACGTCCAGCACGATGTTGTGCCAGCGTGCGGCCCAGCTCTCGGCGGAGAACGGGTCGGCCAACGCGCGTCCTCGCTCCCCCATCTCCGGCAATGACCCTTCGTGCTCGTGGATCCAGCACATCGCTCGGGCCATGGCGGCCACGTCCCCAGGCGGCGTGACCAGGCCGTTGTAGTACGCGCGCACCACGTCAACACCGGCGCCGCAGGCGGTGGTGCACACCACCGGCAAGCCGCTGGCTGCCGCCTCGGCGAGGACCACGCCCCACGGCTCAAAGGTGCTGGCGATCACAAACGCCCCATGCTCGCTGAACGTCGTCGGCAGGTTCTCGGGTTGGATGAATCCCGCGTCAACGATGCCCGGCACCTCGGCGAGGAAATGTCGGTCGGGGCCGGTGCCAGCACAGGTCAGCCCCCACGGGTCCTCGACCATGCCGCGATACCTCCGGTACGCGCTGGCCAGCGTCCGCAGGTCCTTTTGCGGCACGTAGCGGCCGACGAATAGAAAGCGCCGCGGCCAGGCGCCGTTGGCACGACGCTGAACGGCCGCGCGGGATAGTGGCGCCTGATCGAAGCCGTAGTACCCGTGATGCAGCCGCCGCGCCGGCACGCCCAGCCGCCTGGCGTACTCGTCGCTGCGTTCACCCGCAGTGATGACAGCGCTCATCCGGTCGATCACAGGCGCCAGTCGCCAGCGCCCCAGCCGTTGCCGCAGCGTGCCCGACCACGGGCTGTCCATGCCGAGCACGAAACGCACGTGTGCCAGCTCTGGCGCCTGCGGCAGTCGGGTGTAGGGCCAGAAGATCCAGCCACACAGCACGACGACATCAGGTTGGTGCTTACGGACCGTGGCCAATAACCAGTCGTTGATATCCGGCCGTGTGCCGTCGAACATCTCGTGCGACAGCCCGGCGAGCAAGGGCTCAACCTCGAACGGGTTCCTGATCGTGTCGTAGATCTGCCGCGGATGCAGGATGTGCAGCTCGATTCCCGGCCGTCGCGCCAGTGCCTGCCAGCACGCCGCCATGTAGCCAGAGACCTCGGCCCAACAGAACACGACGCGGATCGCAGGCGCGTCACGCACGGCCACGTCCATCGATCACCTGCTGCGCCCAAATCTCGAGCGCGACAGCGATCCACAACGCTTCGGCCGCACCCGCACCGGCGCCGGGCAGTGCTTGCCAATTGGCGCGCACGGCATCGGCATCGACCAGGCCGCGCCGACGCATCCCTGGCAACCACTGTTCTTCCATCAGCGCCTCGGCACGAGGGGTGCCGAAGTAGTTGGCCAGCGGCAGGCTGAAACCCGACTTCGGACGGTAGACGAACTGGTCCGAGAACGTCCGTCTGGCCAGCTGCTTCAGCACGACCTTGGTCGCCCGCATCCGTGAATCGCGGAGCGCCAGCGATTCGCCGACCAGGTGTCGCGCCTCGAGCTGCCGCGCAAACTCGACGACGTGGCGATCCAGGAACGGCACCCGGTTCTCCACGCTGTGCGCCATCGTCATTTTGTCCTGCCGTACGAGCAGGTCGACCAGGTAGGTCTGCATCTCGTACTTGAGGCAGTTGGACAGGTGATCGGCGTGCCCTTCTGCGAACAGGGCGCGGCGACGGGCCATGGCCGGCAGCGGATTGAACCCGGATCGCAGCTGCGTGATTTCCCCGGGCGTCTGGAACGCCGAGGCCGCGATGAAGGTGTCGACCGGGTCGCCACCGAACTGACGCGCGAAGCGGTGGCCCACCCCCGGCAGGTGTTGCAGCACCCCCGCCCACGGCGCCACCTTCGGCCGCACATGCGCGTAGTGGAATCGCGTGTAGCCGGCGAACACTTCGTCGGCGCCCTCGCCGCTCAGCAGCACGGTGACCAGCGGACGGGCACCGCGAGCCAGCAGCCAGATGCCCAACGAATTGGGATGACTCATCGGCTGATCCATGTGCCAGGACGCGTGATCGAGCGTGTCAAAAAAGAACCCGTCCGAGAACATGAAGCGGTGGCTGTCGGCCCGGGCCGCAGCGGCGGCCTGCGACACCCAGCGGTCCTCTGAGTACCGTGGGTCGTCGAACACCACCGAGAAGGTTTCCATGTCGGCGCCGAAGTGCGACCGCGCGAAGACGCTGACCAGCGACGAATCGATGCCGCCAGACAACTGGCAGCCGACTTTCACGTCACTCAGCAGCTGCGACTGGACGCTCCGCCGCAGCACGTGATCGAGCTGCTCGAGCGCCTCTGCGTCGGAGAGTGTCGACTTCTGCGGGTGGTCGGGCAGTTCCCAGTAGCGATGCACGGTGAGGTTGCCGCCGGCGAGACGCAGCCGATGGCCGGGACGCAACTGCTGAACTCCCTTCAGCAGTGACCCCTCGCCACTGACGTAGCGGAACCGCAGGTACTCGTCGACGTGGGCGTCATCGAGGTCGGCGCGAAACGACGGATGCGCGAGAAACGCCTTGGCCTCGGAGGCAAACAGCAGGGTCGAGCCGGCGACGGTCCAGTAGACCGGCTTGATGCCGAAGTGATCGCGAATCACGTGGAGCTCGCGCGAGCGGAGGTCGGCGATCACGATCGCGAACATGCCGTTGATGCGGTCGAGCATGCCGGCCAGCCCGTAGCGCTCGTAGAGATACAGCAACACTTCGGTGTCGCTCTTGCTGCGGAACCGGTAGCCGGCCGCCTCGAGTTCGGCGGTGAACTCGAACGCGTTGTAGATCTCGCCGTTGAACGCCAGCATCACCGTGCCATCGGCGTTCAACATCGGCTGATGGCCGTGCTCGGACAGGTCCAGAATCTTCAGACGCTGAAAGCCAAGGGCGCCTTCGAGGGCGGTGACCGCGGCGGGCGAACCCGGCAGGCCGGCCGCCATCGCGCCGGTGGCGAGCGAGAACAGCATCAGGCCGCGATCGTCAGGCCCACGGTGCTGAATCTGCGCGGTCATCCGGTCGAGGACACGCGAGTCCGCTGGCGCGCCATCGAGATTAATGAAACCGGCAATGCCGCACATGGCTTATCTGGGGTCTCCGGATCGGATCGCTTCGACAAAGACGCTGTCGGCCGCGCCCTTCAAGGGCGGCACGACCTGGCTGATTGCCGTGACGAACTGAGAGGCGCGCAGCACGCCGGCCAGGGCCGGCGTCATCAGCGCGGCATCGGAGCCCTGCAATCCGATGCCGAAGAACCCGTCGACATCGAAGCGCGTGGGCCCGATCGCCTTGACGAACACTCGCCGGAGTTGCGGCCACGTCCAATAGCGCACTTCAAAGCCGGTGGCGGCGCGAAACCGGCGGCGGGCCTGGTGGTAGAGGCACCGGATGCCGTAGCGCGTCGGCATCTGCACGCGAGCCACCCCACCGGTGTGCAGAATGCGGCCCATCTCGTCGATCGCGGTCTCGGCGTCGGCGTACGACAGATGCTGGATCACGCTGTAGGAGTAGACCGCGTCGAACGTGCCGTCCGCGAAGGGTAGCGCGCGCGCGTCGCCGACCACGAAGCGAGCCGGCCACCCAAGCGAGGCCGCGACCCGCTTGGCGGCCAGCACCGCTCCCAGCGAGGGGTCGATCCCCACCGCGTCGTAGCCGGCCTGGCTCGCGGCCAGCGTCCAGCGTCCCCAACTGCAGCCGACATCGAGCAACCGCCGGCCTCGACCGGGAGGCATCGACAGGTTCGGGATCGGATACCGGTCGAGCGCACCCACCAGGTGCCGATACATCAGCCCGTTGGTCGCCGCCACCAGGTACGCCACCACGGGATCGATCGCGCTGCCCGATCGCTGCAGCGCGACAATGCCCTGACGCTCATCGTCACTGAGGCTCAGGGTGTTGACGTACAGACCAGGTGCGCCGCCGCCCGTCGACGCGGCCGCCAGCGAATCGGCGGCAATCCCGATCGTCTCGGAGTTCTCCGCCAGCAGCATCACCGGCACGCCATCGACCACCGGATATCGATGGCCACCGTCGCACACCAGGTGCGCCCCGTCCTGGATCAGCCGGCGCCGATCTCTTGGGCAGACGAGGTGCGCGAAGTACCACGGATCGAGCGGGCGTTCCACTGAGCTCATGTCCTGACCAGCCGCACGAGAGCCGCGCCCAGCTGCGCGAGCCCGGGCGCGCTGACCGTTGCCGCCTGGTAGGAGAACGCGGCCAGGCGCGACGGGTCGCGCAACAATTCTCGAACGACCGTCGCGATCGCCGGCGCGGTTACCTCGGGTAGCACGATCCCGTTGACGCCGTCCTCCACCACCCGCCCGCAGAACGGCGAGGCCACGATCGGTAGCCCGGCGGCCCGCGCCTCAATCTGCGCCATGCCAAAGCCATCGGAGTGCGACGGGAACATCAGGACGTCACTCGACGCGTAGTACTGCGCAATGGCGCTGCGGTGGACGGCGCCGACCAGCGAGACCGAGGCGAGGTTGGCCCAGGCCGCCGGCACCTCAAGCCCGCTGGCGCCGACCAGCGTCAACGTCACCGGCCGGCCCCGCAGCAAGGCCATCGCCTCGACCAGTTGCGCCGCGCCTTTGATCACCGACACGCTGCCAACGAACAGCAACCGAAGCGGTCGCTCGTTCGAGAACCGCTCGGGATAGGTATGCGGTTGCGCTGCCTGCTGGTCGGCGTCCTCGTACGCCAGCGGTAACACCTGCAGCTTGTCCCCGGCCACGCCGGCCCGCATGACCGCCTCGCGCGACCAGGCCGAGTTCACGACAATGTGGTCGGCCAGGGCACATTCCTCCCGCCACCGTTCGAAGTACTCGATCGGTGGTCCGACCGGTGCCGGTCCGTACTTCGGCTCGGCATCGGCTAACCGCCGCACGATCTTGAAGTGCTCTTCCCCGGGATCGATCTGGCCGAGCACGGTCGTCCAGCCGCGCGACTTGGCAAACCGCAAGATCTCGAGCGCCGAGTAGCTGTGCGCGAACAGCGCAACCCGCTCGGGCAGCTGGGGCTCGCGCTCGAGGGCCATGACGGCCGCCGACTGAAACCACTCATTGCGGGCCATCAGCAAGTCCCAGTCGGCCCGGCGGCGGAAGCGCCAGTCCAGCTCCTGCTTGATGAGCGACAAGGTCAGGTCGCGAACATCAGCGGAATCGAGATCGGGGTGATACCGCTCGGTGAGACGGCGCAGCAAATCGCCGGGCAGATGCGCCAGCACGTTGTCGGGCCGGGTCCACGCATCGGTGACCATCATGCGGAGACGGCCGCGGCGATGCAGTGCGCGCGGCACCACGTAGTGCTCGCGGGCGCCGAGCTGGCAGCAGATCCACTGCGTCGCAGGCCGGCTGGTACTGCGCGAGTCCGGCCGTAGGCCCCCGCTCACAATGAGATCACTTCGCAAGGGGATGCCTCGGCATAAACGTCAGGGAGTTCGCGTCAGTCGGCTCAAGCGGCAAACGCAACCGCGGGGCCGCGGCGGCGTACCCGATACCGATAAACATAGAGATGACGCATCCAGCTTTGATCGCCCAGCGTGCATCGCGGTCGGACAAGGCGAGCGTCATTCGCTGATCGCGGCCGCGCTCAGCCACGGCGCCATCACTGACCGGCGGCGTAAGCGGAAGTACGACCGCAGGGCGCTGGCCGACACGGTGTCACGCTGCTGTCGATGGCTCATCACCAGCGCCGGACTCTGCCACAGTCCGCGCAGGACGCCGCGTCGACGACCGTGCCTGAGCAGCCACTGGATCCGGTTCAGGCACTGCCACAGCCCGATGCCCCACAAGCTGAGCGGATAGCGCAAGTAGGTCAACAAGACGATGTTGGCAATGCTCGCGGCGGTCACGCGGGGATCGGCGTGCCGGGCGCGGTCGGTGTCGTGATACACGCGCAGCCAGGCCGTCCGCAGGATGCGGCGTCCGTTGGCGTGAAGACGGAGCGCCAGGTCCACTTCCTCCATGCCGTAGGCGGTCGGCAACGGGACATAACCACCGGCCTCGAGGTAGTGTTCACGGCGATAAGCGCAGGCGCCGCCTGAGAAATCGGCCAGCCATTCCACGGTCTTCGCCGCCGCCTCAATGTTTTCGTTGGCGTGGAACACGCTGGCCGTTACCACTGAGGCCTGCGGAAATCGCAGAAACACCTCCGCCACGCGTCCGAAGTAGTCGCGGTCGATCGGGTACGAGTCATCATCAAAACTCGCCACCAGATCGCACGACGCGGCGGTCATCAAACGGTTGCGGCCGCCGCCCGGGCCGACCCGAGACTCGCTGACCAGCACGGTGAGGTCCGGGTGTGCACTCCTGACCGCCGCTACGCACGCCTGCTGATTGCCGTCCACATGCACCAGCACTTCGGCCGGCGCCGGTTCGCAGGACCGCAGGTGTTGCAGGGTGCCCAGCGTCTGATCGATCCGATCGTAGGCGGTGACGATCGCCGAGATGCGTGGCATCGGCGTCATGTCGCCGGCGCCGGTGCCCGAGCCGGCCATTGGCGACCGGGGCTGGCGGTGTTCCACCCGCTCGCCAGCGTGATGGCCGCGATCACCCAGACCGTCATCTGGAACCATTGAAAAGCCGGGATGTCGCAGGCGCGGCCGGGCATCCAGATGGTCGCTCCCACGGCGACAAACGTGATGCTAGTCCGCCAGTCGCGGCACCGGATTGCCTGCTCGCCAGCCGCGATCAACAGGAACACCAGCATGATGTTGTCGTACAACTGATGATAGGACCACAGGCGTGCGGCCACCGCCGCGATCGCAAACCGCACGATCAGCGGTTGCCGCCGCCGCGCGACAATCGCCACCAACGCGATGCCACCGATCACGACGGCGGTCACACTCAACGCCGTCGGTTGCGGCATGCCGGTCTCGACCAGCAACTGATAGGGGCCGTAGCCAGGCCATTGCGGCGCGTTGGCAATGTACTTCAGCCATCCCTGAATAAACGCCAGCGGCGACAACCCGGCCACCACCCCGACCACGAGCAAAGCCGTGACGATGTAGCCGGCCGCTGCCGCCAGTACGACGAAGTCACCGGCGATGAGAAATGGCAACGCGAACGGCGCGGCGATCTGCGGCTTCGCCATCGCAAAACCGAGGCAGACGCCGGCGCCGACCCGGTGCCCCCGCTCGGCCAGCAGATAGCAGCCGATCAGCGCGGCCACCATGAAGGGTGAGTTCTGGCCCAGGCCAAGAGCGGTGGCGATGCTGCTGATCGCCCGTGTCGCCGACGCCAGCAAGAGCCCGCCGGCCCGCCGGCCACGCCGACGCGGTAACCCCACCACATCATCAGCACGACCGTCGCGAGGATCAGCAGCCCGTAGTACGCGCGCGACCACGGCAGCGGTGGCCAGAACAGCACGGCGTTACCGAGCCAGCCCCACGGCGCGTCGGCCACCGTGTCGTTGTTGGAGGTGTACGGGGAGCCCCCCGCGCGGATGTCGGCGAGGCCGGAGACCCGCTGGCGCATGTCGGTCAGGTCGTTCTGGAGCCACAGCAGTGCATAGCCGCGAACCAGATAGATCAGGCCGACCCCCGTGAGCACGACGGCCAGACTGGTTTGCAGGCGCCGGCTCACGGCGTCACGCCCGCGCTCGGGCCGGCAGCCACGAGTGACCATCCCGTTCGGGCGAGAAAGTTCGCCACGTCGCGCACGGCCACCAGCTCATGGCCGCCGGGATCGGCAAAGCTCGAATCGACCGGCCGCAACTGGCGCGGCTGCTGGATGACGAAGGTCACAAAGCCGGCGTCACGCATGAAGGCAATGAGGTCGCCCATGCTGTAGCCATTGCGGCGAAAGTGCAGCTCCCACATTTCGCAGTTGACGCAGGCCGTGCGACTCAGCACCTCGGGACCACCCTGCAGCACGAACAACTCCGTGCCTTCGACGTCGACCTTGATCAAGGCCGGTGACAGCGACTCCGGCACCTCGAGGTCGAGCGTGGAACCCGGCACCGTGATACCGCCATCGCGGACGACCCGATTCATGTCGTCGCGCCGATCGTCGGTCATCCGCACGGAACCCGCCGCCGCACCGAGCGCCAGGTTGTGAGTGATCACATTCATGCAGCGATTGAGCGCCAGGTTACCGCGCAGGTAGCCGTAGATGCGCGGCACCGGCTCAAACGCAAACACCTGTCCTCCGGGGCCGACCTTCTGGCTGAGAACAATCGACACCTCGCCGACATTGGCGCCGACATCGACCACCACGTCACCAGCCGCGCAGTAATCACGGAATAGCTCGAGGCCATGGACCCGGGACGCCGCCGAGATCCACAAGTTCAGGGTCGCATTCGACGGATAGACCCGGAGTTGGTAGCCGTCGAGTTGCAGTGTCAGGAACTGTGAGAGGCCCGACCACGCCAGGAACTTCGCGGTGATGAAGCGAAGCGGCCGCGGGTGATCAAAGACGACATGCAGCCAGTGCGCGGGCAACAGCGCCGGGACGGCGAACGCCCGACCGAGCGCCCGCAACCGGCCGAAGGTCCGCGCCCCGAGCCCCTCCCACGATCCGCGCCGGACGCCGCCGATCAGGTTGCTCGTGGTCTCGACGACGAAGTAGAGCACGACCATGGCCAGCGCGCGGGCGAAGCCAAGCTGCTGCGTGTGACGCAGAATCAGAAAGCGGTTGTAAAGATCGTCCTCGGCCGCGACCGTCGGCGTGACCCGCCCGCCGGCGGCGTGAAAATGCGCCAGCCGCGCCGCCGGGCAGAACATGATGGTGCCGCGCCTGGAGATCTTCAGCCCGAGGTCGACATCCTCGTTGATCGTCGACCGGTGCAGGAAGAAATCGGAGAACCCGCCAGCCTCAAGGTAGGCCGACCGGCGCAAGAGCGTGTTACCGGTCGCCAGCCACTCGATCGGCCGGTTCTCGCTGGGCACCGGGCGAAAACCGAAACGCAGCAGCGGGCCCACCACGCGGCCCTGCCAGGCGCCCTCGGGCAGTCTGAGGATGCGCCGCAGGTAAAAGTGCCACGCCGCGGTCGGCGCCGGCCAGCGATGGTTGCTGAAGTCGGCGCTGGCACCGACGATTCCGGGGTCGCTGGCGACGACCTGACGCAACTTCTCCACGCACTCAGGTTCGAGCGCCACGTCGTCATCGAGCAGCAGCAGAAACTCACCGTCGGAGGCGGCGATGGCCGCCACCCGCTGGCGAGTCGCATGGGGTGGTTGCACCTTCACTGATTCGACGCGCAGCCCGGCGCGGAGCCAACGCTCGTCAGCCGCCACCGCCGCCGTCAGACCGTCGGCGCTGCCATCAGCGATCACCACCTGGTGAACCATGACGGTCTGCGAGCACAGGGATTCCAGCAGGCGGATCAGCGATTCTGGCCGGCCGATCGTCGGCACGATCACGCTGACGGCATTGGCCCGAATCATCGACGCACCTTGCCGTCAACGGTCAGGGGCGAGGTGATTCTGGTGGCCCGCAGCCACCGCATCGGCGGGACACTGCCCCACGCCATCACGCGTTCGGATCGCGACAGCCCGACGTGTTCGGCGGTTGTGACTTCGGCGAGACTCCAGCGCTGTTTCATGGCAGTGAGGGACAGTTGGGATTGCCCGAGCAATCCGTCCCGTGCGCGCGCTCGAACTCAAAGTGATCGTTCGGGCCGTGGACGTTGTAAGGCATGGGACACACGACGCCGAGCCCGTACTGCGCGTGCAGGCCTGCGAAAGGCGATGCCGCCGACTTTCGCCACGGCGAGAAACACCTCGCGGGGACGAATGGCCTCGAACCATCGCCAGAGGGCGGTGCGATCGGCCAGGCCGCACGGCGCGGCTTAGATCAGTCGCTGGCGGATCTGCAGGGTATCGTTCGGCTTGATCAAGTCCGACATCTTGGCATTGATCTGGGTGTCCTTGCCGTTGACCTTCCGGGTGATCTTGATGCCACGGGTCGAGCCGCGCTCGGTGAGGCCACCGGCTTCGGCAATCGCCTGCTGCACGGTCATACCGGGCCGCAGCACGAACGAACCCGGGGTCTTGACGAAGCCGGTCACGTAATAGCGTTCGGCGGCCGGGACCGAAATGGTATCGCTGTCCTGCAGCAGGAAGTTCGCCGTGAAACGGCCGCTCTTCAGATCTTCAACGCTCACCCTCAGCAGTTCGGCGCTGTCCTTACCGCCCGGCGTCGCCGGTGCGGCCGCCACCGTCGCGGCCATGCCGTCCTTGTAGCGCAGCACGATGATCTCGGGGCCGGCTGACGGCGTGAACGAACCCGCCTTCGCGATCACTTCAAGCAGTGTGACCTGACCTTCGATGGTGTACTTGCC
>Ga0163144_10028954_pt1 | contig 10655 bp, 10 predicted proteins | sample OliLak19BULKMAT1_FD_123175 | JGI IMG/M metagenome (GOLD analysis project Ga0163144, IMG submission 123175) | Freshwater microbial mat bacterial communities from Lake Vanda, McMurdo Dry Valleys, Antarctica - Oligotrophic Lake LV.19.BULKMAT1 | ecosystem: Environmental > Aquatic > Freshwater >...
CTCCTTGCCGTAGAAGGTGCGCTCCTGGAGGGCGCGGTCCTGCGCGGTGGTGCGCTTGGGGTTGGCCTTCTGGAGATAGTCGAAAGCCTCGCACAAGAAGCCCGCCGAGCCGACCGCGCCGTCGTAGATGCGCTCGCCAAGCTGCGGGGCGACGACGCGGATGATGGCGCGCTCCAGCGGGCGCGGGGTGTAATACTCGCCGCCGTTGCGTCCGGCGTTGCCCATGTTTTTGATCTTGGCCTCGTAGAGATGCGACAGCTCGTGCTTCTCCACCTGCGAACCGAACCGCAACTCGTCAATGTGGTCAATGATCTCACGCAAGTTGTAGCCGCTCTGGATGCGGTTCTTAATCTCGCCGAAGATTTCGCCGATCTTGTATTCGATGGTGTTGGGCTGGTCTATCGCCTTGGCTTTGAATCCGTGCAGATAGGGGAACAGCTTGCCGTTGACGAAGACAGTGAGGTCATCGCCGCCGAGCGAGGTGTTGTGGTCGATCTTGCCGTCCTTGCCCTTGGGCGCGGCCCAGCTTTCCCAGCGGTAGGGTTTGTCGAGGATGAAACTGTATTTCCTGCCGTCGAGCCGCGCCTCCATCGCCTTCTCGTTTTCCAGCGCATCGAGGTATTTCAGGAAAAGCAGCCACGAACTCTGCTCGGTGTAATCCAGCTCACTGGTGCAGCCGGCGTCTTTCCAGAGGACGTCGTCGATGTTTTTGAAGGCTTGCTCGAACATGAATTAGAAGGTGGACGGTTTTGGGAGGGGCGATCGCTTTGGCGATGCGACGGGCCGGGCCGGGAATAACTGCGGGCGGAGGGGAAGCTGAATCGTCGGGGTGCGGACGCCAAGATGGAAGTGGCGGCGACGTGATTGAACCCTCGTGTCCAAACTGAGGGTTTGGACAGGCCATCGTTGCGGGGAAGCTGTGCTTCGCGGAGAGGGCGGGCGGGACTGGACACCGCATCCGCGCCCCGCCACGCCATAGAATTGCCCCCGCATGGAGGCGTTCCGAAAGCCGCACTTTCGGAACGAGGAGGAAAACTGGCGAGGCGTTTTGCTACCGCCGCCGGGCGGGCGCTGCGCCCGCGGCGTGAGCGCACGACCAGCGCCGGGGATTTCTGGCGCTCCCATCGGCCCGGTGATTGCGGCTGGCGCGCGGGGCTGATACGGTGCGCGCCATGAGCACGCTTGCTGAAATCGAAGAAGCCGTCCCGCGCCTTTCCAATGAGGAATTGGAGGAGTTGGAAAGATTTATCCGTCAGACGAAGCAGAGAAAGGCCGCTCCGAAACCGCACAGCGTTCTCGATATCAAGCCGTCGCATCTCGGGGAGATGCTGCGTCCGCTCGGCGACCGGGAGGAATGGCATGACGAGATGCTGGAGGGGCGCGGGTGACGCCCGGTTTTGACACGAGCTTTCCCGTGGCTGCGGAAGTGGCGGAGCACCCGGAACACGCGGGCGTCTGGCGGCGGATTGGCGAGCTGCGGAATGAGGGCGGACGGTTTGGCCTGACGACGCTGGTGGTTGCGGAGTTCGTCCACATCGTCACCGACACGCGCCGTTTTTCCCACCCGCTGGCGATGAGCGAGGCTCTCGACAAGGCGTGCACTTGGTGGGAAGCGAAGGAGGTGGAGCAAGTGGCGCCGACCGACGACGCGGTGAAATGGTTCCTCGACGCGATGGCGCGGCACCAACTCGGACGCAAGCGGGTGCTCGATACGATGCTGGCGGCGACGTATCGGAGCGCGGGCGTCACGTCCCTGCTCACGCTGAACGCGGCGGACTTTGCGGGGTTCGGTGAGTTTTCCTGCGTCGGTGTCGCGGTGTCTGCGTCGTAGCGAGTTCGCGCTGCGGGAGAAGGTTGGGGACAGCTAGGTTTCGCTTTTTTAAGCCCCTCGTTACGAAGCTGGGGGCTTCGTAATGCAAGCTGCGCGGCGGAAGCTCCGCTTCGTGGCCGGGGGCCGGAGTCGCCGCGCCAGACGCCCGCCACGGAGGGGCCGCGTTCCCGGGTAGGGTGGGCGTCCCGCCCGCCGGTGCCCGCATCCTGCGGGCACGCACTTTCGGCAGTGCGGTGAGTGCGCCGACGAAAAGAACGTCGCCGCGAGGGAACAGCGCCGGAAGGCGCTCCCTGCGCTCCCTCGTCCCGGCGATGCCCTGCGCTTTCCGCGCGAGACGGTCTGCTGCGCTGCGGGCGTATTCCTCATCCGGCGCGTCGAAGCCCCGGCGTGGCATCCATCTCCGCGACAAACGCCGCGCTTTCCTCCGGCGTCTTCGGCCACGGGCGGCCGTCGCCGAGCAAGGCATCGCCCGCGGCGCGCCCACCGGCGCGGTTGCTTCGTTGCGGGGATGGGCGAGGGTTTTTGCAAAAGGAACTTCTATGAAAACTCTCCCGATGTTTCTCAATGGCGCGTGGGTCCCGGCTGGCGACGGCGCGACGCGCGCGATCCTCAACCCCGCGAACAACCAGACCATCGCCGTGGTCAGCGAAGGCTCCGAGCACGAAGCCAAACTCGCCATCGCCCATGCGCGCCGCGCCTTTGACGAAGGCCCGTGGCCGCAACTGCGTGCGCCGGAGCGCGCGGGCTATCTTTTCAAACTCGCCGATCTCATCGACAAAAATGCCGAGGCGCTGGCCACGCTCGAAACGCGCAACAACGGCAAACCGCTGCGGGAGGCGAAGTTTGACGTGGCCGATGCCGCGGCGTGCTTCCGCTACTACGCGGGGCTGATCACGAAGCCGCTCGGCCAGACTTACGAAGTCGGCGACCCCGCGATCCAGGGCATGGTCGTGCGCGAACCCATCGGGGTGTGCGGGCAGATCATCCCGTGGAACTACCCGCTGCTCATGGCCGCGTGGAAACTCGCGCCCGGTCTCGCGGCGGGCAACTGCTGCATCCTCAAGCCCGCCGAGATCACGCCGCTCACGGCCATCGAGCTGTTCAAACTCATCGCCGAGGCCGGCTTCCCGCCGGGCGTCGCGCAACTCGTGCTCGGCCCCGGCCCCACCGCCGGCCACGCGCTCGCGGCCAGCCTGCTGGTGGACAAAATCGCCTTCACCGGCGGCACCGTCACGGGTCGCAAAATCATGGCGGCGGCCACCGCCAACATCAAAAAGGTCACGCTCGAACTCGGCGGCAAATCGCCCTGCATCGTGTTTGCCGACGCCGATTTCGAGGTCGCGCTCGAATACGCCATGTTCGCGATTTTCGCCGGCCAGGGCGAAGTCTGCAGCGCCGGCTCGCGGCTGCTCCTCGACAAAAAGCTCGCCGACAAATTTCTCCCGCGCCTCGCCGCCGCGAGCGCGCGCATCGTCGTCGGCGACGGGCTGCACCCGGAGACCGAGATGGGCCCGCTCATCACGCCCGCGCATTTGGAAAAAGTGCTCGGCTACATCGCCGCCGGGCGCGACGAAGGCGCGGAGACGATCTGCGGCGGCCACCGCCTGACCGACGGCGCCCTGGCGCACGGCAACTTCGTCGCGCCGACCATCTTCGTGAACACCGAGCCCGGGATGAAAATCGTGCGCGAGGAAATCTTCGGCCCGGTGCTCGCGGTGCAGCTTTTCGAGACCGAGGAGGAAGCCGTGCAACTCGCCAACGACACCATCTACGGCCTCGCCGCCGGCGTCTTCACCGGCGACGCCGGCAAAGGCCTGCGCGTCCTGAAAAAGCTCCGCGCCGGTATCACCTGGCTGAACACCTACCATCCCACTTTCAACGAAGCCCCGTGGGGCGGCTACAAACAGAGCGGCCTCGGCCGCGAACTCGGCACCGCCGGCCTCGACGCCTACCTCGAGACGAAGCAGATCAACATCCACCTCGCGCCCGCTCCGCCCGGCTGGTTCCGCAGCGCGGCCGGCCCGGCGTAAAAGGCGCGCGCCTACTCCACCGCCGGAGTCGGCTTGCTGGCCCCGCCGGACACCGCGCTGTACACCGCGAGGCTCAAGCCGAGCAGGGCGAGCGCACCCATCACGATATTGCCGATGAGCTGGCTGCGGTCGCGCCGCGCCGCCTCGGTTTCAAGCCGCGAGAGCGTCTCCACCACGATCCACCCGGAACGCTCGAGCTTCTCCCGCGAAATGGCGGACGGCGGGATCTTCGCCAGCGCCTCGCGAAATTCCTTTTCGAGCAGGAAAGCCGTGAAGCGCTTCTCCGCCGTCTTGCTCGTCACCACCGTCATCAGCCCGCCCTCGTCATCGAAAAGCAGGACCGCGCCGACGTTCTTCCCCGCCCACGCCGTGCAGTATTCCGAGGCTAGCTTTTCGAGGCGCTCGGATTGCTTGGACGGGAGCACTTTCAGCGACGGAACTGTGACGACAAACACCTCCACGGCCTGCGCTTTTGCCGCGACCAGCCGCGTGCTTAGCCGCGCCTTGACCTCGGGCAGGATGACATCCGCCTGATCCAAAATGTGGGAAACCGGAGCCGGCGGGATCGCGGAAACCGGCGCATCCTCCGCGAATCCGGGCAGCGCGGCGAAAAACAGACCGAAGGACAAAACGAGGCGGCGGAACATCGCGGTTAGTTTCCTTTGAAGACCGAGTTCCTGTTCAAACGAAAAGCCGTCTCCGCGCTCTCAAACAGCTTCAGCAGCGTGTCCTTATTCGCGAAGCGGTACTCGATGGTCCGCGTATGCGTGGTCGTGGGGTAGCTCTTCACCACTTTCTTCCAAGCATCTTCCTGGCCGGTGCGCGCCGCGCCTTCCTGCAAAAGCTGTTGCGTCTTCTCGATCGTCGCCGCCCCGAATCCCGCCGGCGCGTTCACTGTATTGGGCTCGATGAAATAGAACCGCGCCAGCGCCGCACCCGTGGTGTCGATATTCACCTCCGTCACCCGCGCCGCGCCATCCACCACATACTCATGCGTGCTCACCGACACGATGGACCGCAGCGCCACGCTGTAAGTCCCGCCCGGCAGCGTCGCCCGCCACATTGGCAGCGCGGTATTCGGCGAAGGCGTGGCCACCGGCTGCTGGGCGCAAAGAACCGGCACCGCGAGCAGGCTGACGAAGAACGGGAGGAGTTTCATAAAGCGGGACTGTGCCCGTCGTCGCGAAAAGTTCCAGCGCAGAAACGCGGTAACAGAATTTTCGAGCTGATTAAAACACCGAGGTTGGCCTCGTCGCGTTTTCCACGGATTCCCGAGACGATGAAAGCCGCGCGGTGCGCACCGCGCGGCTTTCTCCCACCATGAAAGGTCGAAGCCACCACTACGAGACTCCGATCCCCAGATTCCAAGGGCAACCGCCAAGCTGCCTTGGTAAATTTTTGCTTAGCTCTGACGGCGGCGGCGACCAAGCGCGCCGATGCTCCGCGAACTGAGCGTCTGGCTCACGCTGCCAAAGCGCAGCTTGGTGCCGGCACCCGTCACGCTCACCTCCTCGGAGGCGTCGAGATAATGCTCAACCGCCGCTCACGGCCCTAAACGGCGACCGTGCTTATTACAACGGTGTCCAACGAACAACGACGGGGACCCATGAGCCTGCGGCCTGCGGCATAGACGAACCCATCGCCCCCAGCGACCTCGGCCAGATGCCCCACCCATTTCGCAGAAAGCAGGCAGCCGATAAGCTGGCAGAGGTCCTGGGGTGAAAAGCGCAAGCCGCTAAAGTGCAGTCGCTGAGGGCTTGGGGAGGTGCTGGGTGCAGTATTCCTGGCCGTCGCGGGCGACGCGGAACGCGAGTTCTGGGGCGGTGAGTTCGGTGCGGCCACACGTTTCGCAGCGGTGGAGCGTTTCGTCGTCGTCGCGGGCCGACGCTTTCTCAAAGCGCTGCCGCCGTACGGCCACGGTCTGGCGGTGCCGGAGGTCGTGCCAGATCTCGCGGCCGAAAAAGAGGAAGTAACTGGCGAAGACGGCGAGCAGCGAAGCACGGAAGGAGTTGTCGGAAAAAGTGAACTGAAAGCAGAGCCAGGCGGCGTTGGCCCAGGCGATCCATTTCACCTTCACGGGGAGGACGAAGTAGAGATTGATCTGCGTGTCCGGGTAAAAGCGGGCGAAGGCGAAGAAGAGGACCTGAGTGAACATGAACTGCGCGTAGAGCGTTCCGCAGGCGAGCGCGGCGACGGTGATGCCGACGAGGGTGACGAAGCAGAATAAATTCAACCGGAAGGCACCCCAGGCCTCCTCGAGTCCGCGACCCATCCAGCTCAGGAAGAGGACGAAAAAGGCGGCGTTGAGCCACTCGGGAAAGGGCAGCAGGGAAAAGATGGAGGGAACGAGCACGTAGGTCACGAGGCGCCAGACCTGTCCCTGCATGACGAGTTGCGGATCGAGGAGCAGCAGCTCGAAAAACGCCGGGTTCAGCTTGTAGAGGACGAAGCTGAGCGCGCAGAGCAGCGCGATGCCGTGGAGCAGGTGGGAGATGGCGAGATGACCGAAGCGGGCTTCGGCGCGGTCGATCCATTTCATGAGGTTTTCAAAATGAGCGGGGACATTGGATGCGTCCGCGAAAATTGCCAACGGCGATTTGGCGCGCGCGGCAGGTCCGCGCATTGACAGACGATTGCGAACTCCTACCCTGCCGCACCGTGTCCACGCCCACTGCTCTCAAACAAACTCCGCTCCATGCCGAGCATGTGCGTCTCGGCGCGAAAATGGTGGATTTCGGCGGGTGGTCGATGCCGGTGCAATACAGCGGGATCATCGCCGAACACCACGCGGTGCGCGGGAATCTGGGGGTGTTCGACATCTCGCACATGGGCCAGTTTTTTGCTGAAGGCGCGGGCGCGGCGGCCTGGCTGAACCGGCTGCTGACGAACAACCTCGACCGGCTGGAAGTGGGCGAGTGCCAGTACACGTTTTTGCTCAACGAAGACGGCGGCGTGATTGACGATCTCATCGTCTATCGCATCGCCGACGCGCGCTATCTGCTGGTGGTGAATGCGTCGAAGATCGAGGAGGATTTCTCGTGGATGGAGGCGCGTCTGGAAGGCGACGTGGCTTTTGAAAACCGCAGCGCGGACTACGCGGGGTTCGCCGTGCAGGGGCCGAAGTCGGCGCAGCTTTTCGACTCCTTTTTCAGCGGCCAATACGCGCGTCCGGCGCGCAATGAAATCCTCGCCATCGCGATCAACGGCGAGACCTATTTCATCGCCCGCACCGGTTACACCGGGGAGGACGGCTTCGAGGTTTTCTGCCCAGCGGACCGCGCCGTGAAATCGTGGAACGACATTCTGGCGAAGGGCGCGGCCTTTGCCATCAAGCCCTGCGGCCTCGGCGCGCGCGATACCCTCCGCCTCGAAATGTGCTACCCGCTGAACGGCTCCGACCTCGGGGCCGACACCACGCCGATCGAGGCCGGGCTGGGCATTTTTGTGGACCTCGGAAAGCCGGAGTTCATCGGACGGCAGAAACTCGCCGACCAAAAAGAGCAGGGTGTGAAACGCCGGCTCGTGCCTTTCAAAATGACCGGCTCCTGCCCGCCGCCGCGCCCGCATTATGCGGTCTTCAAGGATGGAGAGAAAATCGCCGAGACGACCAGCGGCTCGCTCTCACCCACGCTCAAGGCCGGCATCGGCATGGCCTACATCCCCACGGAATTCGCGCGCATCAACGAGCAAATCGAAATCGAAATCCGCGGCCAGCGCTTCCCGGCCATGATCGAGAAAAAGCCGCTCCACCGCCCCGGCCCCGCCGCAAACTGACCCTCACCTTTCACACCCCATCCGCACTCCATGAATGTCCCTGACGAACTCCACTACGCCGCCTCCCACGAATGGCTCCGCCTCGACGGCGCGACCGGCACCGTGGGCATCACCGACCACGCGCAGGCCGAGCTGACCGACGTGGTCTATGTGGAGCTGCCGAAAGTCGGCGCGCAGGTGAACGCGGGGCAGCAAATCTGCGTGGTCGAGTCCGTGAAAGCCGCGAGCGACATCTACGCGCCGGTCTCCGGCACGGTCACCGCCGTCAATGACGCGCTCAGCGCCAACCCCGCGCTGCTCAACACCGCGCCGTTTGGCGACGGCTGGATTTTCAAAATCCAAATCGAGGCCGGCGAGGACATCGAGCACCTCAAAAGCGCCGCGCAATACCGCGAGCAGATCGGCAGCCCCGACACCGGCGGCGAAGTCTGAACCGCGCCCATGAAAGCGCTGCTCGCCGCGCTGCTTCTCGCCAGCACGGCGGTCCGCGCGGACCTCGTCATCGTGCAGAAAGTGGTCGCCGCCGGGCAGTCCGGCGAACAGACCATCCGCATCAAGGGCGACCTCGCGCGCACCGACCTCGCGCCGGAGATCAGCATGATCTCGAACGCCGCGACCGGAGACTCGATCACGCTCCGGCACGCCTCGCGGACCTTTCTGAAAGTGTCCGCCGCGGACGCGAAAAAGATGCTGGAGAAACTGCAAAAACGCCGGCCCGCCGACGCCCCACCACCGGTCCTCACCGCGACGGGAAAAAAGGAAAAGATTGGCCGGCACGAGTGCGAACTTTTCACCACCAGCTTTGGCGGCATGGCCGTCAGCTATTGGATCGCCAAGGGGTATCCCAATTTTCCCGCCGTGCTCGCGCAGATGGAAAAACTCCAGGCCGGCAGCGTCTCGGCCATGGGCCGCGGGCTGATGCCCGAGCTGAAAGATTTTCCCGGCCTGCCGATCCGCACGGAACTCGAACTCGGCGGGCAAAAGATCACGACCGTCCTGCTCTCGGTGCGCGAGGAAGACGTCGTCCCGGCGAGCTTCGAAATCCCGCCGGGCTACGAGGAAGTCACCGCGCCGGTGCCAGAATTGCCGAAGTAGAGTCCGGCGCGGAGCGGCAGCGGAGTTGCGCCTCTCGCGCGAAAGTTCCGTGGGTTCTCTTCGAATGAGGCGGGCGGGGCGCGCCTAGAACGCCCAGCGCACCGCGACCGCGCCGAAGGGCGCGGGTTCGAGATCGCGATCGACCAGCACGCGCGCCTGACTGTCGCGAATCTCGAGTTCACCGCCAAAAGCAACGCCGCCCCGGACGCTCACGCGCCAGTGGCGGCCAAACTTTTTCTCCACACTGAGCGCCGCCCGCCAGAGGCTCAGGTCCACCTGCCGGACATCCTGCGCGCGACCGCCGACCTCCCACTTGCCACCGCCGGGATAGGTCACGGCGCTAATCGTCCAGTCGCTGGTCGGTTTGAATCCGATCGCGACGATGGGTGGCGTGGCCTGCACGATCCAGCGGTCGCTCGGCCGCCAGATGACGCCGAGCGAACCCATGACGATCACCTCATTGAGCGAGTAGTCGGCGAAGACCCCCACCGCGAGGTCCAGCCGGGAGTTCCAGCGGTAGCCGAGCAGGCCGAGCGCACTGGCACTGAAGGCGTCGCCGCCCACGTTATTGAAATCCGTGGAGATCCCCGGGCTGATGAAGCCGAGCAGCCACCACGGGGAGTCCGCCCGCCGGTAACCGAGGACGATGTTTGCCTCAATCGTTTGCAGGTTCGCCGTGCCGAGCCCGCGCAGACCGCCGAAGTCCGCCTGCGTCCACGAGTAGTTCAGAGTGGCGGCGAGCAGCCAGTTGCCGAGGTCCACCTTGCCGACCGGGGCGATCGTCCGCACCTCGAAGAGGTCCACGCCGCCACCTTCGCGTCCATCGTAGTCGAGCTGGCCCTGCACGGTCGTATCAATGATGAAGCCGGCGAAGCCGAAGCCGAGGGCGGCCGGGTCGATCAATTCAAGAGCGACCGCCTTTTCTTCGCGCGGAGACACTAATGGTTCCCCCGCCCAAGCACGGGCAGAGTAGATGGCGACGGCGATGGCGGCGGAGAAAAGAGATTTGGGCTGCATGAAAGGTTCAACAGTTCGTTTCGTTCGAGGTTTGGATGCCTTTTCTTTTTGATTTCCGGCCGAGCGCGCGAGCAAGGGCCGGGGCGAGCAACCAGATCACCACCGCCAGCCTGCCGTGGCGGACTGAGCAAACGATGCCGAGGAACGCTATCCAAAGCTAGCCCACCGGGGCGTTATCCCGCTGCGCCTGCCGGTTCGATGGTGGAGCGTTTGAGCGAGTGGCGGATGAAGTTTGACCCGAGATCCCAGATGGGGCCGGGGAAGCTGCGGCAGTCGGTGAGGACGGCGTCGAGCGCGGTGACGAAGCGGTCGATCTCGCGCTCGCCGATGATCAGCGGCGGGAGGATTTTCAGCACGTCCATGGCGTGCCCGGCGATCTGCGTGAGGATGCGGTGCTTTTGGAAAAGCGCGGTCACGAGCATCTGCGCGAACAGCTCGCGCTCGACTTTGTGGAGGAGCTTCCAGCCCATCTTCAGCGCGAGTTCGCGGGGCTCGTGGAATTCGATGGCGATCATCAAGCCGAGGCCGCGCACTTCCTTGATGAGCGAGTGTTTCGCCTTCAGCTCGTCGAGGCGGCGCAGCAGCTCCGCGCCTTGGGTGCGGGCGCGCTCGATGAGGTTTTCGTCGTCGAGCACCGAGAGCGTGGCGAGGCCGGCGGCCATGGCGAGGTTGTTGCGGCCAAAGGTCGAGGAGTGGACCACGCAGCGGTCGAGCCGGCTGAAGGTTTTCTGGTAGATGGCGCGGCGCGTGATGATGGCGGCGACGGGGACGTAGCCGCCGCTGAGCGATTTCGCGACGGTGATGATGTCGGGCTCGAGGCCCCAGTGTTCGAAGCCCCACCAGCGGCCGGTGCGGCCGAGGGCGGTCTGCACTTCGTCGCAGATAAGCAGCGTGCCGTGCGCGCGGCA
>Ga0163144_10028955_pt1 | contig 10655 bp, 7 predicted proteins | sample OliLak19BULKMAT1_FD_123175 | JGI IMG/M metagenome (GOLD analysis project Ga0163144, IMG submission 123175) | Freshwater microbial mat bacterial communities from Lake Vanda, McMurdo Dry Valleys, Antarctica - Oligotrophic Lake LV.19.BULKMAT1 | ecosystem: Environmental > Aquatic > Freshwater > Lake...
CTGTAGCTCTGGTCGATGACCAGCGAGACTGCCGAGCGTTTAAACTCGGGCGTAAAAGTGCGGCGTTTCATGATGGACGACCCTCCTGAAGGATGTTATTCCTTCATCCGGCCGCGTCCACCGAACGTGGGGAAGGTCACTTTGTATTTTTCATACGGCTTGCGCCGTGGGCTACTGTATGCCGCCCCTCCGCGGCTGACTGCAACGGCAAGTACGACAATGATAACGACAACGAACAACGGACGATTCGGGGTACGAACGGCAAGTCGCAGGCTAGAAGCCTGCGCGACGGGGGCACTGGCGGGCTGGAAGCCTGCGGTACAAGACGGGGTACAAAGCGCGTTGAAGGCGTTTGGAGTTGCTACTAGAGTCTTTTTCCACGTTTGGGAGAGACCAGAGTGGCAGTGGCGAACGCGCGACTTGAGAGAATGAAGCAGCAGTTCGCTTCGGGGAAGATTATTCTTTCCGATGGCGCGTGGGCCACGCAGATGCAGAAGCTCGGGTTGCAGCCGGGTGACTGCCCCGAGGAGTGGAATGTGTCGCGGCCTGATAACGTGCGGCAGATTGCGCGCGATTACCTCAAGGTCGGCGCTGATTTTTGTCTCACCAATACGTTTGGCGGAAACAAATACCGTCTCGTGCGGCATGGCTTCGCGGACAAGATGCGCGAATTCAATCTGCTCGGGGCGCTGCTGAGCCGCCAGGCGGCGGATGAAGTAGGCGCGTGGGTGGCGGGCAGTGTGGGTCCGACGGGGGAGTTCGTGCAGCCGGAAGGCATGCTGGCGCCGAACGAAATGTACGCGGCGTTTCGCGAGCAGATTGAGGCGCTAAAAGAAGGCGGCGTTGACGCGGTCTGCATTGAAACCATGTATGTGCTGGATGAAGCGCTGCTGGCGATCAAGGCGGCTCATGACGTGGGTGTGTTCTGCATCGCCTGCATGACCTTCGATGAGACGCCGGGCGGATTCAAAACGATGATGGGCGTGGAACTCGGTGAGGCCGCGAAAGCGCTTGATGCATCCACGGCGGATGTAATCGGCACCAACTGCGGCAATGGGATTGATGAGATGGTGAAGATCGCTCATACGATGCGCGGGCTCACGAAGAAGCCGCTGATGGTGAAATCGAATGCGGGCCTGCCGAAAGTGGTTCACGGCATCAGCGTCTATAAGGAGACGCCGCAGATGATGGCGGCGCGCATCGCGGAATTAAAGGCGGCGGGCGTGGCGATTGTGGGCGGATGTTGCGGGACGACGCCGGAATACATCCGGGCGTTTCGCGCGGCGATTGACGGGTGACTTTTTTTCAATACAAGGCAACCCTCCCGGGGACCGGAGTGTCCCCGCCAGCATCGCGGACGATTCGAAAGACATTAAGAAGGGACGAGAAAACCATGAAGAACGCCACGAAGAGTGCGAAGGCTGCTCCGAAGAAAAAGCCATCAAAGGAAAGAGTGTCAGATCACGGGCATTCGCATGGCGAGGACGGCAACTGCGGGCATGATCACGGGCTGGTGTGCGAGCTGCATTTGCGGTTGTTTCATCCTGAAGATCTGAAAGATCTGCGCGCGGCATGGAAGGCGAGCGGCCATAAGCTTGATGAGACCGATTCAGACAAATCGCTGGCGCGCTGCTTGGACAAGCATCGTAATTTCTTTCGAATTTTCGTGGCTGAAGCACAGATGGTCGAGCAGGCGCAAAATAAAAAAGTAGGCAAGTCGCGCATCGCGGGCGGCATCATCGCCGCTTTTGATGGACGCTGTGCGTCGTTCTACCGGATGGGCGTGCACCCGGATTTTCGCGGCATTGGACTGGCGGCGGCACTGCTGGACACGGCGGAGAAGCAGGGGGAACTCTGGGGCGCCAAAGCCATGCGGCTGGATATGTGCGGCACGGAACCCGATGAGAACGTCGAGGAGGTTTTTGGCACGGCAGGCTGGAGCGATGGGACAGTGAAGACGAAGATTTTTAAATAAAGGTGGCTTCGCCCTTTTAAGGGCAGACAGGAATGTCTGCCCCCGCACCCCTTGCTGCAGCAGGGGGCTTCGCCCTGCGAGCGCAGTCTAAGGTGCGGAGACTTCGGGGCAGTATTTAGCGATGACTTTCATGATATTTTCGACGCTGAAGGGCTTGATGACGTAGTCGTCGAACGTTTTCTGATTGGCGGCGGGCGTCTGCGGCGGATGGCCGGTGACGGCGACGATCGCGGTTCCGTCGAGCTCGTGGTTGCTGCGAATGCGCCGGGCGACTTCAAAGCCGTCAATTCCGGGCATGGCGATATCAGACAGGATCAAGGTCGGTTTTTCATCGGCGGCCAGCTTCAGGCCGGATTCGCCATCGTAAGCAACCAGCGTTTTATGCCCTAGTCCGCGACAGAGTAATTCCATGCTCTGGGCGGCCACGTAGTCGTCTTCGATGATCAAGATTGTGGAAGTTTGTGGCATTGTGAAGCAGTCCCCTTGATCCTGCCTTCATGTGTGCAACATGTATGCCATAAATTTCGAACCGCGCCGTCAAAAAAAATGGTATGGTAGAGCGTCAAGGTTACTTCTTAAATCAGATTCGCGTGTCAGGCGACTGGTATGACGTGGCTGCGGCTTTGCTTGAGGGTGAACGAATGATTATCGTTTACTGCGAAACCTGCGGCATCCGCGTGGCCGAAAAAGACCTTCAATACGGCTCTGCAATCAGAGTCGAGGAAAGGGTTTATCATGCGACATGCGCGCCTGCGGCGGGGGCGCGCCGGACCTCCGGAAAGCAGACACAGCCGCCAGGCACGCTTATCCCGCCCGTAGCAAGTTCTGCCAGTGTTGAGGTAAGTGGCGCAAAAAGCGCGCGATTTGGGTCGAAGCGCGAGACGCATCCACTGGCGGGCTCCGCACGATCTGAACAGCCCCTGAGTGCTAATGCACGTGTTGGCCCGCCAAAAATTGTACTGATTGGCGGCGTGGCATTAGTCGTTGGCGTCTTAGTGATCCTTGCTTTTGCCGCTGGCAAAGAGCCGGACGAGACTAAATCCAGCCAGCCCTCCCAGACAACAATGGCGGCTCCGGCGAAGGGGATTGAAACCGGGATTACGCTGGCTCCAATTTTAGCGACTGTAACGGCCACGGAGGCACCGGCGGCCGAACGGCTGGGCGCGCTCACCAAGGAATTTGAAGACCGCCGCGAGCAGTGGGCGGAAAAACTTTTGGATGAAGCCAAGGCGCAGTCCGAGAAAAATCCGAAGTCGATGCGCGATAAATTAAAAGTCCTCGTGCGCACGTACCGGAGTACTCCGGCCGGTGGCGAAGCGGAAAAAATTCTAGCCGAGTTGAAGGAGCCTGATCCGGTTGCCGTGACAGATGAGAAGCCGGTGACGGGGAACCTGCTGAATGATGGGGGCTTTGAATCGGGCAACACGTCCAGATGGTGGAAGTGGGGCTCCGGCGGACTGACCGACAAAGAAGCGCGCACCGGAAAATTCTGCGCGCGTGTGAACTCCAGCGAAAACGGGGGACTAGCGTACAAGGTATCAAATCTCACGCCCGGCGCAAACTACGTTCTGACGGCGTGGTTGAAGAATGGAATGTATGCGGGCATCAAGGAGTACGGCGGCGCTGAAAGGAAAGCGACGATCCCGAATTCAGAATACATGCAAGCGAGCATCTCCTTCGCGCTGGGCAAGGATCAGACGACGGCGACCGTGTTCGTGCATAAAAGCAAGGGTGGGCAGACTGGTTATGCCGACGACATTGTGCTGCTGCAACTGGGTGCGGAGGGCGCGGACGAACTGACAACACCGGTTCCGAATAAACCGGTTGCGCCGCCAGTCGCAGACGATCCCGCATCGAAAGCGCCGCTGGGGGCAGCGCAGGCAAATCTGGCGTATGCAAAGACGCTGTCGGATGTGTGCGTGTTGCTGAGCAAAGATGGCGTTGAGCAGGCGCTGACGCGGCTGGAGAAGGCGAAGACCGATCCCTTGTTGACGTCGATGGCGGGGCAACTCTTGCTTGAGCGCGAATTCGCGGCGGATTTTCGCAGCGCGCGACGGGCGTCGCTGGATGGCGCGGCGCTGCTGGTCGACAAGCGGCCGTTTGTATTCAAAAAGACCGACGGCAAGGACACGGCCGTGGGAAAAGGCACGCCGATTTCAGTCACGGGAGTCAAAGACGATGCGATTCAAATTGAAGAGTCACACGGCGGAGGACGCGTACAGGCGAGCATCAGCCTGGAGGCGCTGTCGCAACAGACGCGCTTTGACTTGATGCGCCTGGGCTTGCCGGCGTCGGCGGAGAGTTCGCTCAAGCTGGCTTATCAGGCGCTGGTGCTGCGTGATAGCGGGTCTGGACATGTGGCCGGAAAAGAAATTCAGGCGCATCTGGAAACGGCCCGCAAGGCGCAGGGGGCGGAGGCGCGAATCCGGCATCTGGCGGAGCGGCTGGAGGCGGGTGAGAAAGAAAAGAGCGTGGAGACCGAATTTAAAAAAACCGAGACGCTGCTGAAGGACAAAAAATGGGATGAACTGAAGACTTTCATGCAGAGTTTCACGCAGGAGTTCGCCGGGACGCTGGCCTTTGAACGGCTGGCGCCCGCCATTGAAAAGATACGGCTGGAGTTGGAGAATCAATCCCACGTTCGGCCGGGACTGTGGGCGTCGCACTGGTCAGGCGACGGCGGGAACAAATTCAAGAAAAAAATTCTGGCGCGGCCGGAGACGACGATTTCGCAGGATTTTGGCGCTGGCTCGCCGGACAAGGCTGTGCCCGGCGACAATTTCGGCATCATCTGGGCGGGTACTCTGCGCGTTGAAAACGAGGGAAAGTACAAGGCCATTATACGAGGGGACGACGGCGTGGCGCTGTGGCTTGACGGGGTACAAGCGAAAAATGAGGCACAGGTTTTTCTGACCAAGGGCGATAAGGAAATCAAAATTGTGTTCACCGAGGGCGGCGGCGGCGCGAACTTGACGGTGCGCTTAAAAGCGGAGAACGGCCCTGAAGCGGACTTGCCGGCGACGGCCTTGTTTCATGACGTCCGGAACATTTTGAAGTACGAACAAAAGTAAGACCGTGCAACGCGTTGATTTTTCGGTAGAGTGTAATGTGTAAAAGTACGCGGGATGAAAGTCTGCTGAGCTTGAATCTGCTACGCAGTCATTGAGGCCGGCCATGCTGATCGTATACTGTGAGGGCTGCGGATTTCGCGTGCCCGAAGACGAGGTGACGTCGGGCCAGGCGGTGCGGCTTGATGAGAATAAATATTATTGCGCGAAATGCGTTGTCGCCAAAAAGAGTCCCGCCGCCGCACGAATCAGTTCCCGCAATACGCCTGACGGCAATCCGACGCTGCGCCCGGCCAGAGAAGAAAAGCCGACTCCGGTTAAAGGCGCCACACACCAGCATGTAATTCCGCCCGCCGCGCACGCGCGGGCCACTAGTGCGGCGGGGAAATCGACGTCAAAAAAGAACGATTTTACGCTGATTGTCGCCGGCGGCAGCGGCGCGCTGGTCTTGCTGCTCGTGGGGATATTCGCGTTCGGCGGCAAAAAAGACACGAAGTCGGCGGCGCGTTCGGTGGAGAAACCGGGATCCTCGGCGAGCGATTCGAAAGCGGTTGCGGTGACGCCCGCGAAACCCGTTTCTCCCGTTGCGGCAACCCATGCGGGAATCACGCCAGCGATGATTTCCCCCGCGAAAACTCTCGAAACTCAGCAGGACCGCCAGCGCGAAATGGACAAGGAAATGGCGGAGCGCATGAATGCGCGCGCGGCGAAGTTGCTGGACGACCACAAGGTGTGGTACCAGGCGCACGCGGAAGACGTGTGGGGTTACAAAGAGCGGCTGAGTGTTTTTGCGGGCACGTATCGCTCGACACCATCCGCTGCTGAAGCGGCGAAACTTCTGGCGGAATTGAAAATTGCCGGGGAACCGTCTCCGGATTCGGTGATTTGGCATCGCGCCTGGGATATTACGCGCGGCGTTCAAGCGGTGATGAACGAGAGTCATGACGGCCGGCGCCATATTTTGGAGACGCACCCGCAGGAAGGCGACAAACCCGCCGTGCTTGCCCGCAAAGTGAAGGTGCCCGCGGATAAACCTTTCTTCGAATTCAGTATTCGCAATCACGATCAGGGCGATTTCAAATTAATTCTTGCTGCTGACGGAAAGACGTTGCTGAGCGAAGACATCAACCGGCGGCAGTGGATGACTTTCACACTGGATATGACGCCGGCGGCCGGCCGCGAAGTCGAGCTTTCGTTTCAGCATCACAATACAGGTTGGCATCATGAGCATGCTTACTGGACGGCGCCGCGATTTGTGGCGGCGGCGAGTCCGGGCGCGCGCGTGATTGCGCTCGGCGGCGTGACGGAAGCGGCGATAGTAACGAGCGTTCCGCCTGTTCAGCCAACAGTAGGCGACTCGGGCGGCTGGCGGGCGCTCTTTGATGGATTGACGCTCGGGTGCCTGGGCCGCGGCAGCCACGCGGAGTGGAAAGTCGAGAATGGAGCACTGGTTAGTGTCGCGCCCAAACGGACGGGCGGGCAGACGGCGCAAGAATTCACAGATGGCGAGTTGCGGATCCGGTTCGAAACAACAGGTGCGCAGTTCGCGCAATTCACCGCGCGGCAAGGCGAGGCGGGCGGTTACACATTCAAGCTGGACCGCTCGAATCTAATAACCTGGAATGGCAAACCACAGGAACTGCTGATCGCCATGCGCGGAGAGGATGTCTCTGGCACGCTTAACGGCCAGCCTGTGCGCCCGGAACCTGGAGGCAAGCCGCGCAGTGGCCGGTTGCAGATGACGGTGCATGAAGGCGGCATGCGCATCACAGCTCTGGACTATCGCGAGGTGGCCACCGCGCCGGCGGCGCCGGTCGTGGCGGAACGGGCTTGGGGCGCGTTTTGCCGGCTGGCGATGGACGAGATATTTCCGCGCGCGCCCACTGAATGGCGCGAGGAAAATGGAGCGCTGGCGAGTTCCGCTGGCGGGAGTTTCCAGAGCAAGCGCGATATGGAAGACGGGGAATTGCGGATTCGCTTTGAGACTCAGAATGTCACTTGGGCGGAGTTTGCCCTGCGGCAGGGCGAGCAACCGGGCTATTCGGTGGGACTTTCGAAAGGCCGCCTGGACGCTCTGGGCGGCAAACCGGGGGAGGTTGTTTTCACCGCGCGCGGCGAGCAGGTCAGCGCGACGCTCAACGGCCAGCCGCTTGAGGTCGATCCGGGCGGAAAAATGAAGCGTGGGAAAGTGCACGTGTACAACGCCAATGGCGCGATGAAAATTCTATCTCTGGAATTTCGTGAACTGGGTGCGGTCACGCCACCCCTCGGTGCACCGGGGGTGTTGCGGCCGGCCACGGAACCGGCTGTTGTGGGAACGATGGCGCCGGACGCAAGCGCGCTTTACGAGGCGGTGCAGTCGGATGTGTACGCGCTGCTGGCGAAAAACGGCCTCACGCAGGCGCAGGCGCGGCTGCAAACGGCGAAGGCCGATGCGAAATTAAGTACGCTGCTGGGGCTGCTGGAACGCGATGCCAAACTAATCCGGCTTTATGAAGGCCTGCACCCTGCGATGGTCAAGGGGGCGGCAGCACTGCTGGACAAGCGGCCGTTTTCATTGCGCCGCACGGACGGCAAAGATCTGACTGTCGGAAAGGGCGGATCGGGAGCCGTACTGGAAATAAAAGACGACGCTATCCAACTTGAGCAGAGTATTGGCGGCGGCAAAGCGATCATGCGTGTGCCGCTGGATCAGCTGACACCGCAGACCCGCTTTGAACTGGCAAAAATGGGGTCGAGCGGCGCCGAGGGCGAGCTGCGTCTGGCGATGGCGCTGCTGGTGATGTTGAATGCAGGCGGAGACGTTTCCCCAAAGGCGATCCGCCTGCATCTGGATGCCGCAAAGAAAGAGAATACGGAGGCAGAACTGATCGCGCAAATCGTGTCGAGACTGGACGCGCGGGACCGGGAGTTGGCGGCTGAACAGTCATTCAAAAAACTCGACGTGCTGGCGAAAGAAAAGAAATGGGCCGAGCTGAAAACGGCAATCGAAAATTATCGCAGAGAATTTGGCGGCACGCTGGCGCACGGAAAAGTGCAAGGTGTGCTGGAGCAGCGGCTCGCCGATGCGGCAGAGGGGCTGAACCCGGTACGCGCGGGGTTATGGGCGTCGTACTGGGGCACCGACGGAGACAACTGGTTCAAGACGATGTATTTCGCGCGCGCAGAACAGAAATTATGCTACGACTGGGGCGACGGAAAATGCGATGAGCGGGTCCCCGAAAACGATTTTGCAATCAAGTGGGTCGGAAAAATTCGTATCGATCGCGAGGGCACGTACCGCTTCAAAGGGTGGGCAGACGACCGAATGTCGCTGTTTCTGGATGGTAAGAAACTGATGGACCACAATCAGGAGCAAGAGCTGGTGCTCACCAAAGGCGAACACGATTTTAAGATGACCTTCCGTGAATATGTTGCTGGCGCGCGTGTTGGATTGCAATGGCGATACAATAACGCCGGAGACTTCGTGGAGATTCCCGGCAACCTGTTCTCCTACGATCCGCGGCAGGTGGAAAAGTATCAGAAAGAGTAGGCATTGGTCAGTTGCCATTGTTCAGTTGAATCGCGTGATCCCCGAAAAATTTTCTCTAAGGAAAACGAATGAGCAGTAAGAGCAGCGGCGTGGGCGGCGTGGGCGGGGTGGACGATCCGGCGGTGCGAGCGGTGGCGCGGCACGCGTTGAGTTTGATCGAGAGTGGCTTCAAGGTGGGACTGGGATCGGGGCGGGCCTCGAGCGCGTTTATTGCGGCCCTGGGAGCGCGAATTAAGGACGGAAGATTGAGCGGCATTCAAGGCGTGCCGACATCGGAGGCGTCGGAAAAACTGGCGCTCGAAGTGGGAATTCCTCTGATTGAGTTGCGTGAAGACGTCGAGCTGGATCTGACGGTCGACGGCGCCGATGAGGTCGCTCCGAATCTGGATCTTATCAAGGGGTGGGGCGGGGCGCTGGTGCGGGAGCGCATCGTGGCGAGCGCGTCGAAGCGGCAGATTATTCTCGTGGGGCCGGAGAAACTGGTGAAGACGGTGGGAGAACGCGGGCGCATTCCCGTTGAGATCATTCCGCTCGCGCTGGGGTCGGCGTCGCGAAAGTTGAAAGCGCTTGGTTTGACGCCGACCGTTCGAAAAAATAACGATGGCAGCACCTTCATTACAGATAACAAAAATTTAACGCTCGATTGCGCCTGCGCCACACCGCTGAAAGATGGCGCGGCAGCGAGGGAACTCGAAGCGAAAATTCTGGAAATCGCCGGCGTTGTGGATACGGGGATGTTTCTCGCCACGGCGGAGCTGGTGTTGATCGGGCAGGCGGATGGGGGCGTGGATATGATGGTGCGCCATGGGTGACGCCCTTGGAAAAAGCTGAGAAGGCGAAGCGGGCATGCGGCATTGACGCTCTTCGCGCGCGATTCCCGCGGAAAAGAGTCGGACCGTTAAATATGAAAAGAATGGCGAACTCGCGCGGCGAACACGGGTTACAAGCTGAAGTGAAAACAGGGCGGGAATAGCGTGTAAAAATTCTTTCAAAAGATCTGAATGCTGCATTGACACTCCCTGAATGGGATGTATAAGTGTTCTTGTCAGACGCAGTTGAAGTTGTGCGAATGACCTCAGGGATAGCAGAATAGAGACCTAGCCGAACAGCGCCGCACGCTGCTGAAAAAAGAATTCAGCAAAATGCGAAATGAAGGTTGACTTAAAGACGCTACCGGTTATAAGAATAAATGTCGCAGTTAAGAGCGCGATGAACTGAGAAAAGAACGAAGATTGCAGGGCGGTACGAAGTTCCGGCCACCATACCGGATGCACCCCGCGCTTTTGTCCCTTTAGCGGGAGCATTCGGTGAAGATGGGTTGGCTTGGGACTATTTTCGTCGCGTCTCATAACAGTTTTTGATCGCGTGAAGATAGTGTTGAGAACCGGCTGCCTGTAAGACGCAAAAACCAGATTGTAGTAGGCAGTTTGTAGAGCTCTTTGAAAATTCATAGATAGTTAGCACGCTAAATGAGAACATGTGTGGGTCAATGCCACTCAATTCTTCTCGAGCGCAAGCCGTCGTGAGACGGCGAGTATACGAGAGAGTCGTATGGCGACCAATAAATAAGTGACAAATCGAACGCACAATAAATGTGAAAACACGTTTGTTTGTGTTCATGATCAATAAACTTTAAGAGATGAAAATCAATTGAAGGGTTTGATCTTGGCTCAGAACGAACGTTGGCGGCGTGGTTGAGGCATGCAAGTCGCACGAGAACGGAGGGGCAACTCTCCTAGTAAAGTGGCGGAAGGGTGAGTAATGGGTAGATAACGTACCTTTGAGATGGGCATAACGGCTCGAAAGAGCCGCTAATTCCCGATAAGACCACAGGTGGGCATCCACTGGTGGTCAATGGCTGGGGATCTTCGGACCTAGCGCTTAAAGATCGGTCTACTCCCTACCAGCTAGTTGGCGGGGTAATGGCCCACCAAGGCTGCGACGGGTACCCGGACTTAGAGGTTGAACGGGCACATCGGCACTGAGACACTGGCCGGACACCTACGGGTGGCTGCAGTTCGGAATATTCGGCAATGGACGAAAGTCTGACCGAGCGACGCCGCGTGCGGGATGAAGGCCC
>Ga0163144_10028957_pt1 | contig 10654 bp, 9 predicted proteins | sample OliLak19BULKMAT1_FD_123175 | JGI IMG/M metagenome (GOLD analysis project Ga0163144, IMG submission 123175) | Freshwater microbial mat bacterial communities from Lake Vanda, McMurdo Dry Valleys, Antarctica - Oligotrophic Lake LV.19.BULKMAT1 | ecosystem: Environmental > Aquatic > Freshwater > Lake...
ATTTTGGATTTTGGATTTTAAATCCGGTATCAGCGTTTTTTCCTGAGTGTCTTGATTGACGCAACTGTCATCGCAACAATTTCGTAGAACTCCTGTTTCAATTCTTTGACGCGAGATTCATTTATTAATGAGGTTGCGATCAAAAGTTCGATCCAATACGCGCTTTCGTCTGTCTCTTCTTCAACGATGGCAAGCTTTGTCAGCATGTCTGCAACTGATTTTGCGCGGCAAGCCGAACGATAATTTGCGCCTACTGAAGTGCTGTTTCGCAAAAGCTGTTTGCCAAGCACATCCGCACTCCGGTTTCGCGGAAGTGAATCCACCCGTCGAACGACACGGACCGCTGCTTGAAAAGTTCGTCCTTTGAATTCAGATTCATTCATCGAAAATCCAAAATCCAGTTCAGCGGTAATTGATTTTGAACAGCACGCCCATTCCGCGGCAGACGGGACAGCGATCGGGTTCCAGATTGCCGCCGCGGCCCATGACTTGGATCACGCCTGAATTGCGGCACGACGTACAGGACTGTTTGACTACTTCCTTGGCGTTGAACACCTTCTCCGCGGCCATCGCGCGCAGAATCATGAGCTGCGTTTCGGTGTTCTGGCCTTTCCACCAGATGGCCGGATCGTCGGTGATGTTGGGATCTTCTTCTTCAGCCTGTTGCTGAGCTTGCAACTGCTGGCGCGCCTGAACGGTGAGGCGCTGGCGGCGATTCTGGTTCTGCGCGACATTGGGATTGCGCGGCGTGGGCTTGGAACCTTCACGAATCCAGCTTCCGGTGCCGTAGAAGGCATCGTGCAAGGTCCAATATGTCGCGGTCTTTTTGTACAGGCCGTCCTCGTAAGTGGCGTCGCTGGCGAGACGGGCATCGAAAACAGATTTCACTTTCGCTTCGGGTTCTTTGAGCGCCTGAGAAATCTTTGCGATCATCTGTCCCTTCAGACCGTCGGGGCGCGCGGCATCGATAATGTAGTCGCGCAAATCTTCATAGCCGGGTGTGACTTCTTTTGCAAAAGCGGCCAGATCGATGTCCTGCACGGCGACAATGTCTTTCCCCTTGATCGTGAGCCGCGTATCGCCCACTTTCATGGAGATATCAGCGGTGTTGCGCGCACCCGTGGCGGTCGCCGTCGTGGCCACGGTGGGGGCGGCTGCTGAAGGGTCTTCAATCTCAATGGTGCCACGGAAAATATGCCCGTGCCGCGTGGTGACCTGCTTGCCGGGGATGGATGGAACGACATTGCCCTTCTCGTCGATGCGCACTTTTTTATAGAGCTTCTGCTGGATCAAGTCGAGCGCCACCGAGTACGACATCTGGATGATGCGTTTGGTGAATTCCGTTTTCATGCCGGTTTCAACGTGAGGGCGCACGGCGTCCCAGCGGCTTTTGAAATCCGAATTGGGGTAGTTTCTGTCGAGCTGTTCCAGGACGCTGAATGCCATGCCGAAATCGCCGCCGTTCTTGGCCTGCAGCATCTTGGTATAGAGTTCAGTCACGCGCTGTTTGGCGTCTTCGGCCACGAGCTGCACGTAAAAATCCTTGTTGCGTTCTTCCATGCGCGGATCGATCGCTGCGGCCATTTTCAGGTGATCGATCGCTTTTCCGAACAGACCGATGTTCGCCACACGCTGCGCCATGGCGAAATGCGCGGCGCCATCGTTGATGCCCGGCGGCTTCTCCAGCAGCCAGCGCTGGTACACTTCGGCGGGGCTGTAGAAATCGCTCTCGTAGGCGTCGAAGGTTTCCTGTGATTTGATGTCGTAATCGGGAATGAGCATCAAGGGAAGGGTGGCTGTTTTGATCGCCTTCTGGCCCGCACGGTCGCGCTCGGGCAGTGGCATTCCTTCGATCCGTTTGCCGCTGGCGAGGAGGTAACGCACGCCGGAAATTTTATCGCCGAACACTTTCTGCTTGTCGCGCATTTCAATGCCGTACATCTTCTGCACGCGGCGGCGTTCGGATTCGTCCAGATCGCCCCAGCGCAACGAAACGACATCGCCAGTGAGCGAAAGCTTGAGTCGGAATTCGGTATCGCTGGCGGGGAGCACCGGATGGCCTGGCGTGGGCACGCCGCCGATGACGACAATCTCTTCATTGTCACTGACCTTATCCGCAACGGGTTCCGCAACCACGGTCGCCGATGCCACCGGCGGAGTCTCCGCTTCGCCCGCGTGAATGGAGAGGGCCAGCGAGAAAGCAGCCGCGGGAATCCATCCAAAACGCACACTAAAGGGTCGTTGAACGCGCATTGATTTAGTCTCGTGGCCCCACCGCACACAGCCGCGTCAGTCGAAATGAAACACCTGTCATTCGGCACTCGGCGGAATCATGACGGAGATGCTGCCTGAATGCTGCCAAAAATTAAAGCCTGATTCATAATTCATAAAAAGCAGACCGCCGTTTATGCATTGAGTATTAGGCATCAGGAGTTCAGCTGCTCCATCATCTGTTTACACCAAGCGGCCAGATCGCGCAGTTTGTCCTGGACCTCTTTTCGAGCGTCTTCGGACATATGGTCGCGGTAGCGCATGAGCATTTCGATTTTGCGCTCGAAGTCCTTGGCGTTGACCGCCCGAGCGGCGGCGTCGATCGTGCTGAGGCTGCGCGCTTCTGCATCTTCTGGCAGCATCTCGATTTGCGCTTCAATGGATTTCTCTTTGGCCTCGCCCATGGTGCCGCCGCCGCGGATGTGATCGGAGAGCACTTGTGCAACATGATTGGCGACTTGCTGCACTTGTGCGCGAACGCGTTTGCGTTCCTGCTCGGTGACTTCCTCGTCGTCGGTCTCGAGGCGCTCCATTTCGTCGCGCGCCATTGTTTTTTCGACGCGGGCGACTTCGCGCTGAATGCTTCGCGCGGCGGTGTGCGAGAGCCCCTTTAATTGGTCGCGCTGAATCGTGCCGCGGTCGAAGAGGCTCAAGCGTTGCAGCGCCACTTCCACTTTGTCTTCGGTCCAGCAGCCGCCGAGGAACTGGCTGATATCCGACGCGGAGATATCCATCATCGGCGTCTTGGTCTCGCGCATGATGAATTCACGCGTGACGCGCACGGTTTCATCAATGATCTCGGTGGTGACTTTGAACTCTTCCATGTTCTCGTTGGCCATGATGCGGATCATGGTGGCGTCGTCGATCTTGCGCACCGGCACGTCGAGCACATAATCTTTTTGGATCACTTCCTCGTGGACCAATTCTTTCAACGCTTCGAGTCGATGATGGCCGTAAGCGAGTTCGAAATGCACATCGTCATCGGCTTTGCGAACGAGAACGTTATCCCAGAAACCGGTGGAGCGGATGCTGGCTTTGATCGACTCGACCTTCTGGCGGACGATGGGATAGCGCGCCAGATCGCGGTACGGATTCGGACGCAGGTCTTTGAGACTAATTTTCATGGCACGCTGTTCCCGATTTTCAGATTGAATCAGCAGAACTTACGATTTTAGGAGAACTTTACAATGGCGGTTTTGGTGCGTGATCCGAGAAGAGGGCACTGGCTGCGGCCAGTGGCACCATGGCACGGTGCAAGCTTGATCGGGCGTGTTCAGGCGTGCATCTGATATTCGAAAGAACTCCGATTGATCGGGCGGCTTCAGGCGTATATTCGAAAGAACTCCGATTTAGCTTGCTCTAAAAAATGGTGCCACTGGCCGCAGCCAGTGCCTTTTGAGCGAGCTTGAACCGCCATCCTTCTTATCTATGATGTGATTCCAGTCAGACAGAAAGGCATCACTAAACATAATGAGCAGTACTGCGGCGTCGGCGAATGACTCACAGAGCACCGATGACGCGCAGATGTCCGCCCCCGGATTTCACTCCGAACTTTCGCCCGCCGAACTCAAGCGCAGCATGCGCCTGTCGGTCTACGCGAGCATGATGGGCGCCACGTTTTTCACGGTCGTCCAAGGCACCGTTTTCAATTTTCTGCTCGAAGATTTGAATCTCCGCAACCGCCTGCCTTATTTCACAGCGCTCTGGTGCATTGGCGCGGTAGGAAACCTAGTGGGCTCGTGGATTCAGAATCGCTGGGGCTACCGGAAATCTTTATTCCTGATCACGATTGGCGGCAGCCGGCTGGTCTGGATTGCCATCGGACTATTGCCGTTAATGAAACCGGAATGGCGGCATTCGGACATTGCCTTCTGGTGGCTCTCCGCGTTGACGCTCACGTTCTATTTTTTGCATTCCATCGGCGGGCCCGCGTGGCTGTCCTGGATGGCCGACCTGGTACCGGCGAAAGACTCCGGAACGTACTGGAGCTGGCGGCAGCTGGGGTGGTCGGCCGCGAGTATGATGGGCGGCCCCATCGCGGGCTACTACCTGGAACTGCATCATCACTGGAATGGATACGCGATTATCTTTTGCGCGTCGACGGTGCTGGGCCTGGCGGACGCCATCATGTTTATCTGGGTGGCGCATCGTCCGCCGGCCGTCCGCACGGCGCAGTCGCATATCCTCGTCGAGTTCGTCAACAAATTGAGACAGGAGCCTTTTCGGCGGCTCTGTGGCGTTTATATTTTATGGAGCATCTCGAATTGCTTCATCAATCCGACCACGTATTTCTTCATGCGCGATCGCGTGGCGATGGGTGTCTCATCCATCGCCACCGTGACGGCCATCTCGGTTGGAGCACTCACCGCCTTCAGTGTCTTTTGGGGAAAATACGCCGACCGCCATGGCTACCGCGGGCCCTTGATCGTCTGCCTGATAGTGCATGCCGGCGCGCCGATCACCTACTTTTTCTGTAACGTGCATGACGTCGGACTTGTCGCCGTGGGCCAGGCGATCGCAGGCATTGGATCCTGCGGCATCTGCCTGTTCATGCTGCCGATGCTGATCAGCTACGCGCACAATAAAGGAGGGGGACGCGAAATGGGGATCGCCACCTTCCACGTCGTGTTGGGCGTGGCCAATTTCGCCGCGCTGCTAGTGACCGACGGCGTGCTGTTTGACTCAGTGGGCTACTGGCTGGGCGAGGCGCCTCGCAGCACGCCGGTGTATTACGCGATTATGGTTCTGGCCATGCTGCTGCGGCTGGCGGCGGCCGGCCTGGTCTGGCTACTGCCCCGTAGTGAGAACGAAACGCCGCCGGGGCTGGTGCTGACAGAAGTGGCGACCACGAGTCCCCTACGCGCCACGATCTCATTGGTCCGCTACGTATCCGGAAAACAGAAGTGGGAAGGGCACGGGAAGAAATAGAATACTGTGGCGTCGAGATACGAACGGGGTCAGATATTTCGTTGATCTTAAATCTGGCGAGGTCTCTGCGGTAAAAAACATACCTGCCGTTCTTGGCGCTCTTGGCGCTCTTGGCGCTCTTGGCGTCTTGGCGTCTTGGCGTCTTGGCGTCTTGGCGTCTTGGCGTGCTTGGCGTGCTTGGCGTTAAATCAGTCACGAATTTCGCTTACCCTGTGGCATCTCATTTAATGAAGTGATAGATTGTCTTCAGACTTAAAGGTCCCGAGCTTCTTGCGGCGCTGCACCCGTGGATTAACGCTCCTTCAGGCATCCCGTATGGCCAAGCCATCGCCACATCCAAAGAGCCCCCCCAGCGAACAGCTGTGCAACAATTGCGGAAAATGCTGCTATAAAAAAATCATCGTCGGTCGCACCGTTTTCATCACGCCGTTTCCCTGCGAATTTCTCGATACGGACACCAACCTCTGCACAATCTACGATAAGCGCCACGAACTCAACCCGCTCTGTCTTTCCATCGAGGAGGGCATGAAAGTCAATGCGTTTCCCGAAGACTGCCCCTATGTTCCGGAGATGGCGCCGCCCCAGTATCGCCCGGCGCGCGACTCCTGGAACTGGGCGGGCGAATGGGACGACTTCGACGACCTCGCCGACGACCTCGATGTCCCCGCCGAGATGCGCGAAAAAGTCCGCGCGCGCGGGCCCACCGCTCCGCCGATGTACACGGCCGCTTACGACACGATTCTCGCTAAACGCGCCGCCGAATCCGCCCGCGCCGACGTGATGATCTGGGGCCGTTCCCCCAGCGTCGTCAGCATGGCCCACCCGCTTCAGCCCGCCCGCGATGGCTCCGATGAAACGCCGCGCCTTGCCGACATGGCCAGCAAAAAGAACGCGAAGACGCGCCGCAATTCCATCCACGCCGTGACCCGCGCCCTCGACGCTTCCGCCCCTTCCGGAGGCACCCCCGAATGAACGGCGAGACGCGCGAAATCCGCAAACAGGAATCCCGCGTGGTCAGGCCCTCCACCGGAAAGCGCCTCAGCGTCGTTTCAGAATCCGCGCCGCTGCAGGAACGTGTCAGCGCCCTTGAAGAAGAAGCCAGTAAACTCGCGCTGCTTCTGGAAATGTCGCAGATCATTTCGTCCGAACGCGAACTCGATGCGGTGATGGGCCTCATCGTTGAACACACCACGCGCATCATGAATTGCGAACGTTCCAGCGTCTTCCTGCTCGATAAAAACAAGAACGAACTGTTCGCCGTCGTCGCGCAGGGCCTCGAAGTCAAAGAACTTCGCTTCAGCGTCAAATCCGGAATCGCCGGTTACGTCGCCTCGAACGGCATCGGTCTTAATGTTCCCGACGCCTACAAAGACCCGCGCTTCAACACCGCGGTGGACAAAGCCACCGGCTACCGCACCGTCTCCCTGCTCTGCCTGCCGCTGCACGACCGCCGCGGCGACACCCTCGGCGTCATCCAGTGCCTCAACCGCAGAGACGCCAGCAACCGTCCCACCCCTTTCACCATCAAAGACGAACTCGTCCTCTCCGCCGTCGCCGCGCAGGCCGCCGTGTACCTCGATAACATTTCCCTGCGCCGCCAGATGGACATCCTCTTCGAGTCCTTCGTGGAAGCCACGAGCCGCTCCATCGACGACCGCGACCCGTGCACCAGCGGCCATTCGCGCCGCGTCATGATGTACTCCTTGAATCTTGCCCGCGCCGTCCACGATTCGCAGCAGCCGCCCTTCCAGAACATCATCTACACGCGCGACCGCATCCGCCAGCTGCGCTACGCCTGCCTGCTCCACGACGTCGGTAAAATCGGCGTGCGCGAATACATCCTCTGCAAAGCCAGCAAGCTCTCCGAGCCCGGCCTCGAAGTCATCAAGCAGCGCTTCAATTTCATGCGCGAACGCTCGCGCGCCGAATGTTACCTCGCCGCGCATACCAAAAAGATCGAACCCGACGCCCTGCTCGAACGCATTCACAATCCGCTCTGCGCCGAACTGGCCATGGCGCAGGTCGCCATCGAACGCGCCAACATCGCCAACTTCATGCCCGACGCCGAACTCGAAGCGCTCGCGGCCATGCACGCCAAAGGCTGGCTCACCAACGAGGAATACAACAATCTCTCGGTGCGCAAAGGCAATCTCACCGAAGCCGAATGGGACGACATGCGCAGCCACGTCACCAAGAGTTTCCGCATGCTCATCCAGATTCCCTGGCCCAGCGAATTAAAAGATCTGCCCGAAGTGGCGTATACCCATCACGAAAAATGCGACGGTTCCGGCTACCCGCGCAAATTGAAACAAAATGAAATTCATCTTGATGGCCAGATCATGTGCGTCGCGGATATCTACGACGCCCTCACCGCCTCCGACCGTCCTTATAAAAAATCCACCCCGCATTGGCGCGCCGAAAAAATTCTCCGCGAGGAAGAAGCCGCTCACGGCCGCATCCTGCCCGAACTCGTGGACCTCTTTTTCAGGGATAAATGCTATATAATTTCGGACCCCAACTCCAAAACAATGGTTTTCAGAAATGATGGCAAGTAAATTCCTCAACATTTGCAAGTAATATCTTGCCGAGCCCATCCGGCGCGCTATCCTTCAGAAAATTCGTCATGACTGTTTTCTGGAGCTGCAATGCGCCGACGGCCCATAGAAATCTGGTGGATCACCGCCTTCTGTTTCATTCATTCCCTGCGCGCTTTTTCTCTCCTTCCCAGCATCACAACGCCCACCGACCGCGGCATCATCGCCGCCTACGCGGCTGCGCTCCCGCTCGCCGCGCTCCTCCTTATTGCCTTCACACGCGCCGGGCGCTGGAGCGCCTTTGGCGCGCTCGGTCTCGGTGTTTTCGACACCCTCTCCACGCTCGCAATGACCCGGCAGGCCTGGCCGTCCACGCTCGCGTTGCTCGGCATTCTCGGCTTCTGCTTCTGGATGATGACCTACCTGCAGAGCGCGTCGACCGCGCGCATGTGCTCCTCACAAAAAGACACTCCGCCCGGGCCTCAGTTCAGCCTGTCTTTCGCCGCGATTGATCTGCTCGAGACGCTCTTTGCCGTCGCCTGCGGACTCACCGCCTACACCGTTGGCGCGGGTGAAATGCTCTCCGGCTACATCGGCCTCGGCGGCTTCATCTTCTACGGAGTCGTCCTCGACGAGCGTGTGCGCCGCACCTGGAATTTCCTCTTCCCCGCCGCTGGCCATGTGTATAACGCCGAAGACCGCGCCCAGTGGCGCGCCGCCTGCAAAGCATTCACGCAAAACGACACCCGCACCGCCCGCATTTACATGCGCGCCCTCAGCGCCGAAGCGGCTCGCAGCTCCGACTGCGGTCTGCTCGCCCAGATGCTGGACTGGCGCGACTCGACCTGGTTCGACCCCACTGAAGGCGGCGCCTGCCTGCACCGCCTCGCCAACGACCACGACTGGAAGCCCGACGAGATCGACCGCAAGCGCCTGCTCGCTTACCTGGAATGCGCCAGCTCGTCGGCCATCACAAAAATCATCGACACGCGCACGCGCCTGATCCAGTCGCTCGTCGCCGCCAGCGGCAATCCCGCCAGCTTTTTCTATGTCCAGACCGATCGACTGCTCTCGCGCATCACCGGCGAAACCTTCGGCTTCAACGCCTCCGAAAGCTGGATCGCCTGGTGGCGGAAATCGCAGCACGATTGGACCGGCGATGCCGGCGCCGTCTCGCTCGTCGCGCGCCTGCTGCGCATCGACCCGCCCGCCGCCAACGCCCTCGCCAGACGCATCGCCGGCCGCGCCGAAGAACCCTTGCTGCGCGAACTCACCGCACAGGTCGTCTTCCTCAACGCCATGCACAAAGCCATTCGTGACAATGGCGGCGTCGAATCCTTCATCCGCCAGCCGCAGCGCATGCTGCTCGTCCCCGAACTCACCGACGCCGTGGGCCTGCTCCACTCCGATTCGCAATTGCTCGAAAACCTGGGCATGCCGCTGACGTCCATCGGCCGCCGCCTGCATGTGCGCGTGCAACTCATCGACTACATCGGCACACTCTGGAAGCGCTATCCCGACGACCTCGGCACCGACATGCCCTGGCTGCTCAAGACGCTCACTGGAAAAAACTTCGGCGTGCTGCGCGCCCGCAAAAAGTTCGAACAGTGGTGGCCGAACGAGCGCGATACCTACCTCCGCCACGACCGCGCCCTGGCCGCCGGACTCGCCGCGCACGCCGCCGGCGACGACAAAGGCGAGGAGAACGCCTTCCGCACCGCGCTCGAAGTCCAGCCGCGCGGCCTCTCCTCGCGCTACAACCTGGCGCTCTGCGTGATGCGCCGCAACGAACACAGCGAAGCCGCGCTCTTGATGCGCGAACTCATCCAGCTCGAACCTAAAGAACCCTTCTGGTGGATCGTTCTTGGCGTCATGCACCGCAGCATCAACCAAACCACCGACGCCCACGCCGCCTTCCGCAAAGCCCTCGAACTCGGTGCCGCCGCGCCGCGCGTCGCGCTCCACATCGGACTCACCTTCGCCCGCGACAGCCGCGACGCCGAAGCCATCAAGCAGCTCGACCGCGCCCTCGGCAATAACCCGACCGCCTCGCGCGTCGAAGCCCTGGTCTCCCACCTGGAAAGCGAAGGCCTCTGGGGCCTCGCCGGTCACTACCGCGACGTCGCCTTCCGCAAAGGCCTGAGTACCGGCGGCATCGGCGGCCCCGACAGCGAAGAAGACGTAGCGGCGTAGCCGCCGCTAGTGAATGATGCATAAGCAATAAAAAAAAAGGCCACGCGTTCCAGCGTGGCCGTTCTTTTATGTTATAGGTATTAGATTTTCTTCTTCACCGACTTAATCGTCACCGTCTCTTCCGGCACATCGCTCATTGGAAAGCGCTGCCCTTGGATCTCGCCCGGCTTCGTTCCCGTCTTCACCGCCTTGATCTTGTTGACCACATCCATCCCCGCGACCACTTTGCCGAACACGCAATACCCGTAATTTGCATTGTCCTTCCCGCGGTGATCCAGGTTGGCGTTGTCATTGACGTTGATATAAAACTGCGCGCTCGCTGAATGCGGATCCGGCAGCCGCGCCATGGCGATCGTGCCCGTCACATTCTTCAGCCCGTTATCGGCCTCATTTTTGATCGTCGCTTTCGCAGCTTTCTCTTTCAGATCCGGAGTAAACCCGCCGCCCTGGATCATGAAATTATCCATCACGCGGTGAAACACCGTGCCGTCAAAAAACTTCTCGTCCACATACCCCAGAAAATTCGTCACCGTAATCGGCGCCTTCTCCGCATTGAGTTCCACCTCGATATTCCCCAGCGACGTCTCAATCACCACCACCGATTTCTCTTCCGCCCGCACCGGCGCAACCAACGCCGCCACAGCCAGAACCACCACCCCCAAAACAAACCGTCGCCCCATCATCATCTCCCTTTTTAAGAATTTAACGCCAAGATCGCCAGGACGCCA
>Ga0163144_10028958_pt1 | contig 10654 bp, 6 predicted proteins | sample OliLak19BULKMAT1_FD_123175 | JGI IMG/M metagenome (GOLD analysis project Ga0163144, IMG submission 123175) | Freshwater microbial mat bacterial communities from Lake Vanda, McMurdo Dry Valleys, Antarctica - Oligotrophic Lake LV.19.BULKMAT1 | ecosystem: Environmental > Aquatic > Freshwater > Lake...
ATTGTTATGCTTGGCCCTGGCTGTGGTGGCTCTATCCAGTGGACTTCGCGCCGCCGAAAAAGGCGACCGCGATAAAGCCATGGCCTTGTTGACGGGCGCCGATTCGCTCATCACGGCCAATGAACACCAGAAAGCGGCCGATATGTGCAAGCGCGCCATGAGCGAAGATGCATCCTGCCCCAGCGTTTATTTTAAACTCGCGCAGTGTTTTGAACAGTTGCGTCAAAACAAAGAAGCGTTCAAGAATTACCAGGTCGCCGCGGACCTTGCCAAGAAGGAGAGCGACCTCGTGCTCTCCCGCAAAGCCATGAGCGCTGCGGAGAAATTGGGCGGCGGCGCGATACAGATTTCCGCGGCCGACACCAAGCTGGTCGATAAGCTGATGCCTCTGGCCGACGATGCATTCAATGACGATCAGCTCGAAACCGCGCGCTCGGCGTATGCCTCGGTTCTCGCGTTGAAGCCGCAGAACGATAAAGCGATGGCCGGTCTTGCCAAGACGGAGAAAGCGATCGAAGCGCGCGGCGATCCGGTGAAAGGCCGCATCGCGGCGGCGATGCTGGCCGAAGTGTTCTACAGCATGGGCGTGGGTCAGAAAGAAAAGGCTGCCAAGATGGCCCAGGAAATCGTCGGCAAACACGCCAGCACTGAAGCCGGCCGCGAAGCCGAACAGCTGCTCGCCAATAATTTCGAACCCCCAAAGAACATCGATGCGCAGCTCGCTGAAGCCAGGAAGCAGATGAAGGAACAGGCCGACAAAGCCAGGCGCGTGGCCTCCAAGCCCGTAACATCGACTTCGGTATCCATCGCCAAATCAGCGCCGGCCACGGGACTGGATCTGGATGCGGTTGAAAAAGTGGCCATGGACGACGCCAAGAAAACGCCCAAAGACAAACTGCTGGCCACCTACAAAGAGTCCTACCTGAAGGGCAAGGATTTTTACTCCAAGGCCACGCCGGGATCGGAAGGCAATCAGAAGAACATTGCCGGCGCACTGGAACAATTTATTCGCTGCGAACAATTGTCGTTCCGAATCGACGAAGAGAAATTGATGAACGACGACGTTGTGGCCGATCAGAAACAGGCCTCCATGCTGCGCTATGCCTGCATGAAAATGACGATTCTATCGCACTAAGCACCACGGCTGTCTTTTAATGAAAGAGGGGGACGTATGTTGTCTTTACGATTGAGTGTGATTGCGCTGCTGCTGTTTCTCGCGCCGACAGGCCTTCACGGCGCCGATAAGGATCTGGCTGCCGCACTGGCGTCCGGCGCGGCGAAACTGGCCTCAGAAAGTAAGAACGAAAAAGCCAAAGAGATGTGCTTCAAGGCGCTGGCCAACGATGAAGATTGCGCGGAAGCGCTATTCGAACTCGGCAAGCTCTATGAAAAAGAAGGCCAGTCCATCGCCGCCGCCGATTTCCTCGTGCGCGCCAGCCGCGAATTCGCGAAGGACGACAAACCCGCCTTTGTTTCCAAACGCGCCGATGCCGATGGCCGCGTTCGCCGCTTGAATCCGTACGCCACGCGTTTCTCCGCGGTGATGACCGATTACGCCACGGAACTGGGCGCCATCACCCGGAAATCCAGCGACAACTTCACGCAGGAAGAAGCCGGCGACCGCGTGGCCACGTTGAAACTCGCCGACTTTGTGGCGCCGGAAAAACTCCCGCAGATCAGCAAGCCCGCGCCCCCGAAGGCGCCGGAAAAAAGCACCACCCGCCGTTCCATGGACGACGAAGAAGGCCTTCCGGCTCGCTTCCGCACGAAAAAAGACGCTCCGACCAACGTGCCCGTGGATGTCGAGAAAGCCATGAAGACCGCCGGTTTTGAGAAGCTCACCGGGAACTGGAAAAAGATCAAGGACCACGTCTACGAAGTGACCGACGGAAAATGCGAGACTGTCAAAACCAACGGCGCGCTGCAGGTGGTCGTGCACAAAGGCAACGGCAGCGTGAAAGTGCTGGTGCGCAACAACAACCGCGAAATGAGCGGCTTCTACACGTACGGCACCGGCTACGGATTCAACATCGATGGCGGCAGCGGAAAAATGTTCACGCCCTACAACTACACCGGCACCAACTACCGCCCCTGGATGGAGCGCGAAGTCGCGCTGACCGGCGACAAAGCGCTGGTGCTCCTCACCATCAACGAAGGCAATCTCGAGATGCATCTGAACAGCAAACGGGAACACCGGTCCAACTACAAGATTTCCAAAGAGGGGCCGTTTACCATTGATATCGAAGGCACTATGACGATCGAATCACCAATGGCTAAAGGCCAATAACACGCTTTCAGGAGGAACAATGATACGTTCCATTTTAACACTTATGGCTCTGTTCGCCGCCCTGAACGGCAGCGCTTCCGCCGCCGATAAAGTCATGGCATCGGCGCTGGCCAGTGCAGCCGCAAAGCTCGCCAGCGACGCCAAGTTTGAAAAAGCGCGCGAGCTCTGCTTCAAGGCCCTCGCCAACGACGAAGATTGCGCGGAAGCACTTTTTGAACTGGGAAAAATTTACGAGCGCGACGGAAAATTCACGGCGGCTGGCGAATTCTTCGTTCGCGCCGCGCGTGAATTCGGTGCCGGCGAAGCGGCCACTCCCGCCTTTGCCAGCCGGCGCCTGGAGGCCGAAACACGCATCAAAAAACTGGACCCCTACGCCGCTCGCTTCACCACCCTGCTGGCGGATTACACCGCCGAGCTCAATGCCATCACCCGCAAATCCACCGACGCCTTCACGCAGGATGAAGCGTGCGACCGCGCCGACGCCTTGAAACTCCGCACCGTGCTTTCGCCGGATAAGGCCCCCAAGTTCGATCGCCCCACCGTTGCCGCCGTTCCCGTGAAGAGGCCGCCGGAAGACGGCGTGTCGCGCATGGTCAGCCGCGTCATCAAACCGGCGGCGCCCACGAATGTTCCGCCGGATGTGGAACGCGCGCTGAAAGCGGCGGGCTGGACCACCATCACCGGATCGTGGAAAAAGAGATCGGAAGGCGTCTACGAAGTCACCGATGGCAAACTCGAAACGCCGAAGGTCAATGGCGCCATCCAGGTCATCGTTCATAAAGGGGGCACCGGCTCGGTCAAGGCGATGGTGCGCAACAACCAGGAAGAATACCTCAGCTCGTTTTATTCGTACGGCAGCGGTTTCGGCTACATTGTCGAAGGCGCCGGCGCCAAGATGTTCACGCCGTCCGGCGGCTACAGTAATAATAAATTTTACTCGAACATGGAACGCGAAGACGCGCTTTCAGACGCCGCCCCGAAGAACATCGTGATGGTTACGGTTGACGAGGGCAAGGTTGAGTATTTCCTCAACGCTGTTAAGAAAAAGTCCGTCAATTACCAGATCGCCAAAAGCGGTCCGTTCGTCATTCACGTCGAAGGCTCGATGGTGATTGAGTCCCCCCAGGCCAAGGGCCAGTAGAGAAAGTCCCCCGCACCACAGTTTGATCGCTCCTGCGCGCCGGCTCTGTTTCCGGCGCGTTTTCATGAGCGGACACAGCCTCCATTTCAGCACGTTTGACATCTTTGAAGCGTGCTGTTCAATGCCCGAAAAAAATATATAGCCAATTGGGCCACTCTTTGCATCTACCACACTCCGCGCAAAGGAGGGCGTAAAGACAATGTTAAATTCGAGAAAGTTTTCCTCAAAACGGCTGAGCCTGCTGTGTGCCGTTCTGACTGTCGGGATGTCTCAGAATTTTTTTAGTATTACTGCCGGCGAAGTGAACAACCGGCTTGTTTCGCGTGCTTCGGGAGAAGCGGGCGTCATCGGAGATGCTCCGAGCGTCGCGCCCGACATGACGCCCGACGGGCGGTATCTGGTTTTTGAAAGTCTGTCAACGAATCTGGTCACCGGAGCCGCGGGCCGCCAGGTTTACCTGCGCGATCAGCAGACCGGCGACGTGGAACTCATTTCGAAAAACACCGCCGGCGCGGCCGGAAATGGCAGTTCGTACCAGGCGCATGTGACCGCGGACGCGCGCTTCGTCAGTTTCAGCAGTTCATCAACCGATCTCGTGAGCGGTGATACGAACGGCTTCGATGATATTTTCCTGCGCGACCGCCAAGCCGGCACGACCGTGCGCATCAGCGCTCCGCCCGGCGGCGGCCAGACCAACGGCTCCAGCTTCCAGTCCCGCCTTTCCGGCGACGGCCGGTTTGTGCTCTTTGAAAGTCGTGCTACGAATCTGATATCAGGTGACACGAATCAAATGGGCGACGGATTCCTTCTCGACCGCACCACCGGCCTCATCGAACGCGTGACGCTTACCAGCGCGGGCGGGGAAATCCAGGCGAGCGTCGGAGGCCGAAACGAGACGACCGGCATGTCCGACGACGGCAACCTCATTGTGTTCCTCGTGGACGCCGACGCCTCCAACGTCGTGCCCGGCGATACCAATAGCGCGCAGGATGTTTTCCTGCGAAACCGCTCGGCCAGCACCACCGTGCGGCTATCGGTGAACGCGTCCGGCGCGGAAGGCAACAGCCACAGTCTTTTTCCCAGCATTTCACGCGACGGCAAAACAGTCGTTTTCACCAGCTACGCCAGCAATCTGGTGAGCGGAGACACCAATGGACTCTCCGATGTCTTCCTGCGCAACCTCACCACCGGCGTGCTGACGCGCATCACCAACGGAAATGCGGATACCAACCAGGTCACCGTCTCCTCCGACGGGCGGTTCGTGGCTTTTGCCAGCACTGCCTCGAATCTCGTCGCCGATGACAATAACGCGTTCGGCGATCAGTTCATCTACGACGTCACGACCGGCGTCACTTCGCTGCTCTCGCGAAGCAGCGATGGGCAGCCCGGCAACGGAGCCAGCGGAAGCCAGCAGGTTCCCGGCCGCCTGGTCTTCTGCTGCGATGCTCACGTCTCGCTGGACGGACGCTTCATCGCTTACGACAGCTCGGCCAGCAACCTTGTCGTCGGTGATAACAACGCGTCGAGCGACATCTTCCGCCATGACCGCGCGCCCGCCGTCATCGCCCGCGCCGGTGATGATCGCACCGTCGGCGAAGGAGCCGCGGTGACCCTCGACGGCTCAACGTCGAGCGGCCCAAACCTGACTTACTCCTGGCAGCAACTCAGCGGTACGCCGATCGCCAGTGCCACCGGCGAATCGACGGCGCAGTTTACGTTCACAGCGCCCACGGTGGTGGAGGACACGGCGCTGCTGATACGCCTCGTGGTTACCTCCTCCGACGGAGTCTCCAGCTTCGATACCATCAATGTCGCCGTCACCAATTCCGGCGGCGGCACGGGTGGAACGGGTGGAACGGGCGGAACCGGCGGAACAGGCGGGACGGGTGGCACGGGAAGCACCATCGATACCGACAAGGACGGAACACCTGACGCCGACGAATTGCAGATCGGCACCAATCCCTCCGATGCCAACTCCAAGCCGAACGGCACCGCTGATTTCGACCGCGACGGCATTCCCGATCACCTCGATTTCGATGACGATGGCGATGGGATCATCGATTCGGTGGAGATCAACACGGGCACCAATCCCTACGACCCCAACAGCCCCGCGCGCAACGGAAATCCGGGCGATCCCAACACCCCGTTGCCGATCGATGCGTCCAAGCCGTTCACCCTCGTAAAGCTGCAAATGAAGATCAGCCTTGCGGGCAAAGGTGACAGCGCAAAACTGGATGGCACGATAATTGTCCCTGCTGGATTCAATCCACTCGGCAAGGCCGTCTCCGTACGGCTGGCCGGCGTGGAACAGCGCGGATCGTTTGATAAAAACGGCAAGAGCGGCGCGATGAAGCTGACCTACAAAAAGCCCAAAAAGGGAACGCCCTTCGCCGGTGGGGCGGTCAAGTTCACTGTATCCTATAAGAAGGCCGCGTTTAAAAACGGGCTCGGTTTGAATGATGTCACCGGCACCCAGAGTGTCAACGTTCCCATCGTTGTAACCCTGGATGGCGAGAACTACACCGCGAACGCCACGCGCAATGCCGTGAGCAAACAAGGCAAGACCTCGACCATCAAGTAGACGGCGCGGGGCTCTTGCAGCCCCGTCCGCCGCAAGGCAGCCTAAAAAAAATCCCCTCCATCTCTGGAGGGGATTTTCTTTACCTAAACCTGGCTTTCTCTCGAGCCAACCAGCCGTGCGCTGAAACACGCTGGGTGCCTGGCTTCGGTCGATTCACTTCGGCGCGCGAGTCGTGCTCGGTGGCGATGCGCTGCTGAGCGGCTCCGCGGCTTTCGGCGCGTTGGCCGGAGGCAGCGTGCGCACTTCCATGCGGCTGAAATTAACGCGCGTGTTGTAGCCGCCGATTGCCACGCGTTTCACGTCGATCGGTTCCGGATCGGTGTAACGCAGCACCTCTTTGCCGTTCACCATGCCGCGAATCAGCGCGCCGCGTTTGACCAGCCACACGCGGTTGATGCGCGGGAAATACGGCGCGTGCCCACCGACATAGCGGATCGGGAACGAGTGGTCCTGCGCGATGCGCACGACTTCTTTTCCGTTGCGGTAGAGCACCGTTGCACTGCGATTGTCCGCGTTGATTTCCATGCGGTAACCTTCCAGCGCGTCACGCTTCAGCGGCGCGGATGGAATCTCTTTCGCAAGCACCGCGGAGACATTGTCGAACTTGAAATGTTCATGGCTGTGCGCCTGGTCCCAGCCATACCATTCCGTGTTTTCTTCGATGTCGAACGCGACTGACGCGTCCGGCCCGAACGCGCGTTTGTTCCATAGCAACCCGTCGCCCTGCGGAGCGATCAGCGAGACCCAGCTGGATGCCAGAACGCAAGAAATTCCGGCGTGGTCCACCCACTGCGCCGCGCCGCCCGTTGTCTCGCGCCACCACTCCGTCTCGCGGTTGGCGAAAACATAACGCGAACTGCTCTCGCTGCGCTTGGGCATGGTGATTTCAATGTCGTCAAAATCAACGCGCCCGTAAAATACTTTCAGCAGCAGCCGCGCCCCGTCCGCGCGCGTGATCGCAATATCCTTCTGCGCGTCTTTATCGAGCGTCGCCATCAGCATGTTTCCAGTCACGCGAACGACGACATCGTGCCAGTTGTTATCGTCGGGAATTTCCAGCTTCACCGCAGCCTCGCGCGAGGGCTTCGCCGCTTCCTTCGGCGCCGTGGCCGCCTTGGGCCCGGCGATGTGGATGCGCACGCCGGGATCGGGGATTGCGTAGAGTTCGATCTCCGCCGACGCGCGCGGGTCGAGCAGTTTCAGGCGCAGCCGCAGCTCCAGATCGTCGCTCATTTCTTCCGCCATGCGCACGATTGCCGGACCGTTGGCCATCATGACGCCATCGTTCACGCGCCACCCACCGCGCTCGCGAATCCACGGACTGAGTTCCTCGCCCCAGTCGCCGATGAGCGCGCGGAACTTCGCACGCCGCGCCAGCTTGTCCGCCTCCGGCAGCGAGGCCATTTTCTTGTATTCTTCCGGGGTGAAATCAAGGTAATCCGACGGATCTGGAATCTGCGACTCCGTGAAATGATACGGCCCGATAACGTACTTCTTAAAACTCCGTTCGCCATAACGGAACGCGATGCGCTTGATGCGCGTCTCAGCTCCTTGGACTTTGATCGTGGCGATGCCTGGCTCCCGTTTCGCCGGAGTCAAGATTGTCGCGGCCGGATAATCGTCGGGACGGCGAAGATGCCTCTCAACCATGCCTCCTTTTGTGAACGCGTCTAAGTCACATAGAACCTTTGCCATATCTTTCAGTCCGGAGACTTCGATGTCGGCCTGCCCCGTTAGGGCTTCATCCAGAATATCCTGCTCGCAATAAACCTCCTCTAAGGGGAGATCGCCGAGCCGCGTCGTGATGGTGCCTTTGTGCCCGATCAATGCCTTAATCGCTTTAGGCGCTGCCGCCGCCGCGTCCTTCTTTTCCCGGTCGGCGGAGCGGAACCATTCGCCGCCTTCGCTAATCACCCACGGGATGTTCAGTTCCTTGCCGTCGTCGGCCTGCCACGCGATCTCTTCCACTTCCAGGTCGTCGAAGACGGCCGTGCCGGAGTCCACAAAAAATCCAAGCTGCCCCGCGCGCGGCGTGGCGTTGTAGTTTTTCAGCATCAACACACCATCGATAAATACATGCGTCACCCACGCCCAGCGCTCGATTACAACTTTGTGCCACTGTTTCAGCCGCACCGCCGCTTTCGACTCCACGCTCTCACTGATGCCCGGTCCATTCAGAAGAATCGCGCCCTTATTTTCGGCCACATCGAAAACGACTTTTAATGAATCTTCCGCGCGTCGATCCAGCATCAATCCGTACTGCCCCGCTTGCTCTGGAAAAAAGGTGAAACTGACGCGGCAGCCATACCATGGCAGTCCTTTCAAAAGAGCCACCGCCGGTTTGCCCTGGGCGGGCGGATCGCAGACCAGCGCGTACTGGTTCGGAATTCTATTCGGATCGAACGAGAAATTTATTTTCCAGTCGCCGGAGAGCAGTTCCCAGCCTTCCATCCCGTGCCCCGGTGAGCGCGAAAAATCATCCGCAAAACGCCGCACGCCGCGTGCTTCACCCGCTGGACTGATCGCGCCGATCGGCAGATACGCGGATTCGGTCGTAAAAAGCAACTGATCCAGCGCCGTGTTCTCTTCGCGCTCAATTAATGAGACGGTCGTCTTGCCTGCCGTTAGTTTGTGCTTGCCTGCGTCCACCCAGTGCCAGCAGCCGAACAGATTGTCTTCGCCGATCATGCGTTCGTCGCCGCCAGCCACCTTGAGCGACATGGAATTGGCGCATGAATCTTTCCAGCGCACGCGCGCCCAAGCCTGCCACGTGCCGTCTTTCGGCACGGTCAGATTCAATACCGCATTGCCCTTTTTATCTTTGGATTTCGCGCCGGCCGGAAGCACCAATGCCACACCGCCAACCGCCGAGGCGTCTTCGCGAACGACCAGCGGCGCGGTGACTTCCGCGCCATCGGCGATGCTCAGGACTATGGCGTCTGTGGGAAGTTTCGCCGGTTGGCGGTTCGCGTGCGCTTCAGTGGAAAGCGGCTCCAGCGAGCGCTGTTGTTTTGCCGGCGGAAGAAACAGGATCACGCCGAGCATCATCGCGCACATGAATCCGGCGGTGAACACGATCAGTCGTTTCATGAAGCGCCCTCTCCTGAGGAAGGAATAATTTTTTACCACGAAGCGCACGAAGGTCACGAAGAGGATTCAAAAATAAAGACGCGGCCGCTTCCCCATTCTTCGTGTTCTTCGCGGTAAAAATAGGCTACCGATTCTCGCCGAGCGCTTTCAGCATTTCGTCCGCGACGAGCGTGTTTCCTTTTTCGTTCAAATGCACGCCGTCGCTGGTCAGTATGCCTTTCTCCTTATTCTCTGGATTGTTGGCCCTCAGGTAATCGCGGAACGCCTTGTTCAGATCGCAAAGCTGCGACTTTGTATCCAAGGCGACCTTGCGGCTGATGCTGCTGTATTCGTCCAGCAAGCCGTCCTGTCCGTTGCTACTGTCGGTCTTTTCGCCGATCACACTCGGCGTGCACAAAATCACGCGCGCGCCGGCGGCAGCGATCTTCGCGATCAGATCCTTCAAGCCCGCTTCGTAAACGTCTTTCGGCGTGCCTTGGCCTTTGGTCGCCGAGTGCGTGAAATGCCAGACGTCGTTGATGCCGATGTAGATAAAAACAAGCGTTGGTTTCCTTGAGAGGACATCTTTTTCCAGGCGCTTCTGCAAGTCCGGAACCTTGTGCCCGCTGATGCCCGCATTGACGAACGTGAGGCCGAAATCCGGATGCTTCTGATTTAGCGCCGTCTTCACGGCGGTCACATAACCTTTAGGTCCGCCGCCGCCTTGCGTAATGGAATCGCCGAAAAAGACGATCGTGTCGCCTTTCTTGACCGGCTGAACGTCTGATGCCGCCGCGAGCGATGCGGCGAGCAAACTCACTAAAAGGAGCAGAGAGAAACGAGCCATGACACCTCCAAAGTTAGTTCAAATGACGAAGCATGACGATTTACACCGTGCAACCCTGCCGGAAGGTCACAAACTTTATTCTGCAGCTTGGCGGAAGATCCGATAGACATTGACAGCGGCGGCGGCGGCCGTACACTCAAGGGCTGCTAGGCGATGAGCGGGGGCTTGCCGCCAGCATCCAGGATTGAGACAGGATCATGCCGCATTTTATTCACGATACGTGCATCGGTTGTACGGCCTGCGCGACCAAGTGCCCGACCGAAGCGATCATCGGTGACAAGAAGACGATGCACATCATCATCGATGAGAAATGCATCGATTGCGGCGTCTGCGGAAATGTGTGCCCCGTCACCTGCATCACCGATCAATTCGACCGCCTTGTCGGCAAAAAGAAAATGACCGAACGGCCGCGTCCGGTGATCAACAAAGACAACTGCACAGGCTGCACGTACTGCGTCGATTACTGTCCTGAAGACTGCCTGGAAATGACCGGCGATGGCAACATCCAGGTCAGCAGTCTCGTGCGCGAAAAGGTCTGCATCGGCTGCGCCCTCTGCGCGGAGATCTGCCCGCACGACGCCATCCAGATGACCGACGCCGCAGAATGCAAGGATCTGATCGGACAGGGCGTGCTCAACAGCTTCTATATCCGCAACGCCAACGAGTACGGCCACGCTTTCGCCGAGAAGAGCGCGACGGCGTCGGCGACGTAGCGCAGTACAGGATAGA
>Ga0163144_10028960_pt1 | contig 10654 bp, 8 predicted proteins | sample OliLak19BULKMAT1_FD_123175 | JGI IMG/M metagenome (GOLD analysis project Ga0163144, IMG submission 123175) | Freshwater microbial mat bacterial communities from Lake Vanda, McMurdo Dry Valleys, Antarctica - Oligotrophic Lake LV.19.BULKMAT1 | ecosystem: Environmental > Aquatic > Freshwater > Lake...
AAACGATCTACTTTACAGGATATAGCAAATTTTGTATCAACTCCAGGTAATAAAGTTTTTACTGATGCAGTAGCAAGAGTTTCTTTAAATTAACAGATAAAGGAGTAATGACTTATACTAAACAAAATCAGGATATTCTTGATAAAATATGGAAGAAACAAAACGAGGAATTAGTAGACTATGATACTCCATATTTTGCAACATCAATTGAGGGAGTAGAAAATGAATTAGCTTTATTAGATGTATTAACTGGAATAATTGTCAATGTAGATATAGAAACTTTGTATACAAAAGACATATCTATATAATAAAAATTAATATTAAAATATATAACTATGAATTGTGGACATAAAGCCCCATGTGGCTGTAAAGATCAGGCTTTTACTACAGTTCCTACATTTCCTTGTCCAGGAGATGCAAGCTGTCCTAATCCTGAACCTTGTTCTGAATTCTTTGATGCTAATTGTGTCATATACTCAGGCCCTAGTATTGTAGATGTTCCTATTAATACCGGAGACAGACTCAATTCTATTATTCAAAAACTTATACTATTGGCTACTAACCCGGGATGTGTTACAGGTGGAACATGTGCTTCTGTGAATACCCTTTCTATTATATCTATCACAAATACTAGCATTACTCCAGGGTGGGCTTTAGTAACAGATGTATTAACCTATCAAGTTGAGTACAAACTAGCATCTAGTGGTGTATGGATATTAAGACCTTTACTTGGTCCAACAGCTACCACAGATACTATTACCGGACTTATACCAAATGAAGAATATCATATAAGAGTTAATGCTACATGTACTGTAGGTAATTGTTATTCAGTGACATTATTAGTTGAGACATTGGCTTAAAAAGTTGCTACTTGTTGGTTTAGTCAGTAGCTTTTTCAAAGAGAGACCCCGGTGAAAATCGGGGTTTTCTCTTTCATATTATTTATTAACTTAGTAAAACTTTTTAATATCAGATAATTTTCGTAAATTATAACTATCCATGACTTCTACAGTAGTTAAAAAACCAAATATTAAAGGTCCCAGATTCAGAGACAAACATATCTACTCATTATCTAAAGAGTTATTTAAACAATTTACTGAAAAGTATCCTCAGTATATAGATGTAGATTATAAAATATTTAATAAAGTTATAAAAAAGGATAATGAAAATATTTGGAAAAGTATAGTTGAACTAAGAGATGGAGTAAAATTAAGAGAAGGATTAGGAAATATTATTATAGTAGGATGTAATCCAAGCAAGAGAGAAGTTATTGATTATAAAAGATCAGAAGAAGCCGGCCATAAAGTTCTTCATAAGAACTGGGAGTGTGATAATCATTTAGCAAAAATTATATATACTAATTATGGAACCAAATACAAATTTAGAAATAGAGAACTCTGGTCCTTCTTTGCAGTAAGACAGTTCAAGAGAGCAGGCTCAAAAGAGTTTAGAAAAGACTACAAGAAATTTGTTCATCTTGCAAGTGGAGTTAAAGCATCCAGACTTTTTTCTAACAAGCCTTATATAGATTTTGTAATTCCAGTTAAGGAAATTGATCTTACTAATTATGATGAATTTAATTTTGATTAAATGGCAACAACAATAGGAGCTACTACATCCCGGGTAAGAAACTCAGTTAAGGCTGTAAAAGAAGATTCCTTTCTTACAGATAGATTTATATATAGTCTTATAATTAAATGGGCTAAATTATATATTAAAAGAGAAGAAGGCAGGAACCAACTCATAAAATTCAGTACTCTATTCAGGACTATTCCATGTATGGAATTAATAGAAATAGATAGAATAGAAGCTTGTTGTGGAGGAGTGACATCTGATTGTTTATTTAAGAGAAGTAAAGAGAAAGTTCCAGGAATAATGGAAGCTAGATTTGGGCCACTATTTAGAACAATCAGTTCTATAGATGGATCGGAAGAAGTATTTCCTACAGCTCCTTCTACTTATACTTCAATGACTAAGACATCGACCTTTAAGTATAACAAGAGACAATACTATTGGTATATAAATGAGTATTTATATTTTCCAAATTTAGACTGGGAGTCGGTAATGGTAGATGGTATATTTGAAAATGATCTAGTAACTTTCACATGTGCTGATGGATCAGGAGATTCAGCATGTACTCAAAGACAAGATCAGGTCACTCCAATTCCGGATTTCCTCTTTGCAGAAATAGAGCAGGCTGTAATAAAAGATCTATTTGGAGTAATGCAAATACCTTCTGAACCTAATACAGATGATAAACAAGGTACTATAAGAACATAAGACTATGAACTTCAACTACACATTAAAGTATCAGACATTTGATTCTCTCTTTGAGAGTGTTAGAGTTGATATGAAAACATATTCTCTAGAAGGAAAAATAGAACCTCAGCAGTTGATTAAAGTTGCTCTTAGATGTAACTATGATCTTGGTCTTAGGATTAACATGGTTAAGAACACAGTTCTTGATATAGTAAATGGAAAAGCAAGACTTCCAGAGGATTTCAGGGTCATGAACTTTGCTCTATTATGTGGTAGTTTTACAGAGACTTTTATACCAGGCCAGGGAACTAACATACAAGAAGTTCCTATTAAAAATATTATTCCCACTTACCAAGATCCAATAGAACCTAATCCATGTACTGATGTAGTTATTGATGCATGTACACCAACATTAACTCCTAATACCACCATTCCTATTTGTCTTACAAGATGTACAGATAGCTGTGGTAAAAATACTACCGGCTTTCAATTAGTTCAAGTAATAAATACTATTTCAAGGAGCTATAATATGATGTATCCAATAAGATTTAAGAATTCACATGATATAAATTGTGAGTGTCCTAATCTTAACTGGATGTGTAGAGATGAAGCATTTATAAAAAATGGATTCATATGGTTTAATGATGGCCTAAATCATAATCTAAATCATTCTAATAGTCACTCTACTAGAAATGAGATGTGTGGAAAAGTATATATCAACTATGAAGGAGCACTAGAAGATGAATCAGGTAATATATTAGTTCCGGATCATCCATATATGAATGAATATTATGAATATGCTCTGAAAGAAAGGATACTAGAAAATCTATTAATGGAAGATGAGTCTGTAGAAAAGGCATTAGGACTAGTTCAACAAAAACTTAGAGGAGCAAGAAATAATGCTCTCACAGTTGTCAATACTCCTAACTTCTCTGAAATGGCTAAGATGTGGGAAACCAATAGAAAAGCTATGTACTCTAAATACTATGATATGTTTTCTAGTTATTCACCAGGTTCAAGTCCAAGATTTTTACATAATAATGCAGTATAAGTATGGCTCAGGATCCTCAGAATACAAGTAGTCAAAAAGGAGCATCTTTCAATAGAGGGTTGATAATGGATGTGAATGAGTCCTCTATTCCAGAGGGAGCATACACAAGAGCTAGGAATGCAACTGAGTACACAGTTACAGGAGATCTTAATACCAGATCTAATGAACCTTCTAATTTATTATGTGTTACTTTCCCTTATCCTTGTATAGGAACTATTCATCTATATGGTGATGTCTGGGCAGTGTATCTAACTGATGATACTAACTCAGAGATAGGAATATTTGATGATAGTGAGTGTAGTTATACACCTATTAAGAACTCACTTGGACAAGTAATGAATCCATCCAACTGTTTAGGATTCAATAGAAAATATCTTATTAAAGGAGTATCCAAACAAAACTTTGATTGTAGTTATCAGACTTATTGGGATGATGGAAATGCTCCTACAAGAACTATTAACATAAATAGTCCGGCATTTCTTGAAAATTGTAATACTATTAATAATTGCATTACCTGTACTCCTACTACTGATCTAGATTGTGAAGAATTAAGATTAGCAAGATTTGTAAAGAATCCTTGTATAAGTATTACAAGAGGACATAATGGAGGAAATCTTCCTAATGGATCCTACTTTGTAGTAATAGGATATACTATCAATGATCAGAGAGTAACTGACTATTCTACTCCATCTAATATTCAATCTATTTTTGAACATGAGAATTTATCAGGTTCACTTAACATTACTATTAACTCAATTGATACAGAACATTTTGATGAGTTTGAATTAGTAGTAGTAAGAACTATAAATCAACAGACATCAGCTAAAAGAATAGGAATATATTCTACTAGAACAAATCAGATATTTCTAGATCAGATAGCAGAAAGTCTTCCCAGCATTCCTATTGAACTAATTCCTTTCAGATCTCCTGTTTATGATAAATCAGAAGCAGTATTTGAAACAGGGACTTATATGCTTAGGGTAGCCCCCACCACAAAGTTTGATTTTAACTATCAGCCACTAGCCAATAGGATTACAACTAAATGGATTTCTGTAAAATATCCTGCAGAGTACTATAGAAAAGGTGGTAATGTTACTTCTTATTTAAGAGATGAAGTATATCCGTTCTTCATAAGATGGGTGTATAATACAGGGGACAAGTCTTCTTCTTATCATATACCTGGTAGAGAAGCTACAGCTACTGATTTACTACCAGCTACTGCAGGTAATGATAAACTATTTCCTGATGAAGATGTAAGATGGAAAATATATAATACAGCAACAGGTAATACAATCCCCAATATAATACTACCAGATGGAGGAGTTATTATAGGAGAAGGTCTTATGAGTTATTGGGAGTCAACTGAAATATATCCGGATAATAAACCAGATATCTGGAATCAGAGTAATCCTCCTGCAGGCCCAGATACAAGCCATGTTGATTCAAGTGGAATATCATGGAGTTTACTTCCTGGAGACATGCCGGTAAATCTTTGTGGTAAACCTATTAGACATCACAAGATGCCTGATAATTTATCAGTACCTAATGTAACAGAACACTTTAAGAAAGATGCAACTGGTAATATTGAGATTAGAGTTCTAGGAGTACAGTTTGATAAGATCAGAGCACCTAGAGATAATCATGGAAATCTTATTCCCGGGATAGTAGGTTATGAAATATTAAGAGGATCCAGAGAGGGAAATAAGACTATTATTGCAAAGGGTATGATCAATAATATGAAAACATACTCTTTATCTCCTTCTACAAAACAAGGATTATATCCTAATTATCCTTATAATCCAATAAATGCAACTGTAAGTAATCCAGATCCTACTCTATCTCCACAAGATCAATCTGATAACGGAGGATTAGGAGCATTAAAAACTCCTCCATTATACTTTGGTAATGCAAGTAGATCAGCTTATACATTCCATTCTCCGGACACTCAGTTTAAAAATCCATTTCTTTCAGCAAAAGAAATAAAACTCTATGGAGAAATTAATGGAATAGTATTAGGAAACTTTGAAGAAGTACCAGAGCATCCTAAAGAAAAACTTTTAGGAGACTTATCCTTTCTACTTGCTGCTATATTAGGCTTGGCTTCTGCAGCACTTGCTGTCAGAGGACAAAGAACACGTACTTACCAGGCTCCTCAATCTTCTACTACTAGTTTCATAGCTCCTGTAATAGGAGGATTTGATCCAGGATTAATAACTGCACCTATAGCTTTAGGTGCTTATTCAAGTCTTACTCAGTTAGTTATTACTCCTACATCAATGACATTACTTAATGTACTTGCAGATGCAGTAGGGCTACCTAATACTGATACAGCTTTAATAGCAGCCGGATATACTGCAGGAGCTCTTCCAGGATTAACTGCAGGAACTACCACAGAGAGTGTGGAATTAGCCACATCTGATTATTTAGGACCTATTACTAAAGCATTAACCGGTTTAGTAACTCTTGGATACTATTGGACATTAGGTACAGACACTGCTTTAAGATTAATAGAATCATTAGTTCCATATAGACAATATGCATATAGATATAGATCTCATGGATTTTATGACAACTTCTCTGCAGGAAATGCAGTACCTGGAAACACAAGGAGATTAATTACATCAGCTAATTATCTTGATAATCAGTTTCAAGATTTTGGGAGTAATTATAGAATAAATAATCTTTATAGAGGAAGAGCAGTAGCTATTGAGATTGATCCTACAAAGGCTATCTCATATCCTCTAGGATCTGATAATACAGTACAGAGTATAAGCACTGCAGCACTACTAGGTACTGGTGCAATAACTTTAAAAGATCCAGATAAAGAATTTACCACAGTAACTACAACCTATTATGCAGCTCTGAAAGTAAGAATAGAGAATCAATATGGACAGATGACTTCTATCCAGGAGATTCCTATTACTTGTGTATTTGACTCTATAGATCCGGTTACAGAAGAACAATTATTAACTGATCAAGCCACTCCTCCGATCTTTGGAGGAGATACTTATATCACCAGATATACAGAGAAGAATACCTTTTTCTATTTCTATGATTGGTTATTAGGTCAACCAGATGGAACAGAGTTTAATTATAGATTAAAATACATGGTTAACTTTCCTAGATACTGGGCTGATTTCACCAAGTATGAAACAGGAGAATTTCTTACAGGATTTTTAAATTTTATTACTCCTGGTCCAGCTTTTTTAAGTATAAATTCTTTAACTGAAGGTCTTCCTTCAGGTAGGGCTAATCTAGATAGAATCAGTAATGGAAGTTCTGTATTAAGTAATATTTTTGGAGCATTAAGATTTGGATTAAAAGATGCATATTTTTATTTATTTCAATCAGGAGTAAGAGACTTCTTTGTAGAATCAGAGATTAATACAGAACTCAGAGACTGGGGTAAGGAAGATTCAGAAAGACATTATGATCCATATAGATATACTGATACTGCAGCTTTATTTGCTCCAAAGATTATTAAGGCCGGGAACTTCTTCAAGTATGATATATCTCTATCTATATCCAGATTATTTATAAACTTTATTTCATGGGGTAATCAACAACCAAGAGATTATGATCCTATCATAGCAGAAAAGTGTTTTTCTTATTTTCCATTTAGGGCTATATATTCACTACCTCAGAATCTAGAGAACAAGAAAGATTACTGGAGAGTATTCCTAGCTAATAATTATAAAGATTTCAAAAGCAAGATCACAGCTATTAAACCCATAAATAAATCTGGGGCCCTTATTCTTTTTGACACAGCTTCTCCTATAGAGTTTCAAGGAGTAGATACTCTTCAAACTTCATTAGGAACCAAGATAACAATTGGGGATGGAGGATTATTTTCCCAGCCATTACAATCAGTTAGTAATGCAGATGACTCCTTGGAGTATGGATCATGTCAAAATAGACTTAGTATATTAAATACACCATTTGGATTATATTATATTAGTGAGAACCAAGGTAAAGTATTCAGGTTAACTCAGGGATTAAAAGATATAACATTTTCAGGATTAAAGTTCTGGTTTAAAAAGTATTTACCTTATTTCTTAACTCAGGATATTCCTAATTATCCACACACCGATAACCCAGTTATTGGTATAGGATGTCAATCTATTTATGATAATCAACTAGAGACTATATACTTCTGCAAGAAGGATTATAAAGTTAGAGATCAATATAAAGGACAGATCATTTATAATGAAGTAAGTAGTTCTTTAGTACTAATTAGTGGAAATGATACTCAGGATATAGTATTCACACCAATTCAGTTAACAGATACTCAATATTTTGAAGATGCTTCCTGGACAGTAAGTTACAGTCCTAAAGCAAATAATGGAGATGGTGGTTGGGTATCTCATCATGATTGGCACCCGGAACTATATATTCCAAGCAAGAATAACTTTATGTCTATTATTACTAATCCTATCACCAAGAAAGGTGAGGTATGGAGACACAATAATAGAACAGATAGTTTCTGCAATTATTATGGTACAGATTATCCTTTTGAATTAGAGTATGTAACTTCTACCGGGACTATAGTAAATACAGTAAGATCATTAGAGTATTATCTGGAGTGTTATAAATATGATCTATCGGGAATCAATAAATATCAATTACTAGATTTTAACTTTGACCAGGCTATTATATCTAACACAGAGCAGACCTCTGGAGTATTAAAATTAAATCTTACTCCAAAGAACAATCCAATAAAGGGACTACTTTATCCTATAATTAATCCTACAGATATTGATATACTATATAGTAAAGTAGAACAGAAATATAGATTTAATACTTTCTGGGATATTACAGATGATAGAGGAGAATTTTCAGCTGCCCAAAGAGTAATCTGGCTTAATGATGCTAATGGATATACAAGAACCTTAAATCCTTTAAATCTTAATTATCAAAAGAATTCATTTGAAAGAAAAAAATTCCGTCACTATTTGAATTACGTGTCCCTACAAAGGAAAATATCAGGTGACGTAAAAATGATTGTAAAAATTGCAATAACCAAATTACTAGAATCTAAACGATGATTTATCAAGGAGATTATATAAATTTTAATAGTACAGGAATATATAAAATAACTAATATTATCAATGGAAAATTTTATATTGGAAGTGCTATATCATTTAGAACTAGATATAATCAACATCTATCTAAGCTAAATTTAAAAAACATCATAATAAACATTTACAATATTCATATGAAAAATATGGAGCTGATAATTTTGAATTTTCTATTATAGAATTATGTAAAAAAGAAGAAATATATTTTAGAGAACAATATTATTTAGATAATTTATATCCAGAATATAATATGCAACTTAAATCAGGTATCTGGAGAGGAAACCATGTAGTTAAAAATAAAGGAGGATTTAAAAAAGGATATAAACCATCGGAAGAAACCTTAAAAAGAAAAGCTGAAGCTGTTAAAAGAAGAAAATTAGAGGGAATAAAAAGGAAGAGTCCATCTACTCCCAGATCTATAGAATCTAGAAAAAAAATAGGAGATAAACTTAGAGGAAGAAGTCACTCTCAGGAAACTATAGAAAAAATTATAAAAACTAAGACTGGAATATCCAATTATAAGTTAAAAGGAATTCCTAGAACTAGAGAATCTATAGAAAAACAAATAGAAACTAGAAGAAAATTGAGACTAAATAGTATATCTTTATAATAATGTTTTCTAACTTAGGATATAAAAAAAATTCTCCGGATGTTAATAACCCATTTAATGTTATAAACTCTAATAGAATAACTATGAAAGGAGTAGATAAAAAACTACTTCTTATTCCAATGGGAGAGAATGGTACTGGTGATCCAGTACTAGCTAAACCAGGAGAAGAGTATCATTTTCCAGATCATTCACATGTATTAGAAATTCCTGCAACTAAACAAATCATGAATCAGTATAAAAAGCTAAAACAAGGAGGCAGTCCTAATTTAATATCAGATAATATGAAACGATTAAAAGGAAACTACCAAACAGGAGGAACTAATACAAGTTATCCTAAAGGATTTGATCCTACTTTATTAAGTCAATATTTACCATCTGGTCAACAACCTTTATCAACAGATCAGTTATATGCATTAGGCTATACCAAAGATGCTGGATCATCCCAATTCTTAACTCCTTCAGGAGATTATAGAGCATATAAAACAATTCCACAAGGTACTCCAGAATGGAATAATCCTAATAATCCATATTATACTCCTGATGTGTCTGCTCCTAAAGCTAAGAGAACTACACCTCCTCCAACACAACCTCCTGCTACATTTCCTGTAGAACCGGTAATGAATAATCTTAATAATAATCCTTCTGATATTACTTCTGATTCATACATAGGTCAGATAAAGCCATATACTAATCCTCCTACAGTTCCTAAATCTCAAAGAAGAGGTGTACAAAATCTTGGAATTAATATACATAAACCAGGAGCTAATAAATATGGATTCAACTATGGAGGATCTACTAATAATCTTAACATTCCTCCTGTTATGTTTAACATGGGAGGAGTTCCCTGTAAAGAATGTGGAGGAGCTATGCAAGAGGGAGGATCTACAGATTTCAATTCAAGTAATATGCTTGATGAAAAGAAAAATGATTTCATGGATTGGTTAAAAAATACCTCATTAGATGCTGTACATGAAGAGATGATTCCTCATGCTACATTTCATCATATGCCAGATGGTTCTATAATGTCAGATGCTGAGATGACTAGTGGAATGGAAGATATGGGATATATGAAAAAGGGAGGAAATTGGATTCCTAAAAATCTTAAAAAAGGAAGATGTACTCCTTTAGGTAAACCAGGATGTCCTCCGGGATCTCCTCAATATAATTTAGCTAAGACGTTTAAAAAACATCATGGATTTCATAAAAAACAAGATGGTGGTATAAATGATCAGTTCTTTACTCCAGAAAATGATGGAAATAATATAAGAAAATTTATTCCTCAATATGCACAAGACGGAACTCAGGTTACTGGTAGAGAAATGAATGACAAACCGGTATGTAGTGAGGAAGATATGCATAATCCATTCTCTATTTGTTATGATCCAAGACTACTTAATGCCAACAATATGGCACCTATAGCAGAAATGAACCCTTATGCAAGTACTACATATATGGGAACTCAGTCTGATCTTAATGCTACCAATCAACAACTTCAAGGATATCAGAGTGATCTCATACAAGGACAAAGTAATCCTATAGCAGTTCAAGCTGCTCAGTTTAATCAACAATCTGCAGCAGGAGATATGTATGGACCAAATACAACTTCAACACCTCCATCATCTACTTTTAAATTTAATCAAGGAACAATGTCAGGAG
>Ga0163144_10028961_pt1 | contig 10653 bp, 3 predicted proteins | sample OliLak19BULKMAT1_FD_123175 | JGI IMG/M metagenome (GOLD analysis project Ga0163144, IMG submission 123175) | Freshwater microbial mat bacterial communities from Lake Vanda, McMurdo Dry Valleys, Antarctica - Oligotrophic Lake LV.19.BULKMAT1 | ecosystem: Environmental > Aquatic > Freshwater > Lake...
ATCCGCGCCACGCGACACCTTTTCGAAGATGGCGTAAACACCGCGCCGATCCGAGAGCTTCAGCTCACCGCCATCCTCGTTCACGAACGCTTCCACCCAGCGGAACTTCACGGCGAAGTCGCGTCCGAAACTTTGATACAGCTCGTAGGCGAAGGTGTTGAAGAGCATCGCCGGATCTTTGTTGCTGTCGGGATCGGGAAAGTAGAGCACCCAGTCGGGATGCGGTGGCAGGCCGAGCGGCGAGACGGCACGCTCGCCTTCGTGCTCGTCGAGCGCCTCGACGCTGTAGGGCTTCTGCCGCCAGGTGGAGGAGAACGCGCCGCGCCCGCGAATGCCGATGCGGCTGAACATCTGCGGCGCATTGGTGAACGCGCTCGCGCCGACGACGTCATCGCGCTCGAACGTCGCCCACACCGCGTCCTGCCGAGGCGTTTGCTTGACGCCGTCGCCGGTGCCGGTCCAGCCCTTCTGCGGAATCGTTCCCGCACCGAAATTCTCGACGACCATGATGGGCAGCGTGGAGGTGTAGTTCGCGAGATCCGCAGCGAGCTTGATGAAGCGCGCTCCGGCCAGCTCGCTCGATTGACCGTAAGCCAGCGCCACGGCGCGAAGACGCGTCGTGCCGTTGATGGCGATGGGGCCGCTGTAAGTGAAGCCATTCGTCACGCCCGGCACGGAGCCGTTCAGCGTGCAACGAATCACTGCGCCCGGCGTGGCGCTGGAGAGCGTGAGCGTGAACGGCCCGGTGAAGAACCCGCCTTCGCGCGAGAACTCGACGCGGGCGGGCGGTGGCGGTGCGCTGTCGTTCACGAGACCGGGCGTCGGATGACCCATCGTCGTCGTGAGCGAGAAGTCGCCGTCGAGGATGCCGCAGGAAATGTCCCCACGCTGCGCCGGATACGGATCAAACGCCTGCAAGACCACCGGCCCTGGCCCGACGAGCGCGAGGTATTCGCCGGCCTTGTCGAGCTGGAAGCTCGTGTGAAGAGAAGCGTTTGGATTCACGCGGTTCTTGCCGGAGGCGAACACGATGAGGTGACCGCCCGCCGCGAGACTTTTGTTCGGAAAGGCCCAGAGCGCTGGATCGGATTTGGTGTCGGTGAGGAAATAGCCGGAGAGATTAATCGCGGCGGCGGTGGGATTGTGGATCTCGATCCAGTCCGAGAACTGGCCGTCCTCATCGGCAAGCGTCGCGTTGTTGTCCGCCATGAACTCGGAGATGACCAGGGTGCTCGCGGGTTGGGCGAGCTTCACCTCAAAGCTCGCGGTGTCCGAGCCGAACGCGCTGCCCGCCGTCAACGTGTAGAGAGTCGTCGCCGCGAGTTGAACCTCGACGCTGCCGACGCCATCGATGGTCTGTGCGGTGACGTCCCCCACCGCAGGCGCGATGCTGAAGGTTTGTCCGTATGCAGTGTCCCAGGAGAGCGTGAGCGTTTCGCCCGCACGACCGAAGCCTTTGCTCGCGGTAAAACTGTGGATGACCGGCGCGGGATTCACCGCGACCGTCACCGTGTTGGTCGAACTGCCACCGGCATTGGTGGCCACCAACGAATACGTGGTGGTCGCGGCAGGCGCTACGACGAAGCTGGGCCGGCCGGTGACATCGGTTCCGTTGATCGAAACACCGAGGGCGTTCAGCACGTTCCAGGTGAGCGTGGAGGTCGCGGGGGAAAAGAGAACCGTCGGCGATGCGGCGAAGGCGGTGATGATGGGCGGGCGCAGGATGTCGTTGTAAGCGTCGGCGTGGCGCTGGATGGCGGCGTCTGGAATCACGTCGTCATACACCGTCACGCGAAACACCGTGCCGGCCATCGTCTCGGTTCCACTGGGGTTGCCGCCGATCCAGCCCTGCCCTGCCGGCATGGCGAAGGCGGTGCTGACGCCCGCCGATGATCCCGCGAAGGAGCCGTTGAGATACAGCCTCATGGTGCGCGACGCGGACTGCCAGACGTAGGCGACGTGAACCGCAGCCTGCGGCGAAGGCACGCCGGGCGTGAAGAGATAGTCCGCCACGCCGCCCTGCGTGAACCCCATCTGCCCGGTGTTCTGCCACTGCTCGTAGCGCAGGCTGCTCGTACCGTTCGCGCCCACGGCGAGAAACGAACTGCCGCTGCCAAAGGAAGGATCGCCCGTGACGATGAACTCCATCGTGACGTCGCCGGAGTTCGCGCCGAAGTTGAACGCGCCGCGATTGGCCCCGGTCAGCACGACGGGGCTGGTGAGTTTCGCGACGGTGGAAAGGCCCGCGGCGGAATCAGAGGTGATGGCGTTGTCGTAGTTCGTCAGGGAAGCCTGGGCCGTTCCGGCAGCGAGCAGCGCGCAGAGAATGGAAATGGAGCGCGGAAGCCAGCGGCACGATTGGAACTGGGTGAAGACGGACGCAGTGGATTCAGGCTTCATGAAACGCAGGCTGGATTAAGGAATGGCACATCAGACTTCACCGGAACAAGAGGGACGAACATCGCCAGCCTCTGCTGCGGTAGCGTGGCAATAATTATACGGAGCAGGGCCGAAAGACAAGCCGCGTTCCAGTCCCCGAGCAGTCATTGAGGTGCATCGGGACACCGTGTTTGGATCACGCTCGCCCTCAAACAAACCTCAATCCAGTTGAACCACCTGATAGAAGCGCTTCGCCACGGCACCAGGGTCCGTTACGCTTGCGTAGGGATTAGCGGCCATGAAGTCGCGGCCAATCGGCGTCCACTGCGGCTCCGTCAGGTCGTCGGTGTAGAGGATGCGATACGTGTGGCCGGGGATGGTCGCGATGGTGAAGGTCGCCTGGCCGCCGACGTTGAACACGGATTGAATGACGGGCGGCAGCGTCACAGGCGTCACCACCGGACCGATGCTGCGCACCGTCACGGTGAAGGATGTCGTGTCGCTGCGCGCAGGGATGCCGTTGTCGGTGGCGCGAATCCTGATGGCATAATCGCCGTAGGGCTGGTTCGTCGGGACAATCCATCGGAACAATCCGCTGAGGTTGACCGCTGCGCCCTGCGGCCCGGATTCGATGAGATAGGTCATGGCGTGGTTGTCCGGATCATAGGGGCGGATGCTGAAGATGCCGGTGGACTGGCCGGGGAAGGCGGAACGGTCCGCGATGAACGGGAACCGGGGCGGCGAGTTGTAGCCGGCGATGGAGTTCGGCGCGCTCGGAGTCGAGTTGGTCGTGTAGAGCGACATGTAGTAACGGGCATCCGCGCCGTCCGCGTAACGGCCATCGCTGACGTCGTTGGTCTGTGCGCCGTAAGTGATCGAGTCCACGAGCGTCACGCCATCCGGTGCGGTCATGAGCAGCGAACCGGAGCTGCCACCGAGCTGAAAGTTGACGTGCAGATTGGAACGGCTGTTGGAGTTCTGGGCCGGCTCCTCATCCGCCCAGACCACGAGATAACCGCGCGCGGGAATGCGATGCCGGCCGGTGGCAGGAATCTGAAACTTGAGCGGCTGGCCCGGATCATCGCTGAGGAAATAACCTCCAAGATCAATGGCCAGGGACTCGGCGTTGTAGAGCTCGAACCAGTCTTCCTGCGCGTTGTCCGCCGGGTCGCGAATCCCGTTGGAATTGCGCGCCATCCATTCGTTGATGAAGACGCGAATCGCCGGCTCGCTGTTCGTCGCACCGGCGCTGGGGCTGTGAATCTCAAGGCGATTGATCATCTGTGCGTCGGGCACCGCACCGTAGCTGAGGTTCGCGGCGAGATGATCCCAGGTGAAGTAATCGGTGATCTGTGGTTCGCCGCTGACCAGACGGACGAGGGCAAGGCTGCCGGAGGTTTCGAGGCGGAACGCGGTGTGAAGATGGCTGCCCGAAGATTGAGCCGGTTCGCCGTCCGCCCAGATGATCCGGTGTTCGCCCGGCGCGAGGATGATTCCGGCGGGGAACGGGAACCCGGTGAGGTTGCTGACGTAATTGGTGGCGAGGAAATAGCCGTCGAGGCTCAGCGCCGTGTCGCCGGAGTTCACGAGCTCGATCCACGGTGAAGCCTCGTCCGAGTTGTCGGACGGGCCGACGAGCGAGACGGCCTGGACTTCATTCAGCCAGAGCGGATCAAATGCCGGCAGCGTGGCGGCAACGGAGTTCGGCGCGCCAGGCGTGCTCTGGACGGTGTTGTCGATGGTCCAGTTGCTGGGACGGCTGTTGTCTTGCGCGAGGTCAATGAGCTGGAGGGAAACTCCGTTCGTCGGGCTGAGCCACGGCGCACGCGCCTCGTAGCGGAGACCGTCCACCATTTCATCGCCGAGCGCCGTGGGACGCACGAGGATCAGCCGCTGGTCCTGCGCCGGGAGGTCCGCGTTGAACACGGCGAAGACCGGGATGCTGCCGTAGGCGGAGGCGAACGCGGCCTTGTTGCGGGCGAGCACCACGGTCTGGTGATTCGTGATAATCGTGCCGGCGGGGAAGGTCAGGCCGAGACCGTCCAGCCGCCAGTTCCAGAGATCGAAGTTCTGCGCGGAACGGTTGACGATCTCGATGAACTGCGCCCCAGCGGTGGACGGCGTGGCCATGATTTCGCTGATGACGAGCGAGCCAGCCGCATCCGGCGCAGGGCCGGTGTATTCCACGTTCATGGTGAAGCCAAGGTCGGCCAGCGGATTGCCGAACCGATCCACGCCGGCGAACACGAGTTCGTTCGCGCCAGGATTGAGGACCACGCGAATGAGGAAGCGGGTCGCGCTCGTCCACGTCACCGGATAGGCGACGCCGTTCAGCGTGATGTCCTTCGCGCTGACCGGTGCGGTGCCGGTGAGGATGACCAGATTGTTGGTCGTGCTGTAAGTGGAAGATCCGGCGACGGCGAACGACGCGGCCACGGTGGCGAGCTGGCTTTGGAGGAAGGCGCGGCGTTCCGTGATGTAGTTCTTGATGCGGGCGACGGCGTCGAGATCGATGTCGATGCTGTTCGCGAGCAGCGCGGCGACACGCGCGTCGATGAAGGGATCGAGCACGGCGTTGTCAAACGGTCCGGCGACAAGATCATCAAACGCCCGCCAGTAGGCGCGCAGGATCGCGGGCGTGTTGAACATCGCGGCGATGCGCGGGTCACTCGACGCGAAGAGCGGCTCGGTCGGGGTGCGGCCGAGGCCGAGGCCGTAGTCGATGTCCCACGGCATGTGGACGAATCCGGCGGCGGTGCCGTAGAGGTAATCGTTCTTGCCGCGCTCCCAGCCGTAGCTGTCGAAGTTGCCGACCGCGCGCTGGACGGCGAAGTGGCGCATCCACGCCTCCCAGTTCACGAACGCGCCGACCACATCGGGATCGACGACGGGGCTCGCCGGATTCTCCGCCGGGCTGACCGCCTCGATGAGCGAAAAGATTGGAGAATAATCATTCGCAGAGTTTCCGACGTTCACCGAACGCTTGCGGAACATGAAGCGGTACGGGCCGGGAACGAAGGTTTCGACGCCGTTGAGATTGAGCGTCCGCCGGGCGAGATCGCCGTCGTCGTAGGCGGCGATGTCGAAGCCGTTGTTGTCGAATTCAAACCAGTCCTCGACCTTGAACAACTGGCCGCCCGCGTCGTGCGGGAACCATTCCTCGATCATGTCGCCGTTCGGCTGCTGCGAATCTTCAAAGATGAAATTGCCGGCGCGCTCATGGGCTTTGCTGCGCTGGCTGCCGTTGACGAAGAAATGAATGTAGCGGCGGTGATTGTGAACGAGGCCGAGGCCCTCGAAGATTTTATAGACGGTCTGTTCGGCGAGCGCGCTCTGGTCGCTGATCGTGAGAATGTCCGGGTTGCCGGGATTGCCGAGCACGAAGTCCGTCGCACCGAGCAACGGTTCGTCGGACGGGAAGTTCATCACGTAATCGACGCGGTTCGATCCGGCGGGACCAGCAGTGGAATTGGTGCGATGCCAGGGACTGCCGGAGAACAGCGGCAGCGCGCCGTAGATCACGCGGGAGTTGTTATAGACGAACGTGCCGTCCATCGGCGTGTTGTTCAGCGGCGCGCGGTGATGCCAGCGGTTGGAATTCACGGCGCTCACCCAGAGATGATAGGTGGCGAAGTCGCCCGGCATCTGCACTTCACCCCAGCGCACGAGGGCTTCGCGAATGAGCGCGTCGGTGGGCCACGTGCGGTCGAGTCCGGCAGGCGGCAGCATGTCCTGCGGGAAGGTGCCGATGGCGTTGAGCGTGTCCCTGGCCTCGATGTAGAACGCGATCATCGCGCCCGCCGCCTGGCCGGGAATCGTGCCGCTGAAGACGCCGTCGCCCGCGATGGCGTCGCCGCCGGTGCCGTCGTCGCGCATGGGGACGGCGGCGTAGTTCACCTCGGGATCGAGACGGTAACGAAGCGTGACGGAGGAAAGCCCCTGCGGATCGTTGACGATGGCGGAGACGACGACGGGTTCATTGACCGCCGGAAGCACGGGCGAATGTTTCGTCTCGTAGATGGCGGGTCCGGCATTGGCGATCTTGCGGCTGTTCACCGTGCCGGGCGAACCGAGACGACGAGGAAGTGCGAGTCGTCCGTAAGCTTCCGTCGCGCTGCCGTGCAGACGGACGAGGAACTCCGGATGGCCGCGCAGCCAGCGCACTTTGGCGCGGATGGAGATGGTCTTCGTGCCGGGCGGAACGGGGTTCGCGAACGGAGCGGAGAGGATGCGGTTGGCCTGGTTATCGCCACGCGATCCGGCGCGGACGTGGAGGCCCTTCGTTCCGGCGAAGCCTTCGTTCTCGACGGTTGAGAAGTCGTGCGAGCCTTGCAGCGTCCACTGGCTCAGGCCGGACTCGAAGCCACCATTGGCCACGAGGTTCGGTCCGTGGTCGGCGCGGACTTCAACTTCATCGATGAGACATTCGCCGACGCCTTGCAGCATGAGAATGACGCTGTCGTTGATCGGCGCGCCCAGTGATTCGCCCAACGGGCCGTTGTATTCGATGGAGGTCCAGACGCTTTCGCCCGTGTCGTTGCTGTCCGCCCAGTTGGCGGGATTGTGAACATCCGCCTCCGGATCGATCAGCTCCAGGCTGCTGCCGAGGCCATCGTTCCATTGGCCCCACTTGCCGCCGTCGCCATAGATGAGGTCGCTGACGGGCACGGGAAGTTTCTCGATGACCTGCTGTCCGCCCACGAGCACACGGTCGTAGTCGGCAGCCGTGAACGTCAGGCGTTCGCCGCCGTTGGCGAGGGTGCCGTCGTACGGGCCGAAGACGGTGTTCGTCGTGAGGTTGGTGTAAATGGCGAGGAGGTTCGTGGGATTCTTGGCGACGACCCAATGCGCGCCGGCGGGCATCGCGGGCGTGTTGCTGGGAAAGGTGTAATCGATGCCGACGACGAACTGCCACGCGCTGATGTTCACCGCTCCGCTGCTCCGATTGTAGAGCTCCACAAACTCATCATCACTGTCGCCCGAGATCGGGTTGAACATGATCTCGTTGATCACGATTGGATAACGCATCGGCCGGGCATTGGGCGCACTGCGCGTGTTTGAAGTGAGGCCGTAGCTGATCGGGCCGCCATCCGGCCAGCGTCCGCTGCTGACGTTGTTCGACTGGCCGCGAAAATCGATGACGTCGATCACGCGCGTCTGGTCTGCGTTCCAGAAGAAGATCGTTTCACCGCCCGCGAACAGCTCGAAGCCGAGCGTGTCCTGATTCCAATGCAGGAATCCGCGCGCCGGAATCGTGGTGCCATTGGGAATGCGGAACTTGTTCGTCGCCGGATCATCGCTGAGCCATGAGCCGGAGAGATCGACGGGAAGGTTGCTGTGATTGTAGAGCTCGATCCAATCGTCCGGATCGCTGTGGTTGCGCCATTCGTTGATGAGGACGTGGGCGAGCGGATCGAGGGTCAGCGGTTCCGCCATGCCCGGCGAACCGCCCACGCTGTCGCTTTCGGACCACGCGCGGAAATCGTCCTCGCCGTAAGACGGGCGCGCGAGCGAGATGGAATGCCCGGTGCCGTCGGCGGCTTCCGGCCACGGCGGCGAGTCTTGATAATTGACCGCGAGCAGCACGGCTCCCTGACGGTTCCGCAACTGCACCACGCCGCGCTCGGTGGAGAGGCGGTTCGTCTCCGCTCCGTCCCACGGCCCGAAGACGTTCGCGACTCCATAGTTCGCCGCGATGAGATCCGGCACGCGCGCGACGATGAGATAGGATTTCGCGGCCAGCACGGTGCCCGCCGGGAAGGCATAGTTCACGTCGCCGCCGATGCTGAACCCGCCGATGTCCTCGTCCCACGGCTTGGAGTTGAAGACCTCGATGAACTCATGCGTGAGGTTGGTGGCGAGCACGGGAATGGGCTGCGGGTTATACATGATCTCCGTGATGACCAGGCCGGTCTTGCGCGACGAAGGGCCCAACGGCTCGCGGTCCGTGGAGAATTGCGCGTAAAGCGATGAGCTGGCGAACAAGAGGAAAAAACAGGCGGACAGGCACCCGCGCACAAAGGCAGGGTTCAGAATCGCTAAAGGCATTTTCATACGACAACGGTCATCCGTGGAGGTTACGACTGATGGGTGGGACCTCTCGAAATCCAGGCGAGACGGGGCCGATACATCAACTGACAGTGGCCTCGCGACAATCAAGTCATCGCCTGACCGTGAACCCTTTGGAGTGCCGCATTCGATAACACGTCCAGCACTGTAAAGCAACGAAGCGGTTACGTTATTTTCCTCCGGGATGAATAAACCGTCACGATCGGCAGGCGTGGAGCGCGGCTGTGTCCAATGGACCAGCCGCGCTCCAGGGGCCGTGCCGACCCCGAGTCTGGTTGAGGCGGCGACTACGCCGCCATCTTCAAGGCCACTTCGCTCCACGCTCCAGGACCGGCGGAACCCACACCCTGCACGCGGAAGAAATACTTCTTCCCGCTCTGCAAACCGCCGGCGATGTAGCTTGAGGTCGTCGTGACCGCCACCTGCGACCACCGACCATTTTCAGACTGCGTGCATTCCAGCACATACGAATACGCGCCGCGCACCGCATCCCAACTGCACGCCACCGTGCCCTCGGACTGGCCGAACAGCAACGAAAGGGTTTGCGGTGCCGGCAACGGACCCACCGGAACGCGGGGGCCGCGCACCGGGAAACCGCTGCTGAGAATCTTCGCCTTGTCGCCGCCGCTGGCGTTCTCCACGTAGGCGGCCTCCTGCTTCAGGTAAGTCACCAGTTGCTCCTCCAGCGCCGCTCGCTCGGCGTACTCGGTGCGCAGCGACGGCTCCGCCGCCGCGATCTCGTTCGTCTTGGCGATGATGTTCGCGCGCGCCGCCGTCAACTGCGCAATCGAAGGGTTGGGGCTGGGGTAAATGGCATTGCTGTCCAGCCCGGTGATGACGTTCTGGGTGAGTTGCAATTTCTCGTCCAGATTCATTTTGGCGAGATTGAGTTTGATCCGTTCCATAGTCTGTTGTGGTTTGTGGCACGACTTCGCTTCAGTTGCATTGAGGGAACGGGCTGGAACCGTGGCTTCTCCCTTTCCCTGCGCACCCCGCCAACATTCGGGAACATCCCATGCGGCTGGCGCGCACGAGGAGCATCGGAGGATTAGAAAGTTCCTTGAGGCAGTTTCTGATCTTTCTTTTGAACCCGAACTCCGGGGCAGAGATCCGCTAAACCCGCCAAACAACGCGAAAAGCCGTCCAAATGAAGTCGCTTCTTCTGTTCAACCTGGAAACAGCAGCTCAACCACCGATGAGCGCAGATGCACACGGACAAGGGGACTTTGCGTTCCTGGAGCGCCCGGGCGCATCTTGACACTTGCCCCCGGCGCGCGGCCTTCAGGCCGCTTCGACGTCCGAACGACAAGGGCCAAACCATTGCCCTGCGGCCTCCGGACGATGAAGCGGCCTAAACGCCGCGCTCCGGCCGAGTTGCAATCGGGGGCAGGGTTCTTCGCTTTTTTCGGTGGAATGGCTGAAAGGCGGGAAATGCTCGGAGAGCCATCCCGGAGGGATGCCAGAAGGTAGCCGAGGGTTGAGGAGCGCCACGCGCGACGATACCCCCGGTGCGTGCGTCGTTGCGCCCCCCATCCCGGAGGGATGCCAGACCACCCGTGCGGAACGCTGCTCTGGCACCCCGCCGGGGTGCAACTCCTGGCCTTGCCTGAACCGGAGGTATCGCTTCGCTCGACCTCCGGCTACCCTCTGGCATTCCTCCGGGATGGCTGTCATATCGCGCGCCGTTGGCGCTGAAATTCCGACACCACCTGCACCCAGCGCTTGTTGCCGTCTTCCTGTTCGAGGATGTGTTCCTGTCCGGCAGGGATGAGTTGCGGGTGCTCGGTCGGCGTACCGGTGGTCCACTTGTCCCACGTGAAACCGCCAGCTCACTCCTCGTAAGTCATCCCGAAGACCGTATCAGTAAGCCAGCGGCGGAACGATTCGTTGTTCTGGAATTGTTTGAAGAGCTGGGCGTCGTCTTTGAACATCGCGGTCATTACTTTCTTCAAAGCCTTGTCGTGCTCCACCCTGGCATTGCTGGGCGTATTCTTCATGGCGTTCTGGTAGGCGGGATCAGCGGCGACTCTTGGCGGAATCACTTCAAAAATCCGCTTCTCCGCGGCCTTCGGATCGTTGAAAAGCCCGCCGAACTGGTCGTTGAACGCCTTGATGATGTTCGAGAGCTTGTCCATCTCCGGCTCGGGCTTGTGTCCGCCCCCGGTCATGCTCCACGGCTCGATCTCCGCCTCGGCATCGGGCAGA
>Ga0163144_10028962_pt1 | contig 10653 bp, 8 predicted proteins | sample OliLak19BULKMAT1_FD_123175 | JGI IMG/M metagenome (GOLD analysis project Ga0163144, IMG submission 123175) | Freshwater microbial mat bacterial communities from Lake Vanda, McMurdo Dry Valleys, Antarctica - Oligotrophic Lake LV.19.BULKMAT1 | ecosystem: Environmental > Aquatic > Freshwater > Lake...
GCAACGTTGTATACGGTGGCATTGGCGGCTCCGAGCATAGCAGCAAGGATGGCGAAAGCAAGATTCTTGTTACTGAGCATCATTGTTCTTGGTTTTGATGTTATTTTTTTGCTTTGCTTGTTGGGTTTGTGTTTGTAACAATTGGTTTTGCTTTTCAAGTAGGTAATTGTTGATTTGTGAGCCTGAGGAATGGAAAATCTAGGTTGCTTATTTTTCATCCATCCCAAGATATTCCCGAGCTGGTTAGAGTATTTATTTTTCTTCCGGTGGATCTAACCAGTATCGCACCGGAAACAATCGCCCATGATGTGTGAGTGCTACGGTGTCAGATACAAACGCTGCCGAGATTGCTAGTTCACTACTAGCAAATAAAGTGCAACCGAAGATTTTTGCCTAATAAAGTGCACAGCTACCAATCCGTACCTACTTTGTAGCTGGATTGGAGGAGCACTAGGTAATCAAACTGTTGGGCGATATCAGTTCGGTTGCGAGGTCTACGGCGTAAGGCCCGGCGAGTTAAAAAGGATGAAAGGTAACTGGAGCGTGGATTAGAGGTACAGTACACTCTGGATACCAACGGCAAGGACGCTAGCTCGCTGGTGATACTGAGAGGGAAGTTGCGGCATGGTAATACGGTAAACCCATTGGAAGTTTAAAACTCGAAACTACCCGAGAATGAACTGAGAACTAACTACTCGATGGCGGGAAGGCACGGTTTAGTTAATAGAGGCAGCTTGGTTCCTCATGGTAGAACGCTAGTCGTCTCCTCTGTTAATCCTTGCCTCATCCTCTACGGTACCGGAGGACTTCTGTATTAGTCATTGTCCGCTACCGGTATGGAGTACACTACTAGTAAAGTCCATTATTTTGGGTAGCTACAGTAACTACTTAACTAGCTAGGTCAAGATTTGGCGCGAATACTTGACTTCGGAGTTTTACGGTGACATTTGCGGTGGCCACACATCGCAACTCCGAACCCTTCTTTTCGACTGAGACCCACTCTACTAACAAAATGAACTGATTTGCCTCCTCAACAAGAGAGCAGCAATACTCCTGTATGCAATCCATGCAAAGAACACAATCTTTTCCTCGATACATCATGCTATGTTATTCTCTTCGGTTTGAATCTGACTGGTTGTGTTGGAGTGTTGGTTCTCCGGTGTTGCCCCCGCTGGTAACCGCATGGGACAAGGTTCAAAAAGAAACAATAAGGCCAGTTCGCTATGCTCTCAGCACACCGGAGTATGTTTGCCTGTGAAAGGTTACCCAGTATTCAAAAATGTAAACAGAAAAGATCCACATAAAACACAACAGTGATAGCACCTTCATAGGGACGAGGCAACCACAACCTACTCAGAGACTTAGCGGGAAGGATAAGTAAGCTTTTTCTTCCTTTTGTCGTGCTCTCACTCGACAAAAAATAGAAATTCCTTTTTTCTAGTTCTTCATTCAGCTGCGTCAATAGCACCACGTTCCTACGAAGAGACAGGAAACAACAACAATGCCGCCCTTGGGTTATCAAGACCGCCGTTACCATGAATCAGTGTATTCAATGGGCTCTTCACCCGCTGAAGGACGATCAACAGCTTTTCAGCTAGAGGAGGACAATCGAATGGATACCGAAATAGATACAGGTGAGCACACTTACTGTAGATTCGCTTTTACTCACAAGTCTGTTCGAACATCACTCACATTTTTTCCTCGCTGTTTCATCCATACTAGATCCCGAGCTTGGAGATCCGCAAGATATGGATGACAGCGAAAGATCGGATACCTCTCTGAAATTTGCTTGCCTCCAAGAGTATGTAGAGAATGTTCTGAAGAAACGCCGAGAGCATAATAGCTGCAGTTTTAGTGAGGATGAAATATCCGTTAGCGAGATCCCTGAGAAAGTGATTGTACAGTCCGGTAAGCGGTGGACTAGCTCAGTCAGCACCCTATCAGATAGTCAGGAGATCACAACTGTGTCATCTACTGAGAAGGCTGTAAGAAATCGTCCTACTCGTTTCCCGTCAGACGAAGCAGTTGCACGGAGGGACCGCGACAACAAGGCAGGTGAGAGTCGGTGCTCCACCTTGAAAGGAAGCGGGAGCAGGCATACGAGACAAGGATCAGATTCCTCAGATTGCGCTTTGGTGACGCAACCTGACTGGTGCAAGAACGATTCCATTTCTTCGGCCCGGCACCAAGAAATGCCGCAGATCCAAGAGAGGCAAGTCCGTTCTCGCGTTCTGCCTCAAAAGTCTTGGACTAGCCGCAGCGGGGACGATCGCCCCGCTTCTCTTCTTCGTCCCACTTGCAGAAGGCAGAGCTCGCGAACATTGCTCTCGCAACGTCGTCAAGTCACTCGCGAGTACTCCAAGAGCCCACAGCTGCGACGTACTTCCTGTAGTAGAGGTAGGGACGCGGATCCTGCCACCACTCGGGAGGCCAACTACATGTACCCCCGAAAATCTCCTCGCAATCTCCCAGCTCGCTTGGCGTCCGACCTGTCGTCTCGCTCCTCATGCTCCTCGGGAGACAAAAAGTTACCGGCCACTTCGAATCAAGCGCCTATGAAGCGCATTTCTTCTGACCATGGTGGAGAGGTCTTGATAGAGATCTTTCCGGGTGTCCGTGAGCCTTTACGCCGCGCAAGTGAAACAGTAGAAGCCGTTGCGGTTGGTTTCTATTCCTCGGTGTATTGCATGGCATGCGGCGCTCTGGACCTGCATGCCATCTCCGATGTTCAGTACTTTGTATGCCCCACGTGCCGAACGGTCTGTCCCGTGGAGGGTGACTGTATTTTCCTTGGGCGCAGACTACCGAGGCATGGTCTTGGATTGGGCTTTGACACTGAGAATTTGGTCTCCATGCAGGCTCAGACACGCAGGTAACAATGACAATCATCAACACTACACTAGATATACAAAATAAATTTAGTCTAGCTTTTCTAATCATCTTTTTAATTGTGGAATTATTATAATACAAGAAGCAGTAGGTACGCTGCGCCTACTAGCTAGGGCACAATGCTCTTTGATGCTGCGGTCGTCAACTCCGAAGCTCCGGGTTGCAGGAAATTGATGTAATTGATCCAGCCCTTTTCGTCCACGTAAAAGAAGACTTCGTCCATGGCCCAGAATTTGCCATCGTTTCCCCATATCAAACCTGATTCACCGCCCTTGGCTGCGATGGGTCCCGTCAAACTTACGAACCCTTTGCCATAGGTGCAACAAGTGCCATCGCCCTCGGTATCCCGGACCACGAATCGATACCATCCTTGACCCAAACTGCCAATCGCCATTTCGCTTGACTCCAACACTCGATATCCGGAGTCCGCTGCGCTCCAACTGCTGATCGAATCCCAATTGCTCACAGTTTCGTCGGGTTTGACAAAGAGTTCCCATGAATTTTCTTCGGGGTAATCATCCGTTTTGAAATTGATCACGAACATGTTGGGCGAGACCGAACCCGGCCACTCGGGATCATCCGAAGCCAACATGGCTTCAAATTCTGGCCACGTCGATGGTATGTACCGTTCTGAGTTGGCGAGCTCAACGGCTTGTCCATTGGTTCCAATTTCAAAGGTCACTTCATAATATCGTCCAAAATTACCGTCATGTTGAAAAGCGGGCTTTTGCGCGATGTTATCGTCGATGGAGAAGCTTCCTGCATTGAAAAGACAACATATTCCTAAGATGAAAGGAAACAAAGAACGGAGTTGAGTTGGTATCCGGCGCAAAAAATAATGGAGAATAGTATAGTAATGCCACACTCAACATAACAAGTGACGTACCGTCTCCTTCTTTGTCGGCAATCTTGAAGGTGTACCTCACGCCCTGTTCCAAATCCGCAAATGTTTCGCTCACAACTGCTCCGGTTGCTACGTCGGACATGTAGGGTTGAAAGAAGAGGGTACCCGCGCTTTCGGACGAAAAGGACCACGCTACTTCATCCGGGTAATCATCAAATTGAATGTTCACCGTCAAGGATCCTTTTAAATCCGTCGGCGCTTGGATCGCGGTGTTGTCTTCTGCTGGGGTCTCGGTAGCTGTATCCTCCGCAGTAGCCGGTGGCACCACCGGATCACCATCACAGACAGGAAAGTTACTGAATTCACACTTGGCCTGGGCAATCCAATCGGCCGCATAACTGACACGACTATTGACACCGGCATAATTTTCACGGGCACATCCAATCCCAAAGGAGACAATGCCCACAAGTGTATTGGTGACTTGGTCGACAATGGGTCCACCGCTATCCCCTTGACAGGTATCGGTGCCACCCCCTTCCACGCCGGAACAAAACATGTTGGTTTCATCAAAGTACCGTTGATATTGTCGTTGGCATTTCTCATTGTCAAAGGTATAAATGGTAGCGTCCCGCAAGGAATCCGACATGCCGGGTGTGTTTTCATCGGTTTGGCCATAGCCAATCCCCCACAAGGCATCGTTGACAGCCGGAATGGCGGGATCTGTGTTGGGTGGAATGACTTTGACCAAGGTATCTTGACCATTGTCGTCCACCAGTGCTGTTTTGTCCAATTTCAAAATCATAAAGTCATTGTCGCGAGTGGAAACCTCGGCATTGAATTTGGGATGCAACATGAAATCGACAATCGTCCGTTTGACGGAGCCTTGGCCTTTGCGGCGAATGTTACGAAAATAAATGTCGGGGGCAATGTTGCCGGTACCACGACAATGTCCAGCGGTAATGACCAAATCGTCATGAATCAACTGTATATGGTTTTGGGTGGGTGGAGAGTTGGACGTGGTAGAGAGAAAAAGAGGTAGGTAGAGTGAGTAAGGAAGTGAGTAGGAGTACAAGACAATAATTGCAAAGTAGTAGTAGAGTACACGAAAGACTCAAGTCATACACATGATCTTGTGTAGGAAGACACATAGGTGCGTGACATGGAGTCGACGAAAATGTACAACACCGTTCTATATGGAATGACGTACCGCTCCTCCACAATATTGGCCATTCCATTCGGCGAAAAAGGGATGCTTGTCCATATCATTGACGACGTTACCACCCACCACGCGACTTTCAAAGGCCAAGTCACGACGACGTTGATCACGGGGATGCAGTGGCGTCGTGTTGTTGTTGTTGAAGGGTGGTGTTCGTAGAAACTTTTGAGTGGCGGCGTCCACGAGAGAGTGGCTGTGTGGGTACAAACATAACAGGAGCAGCAGAGGGACATGGAAAAGCAGGGGTGCTCTTGAGCTTCTTGGTTGTCTTTGCATTCTGGAAGGTCTCATGATGATGATGATGATGATGATGGAAGGAAAGTATAGATGTCTTTCAAGGAGATGTCTTTCAAGGAGATGCTCTTCTCGTGTGTCTGTGATTATGTGCTTCTTTTGTGAAGAAACGGAGTTTGTTTCCCGTAAACTTCTTCCTCGCTTGTGCCGAATAGAACAGTTTCAAGAGTCAAATTAATAGCTAGCTGGTCTTTTGGAGGGAGGGCAAGATAGATGTGCTGGTGTTCTGCTGCTATCTATCTGATTGACTGCTATCCATGAACTATCTGTTCTATAAATTGTGGACAATGATGGTACAACAGAGGGTTGGTACGGTGGTGGGTGATAAATTAATTTTGGCACGAGTAACAGTCAACCAGTGTTGCACTGACTACTGTATGCAATTTAAAAAGTGGTACAGTAATAAGTCCCAGTACCGACTACACTCACCCCAGTAGACCAGCAACGCGGAAGGTGGTTAGGAGGAAGCAAGATGCCATTTTATCGGTGGTGGGGTGAACCGCGGTTCGAAGTACGGTGAGGCCACTCATCCAAGTTTTCGTCCGCCCGACTCCGTTGGCTAAGTGCTTTGAGTACCGCTAGCTGCAAAAGCAATCGTATTTTCGTCGGCTTGCGCCATTTTCTTTCGACTGGCATCAATCCTACCACCAAAGTCATTAGCGAGTATAGGATATGTACAATAAATCCGTGTTGATAAAAGTCGATTAATTCGAAACATTCAAACAAAGACACTACTATGTCGTTCCGTATAACCCAACCGTTGATCTGAAACACGAGTATCCCACATTTCACTCACGTCCAGACACACGGCTTCCAAATACCCACGACACGGCACGCAAGTCAATGAAGAAGAAAAATGAACCAGGAAGCCTCATTTCAGAAGGGGTTCCGGATTGCTTGACTGACTCTACTAGTAGCTAGCTAGCTACTACTCCAGCTAGCTAGTGCGTAGTTTCGAGTAGTTTGGCAAACAAGAATAACAGGACTCAAGCTTAGATTTGCAAATGTGGGTGAGCATGCTGCATTCGGCACAAAAGAACTCATGTACATGTGTTGCATTTGCTCGTTTCGAGACACTCGTGTGCTACTTCTGTATGCAGGCATCATTCGTTTTTCCATCTGAGGGTTTCTAGCTAGCTAGCTAGCTAGCTAGCAGCAGTTAGATGAGGCGAGCTGATTTGGCGAGTTGATTTGAGCCGTTCCCTTGTTCAGTTCTGGAAGGATAAGGTCCGAGGGATCAATCTATCTCTTCCCAGGCATGGCGAACTGAACATGGACTTTCGCTTCCTCAAGCTTTAGTTGGCTTGCTACTATTATCTTGTAGCCAGCTAGCTACTAGAAGCTGCCCGTCCCTGCGCTCTAGGAATCATTAGCTGGGATTGAAACCTGTGCTAGCCCTACTGCGTCCCTGGTGGCGAGTTCAGTTAGCTACAGTACGAGGACGGTACTTCAGCGGCTTTCAGCTCGGGTTAACCGACGGATTCAGTCCATGTTAAGTGCAGTACTGGTACTAGTTAGCTAGCTAGCTAGAACTGAAGCTGCTCCATTGCGCCGGTTTCGTTCTCCATTTCCCTGGCCGAAGTAATTAGTAGCTTTATCAGCGGCAAGCACACCTTAGGTGGTATCATACTTAGTTTGCTGTAGACTGCCTGGCCGGGGTGTGCAGATGTCGCTCACTACTGTGTAACTTGAACAGCCATGGCCCATGAGCCGCTGTATGTAGGCCAGGGTGCATCCTGGCCGGTCAAACCATCTGGCTCCGGCCGGCTTAACTGAACTGCCTAGCGTAGTGCTGTAGTGCAATCTTGTAGCTAGCTACGACGTAGTAGAAGCTGCCCGAGGCACAGAGATTCGGCAACTCCAGGACGGGGAAGCAGGGATGAGGCAGCATTTCCATGTACTTAATCGCTAGTAGCTAGTGTCTAACCATTTTGTGGATTTTTTCGGCAAAAGATTTGACAAGATTGACCGCCCATCACGGGAGAGATCTGAGACTCAGGACTCAGAACCAGAGTGACTGGACTGGACTGGACAGGACTCTGACGCCATCTGCTCGACTAAATTTCCACCGGGACAAGCGAACCGAGTGGTACACGGTTGGTTGATACGATTGATCTTGGAAAGGTCACTGGTACAATTGCGATAGTCTTATGACCTTTCTAACTAGAGTAGATTAGTCCTCCATTGTCTTATAAAGAAGCGACAGTTGCCACTCAGACTACTGAGCCGATCAGGGCTTAATTCTTCTGTAACATAGTGAATTCCTCTTCGATAAACCGTTAGAATTGATGCAACATGTTTAAATATTGCAGTTCCGAAACGCGTTTCAAAGATTATTGAGCTCGAACAAATGAAACCACTGTAGTGAATAAACTGTAAAATAAAGAGTACTGAAAAGCTTGGAAAGACATATCACCTGGACAAGGTCTTTTCTCATCCTGTTGGCGTGACCGTCGGGGACCGCGCAGCCTACGAGCATTGTGATTGACATGAACAAAACAGCAAGAACTACCGGTAACAACATGCACGGAAAGCCCAACAACCAATAACAACAAACCATCAACTACAACTATCGAAGATAGACGGCAATAGACTTCTTCTTGCCGTTTCATGCAGGATTAAATCACTGACTGTCAGCTGTTCAGAATAACAGACTCTGAGAAGCTACTATCTACTAGCTAGTTTGCTACATAGATCACGAAAGCAAGACCTCTCTGTCCGTCTGGGTTGTCTCTCTCTCTCTCTCTCTCTCTCCCCCATGAAACTGAAAAGGATTGACAATTATCAGTCTTTTTGTTTTTATTAGTATTATTTTATGCCAACACGACAACCATAAAAGAATTCTTTGGTTGGCCTGGACCGCTTGGAAGAAGGAGGACGCCAAACAAAAGCCATTTGCTCTACTCTTGTCTCTCTCTCTCTAGTAGAGAACCCCTCCCTACTTTCTTTTTCCACTCAACTAAACTAAACTGGAATTGACGGGATTAAGCTACAGTATAGTTTCTCCGCCAACGTTGAGCTAGAACGAGCAACAACAACACGAGCAAGCGCAAACGAGAACAGCGAAAAGATCACGATTGACGGATTGACTGACTTCACTCTCTCCGTCGACGCACAACCAAAGCACAAACCACACTACTGAGGACGAAAACGACACTAGAAACAACGAGCATGCCCCCCAACCATATTGTCTTACCAGGACCCACCAACTCCGCCCACAACCCACAGCACCATCACGAGCAGCAGCAACAACACTCATCCCCTCCTCATAGAAAAGCCACGAGAACGAGCAAGATGAATAATAAAACGCGTCCTCATAGCAGCAACAAGCGGGCGACCTTTAGTGATCATCCTCCCGATTACATTGGCAATAGTGGGAGCAATCGACACAACAAACACGCCGCCGGCGGAGGCAGCAGTGACGATGGAAGTCGAGAAAGTGTCACGCATACACCTCGTTTGATGTTGGACCATCCCATGGATGGTCCGTGGCAGCGCATCAAGGAAGAATGGAAAAATCCCAACTCGTGGTTTGGCATTGACGATTGTGGACGATTGATTGATGTGCCCAACTCGTTTGGTGGAACACAAACCATTTACAAATGGATCATTACCTTGTGGCTGATTGCCTCGATTATTTATGTGTGGAGTACCGAATCCGGGGGTGGCGAAGACTTTTCATTCTTGGGAAATCTCGATCATTGGGCACTTTTGACTTCCTTCGTGTATTGTCTCATGTCGTTGGGCAATGGACACTTCCGGCCACCCCAACCACCGGTGGCCTCGGAAGGCGTCATTCTCTATGTCAAGGTCTTTTGGATTCTCTTTGAACTGGCGGCGCATTGGGAACTCTTGACGGCCTTTTTATTTTGGACCATCATCTTTCCCAAAGAACTGAAAGAGGGATACAAGATTGGTTATGGTACCTTTTTGCTGCATGGATTGGTTACCCTGATGGTGTTGTTTGATGGAATGATTCTCAATCGCATTCCCGTTCGAATCAAACATTATTTCATTCTTTTGGCATTCGATGTCATTTATGTCATTTGGACCATGATTCATGCTGCGGCGGGACTGGGTGGTCAACCGGCATCACCCGAATCCGGAGCCGACCAACAATCGGAGGCCATCTATTTGGCATTGGATTGGAGGAATGAAACCGTACAAACCATCTTCATCTGCATTGGCATTCTGACCGTCTTTGCGCCTATTCTATTCCTATTTCAATACCTCATGAGTTTATACTCCTTTCCTTGGGAATGGAATGGGAACCGTTCACGCTTGTGCATTGAATTTGATATGAGTACCAGTGCCACTGCGCGGGTCCTCAATACGCGGGCTCCGCACAACCCGCAATACACCCGACGGGATCGACCACCGACGCCGGCGCCGCACAAGGCAAAAAGGACGTCGAATGACACGTCTACGCAGCAAAGCAATGCCAACAGTGAAACCAGTCGCACGAGCAGTCATCAGAATCGACCATCGACACCCGGACCACGACCCTCTACACCCGGACCACGACCATCGACACCCGGACCTCGACCCTCCACGCCAGGGCCACGGCCACGGCCGACGACACCCAATCCTTCACGACGAACGTCCACTGCCGCGGATCAAGTAATACCACGACAAAGTAGTCGATCGGGTGACGGCAAGAAAGGTCGCCCCAGTGCTAGTAGTAGTAGTGCCACATTGGATACACCCTCGGTCGTTACGACACCCACCGCCTTGGTCAAACCCAAACGAAAAAAGAAACCCAGTATTCTTGTGGCGAGCGCCGACAAACGACAAGGGCGTCCGACACCCAAACGAGATTTGTCTCGCATGGACATTGCCTAACATCAGCATCATCCATAAATCAATCGGGCAAGAAAATTTGGACGATCCCTAAATGACGAGCCGAAACAAGCGTGGCCCAAACCTACCTGACCACGCCGATACTACCTACGCGCGCCAGGAGAACAAGAAGCATTGATTCCATTACCACACTCACTCACCGCACACACAGCAGTCACACACCTACACATCATCACACAATCCATCCTGGAGACGAAAAAAAAGAGACCGAAAAAAGGAAAAGAAATTGGGAGGGAGGGGTTTTCTCAGTATCACAAATCAATCATTCTTTTGTTTATTTGATTTGATTTGATTTGATTTGGCTACTGTTGGATCGACATATTTTTTTCTTCTTCTTTTGTCTTTTTGACTCCAGTCAACATGTCAGATTGTAAAATTAGAATTTTACATTTTTTCGTTTCCTTTCTTGCTCGTGTCGCTTGTGGTCAAGAGCCTCTTTGTCGTTCGTATTCGAAACGGCACAAAAAATCGAGCTGATCCAGGCGTTGGCTGTTTACACGAAGTAGCTTCTACTAGCTAGTACCAGTGCACCAGCAAGCTAGCTATGCTA
>Ga0163144_10028963_pt1 | contig 10653 bp, 10 predicted proteins | sample OliLak19BULKMAT1_FD_123175 | JGI IMG/M metagenome (GOLD analysis project Ga0163144, IMG submission 123175) | Freshwater microbial mat bacterial communities from Lake Vanda, McMurdo Dry Valleys, Antarctica - Oligotrophic Lake LV.19.BULKMAT1 | ecosystem: Environmental > Aquatic > Freshwater >...
GGCGCAGTAACGGTCGTACGGCCCAGTGGCGCGCTGGCCGGGCCCGATTGCGAGCCCGTGGCCAAGTGCCTGCGCGAAGTCATTGACGACAGCATGGGCCGCATGGTGCTCGACGCCTCGGCCATCGCGTATGTCGACTCCACCGGGCTCGAAGTCCTTCTCGACACCGCCGAACTGCTCGCCGAGCGTGGGCAATCGCTGCGGATGTGCTCGGCGCCCGAAACGCTCCGCGAGGTCCTGGCACTCACCGACATCGGCCCCATGTTCGAGCACTACACCGACGTGAACACCGGCGTAAGGAGCTTCCTCTGAGCACGCCGGGCGAAGCCATCTTGTTCCCGGGTTCAGACAACCCCGGCCGCAAACAGGGCCCCAAGCTCCGCGTCGGCGAAGCTCTGTTGGCCGACGGCACGATCACCCAGTCGCAGCTCGACTTGGCACTCGAGCAACAGACCCGCACCAAGCGCATGCTGGGCGAGGTGCTTGTCGAGGCCGGCATCGTTTCGCAATCCGCCCTGGTGCGCGCCCTCGCCCAGACCATGGGCGTTCGCGGCTGCGTGCTGCGCCACGGCCTGGCCGACCCGGCCATGCTCAAACTCGTCGGCGTCGATGAGGCCGAGCGGCTGGCGAGCCTGCCGCTCTTCAAAGTCCGCGGCACACTCACCGTCGCCATGGCCGAGCCGACAAGCCTGCCGACCATCGACCGTCTGCGGCAGCTCACCGGGTGCAAAATCCGTCCCGTGCTCGCCCTGCGGGCCAATATCGTTGAGTTCCTTCGCAAGATCGGCGGCGGCGACGGCGGCACGGGCGGCCAGCCCAACGACGTGCAGTCGTTCCTCACGCAACTGGCCGACAGTGACGTCGAGGTCGTCGAACGCGAGTCGGTCGATGAGGGCCCCAGCACCGACCTTGACAAGATGATCGCCGGCAGCCCGATCGTCAACCTCGTCAACATCGCGTTCCTCAGCGCTGTGCGCGACAAGGCCAGCGACATCCACATCGAGCCCGACCGCAAGGGCACGCGAGTGCGTTACCGCATCGATGGCGTGCTCCGCGATCTGATGCGGCCACCGGCCAACATGCACGCCGCCATCGTCTCGCGCGTGAAGGTCATCGGCAAGATGGACATCGCCGAGAAGCGCCTCCCGCAGGAAGGACGCGTGCGGATCGTTGCCGAGGGCCGTGATATCGACCTGCGCGTGTCGACCATGCCGACGCTGCTGGGCGAAAAGCTCGTGGTCCGCATCCTCGACAAATCAAACCTCAAGGTCCGCATGGAGGACCTGGGCTTCCGCCCCGACACACTTGTGACGTTCATGACCGTCCTGAAACAGTCGCACGGGCTGGTGCTCGTCACCGGCCCGACTGGCTCGGGCAAGACGACGACTCTGTACTCAGCGCTCGACCTGCTGCGCTCGCCCGAAGTCAACATCCTCACCGTTGAGGACCCAGTCGAATACCAGCTCGACTCGGTCAATCAGATTCAGGTCAACGAGCAAGTCGGGCTCACGTTTGCCCGCGCGCTCCGCAGCATCCTGCGGCAGGACCCCGATATCATCATGGTCGGTGAAATTCGTGACCAGGAGACGGCGCGCGTGGCCGTGCAGGCCGCGCTCACCGGCCACCTCGTGCTCGCCACGCTGCACACCAACGATGCGCCCGGCAGCGTCGCCCGCCTCTCGGACATGGGCATCGAGACCTATCTGCTCTCGAGCGCGCTCAACGGCGCCGTGGCACAGCGCCTGGCGCGAACCATCTGCCCCAGCTGCGCCAGCAAGTACTATCCGAGCGAGCACGTATTGGGCGATGCCGGGCTCCTTGAGCATGTCGGACGCGCTTTCCGCAAGGGCACCGGGTGCCGGCAGTGCCATGACAGCGGCTTCCAAGGCCGCTGCGGCGTGTACGAGGTGATGGAAGTGACCCCCGAACTGCGACGGATGATCCACCACCGCAAGCCCACGCACGAGCTTCGCGAACAGATCGCCCGATCCGGCAGCCTCACGCTCCGCGGAGAGGGCGTGCTGCTGGCGATTGCCGGCCGCACGAGTCTCGAAGAAATCATGCGCGTGACTCAGAACGAGTCCGACGATGCGCTGGCCGCACCGCCCGCCTCCTCCTCCACCCCCGCGGCTTCCGATCGAAAGGAAGCCGCATGAAAGTCTGTTACGCCGGCTATGACAAGGCAGGCGGATCGGTGAGCGGCTCGATTGAGGCCGCCACCACCGCCGCGGCGCGCGAACAACTGAAGAAACAGGGGCTGTTTGTGACCCGGGCCGAGAACGACGCCGCCAGCGCCACCGGCTCGCGCTCGGGCGCATTCAAGGATTTTTTCGGCAAGGGTGCCAAGCTTCGCGACGTCTCGATCCTGCTCCGCCAGATGGCCGTGCTGGTCTCAACTGGCACTACGGTCGTTGATTCTCTCCTGGTGCACGAGCGTCAGCTCAAGCCCGGGGCATGGCGAACGGCCCTTGAGGATGTTCGCCAGCGCGTGGAAGAAGGTGCGCAGCTCTCCGAGGCCATGGGCGCACGACCCGAGTACTTCGACGCCGTGTGCCGCTCCCTCATCGCCGCCGGTGAGAGCCGCGGCAAGCTCGGCGAGATGCTCCAGCGACTGGCGACGCTCATGCGCCAGCAGATGCGCGTGCGCGGAGCCCTCATCGGGGCGATGGTCTATCCATGCCTGCTCTCGTGCGTTGCCGTCGCCGTCATGGCGCTCATGATGGGCTTCGTGCTGCCCCGGTTCGAAGGCCTCTTTGTCACCTTGGGCGCCCCGCTTCCGCCCACCACGCAGATGCTCATGTCCATCAGCGCGGTGGTCTGCCAATGGTGGTGGGCGTTCCTGGGCGGGTTGATCGCCATGGCCGTGGGCTTCAAGCTGTGGCTCGGGTCGGCAACCGGCCGCCGCATGCTCGATATTGTGCTGGTGCGGGCGCCCTCCATCGGCCGGATCGTCCGCTGCATGGCGATGGCCCGGATTGCTCGAGTGCTGGGCGTGCTGCTGGAGGGCAAGGTCACGCTGCTCGATGCACTCGCCCTCACGCGCCAGTCAACCACCAACTGCCTCTACACCGCCCTCATCGCCAAAGCGGAAGAATGCGTAACCCGCGGCGAACCGGTGAGCGCCGCCTTCGGCGATGCTTCACTGGTCTCCACCGCCGTGTGCGAAGCGATCCGCGCCGGCGAACGCACCGGGCAGATCGGCCCGGTGCTACTCACCCTTGCGGACTTCATGGACGAGGACAACGAAGTGGTCATTAAATCGCTCACATCGATCATCGAACCGCTCATTTTGATCGTGCTGGGCATCATGGTCGGCTTCGTGGCGATCTCGATGTTCATGCCGCTCTTTGACCTTGCCGGCGCCGGCGGAGGGGCAGCATGATAAACAATCGCTTTTCACCAATCGGACTCGACCTTGGCACCCGCGAGATCATCGCCGTGCAAAGCCGCGCCGGCGCGATCATCGCGCGCTGCGCGATCCCACGCGTCGATCTGGAACGCTCGGGCGGCGACGAGCCTGCTTCGACCGCTCCAGCGACCGACGACCGCGCGCTTTCCTTCGTCGCCGCCGGCACACTCGCGGCCATTCTGCATCGGCGGGGCTTCATTGGCCAGCGGGTCGTCCTCTCGGCCCCGCCCGGGCGCAGAGTCGTCATGCCGCTGCAGATGCCGCCGCGATCATCACAGGCGCCCCTTGATGAAATCGCGCGTGGCCAGCTTGCTGAGGCCGCGCGCTGCGGCCCTGATGAAATCGAAGGAGCCTGGTGGGCCCTGCCCGTCGTCGGGGTCGCGCCAGCGCCACCCACGGGCAAGGAGCCCACGCACGCGCTGGGCGTGGCCATGTCGCGTCATGATGTGGAATCGGTGATCGAGCCGCTTGAGGCCGCCGGGTTCGAAGTGTGCGCCATGGACGTGAAGTCGCTCGCCCTGGTGCGCGCCCTGGAGCGGCAAGTGGCCGGCGGCGCGGGCAAGGCGCGCGTCATGGCGATTGTGAACTACGGGTATGGGGGCGCAGGGGTCATCATGGTCCACCGCGGACGCGTGGTCTATGAGCGCGATCTGCCCGGGGTCGGCCTGGACTTCACCGAGTCAGCCCTCACCGGCGCCATCGGCGTCGAGGCCGATGTGGCCCATCACGTCGTAATGGGCGCCGGCGTGACCAGGCCGGAGGCAATCGGGTCGGTCGGCGCTCGGCCATGGGCGCTCCTGCCGCAGGCGCAGGAGATCATTCAATCGCATGTGCGCGCGGTGGCCAGCGAAGTGCAGAAAGCGCTCGACTATGCCCTCGCCCGTTTCGGCAAGCCCGGAACCGGCGGGCCCGAATCGGCCGTGATGGTGGTCGGGGCGGGCGCCAGCGTGCCCGGCCTGCCCGAGCTGCTGGGGCGCGAAGCCTGCGGCGAGGCTGGCATTGTGCCCGGATGCGGAACCGACAGGAGTGCGGCCGATCGCGTCTGGCCGCGCCTCATCGGCGCGCTTGGCCTTTCGATGCACCCGCTGCGCGTGCAGACGGCGATGGAGGTGGCGGCATGATCGGCATCAACTTCATTCCGGCCGCGCGCCTGCGGGTCCGCAAGGTCCGCCGGCGCGCTGCGTGGTGGTCAGTGGGGAGCGGCGTGTGGACCATCGGCCTCGTGGGCTTCGCCATTCTGGTGGCGGGCGCCGTGCCGATGCACCGCAGCGATGAAGTCGCCCGCCGTACCGACGCGGCCCGCGCAGCGCAGGAGCGCACCGAGAAAGATATTGCCAAAGAGTCCCGCCAGGTCGCAACGCTCCAGCGTGCCCTGGATATCTCGACCCTCGTGCAGGATCACCCCGACTGGAGTCTGCTCCTCAGCCGGGTGGGTGAACTCCGCGGCCCCGCGGTAGTGCTGCAATGGCTCGAAGTTGACCGCGTCTCAGTTCGCCCCGAGTTTGAGCCCCGCCCGGCGCCCGCTGCGCCCGGCGCGCCCGCGCCGGCACCCTCCCCGACGGCCGCCAAGCCCAAACCCGAAAGGCCGATCGGCGAGTCATTCGTTGTGAAAGTCGCCGGGCTGGCGCAGTCGGCCGGTGAGGCCCAGAAGTTTGTCCTGCGTCTTGATCAATCGGGCATGTTCGATTCTGTCACGCTGCTCGAAACCGGCTCGGCCCAGGCCACCGGCTTCACGGCGATGTTCTTCCGGGTGCAGTGCAAGGTCAGCGACCGGCCCAAGCCACCGGCGCCCGGCAAACCCACCGCCACGGCGGCGAAACCCGCAGCCAAGGCGACTCCCGCCAACGCGGATCGGTCCACGGCGCCCAAGCCCAAGGAGCCCGGGCAATGAAACCAACCTTCCTCAGCACGCTCCGGCCAGTCGCGGTTGATGCCATGGGGACCGCGGCACTCGCGCTCATCGCCGCCACCGTGTATCTCGCAATCGTGAAGCCGTTCTCCGCGCGCGCCGATGCCCTCGCCGCGCAAGCGCAGGAGGCCGACACCCTCGAACGCCAGGCAAACGACCTGCACGCCGAACTCGCACGGCTTGAGAAACGGACTGTGACGCTGACTGAAGAGGCCGATCGTGCCATGCACCTCACCTCGGTCAACCGCTTGAACGAGCGGCTCAGAGCGCTCGCCGACCTCGCCGACTCGATCAACGGCTCCGACGAGCAGACCAATCCAGCATTCGTCGGTCCGCCGGCGCCAAAGTGGTTGACCGATGCGACCGCCCTGAAGATCATGCAGATCGTGCCCGGCATGCCCACCCGAACCACGAAGTTTGTCACCGTGCCGATCCGGCTTGCTGGCACGGCGACGTACGCCAGCGCCACGCTGTTTCTCGCCGAGCTTCACAAGCAGTTCCCCGACACGGCCGTGGCGCGATTCTCACTCGCCGTGGACGACACGGCGCAGCGTGAGGAAGGTCAGCCTGCCGACCGGGGTACGTCTGAGAGTAACGGAGCACCGTCCCGGCGAGCTGCGCCCGTCGCCAAGGTTTCGGTTGACCTTGTGTGGTGTGCCGCGCCGGAAGAGTCGGCGGGTTCTGCGGGCAACGCCTCGAAATAGAGTTCCGTTCGCGCTGGCATCGGCGAACCGGAATTGGCTAATGAAGGTGTGAAACTCTCCAAGCAACGCATGGTGGCGGTCGGTATCCTGGGTATGGCGGTTCTGGCGCTGGGCGCCGACCGGTTGGTGCTCGGCACGTCTTTCAGCGGCCCTGCCGCGGCAGGCGCGGCGGGCGTTCCGGTTGCCGCGGAGGCCTCGGCCGCGGCTCCGCTTGCTGAAGCACCCACGGACAGTCAGGCTTCGCGTCAGGCCGCCAGGGTTGACGTTGAATCCGTCGCGAGCCGACTCCGGTCGGACAAAGCCTTGTCTGCCGCGGCTGAGGTCAAAGCGAATAGTTGCGACGACGCATTCGTCATTCCTGCCGCGTGGCTGCCCAAGGTGGCCGTGGAACCCACGGTCGAGATCACGCCCGAGACGAAAGTGCCCGACGCAGTCACGAACTTCAAGGCCACGATCACCGCGATTCTCGGAACTCAGGCCGCCCCCGTGGTGCAGGTCGCCGTTGCGGGCGGTGCCCGCAAGACCGTGAGGATCGGGGACCGGGTCGGCGAACTCGAACTCCTCCGGGTGGTGGGGGATCGCACGGCGGTCTTCGGCATGAACGGCTTTGAGAAGACCCTCACTCTGGGGATGCCCAACGGGCAATAAGTCGCGGCAGGCCCGCGGCCTCGTCAAAGGCCGCATATCCGGCCGTGGATCGGCGGGCGGCTGACGCCCCAGGGCTTATGCAAGCAGTGGTGATCTCCGATGATCATGGCACGCACTGTTCGGTGAACGGAATCCGTGCGAGGAGTAGGTTCCCATGAACGAAATGAGTCTTCATCGCCATCGCGGTTTCAGCTTGATTGAACTGGTCATCGTGGTCGTGATCATCGGGATCATCGCGGCCATCGCGATCCCCCGCATGAGCCGCGGCGCCGCCGGCGCATCCGATGCGTCGCTGCAGTCGAACCTGCAGTCGATACGCAGCTCCATCGACCTGTTCTATACCGAGCACACCAACACGTACCCCGCCGTCGGCACCTTCAGCGATCAACTCACGCTGTTCTCTGACGATGCGGGCACGACCTCAGCCACCAAAGACACGGCCTATATCTTTGGACCCTATATCCGCGTCATCCCGGCTCAGACCGTGGGCGCCAAGAAGGGCAAGAGCGGCGTGGCCGCAGCTGACGGCGTCACCGTCGGCTGGCTCTACACCGCCGCGACTGGCGTGATCAGGGCCAACACCACGACCGAGACGGATGCCCGCGGCGTGTTGTACAGCGCTTATTAATCACAATGGAGGCGGGTATGAAGGCCCAACCTGCGCACGGACGCGCTCCTTCTGCTTGCACACACTCCCGTCGTAGCCTTGGCTTCTCGCTGGTTGAACTGATACTTGTCGTGGCGGCGATCAGCGTTCTAGCGCTGATCGCCTTCCCGCGTTTTGCGAACGCAAGATCACGCTCGCTGGTCGAGGGGGCGGCCCATCGAATGAAGGCCGACATCGAGCGTGCCCAGGTCTTCGCCCGCGCCGCGAGCCGAGCGGTGCGGCTCGAGGTCGATACCGGCAGCAGCAGTTATACCGTGACGGGCCTTCGCCCGCTGGATGGACCGGGAACAAGTACGCAGGTCTCACTCGGACGCGACCCCTACAGCGTGACCATCGTGGATGCTCGCCTGACCGACGGCGGGTCGTTCGCGATCGACGGCTATGGCCGGTTCGTGTCGGGGGGGAAGCTCTTGCTTCGCGCCGGCAATAACGAGCGTGTCGTTGCGTGGCAGTCGGCCGACTCGGGGATCATTGTGCGGCCTCCGCTGTTCAAGGAGTTCAACTGATCGCCCGCGCGTCTCCAAATCAGGCTCGCCGGGGCTTCACGCTCGCAGAGTTGGCGGTGGCCGTAGCCCTCAGCTCGCTGCTGACGGTGGCCCTCGGCACGGCGCTCAGTGTCGCCGTTCGCGCCGTGCCGACCGCGTCGGCCACCACGACCGCGCACGCCGCCGCCCGCGCCCTGGCGCGGCTCGCCGCCGATGTCGCCTGCATGGACTCGGTTACTGTCTGCACCGCACAAAAGATCGAGGGCACGGTTCACGATCGCGATGGCGACGGCCGCCCCGAAACCATCGTCTGGCAATGGAACGGAACCCCCGGCACAGCGCTCACGCGCGGGTACGGTTCGGACAATCCGGAGACCGTCCTTGCCGGCGTGCAGGAGTTCACGCTTGGCAACTCGACTCGCACAACGACCCAGACCGTCTCGACCAGCGCCGCCTCGGGCGGCGAGACCACACTCTTCCGATCCGGCGGCGGCGCTGCCCAGCGCTCACTCATCAGCAGCTCCGCCAGTGCCGGCGAGTCGATCGTGCCGACGCTGCCGACGGGCGCGAGCGGCTGGTCGTTGACGCGCGCCGTCGTGGGTATCGCCAGTTCAGGTTCGGCCGACGGCGTGTTCCGAATCAGCGTCCAAAGGCTCAACGGCGCCGGGCTGCCCGACGGCATTTCGCTGGCGCAGTTTGACGTTTCCGAGAACACGCTTTCGGCCACCATCACCCCGGTCGTGTTTGACATGCTGGCCCCGATCTCGATGAGCGCTTCACAAGGTGTGGCCGTGCTTGTCACGCACATCTCCGGGGCGGTGTCTGGCCAGGTGGCGGTCCGCACCGGCGCACGCTCCAGCGGCGCGGCGCTGCTTCGCTCAACCGATGGCGGAACAACGTGGACGGCCGAGCCGGAGTCGACGCTCGATATGGCCCTCTATGGCACGATCACCGTTTCGCCGGGCGCGACGACCTCAAGGGTCTATGTTGAGGATCTGCGGGCCCGGCTGCGGACCGGGGCGTCGAGTACTTCGGCCGCCGAGATTGCCGTTCGCCTGCTCAACGGGCCGGAGTACAGGCCATGAAACACCGTCGCCGCGGCTTCTCGGTGGTTGAAGTCGGCCTCGCGACGATCATCGTCGGCGGGCTGCTGGTGGCCTCGCTCTCGGGGGTAGCGGCGCTTTCGACGGCGCGCCGCCAGGGCGAGATGGCCGACAAAGCCAGCGCGCTGTCGAACGCGCTGCTCGAAGAGATGCTCACGCAGCCGTACTCGACGCTTGCGTCGGGCGCGATGGGCTCGGGGCCATCGGGGGCCGAGTCGGCCACCGGCAACCGCACGCTGTACAACGAGATTGGCGACTACGGAGCGGTGAACGAAACGATAATCCGCACGCGCGCCGGCACCACCGTGTCCAACTGCACCAACTGGGGGCGGCGTGTCTCGATCGTCTTCCTCAACACGGCCGACAAAGCCACAGTATCGGCGGCTGATACCGGCATAGCGCGGATCACAGTCAGCGTCTTCGGGCCCGGCAGTTCGACCAAGCCCCTCGCCCGTGCCACCGGCATCCGCACGCTCGGCTGGGATGTGGCCAACAAGCGGAGCGCGGCGGCGCAGTCCGGTGTGCTCAACGTGGTTGTCTCGCCCGACGTGCTCGGAGCTGATGAATGAGGCACGGCGTTGGCACACATTTGCTTGGCCCGCGCCGGCGCGCGGGAGTTTATGTCATCGTGCTGGTGGTCGTGGCCGTGGTGGTTGCGATGGTGCTGACCGGCGGCCTGCTCGATCGCACGCGCCGTCGGACGGCGCGGATCACTGGTGATGAACTCGCTGCTCGAGTCCTGGCGGCGAGCGCGATCGACCTTGGGCTTGAGATAGTCCGCCCGAGCGGCTGGCGGAGCGTTAACGCCAATGGCAACTGGCTGACGGGGCTCTTGCTGGGGTCGGGCACGGTTGATCTTGTCGCGACCGACCCGGTTGACGGGGCGATCACGAGCGGCGTTGAACACCCTTTGGTGCTGACCGCCACCGGCCGTGTGGGGGAAGCGCGCCAGATGGTGAAGGTCGCACTGCAGGCTGAGTATGACGCCATGCGCTGTGCGACCGGCGCGCTCCACTGCGCGGGAGCGTTAAACTTCGGCGCCGCAACCAAGGTTACTTCGCTTGGAACGTTCTCGACTAATCTGACAGCGACGGCCAATCTCTCGAACATCAACGCTCCGGTTGAGGCTGGCGTGGCCGTTGTGGGGACCGCCTTCGGGGGCACCACGCTGGCGCTCGCCGGCACCCGCGCCGTGCCTGATGCCACCGTCGTTGACAACTTCACCGCTGTAACCATCCCGTACTCGAGCCTGTCGGGGGGCGTCATGCGGCGCTGCGTGCTCTCGCCGGGGAACAATCCATTCGGCGCCACGAGCACGACAGGGACGTACGCCATCGACTGCGGCGGCAACAATATCACCATCCGTGATGTTCGCATTGTCGGCACGCTCATCATCCTTAATGCGGGCTCGGGCAGTTCCATCACCGGCGCGGTGAACTGGCAGCCTGCGGTGGCCAATCAGCCTGCTCTGTTGTGGGTCCGCGGAAATCTTTTGATCAACCTCGGGTCCGGCGCGCTCGACGAGCAATCCAGCGGCAATCCCAACTTTAATCCGGCCTCTACTCCTTACCGTGGCACCAGCGATGCGGACTTGGCGGACACGTACCCCAACACTATCCGCGGCATTGTCTACACCTCCGGCTCGCTCACCGTCAGCGGCACGCTCAATCTGCAGGGCGTGCTGATCGCGGCGGGCGCGGCGACCATTTCGGCAAGCGCCGACGTCAC
>Ga0163144_10028964_pt1 | contig 10653 bp, 8 predicted proteins | sample OliLak19BULKMAT1_FD_123175 | JGI IMG/M metagenome (GOLD analysis project Ga0163144, IMG submission 123175) | Freshwater microbial mat bacterial communities from Lake Vanda, McMurdo Dry Valleys, Antarctica - Oligotrophic Lake LV.19.BULKMAT1 | ecosystem: Environmental > Aquatic > Freshwater > Lake...
ATGCTGTTCTCCGGCTGCGACGGCAGCGCTCGCCGTCCCTCGGCACTTTGCACGATCTGAGCATGGTCGAAGATCGCGTCGAAGCCAAGGAGGCTCTGCTTGAATCCGCCCTTGCCATGTTGCGAACCATGGCATGCGCCTTGGTTGCAGCCCGTCTTCGTCAGGATCGGGATGATCTCGCGCGAAAAGCTCACCGGCACGTCCGCCTGAACGCGCGTCACCGTCACGGGGATCGCCTTCTTGACGCCGCCGACCGTGACGTCAATGGTCGTTTCACCGTCCTTGATCGGCTGCAAGAAGCCCCGCGCATCGACCTGCGCGATGCCAGGATCGCGGCTGGCATACGTCGCCGTTTCGGTCTGGTCCCAGGTTTTGCCGCCCTTGTAGATCGACAGGACGCCGAGATGCTGACTGGCGCGCGGCCCGTCCAGAGCGACCTTGGCGGGATAGACTTCGAGCGCCTCCACCGCCTCGCTCGGCGCCGCCGCCTTGGCGACGATGGTTTTGGCAGGTTCTTGCCCCAGGGCCGGCAGGCACAGGACGAACCAAACGACGATGCAACGCGGCAAAAAGCGGCGAAACATGGCGCTACTACCCTCAGTTGGGAAGGAAAGGCGAAAAGGAGGCACGGAGGCCCCGGATGGCGGGTCTACCCACTATCGTGACGGATGCATCGCGGGAAGTCAAGAACTGGATTGACGTTATCTTCGCGAATAACGAAATCCTCCCGACCGCCGTGCCGCTTGCGGCTTAGCGTGCGCGGCGCTATGCCGCCATCCACTCACCGCACGCCAATCGCCGAAAAAGATCCTCATACCGATTCGCCTGCGTCGCCATGCCAAACTCTGCCTCCGCCAAGGTTCGGCAGGATTCTCGCAGCGATTTGCCGGACTGAATCTGCGTGAAGGCGGCGTCGACCGCGGCGGCCAGCTCCGCAGGATCGAAGCGGCGTGCGAGCCAACCCGAAACGCCGGGTTTGACCATGTCGGGCATGCCGCCGATGGGAAAGCCGACGACAGGCGTGCCGCAAGCGATTGCCTCGACGACGACATTGGGAAGATTGTCGACCGGGGCCGGGTGAACGAGCAAATCCGCGGCGGAGTACACGAGGGCCTGGCGGCGCGGGTCGCCGATGAAGCCCAGCGGATGAACGCGGATGCCCGCGCCTGTCTCGGGAGAAGCGCCGTTGCCCATACTGGCGATGGCGAGAGGTCGAGTGCGAACGCGCTGCCACAGTTCACTCATCAAGCCGGCGCCTTTGCGTCGTTCGGCCAGAGATTGGGCGACGATCAGCGCGAGCGGCCCTTCCAGCGGTAGGCCAAGCGCCCGCCGCGCATCCGTCCGCGGCGCCGGCTTGTAAATGTCGAGCGGCAGGCCGTTGGGAATGACCGCCACTTCATGCCGCCGCCATAGGCCCTGCTTCGCTTCCGCCGCCAACCAACGCGACGGCGATATCGCAGTCAGATTGGGATGCTTGGCGAAGAGATCGCGCTTCGCCTGCCAGGCGGAGCCGATCCGGCTCGGCCGCAAGACGGGATATTCGCGCGGCGTCGGACAAGCGGCACTGCAACCCTCCTCGAAGCGCCGGCAATCGTAAGCGTAGGCGCAGCGCCCCGTGAAGCTCCACATGTCGTGCAGCGTCCACGTCGTCGGCGCCCGACTGGCGCACAGATCGACCATCTCGATTCCGAAGCCCCGATCCCAGCCGCCGTGCAAATTGTGGACATTGATGACGTCGGGACGAAATTGCTCGATGGCGTTCCGCAGCCGTCTCAAGACGATGCGCAGACAGACCGGGCGATAAATGGCCGGATTGAGAAAGCGCCGAGCGGCACGGAAAAACTGCCTCCCCAGCCAATGATTCGAGCCCAGCGTTACTGTCTGCCAGGGATGCGGCTTGCCGTCCGGATACAGAACGCAGCGCAGGACGTCATGCCGGTCGGCCAGGCCCTGAGCGAGCCGACTGGCCGCGATGCCCGCCCCGCCGGAGGACTCAAAGTCGGAGAGCATGAGAATACGCATGGGTGGGAATCTACCAAATCCCGAAAATGCGTTGGATAGGAGTTTTTGGCGATTCGATAGAATATACCGAGTCAATTCCGTTCTCCAGTCAAGACCGGAGCAAACCATGCCGTCGCCGTTTCCCGGAATGGATCCCTACCTCGAAGGGGAGTTGTGGTCGAATTTCCATACCCAATTCGCGGTGGAAATCACGCACCAGTTGAACCCTCGCCTTTCCCCGCGCTATGTCGCCGTCACCGAGAAATATCAAAATGCGGTTGGACCTGAAGAAATCGGCATCGCCGCCGAATCCGATGCGCTGATGCCCGACGTTGGCATTTCGCAAAGTTCAGGCAAACCGTTGCACGAGCAAGGAGTTTCATTGCTCGAGCCGCCGCTCCAAATGGAAACGATCATCTCGATCCCCGTGAACCATGTGTGGATCAAAATCCTGGACGTGCGCCGGCGTCTCCCGGTCACAGCCATCGAGTTTCTATCGCCGATCAACAAACGCGGGCAAGGAAGGCTGAAATACCTGAAAAAACGCCGCAAGCTGCTGCTCAGCAAAACCAACCTGATTGAAATCGATCTGTTGCGCAAGGGAAAACGCATTCCCATGACGGAGGCGTTGCCGACGACGCCGTACTTCGCCTTCGTGAGCCGGGTCCGGCAACGGCCCCAGCTGGATGTTTGGCCGATTCGCCTTCAAGAATCGCTGCCGAAGATTCCCGTACCGCTTCTTCCAGAGGACCGAGACGTCGTCCTCGATCTCCAGCATGCCTTCACGCAAGTCTATGACTTGGGAAACATGGCACAGTTGGTCGACTACGCTCGACCTTGCGACGTTCCCTTGCCGCCGGACTTGAAAGCATGGGCCGAGACATTGACGGCGAACGAAAAAAACGGTTCGGCGTAGACCTCATTACCCCGCCGACTTCGAGCGCTCCTCCTGCCACTGATTCAGCTTGTTGTAGAGCGTCTTCAGAACGATCCCCAACTCCGCGGCCGCGGCGGGCTTGTTGCCCTTGTGCTTGTCGAGCACGCGGAGGATGTGGGCCATCTCGATTTCCTTGAGCGTCTTGTTTTCGGCGCCTTCGGTGACGCTTAAAACCGGACCATGGCTTGGACCGCCCTTGGATAGCGGAATCGTCACCGGTTCGCCGGCTCCGCGCAAATGGCCCGGCAAGTGGTCCGACATGATCGGCCCGCCCCCCGCCAGGATGAACGCGTATTCCATGACGTTCGCGAGCTCGCGCACGTTGCCCGGCCAATTGTATTCCAGCAGGGTGTCGACCGCGTCCGGCGTGAGGAGATCCTTCACCGACTCGTACGGGCGCCGGGCGGCGCGGACAAGCAGGTGCCGGGCTAGATCGGGTATGTCGCTGCGCCGCTCGCGCAGGGCGGGCAGCCGAATCTCAAACGTGTTGACGCGGAAGTAAAGATCCTCGCGAAACTCGTCGTGGCGAATCATATCGCGCAGATCGCGATTGGTCGCGCAAAGGACGCGCACATCGGTGCGGAACGGCTCCGTCTCTCCGACCCGGCGAATCTCGCCCGATTCGAGAAAACGCAGCAGCTTGACCTGGATGTTCTTGTTCAGTTCGCCGACTTCATCCAGAAACAGCGTGCCGCCGTTGGCGACTTCGAATAAGCCCTTGTGATCGCGGTCCGCTCCGGTGAAGGCGCCCTTGCGATGCCCGAACAGTTCGCTCTCGACAAGGTTTTCCGACAGCGCGCCGCAGTTGACGGGGACGAACGGCTGCTCCGTGCGTTTGCTTTCATTGAAGAGCGTGCGCGCCGCGAGTTCCTTGCCTGTGCCGGTCTCGCCCAAAATCAGCACGGTCGAATCGGTCGGCGCCACGGTGGCGATGAGCCGATGCACCGCCTGCATGGGCGGCGAGTTGCCGACCAATATCGACGGGCCCTCCGCCGCCTGCACCCGGCTTTGCAGCGCGATCGTCTTGTTCTTCAGATCGCGCTTCTCGGCGATCTTGCGCAACACCGCCTCGATCTCAGCCAGCTTACATGGTTTGGTGACATAATCGAACGCGCCGAGCCGAACCGCCTCGATGGCCGTCTCCATGCTCGCGTGGCCGGTCATGATGACGACTTCGGTGTCCGGCGAAACTTGCTTGATTTGTTCCAGCACCTCGATGCCCGTCAAACCCGGCATGCGCAGATCGAGAACGGCGGCGTCGAAGATGGTTTTCTCGAGCGCTTTGACGGCTTGCCTGCCGTCGGGACAGACCACGACCTCGTGCCCCAGCCGCGGCAACTCGGAGCGCATGAACTCCTGAAGCGAGCGCTCATCATCGGCGAACAGAATTCGCAAACCTTTTGCCGTTGCCAAACGAGGCCTCCTTGCCAGTCTCACGCGGCCTTGCGGGCGCGTTTCTCCGCGAATTTCTTAAATTCCACCTCGGGCGCTTCCAGCGGTTCGGCGTCGTCGCCGGTCTGATCGGCGGGCGGCTTAAGAGGCAGACGCACGATGAACGTGCTGCCCTGCCCGACACCGCCGCTGTTCGCCTCGATGTCGCCGCCATGCTGGGTAATGATCTGATGGCTGATGGACAGGCCCAGCCCCGTCCCCTTGCCGTTGCGGCTGCGGGTGAAGAACGGTTCGAAAATGTTGTCGAGCACTTCCTCCGTCATGCCGCAGCCGGTGTCCTGGAACGCCAACTCGACCATGTCGCCGCGCAGGGTCTGGATGATTTGCAGCCGGCCTCCCTCGTCCATGCTGTCCAGCGCGTTCATGACGAGATTCAGCAGCACCTGCTTAACTTCTTGCCCATTTATCCAGGCTTCCACGGTCTGCGCGGGCTGGAAGATCATCTCCTTGCCTTTGCTGGTTTCATGATGCTGCACCATGTCGAGCACGCTTTGTACCAGATCGCCGATGAGGGTGCGCTCGCGCCGTTTCTCGCTGCCTCGGCTGAAGGCAAGCAGCTTTTGCGTAATGTTCTTGCAGCGAAACGCCTCCTCTTCGATCATGTTCAGATACTTGGTGAAGATGTCGCGTTCCTGTTGCACGTTGCCCGCCGTTTGCGGCGAAAAATTTCCCCCAGAGAACAAGTCTTGCAGCCGGCGCTTGAGCGCCTCGCTGCAAAAGGCGATGCCGGCCAGCGGGTTGTTGATTTCATGGGCGACCCCGGCGGCGAGAAAACCCACCCCCGCCAATCGCTCCGAACGCACCAGCTGGCGACTGCGTTCGTTGACTTGCTGAGCGAGGTCGCGGTACATGTCGCGCAGTCGGCCGGTCATGTCGTTGAACGCCTTGGAAAGATCCTCGATCTCGTCGCCGGAATTGACCTCGATGCGATGCTCGAAGTCGCCCTTGGCGACCCGGCCGACGCCTGCCTCCAGATCGCGGATTGGGTAAAAAATCCAGCCGTAGGAAAATCGCAACATCGCAATCATCAGGAGGACGGCCACCACGCTCGTGCTCAGGACGATGGCGAGGCTGACGGTGATGTCCCTTTTGGCGCTTTTGAGTTTGTTGCGCAGATCGTCGTTGATGCTGGTGATGAGATCCATGGACGTTTGCACCAGTTGATCGATGGCTTGTCGGACGGGCGTGCCTTTTTGCGTGAGGTCGGCGTCTTCGTAGCGTGTGACCACGGGATGGCTGGCGATGCGACGCAAATCGGTTTCCAGCGAAGCCAGTTGTTGGTTTAGGGCGTCGATCATCTGCTTTTCTTGAAAGCCCTGATCGGGATCGCGTTTGAGTTGGACGGTCAATTCCAAGCGGGTGGTGTAATCCTCCAGCGCCTTTTGCGCCGCTTTGATCTTGGTGAGAAGTTCGGAAGTCTGCGTGGATATGCTGGAGCAGGGATCCGCCAAGAGCTTGGTCGCCGCGCGCAGGCTCTCCGCGCATTTCAACTCTTCCAGCTTGCTGTCGATGGTGTGTCGCGTGGACCGGTAACTCGCGAGGCCCATGAGGGTTCCCGCCAGCAGCAGCGCCATGATGGCGCCGACCAGGCCCATGCCGAGCATCAGTTTGTGGCGAATACGCCAGCCGCGGGCCACGCCCCAACCTCCTTGTCCGCGGTTTTCACCGTGGCGCCGGTATCCTACCGGCGCGCAGGAAAGTGAAGAAACAAGCCCAGGCAAATCGCCCAGGTTTCGTGTCCTTCCCTGTTTGTCGGCCGCCGCTCCCCAAGCCGTCGGCGCTCGACACATCGTTCCTGTTGCGGCGGGACTCTACCAGAAGAAAGAAATGTTTGGGATAGCAGTTTTTCAAACTGTGCCCTAATGCGACGAGCCGGACGCGTATGCGACGGACTGGTAAGCCAATCCGTCGCGTACGTTCCCGGCTCGTACGCACTTCCGTCTCGCAGGCCCTCGTTTACTTCTCACCGTGCCGAAGATAGCGAACGGGGGCCACACAGGCGCCCGTATCGCATTCGCCGGTCGCGCAGGGAAGGCACACGGGTTCCCGACAGGCTCCGCACGCATCCGGTGCGTACGGTCCCACGGCCCGATTCAGGAACTCGAACAAGCCCGGCAGCAGGCGGTGTGCGGTGGCCGCGTCGTGCCGGCCGTCGCAATCGTAACCGACATGCACCGTGATGCCGCGGAATTTGCACAAGTAAAGAAAACTCTCCACTTGCGCGTCGATGTTGTATTCGTCCTTGGCGCCGTAGCCTACGTACATTGCCAACTGACCGTCGCGAAGATGGGTGCGGTCGACCAGTTCGACGGGATTCTCCAGGCTGAGACGGCGCAGCGCGTCATCGCCGATCCCGAAGAGCGGTTCAACGACGTCGCACAAACGCACTTTGGCCAAACCGAAGCGGGCGATGACCTCGCGGCGGTGGTCCATCTTGGTGCGCCAACCCCAAAAGCGAGGATCGAAATCCTCGAAGTACAAACCCTCGATGCTCTGCCAACGCAAGTTGAGCGGCGGATGAATCGCGGCCACGACGCCGAACGTCTGCCGGTAGCGCATACCGAGGTTGTAGGCTGCGAATCCGCCCATCGAGATGCCGCCCAGAATATGCGCCTCGCGCTCCGAGCGAATCGAATAGCGCTTACAGACGAGATCCCAGACGTCATGCAGGATGAAGTCCTCGAAGTTGCCCGCATCGCTATTGATAAAGAAGCTGCCCGGCTGATTGAGACTCGGCTCTCCCTTGATCGAGCCGTCCGGGATGGCGATGATCATCGGCGGCAACCTCTTGTCGCAGATCGCCTTGTCGAGATCCGGAATGATCTCGAGCAGGCTTTGCTCGTCGTAGGCGAATCCGTGCATGAGAATCATGAACGGATAGCTCAGATTCTTGTCGTAGCAAGGAGGCAAATAAACGTAAACGTCGCGCTTCTGGGCGAGCGAACGCGACCAGAGGCGATTATCGCAGCCGTGATTGGCCGTGTAGTCGACAAGCGTGCCCCGGATCCGGTTGTTCGTTCTCAACAACGCGCTGGAGTCCTTCTTGAAGGAGGAACTCCAGGCCTGCGGCGCGGGCAAGCCGAATGGTAGCAAAAGTACAAGCCAAAGTAATCGTTTCATGGTCCACCTTATTCTGCAAATTGTAACGGTGGTGCCGTTATTCCCCAGTTTACTTCGGCTTCCGCATGAAGGGGAATGCACGGAGAAACCGGCAAGGAGGGGAGATTGGGGAAGCGATCATGCGGGATGCGCCAGACGTGCCGAAGGCGCCGAATGGTCCGATTGCGCCGCGCGCGATGCACTTTTGGAGTGCGGCGATTTATCGTCGCTTTGGATGGGCAACGAAACTTGCTGGACGCTGTCTCTTCACGTTGGCGAACATCGGGTCCGCGCGTGTTTTCTAGTCTACCGAAAGCGGCGATAAATCGCCGCACTCCAAATTCTGAATTCTGACTTTCCCTCTACTCTTCCACCCGCGCCGCCACCTTTTGCACTTCCCTCGTCCACGCATGATGCGGATGCACCAAGACGAACAGGCCCGCGCTGCCCAACTCGAACATTTCCATCGTGATCGGAAAGATGCCTGCCACGCTCGCGCCGTATCCCGCCTCCACCTGTTCTTTGAGATTCGCGAAGTCCAGGCTCGGCATCGCTTTGTTTACCACCATGAGCAAACGGGGCACGTTCAACTTCCGCGCCACTTCGACCGTCACCGCGGTTCCCTGGAAATCCTGCTTGTCGGGACGGAGAATGAGCACGAGCGTGTCCGAGATGGCGATGGAAAGAAGCGTTTCCTCGTTGAGCCCGGGATGCGTGTCGATGAAAAGATAATCAAGCTTCAAGCGTTCGAGCAAATCCTGAAAGCCTTCGTTCAAGAGGCCGACGTCGTAGCCCTCGCGTAGAATTTTCGTGATCTCGCCGGTCTTGACGCTGCTGGGGATGAGGAAAATTGTCCCGCCCTTGGCATGCACGGCCGGCGGCGTCACAGTGCAGGCCGTCTCTTCGATGGCGCAGCGTCCCCACAAATAGTCGTTGAGGGAACGGCTCATCTGCTTTTCGTCGAGCCCGAAGAGCACATGGATTCCCGGCGACTGGATGTCCGTATCGACGATGCCGACTCGTTTGCCCGCCAGCGCGATCGTCGTCGCCAGGTTGGCCGTCAGGTTCGACTTCCCCGTGCCTCCGCGATAGGAATGTACCGAGACGATTTTTCCCATGGTGTTTTTTTATGAATCATTTCGTCAGTTGAAACACCTGATAATCCTCGTCGTTGAACACCCGTTTCATCTCGGGGTGGACCGCCTTCTGGTGCGACCCGATGACGACATGCGTGATGCCCAGGTCCAGCATCTCCGCGCGGGCCGACTCCGTGTCGCCCGAGACAAAACGCTCGTGCAAGGCGACATTGCGATCCAACCGCCGCCGCCATTCGATGACATCCAGATCGCGATACGGAATCGCCTTGAAGTCGACGTAGATCGGCGCTTGCGCGAACAATCGAAAGCGCTGCAAATCCATGGGAATTTGGCTGCGATCCGCCCGCCGTGCCTCGACCCGGCGAAAGTCGCTGGACCGCGAACCGCGCGTCGTCGCCTTCAGATTCGGCAGCGACATCGGCAAGAGATACACGTCTTTCGACTTGGTGTTGGCCTTGACGAAGTTCATCATGTCCTCGTCCTCGGCCGCGCTGCGAAAGCCCTGTCCTAAAACCAGCAAGACGATGCCGGCCGCCGCCAACCCGGCGATGCCCGCGCCCGCCGCGATCCGAATCCAGCTCGCGGTCAACATGCCTCGGAACAATAAAACGATGCGTGCGAAGATCACCGCAGTCGCCAAAGGCATCAATACCGCGGAGACGCGCCAAGGAAAGAACAACGCCAAAGTATCGCTTTGCGTGACCACCTGCGCAACGGTCAGGCAGGCGGCCAATAGGATCGGCACGGCCAGCACCAGGAAGAGTCGGCTTCCGTAGGCAAGGGTCGTTCCCAAGACCAGCCAGCCGATTTGCGCCAGCGCGACGCCGTCCAGCCAAAGCTGGGGCAAGCTGTGATGCGGGATGCGAAAATGAACCAATATATGTTGCGCCTCGGCGAACGCCTCCGCGGACGTTGGACGAAACCGCAGCGCGACGAATAGGATTATCGGCGCCACGAGCGCGAGTGCCGCGCTGCCTAACAATGCCGCCTGCTTCCAGCCGCTCTCACGCCAGACGACCGCGATGAACCCGGCGGTCAAAAGTCCGGCCGGAAGCGCGTAGGTGAAATGCATCGTCGCCGTCGCGCACACCAGCGCCGCCGCAACATAGCGACGGCCATTCAGAAATAGTGCCACGGCCCCCACCAGAAATACGCCGAAGGTCGACGGCTGAAAGATCCCTCCCAGAATATACTGCCCCGCCAGTCCCGCTTGCAGATACCAGGGTATGTCGAGCCCGAACAATCGATTGCTGGCCCAACGGGCAAATGCGCAATGGGTGGCAATGAGGACCAGCGCAAACGCCAGCCTAGGCAAAGGCGCCGCGCTTACTTCGCCGACTTGCCCTTCTTGCCGGTCCTTCCTAGCGGAGCGGGCGAGCGCCCCGAACACCGCGACGAGGCTGGCAAGATAGACGCCCTGGAGAATCAAGTAATAAAGGTGAAAGACGTAAGGATGCAGAAACCGCACGCTGTTCGCCACTAGGAAGCTGAAGAGCGGCGTGGGATCGGCGGTGTTGGCAAGCCAATCTTCGTTCAAGGTTCCCACGCCGGCCTGTGCCAACCCCTTTAGAAAGTATTGATTCTGGTTCGAGTAATAGAGCGGCGCCTGCCCGTATGCCAATCCGAACGCGATACAACACAAAAGCAACGGTACGGTCCGCGGCATGAAATCATCTTCCCAAGAGAAAGGGGGCGGTCTCGGTATTGTAGAGAGCACACGCCGAATCCGCGCATACCTCCCCCGAAAAACGGGTGAGGCGAACGGCGACTTCCGCGACGCCGAAAGGTCCGTTGACGCGTTCGCGGTCTTCTCGTACCATCCCGCGCGCTTGGCCAGGGCGTTTCGCCCCGGCGGCGAAAGGGGTCCTTTGGCGCGACGAGACGGCTCATGGCGAGACGGAAATGGTTCGTGCGCGGTCTTGTGCTCTTTGTCGTGGGCGTGTGCGCCTGCGCCGTCATCTGGTATCAGCGCTTCACCAATCCCGCCGCCGTTCGACAACAAGTTCTCGCCAAGTGTCGCCTTCTATTCCCTGGCGCGGACATCCGGCTCGATTCCGCGCGCCTTCG
>Ga0163144_10028968_pt1 | contig 10652 bp, 6 predicted proteins | sample OliLak19BULKMAT1_FD_123175 | JGI IMG/M metagenome (GOLD analysis project Ga0163144, IMG submission 123175) | Freshwater microbial mat bacterial communities from Lake Vanda, McMurdo Dry Valleys, Antarctica - Oligotrophic Lake LV.19.BULKMAT1 | ecosystem: Environmental > Aquatic > Freshwater > Lake...
GCGGAAGAAAATTTTATGGCGTAAGACATAATAGCCGTGTTCTCAAAACCTTTTGCATCCAATAAATTACGCATTGCTCCTACCCTTCCATCCATCATATCCGAAGGCGCAACCATATCTGCTCCTGCCTGTGCGTGTGCAAGAGCCATTTTTGCAAGGACATTCACCGAAGAATCATTGTGAACATAGTCGTCATGCAGAATACCGCAGTGCCCGTGTGTGGTATACGCACACACGCATACATCCGTGATCACATATAAATCCGCACCAAAATTCTTTTTCAATTCCTTAACTGCCTTTACAACCACCGAATTATTGCTGAAGGATGAACTAGCATCTTTTGTCTTTTCTTCTCCTACTCCGAATAACAAAATCTTATTTATGCCGAGCTTTAATCCTTTCTCTGCATCTTTCAATAATTCATCCACCGAAAAATGGTTGATGCCCGGCATCGCAGCAATAGGATGTTTTTCCTTTTTACCGGGAACAATAAAATAAGGATAGATGAACATATCCTTGCTCAATCTTGTCTCTGCGATCATCTCGCGGATGATGGGTTTTTTACGGAGGCGTCTGGGTCGTTGTATCATTTTTATTGTTTTGTATTTGTCATTCTGAGCGAAGTGAATAATCTACTCTTTATTAAGCGTGTCCCTCACGGACTCGGGTCAGGCTTTACGCTTCAATCTTTTTGTGAGACACAAAAAAGATTTCCGCTGCAATCCCTCACGTAAACTCTAGTTTTCTTTGTTTAGTTGATTTTAGTTTCTTTCTAAATTGTTTCTTCGGCTTGTTCTCTCCTCCTTTTAGCAGAACATTTTCGACACCAGGAATTATGCTGTGTAACATTCGCAGGAGAGGCTGACCACAAGTGTCCTTCTTTGCATTTCCATCGAAGTTTTATTTTTCCATTTACATATTTATCCGATAAACATTTTCCTCCTCTTGACTTTGCAATTTCGCGCATTTATTCTATTGTCCTTTTTTCATAACCTCTACATTTTCTACACCACGACCCTTGTACAATGCTACCAAGCACTGCTTCCCATCTATGGCCACGTTTGCATTCCCAAAGTAAATCGGCTTGAGAATTAATATATTTTTTACTCAAACATTTTCCCTTCCTTACTCTTGCGATTTCTTGCATTCTCTCAATAGTTCCTCTGCGTTTATTTGCCCTAACCACATCTGCACATAAATTACACCATCTTCCCATTTTTATTTTATTTGGAGTTGCCCACCATGGAGAATGATTGTTTTTACAACGGAATAAAAGTTTCTTGTCACTTGCTTCATAAACATCGCTCAAACATTCACCTCCTTTTAAAATTGCTAGTTGTTTTATTTCCTTTAATTTTTCTCGCCATTGCGGAGTTCTATACACTTTGTTATAATCAACTATGATTTCGTCAAAATCATTTGGTATACCAATTTTATTCTGTAAGCATTTTTCTTTTATAAATGATTTAACCTTTTCAACCGGCAAAACTTTTCCAATCTCTGGAACTTCAATTAAAGTTATTCCCATGTTTTTACAAAGTTTTCTTTTCACGCTATCATGCTCTAATCTCTTTTCAAAAATCTTTTCATCTTTTGTAAATAATGGAGTTCTTTGATAATGCTGTCTTCCTTGATGTTCAAATGCAATTCCTATTTTTTGGCAATAACCATCAAGTTCAAGTTTATATCCTTGTTTATTTATTAACCAATCAGGATACGCTTTTGTAAATGGTTCTTTGAACAACTGCTCAAAAAATTGCCTACATATTCTTTCCCCTAAAGATTCGCTGCATATTCTACACCAATTCCCCGTGTAAACATTTCCGTATTTGGCTTCCCATTGATGATTTTCGGAACATTGCCATTTCAGCCATTTATTTGCATTTATATAAACAGTTGATAAACATTTTCCTCCTCTGCTTTCTGCTAAATGATGTGCGTCTTTAATTGTTAGCGGAAAACTTCCTCCGCACTTTGCACACCACCTGCCTAGACTAATATCGGATACTGTAGGCTCCCATATATAATTGTGTTTTTTACATTTACCCTTTATTCGTGAATCCCCATTTTTAAAACTATTGCTTAAAAGATCCCCTCCGCTTTTTTTCGATTCAATTATTGTTCTTATTTTATCTATGGTTAATCTCGCCCTCATTCGATTTTCATTGATTAAATCCCAAATACCGCCTGCACCAATCCCAGATCATCAAACGATGCCGGCTGCTTACTTGTTTTAATTCCAAATCTCCTCAACGCACTCGCTGTTGCATCGCCCATGGCAATTACTTTGTGATCAGCAGTAATTTTATTTTTTTCAAAAAACGTATCAACATTGCTCGGACTTGTAAATACCAAAAGCTGGCAATTGGCAATTGGCAATTGGCAATCGACATTCTTAATAGTCTCGTACACCACTACGTCCACAACATTTTCCTTTTGGGGCAACTGGAGCTGGATCGTACGCATACTCGCTTTTGCCTGCGGAAACAAAACGGTTTTACTGCCAACCAGGGCAGAAAATTTTTTTCCCGTCATACGTGTATCATCCGAGCTGCCAATGAACTCAGCGCGCTTGCCAAATTTTCTAATTTCTGCTGCTGTGGCTTTTCCAACTGCGCCAAATTTTACTCCCTCCACATCGGGCTTTTGTTCAAAAAAATGTTTTACGGCATTTTTACTTGAGAAAAACACCCAATCGGTTTTTACAAACTTACGCATGGGCACCTGCTTTATCTCGATCAACGATTGCGCGTATACTTTATAACCGCTAGCTTCGAGGCAGCGTTTGAAGAAATCGTTGCGTTTTTCGTTGCGGGAGATGAAAACAGCCACCTCTCCCCCAACCCCTCTCCTCAAAGAGAGGGGAGAAACAGCGGCTTCACCGTGGACCTGAGGGGCGGGAATAGCGGCCACATCCCCCCTGCCCCCCTTCAAAGGGGGAATAACAGCCGCCTTGGTGCTTCGTTCTATTTGCTCAACTACTCTTTCAGCAAGTCCCAGGAGTTTTTTTGATTCAAAGTAAAAATACCCGGGAAAAGAAGTGGCATCTTTTGCTTTTGAGGCCCGCACTTTAAAAATAGCCTCACCACCAGGATTTTCTTCCTTCTCACATAAAACTCCAAGTGGAAGCTGGCAACCACCGTCAAAAAGATTCAATATTTTTCTTTCTACGGCAATTGTCTCTGCCACTTCTTTGAAATTTAATTTCTGAAGGGTATTAAATAATTCATGATCGGATTCCCTGATCTGCAAGGCAAGAACCCCCTGTGCCGGGGCAGGAATAAATTCATGCATATCCAATTTCTCTGCATGGAATTCGCTGAGGTCAATTTTCAATCTGGACACTCCGGCATTCGCAAGCAGGATCGCATCGTATTTTTTGTCGCGGAGCTTTTGGATACGGGTAGGAACGTTCCCTCTCAGGTCTTCCAGCTTCACATCCGGCCTCCAGGCCAGCATCTGGGATTTTCTGCGTGCGGATGAAGTCCCTACGATCGCATTTTGTTTCAGCGAAAATTTTTGTTTCTCATCCACGGCATTTTTATTCAGCAGCAGAAGTTCGCTTGGGTCTTCCCTGTCAGACACTGCAGCTACGATCAATCCTTCAGGAGATTCTGTGGGCAAGTCTTTGTGCGAATGTACAGCCAGGTCAATTTCATTCTTTAGCAAAGCATCCTCTATCTCCTTCGTAAAAAACCCTTTTCCTTCCATTTTATCCCAGCTCAGATTTTGTACGATGTCCCCCTGGGTTTTTATGATTTTAATTTCAGCATTGATTTTTAATTTTTTCAGCTCCGTCAAAATAAAATTGGCCTGCCATAAAGCAAGATCGCTGCCGCGGCTTCCTATGATTATTTTGTTTGACATTGTTTTAAAAATCAGATTGCTTCGCCCTGACCAGAGCGTCAGGACTCGCAATGACGTTATCGGGAAGATTCTTCCATGAGTATCTCCTTGGCCATTTTCATGGGCATGCTGATGTATTTTTTTTCGAGGTAAGCAATTACTTTGTCCAGTGTTTCTTTAGAGCCGGCATCCAGTTTCTCAATATCCTTCGCAAAAATCTCGTTCACTGCAGTTTCGCGTATCTCCTTCACTTTTCTTGGCACTTCGCTCATGGCCAACTCCACCTTTCTCTCTTTTATCTCTTTATGAAATTCTTCAATATTTTGCTCGATGATCTTTTCACACGCGGATAATTCCTTTTCGCGCTCCAGTAAATTTTTTCGGGCAATCTCCTGAAGAGTATTGACTGCAATCAAATTCACATCGTAATTTTTCAGAATCTCTTCATCCAGGTCATTGGGTACAGCAAGATCAATTACTACTTTTTTGCTTTTATCGTTCCCTACAAGTCCGGCATAAATTTCTTTGGTGATGATGGCTTCACTGGCCCCTGTACAAGTCACAATCACATCAAATCCATTTTTATAATTCTTCAAATCAGAGAGCGGAAAGGCTTCTGCGGAAAGCTCCTTTGCAAGTTTTTCTGCATTTGCAATTGTACGGTTGAACACCACAAAATTTGTAAAGCCATGCTTCTTCAGGTATTTCGCCATAGCAGTATTTGTAACGCCTGAGCCTACAATTAGAAACTTAGAATCTAACTTCACGTTCAGATCCTTTAGCTTTCTGTATGCCAATGAAACAATGGACACTGGATTGCGCGAAATATTTGTATGTGTGTAAACCTGCTTAGCACACTCGATAGTTTTCTGAATAACGATCCGAAGAAGATCTCCGGTAAGATTAGATTTTTTGCAAAGCTCATACGCATTCCGCACTTGCGTGATGATTTCCCGTTCGCCCACCACTAACGAATCGAGTGACGATGCTACATGAAAAAGATGGCGCAGCGCCTGTTCTCCTTCAAAGATCAAAGCAGAGGCAACAGCTTTTTCTACATCTTCCAATTTCATTTCGGGATATGTGAAAGAAATAAGTTTTTTCAAAAAATCTTTATCGATGGCATGTTTTGTATTCAGCAAAAATTCCACACGGTTACAGGTAGAAAGGAACATAAGTTCATCTATTTCATTTCCCTTTTTCAACGAAGAAAGGCGTTCATTCCATTGTTTTTCATCAATATGGAACTTCCCGATCTCGTTAATATCGAAATGCTTATGCGTTACCGCTATGCTTTTAAAACCGTTCACAATACTGCTTTTTAGGTACGTGCAAATTTCCGTAATAGAGGAGGTTAAGTGTCACGGAATTGTCAGAACCAAAGAAAGCTTCTTAAACCCAAAAAGTTCCATTTGAACTTTTTGCCCCTCGGGCAGACGATTGAAAATGAAAGATTTATCCTTTATTTTTGATGAAAGAATATCTTTCATTTTCAATGTCTGGGTTAACCCTGACCAAATTATCCAGGCAGTAGCGCCTGGATAATTTACGTCAGATTTTTGAACTGCAAAATCCAGGTTAAAAATTGGTATGCCATGGATTTCAGGAATTAGAGCCATGGTGGTAGCACAACGATCTATTGTGTAACAGTTACAGATGGTAACGGATGTTCCGATAGTGCTTGTGTTACAATTTTAGTGGAGGCTGATTGCGAAAATCCAGGAGAACTTTACCTGCCCAATGCCTTTTCACCAAACAATGATGGGGAGAATGACTTGCTGCAGATCTATTATGAAAATGTTACCTGCATTAAAACTTTTAAGATTGTAATTTACAGCCGATGGGGTGAAGAGGTATTTGAAAGCGATGATCCGCTTTTTCAGTGGGACGGAGCTTACAAAAATAAACTGCTGGATACTGCGGTGTTTGTTTATTACATCAATGCAACTCTTACAAGCGGAGAGGATGTAAATGAAGCTCCCCGCAGCAAGCTGACGGGGTATCTAATATAAATACAAAAAAACCAATACACTAACATAAATATAAGGGGACAATTCATCCCCGCAGCAAGCTGCGGGGAATTCTTGTCTCCGAATTAAAAAAGGGAAATATAAGTTTGATACGGTAAGTATCTGATGTTTTGAAAAACAAAAAACCTATCTTTAAGGCGTGAAATCGTATTATGCTATATTGTTGTTTTTGTTTTTTACTGTATTTTCTTCTCTCGAAGCTATCGGCCAATGTACCAATGTTGCCCTAGGAAAGCCCGCCACAACAAATAGCGGAAGCGCATATTTTCAAAATGTACCTTCGCGTGCAGTCGATGGAGATTGTAATAATCCCTGGAACGCGGGTGGTTATGCCACTAGATGGGTTCAGGTGGATCTGCAAGGCACGTATACCATTAACAATATAAACTTAACCGTTATTATGTCCCCAAATGGGAATTGTACACATACAATTTATACTGCGCCTAATACGGGCGGCCCTTGGACAGCGGTAGATGTTATAGCAGGAAACAGGGTTAATTTTGAAAAACCAGAAAGATGCTACAGCGCTGCTCCTCTGACTGGAGTTGGTGCTGTGAGGGTAACCACGACAACTTCTCCTTCTTGGGTGGCATGGGCCGAGATTGGTGTTTTTACCCTCTCTCCTCCATCAACTCCAAGTATAACAGCTACTAGCCCGCTAACCTTTTGCCAGGGAGATTCCACTACATTAACTGCCCCGTCAGGTATATCTTATTCCTGGAGTCCGGGCGGGCAAGTTACGCAGAGCATAGTTGTAACTACATCCGGAACATATTCTGTAACACTCGGCACCAGCTGCATTACCGGTGCTAGTTCTAATACATGTACAGCTTGTCCGGGAGGAACGGCTACTGTGTCCGTAACAGTTGCGCCTAACCCCACGGTTACTATCACCGGGCTCACTTCTATCTGTAACGGAACAAGTAACAGCCTTACTGCCTCCGGAGGAGATACGTATAGCTGGAATACCGGGGCCAGCTCAACTTCAATAACAATTTCACCCACAGCGGCCACAGCATACACAGTAACCGGTACGGCTGCCAATGGATGTACAGCTATAGGTTCCAAAACAGTAACTCTGAATAATCCACCCGCAGTAACACTTTCTGCCCAAACAAATGTAAGTTGCTATGGAGGAAATAACGGGGATGCCGGGATAACAGCATCCGGAGGAGGCCCCGCTTATACGTACGCATGGAATCCCAGCGGTGGAAATTCCTCCGCTGCAACAGGATTATCCAGTGGAAATTACACTGCTACGATTACGGATGCAAATGGATGCACCAACACGCAGTCTGTAATTATTACAGAACCGCCTGTGCTTAGCTCAACAACAGCCGCTACAAATCCGAATTGCAACGGTGGGACAGGAAGCGCAACTATTTCTGCATCGGGAGGAACATCTGGTTATACGTATGCATGGAGCCCCAGTGGAGGAACTTCTTCAACAGCTACCGGCTTCTCTCCGGGAAGTTATACAACTACGGTGACGGATGCAAACGGATGTACCAAAACTTCTACGTTTAGCATTACTCAACCTACAGTTCTTACTTCATCTGCATCTTCTACTAATCCGGCTTGCAACGGAGCAACCGGAAACGCGAATGTAACCGCTGGAGGAGGAACACCCTCTTATACATATGCTTGGACTCCTAGTGGAGGAGCAGCTTCCTCTGCAACGGGATTGTCTCAAGGAAATTATACAGCAACCGTCACGGATGCACGTGGATGCACCAAAACTTCCACAGTGAGCATAACCCAACCTACTGCAATTACAATTTCGGTTACAGCAAGTTCAACAAGTTGCGGCAACAATAATGGAGCAGCAGTTGCAGCTGCAAGCAGCGGAACCTCTCCCTATACGTATACATGGAACACGGGAAAAACAACACAAACTATTACTGGATTAGCTGCTGGAACATATACTGTAACAGTGAAAGACGGTAATGGATGCACAAGGACACAAACAGTATCTGTAAATGGTATCAGCGGACCTACAGCTACCGCTAGTGCAAATAATCTTACTATTCCGCTTGGCAGCAGCACAACACTTACAGCGGGCGGCAATGGAACGTATGCCTGGTCGCCTGCATCCGGCTTAAGCTGCATTAGTTGTGCCAGTCCTGTTGCCACTCCCAGCTCAACCACTAGTTACTGCGTGTTGGTTAGCGATGCCAATGGCTGTACAGATAGCGACTGTATCACTATTGATGTGGAAATTCCTTGCGGAGAAGTATTTATTCCCAGCGCATTTTCTCCAAATAATGACGGCAACAATGATTGGGTATGTATACGCGGGAATTGCATACTCAAACAGCGTTTTATAATTTACAATCGCTGGGGAGAAAAAGTTTTTGAAACTACTGATTCCAAAATTTGCTGGGATGGATCTTACAATGACAAACCCGTAAACACAGGATCATTTGTTTATCTTCTGGAAGCCACGCTTACCAGCGGAGAAGAAATAATTAAAAAAGGAAGTATTAGTCTGGTACGATGAAGCTATTAAAAAAAATTCTGTGGAGCACATTGCTGTCAGGCCTTTATCCTTGTGTCGATTGTAAACTTGCTTTTGCACAAGGGGAAGCAAACATTTGGTATTTCGGATATGGAGCAGGCTTGGACTTTAATTCAGGCACTCCTGTTGCGCTGACAAATAGTGCAATGAATTCTTCTGAAGGCTCTGCTGTTATAAGCGACCCCAGCGGGCAATTATTATTTTATACGGATGGTGTAACAGTTTGGGACAGAACCCATGTTGTAATGTTCAGCGGAAGTAGTTTAATGGGACATACTTCCACCACACAATCTTCCCTTATTGTTCCTGAGCCCGGCAGCAGCACACTCTATTACGTATTCGCTAATGCAGCCCAAGGCGGATCTGTACCCGCAAATAATTCCTGGAGCAATCTCGGATTATCTTATTCCATAGTAGATATGAGTCTTAATGGAGGGCTCGGTGATGTAACCGTAAAAAATCAGAGCCTGGTTGTGCCTACTTCAGAAAAACTTACCGGAATAAAGCATTGCAACGGTATTGATTATTGGGTGATTGTTCATGAATTTAATACGAATGCTTTTTATAGTTACCTGATTACATCTGCAGGCATTTCTGCTCCGGTTATTTCCAATGCCGGAATTGTGCATGCAGGTTTGTCTTTCCAAGGACAGATAAAAGCATCACCTAACGGAAAAAGACTTGCGTCCGCTATTGTGTTTGACCCTCAGAACAGGGTGGAACTTTTTGATTTTAATAACACCACAGGCGTAATATCAAATGCGGTATTAGTCTCAACTGGCGATTATGCATACGGGGTAGAATTTTCGCCTGATAATTCCAAACTTTATATATCCAGCAATCATCTGGGCGTAATTCAATATAGCTTGGGGTGCGGGACGATAAGTGGAAGAACGGTTGTCAGCCCATATGTAGGGAGTCCGAATCCTTCTACCAAAGCGCTGCAGCTTGGGCCGAATGGAAGAATATATGCAGCCCGTTTTGCAAATTACTTTTTTCTGGAAGAAATAAGAAATCCGAATGCTGCGGGCCTGGCATGTAATTACGTTGTGGGAGGTGTAAGTCTTGGCACTAAATCATGTGATTATGGACTACCAAACTTTGTGCAGAGTTATTTTAATCATGCCGGTCCAGGAACACCAGCAGGTAATTTCCTTGGCAAGGATACCGTCCTGTGTACGCCTCCTTATTTATTGAACGCAGGGCCTGTTTGCAATGAAACATACTTATGGTCCACCGGGGCCACTACGCAAACCATCAGTATAAATACAAGCGGAACGTATTGGGTAAAAATCGGACAATGTCAAACCTCTACGGATACTATCCGGGTAACCTTTGGCCTGAGTTTTTCGTTATCCCAAACATCCGCAAACTGCGGGAATAATAGTGGAGCTGCAACAGTGAGTGTTAGCGGAGGAGCTGCCCCTTTTACCTATAACTGGAGCAACGGACAAAGCACACAAACAGCTACCGGGCTGGCAGTGGGGAATTATACGGCTACGATTACAGACGCATCCGGCTGTAGTAATACACAATCCATAACAATTACCAGCAGTACATTTACACTGAGCCCAGCCACTACTTCCGCAAGCTGCACCTTGAATGATGGCACTGCCACAGTCACTCCTGGAGGAGGCATAAGCCCTTTCACTTATAATTGGAGCAACGGGCAAACCACACAAACAGCTACCGCACTTACTGCAGGAAATTATTCGGCCACCGTTACAGATGCAAATGGATGTACCTCCGTTCAAATAGTAAGTGTTACCTCGAACAATAATAATTTTAGCCTAAGCATATCGTCCACGCAGGCAGGCTGCACAGTGAATAATGGCACAGCAACGGTGAATACAAGCGGAGGCTCAAATCCTTTCACTTACTCCTGGAATAACAGTCAGGTTACGCAAATGGCAACAGGACTTGCCGCAGGAACTTATACTACAATGGTTACCGATGCAAATGGGTGTACTCAAACAGAAACCGTTACTATAACAGCGAGCAATACGTTAAGCGTAACCGTTTCCTATACTCAGGCCGGGTGCACAATCAGCAATGGTACAGCAACAGCGAATACCAGCGGTGGAACAAACCCGCTTACATATAATTGGGATAATGGACAAACTATGCAAACAGCTACAGCTCTTGCAGCCAGTACTTATACCGTCATTGTAACAGATGCCAATGGATGTAGCCAATCACAATCAGTTATTGTAACCGCCAGCAATACGTTAAGCGTAAGTGTTGTTTCCACCCAAGCA
>Ga0163144_10028973_pt1 | contig 10651 bp, 10 predicted proteins | sample OliLak19BULKMAT1_FD_123175 | JGI IMG/M metagenome (GOLD analysis project Ga0163144, IMG submission 123175) | Freshwater microbial mat bacterial communities from Lake Vanda, McMurdo Dry Valleys, Antarctica - Oligotrophic Lake LV.19.BULKMAT1 | ecosystem: Environmental > Aquatic > Freshwater >...
CAGCAACTTCCTTTATCGACCGCACCTGCCGTTGCTGGTCAATGCGCTTGAAGTCAATGGCGTATTGATTTACGAGACCTTCATGGTCGGCAATCAGGTATTGGGGGAACCGAGCAACCCAGCCTATTTGCTACGAAAATCCGAGCTTTTGGACATGATTGGCAAACGCTTGACGGTGGTGGCTTTTGAGCAAGGCCAGGTTAGCCTTCCGCGCCCGGCGGTGGTGCAGCGGATTTGTGCAACACGGCGTATGGAGTCCGTATTGCCTGTTGAGTGATTCGATTTTTTTTAGGGGAGAACACATGCGTTTACGTTTGCCAGTCCTGGCGTTGTTCGGATTCTTGATCTCATCCAGTGCGTTGGCCGCGCATTTCGATATTGTCTTCGCCCGATTTTCGGACAAAGACGATCCCCGAGTCACCTTTCCGCTCGCCATTCTCGACCTGGCGTTGAAGAAAATGAATGCCACCTACACGGCGAAGCCCTCCGAGTTGAAGATGGAGCGGCTGCGGGCGGTGGCTGAACTGGGGCGGGCTGATCGTCCGATCAATCTGATCTATACAAGCATGTCGGCCGATGTCGAAGAGGGCTTGCGGCCGATTCGGATACCGCTCTACCGGGGCTTGATCGGGCACCGTCTGTTCATCATTCACAAGGACCGGCAGGCCGATTTCGACAAGGTCAAGACGCTGGACGACCTGAAAAAGCTGTCATCCGGCCAGGGTCTGGGCTGGGTGGATATCAAGATTCTCGAGAACGCCGGCATCCCCGTGCTGACCGCGCCTTACGATCAGTTGTTCAAGCTGCTTGATCGCGGTCAGTTTGACTCTTTTCCGCGCGGCGCTCTGGAAGCCTTTGCTGAAGTCAAGGCACATCAGGAAACCGAGCCGAATCTGACAGTGGAAAAAAACCTGATGGTGGTTTATCGCAGCGACTTGATCTTTTATACCCACAAGGCGGACGAGGAGTTGGCCGCGACGATTGAACAAGGGCTTTTGAAGGCCTATGCCGACGGCTCATTCATGAAGCTGTTCAATGGGCATCCCTATATCAAGCAGGCGAAAGCCGAGGGCCGTCTCGACAAGCGACGTCGTTTCGAGATCGCCAATCCCTTCTTGTCGCCCGAGGACAAGGCCATCCCGGATAAGTTTTGGGAAGGGCGCTAGCGGTTCGTTGGCGCGTCCCGGAGCTCAGTCGATCAGCTTTTTGGCGACGTCTCTTAGCGTTTGGGTGTTTAGCTGCGCCACGGTAATCTGTTCGCCGTGTTCGATGGCACCAAAATTGGCGGACTGAGACCGTCGGTACAGTGGGTCGTAGTGCTTGGTGAGCAATTCCTCCACCAGCGTCGCGAAGTCTTCGTGCGCGATCAGGGTGTGCCAGTGCTTGAGCGTTTCGGTGCTTTGAAGTTGTTTTAGATGGTCGAGCCGCTCGATCAGCCAGGCTGGATTGGCGATCGCGTAGTCGTAATCTTGCAGCAGAAACTCGACGCGCGCGGTGAGGCTGGCGTCGATTCGCAGGCAAGGGGCACGACGGATCGCGTCGATCAAGGCGTTCGGTACTTGAAGCTGTCCGATGCGGCGGCTCTCGGCCTCGACAAACACCGGCTGGTCGGGAGAGAACGTCGCCAGCGCGGCGAACAGATGTGACTCAAACGTCTTTTGCGACGGCTGCGGTCGGGAAGGCAGGCTACCGAGTACCGACCCCTTATGCGCGGCGAGGTCTTCGAGATGCAGGACCTGAGCCCCTTCCGCGGCCAGGGCCTCTAGCAGACGGCTTTTGCCGCTGCCGGTGGCCCCGGTAATGACCTTGAAGCTCAGTTTTGGCGGCAGATCGTCGAGCGCCTCGATGACATTCCGCCGCCAGCTCTTGTAGCCGCCCTGCAGGCGATGTGCGTCCCAGCCGATCTCACGCAGGATGTGGGCGAACGATCCGCTACGTTGGCCGCCACGCCAGCAATACACCAGCGGCCGCCAGTGCTTGGGCTTGTCCAGCAGGCTGGCTTCAATATGCTGGGCGACGTTCCTGGCAACGCGGGCGGCGCCCAGCTTTTTGGCTTCGAATGCCGAGACCTGTTTGTAGAGCGTGCCGACCTCGATGCGTTCGGTGTCGGAGAGCACCGCCATGCTGATGGCGCCAGGCAGGTGATCTTCGGCGAATTCCGCGGGCGAGCGGGCGTCGAGAATGGCGTCGAATCCGGCGAGTTCAGCGAGTGAATTAATGGTAACGAGGCCGCGCGGCGCGTTGCCAGTCATGGTCGCGTGTCTTTCAGTAAGGGTTTGAGTGCCCGCCAGACATGATCGAGGATTTTGGGCTGCACAGTGGCTGTCGGGTGCAGGCCATCGGCCTGGAACGCGCTACGGTCGGCGGCGATGGGCTCAAGCAGGAAGGGCAGTAGCGTGACCTTGTGGGCCTTGGATAGCTCCCGAAAGCCGCCCTCAAAGCTCTTTGTGTACGTGGGGCCATAGTTCGGGGGCAGGCGGATGCCGACCAGCAGCACCTTCGCGCCGCTCTTGCGTGCCGCGGCTATCATGGCGGACAGGTTGTTCTTCATCTCGGTCACCGGCAGGCCGCGCAGGCCGTCATTGGCACCGAGAGCAAGGATGACCACGGCAGGTTTGAATTGGGCGAGTACAGCGTCAAAGCGGGCGCGGCCGCCGGCGGTGGTTTCGCCGCTGATACTGGCGTTGGCCACGGTTAGCGGCGAACCGGTTTCCTTCAGTCGTGGCCCCAGCAGCGCGGGCCAACTCTGTTGGGTTCCGATGCCGTAGCCAGCCGACAAGCTGTCACCGTACACGAGTAAAGTAGATTCTGTTGCCGCGTTGGCAGGCGATAATGCCACCAGCAGCGAAACGCAGGCGCTGAAGACAAGTACCTTGATCGGGGTGGAAAACATGGTTGAACGTGTGGTTGAGAACATCGTTGAGAATACCGCAGCGGTTGATGGTCAGGGATCGGATGAACTTGGCGATGAGGCGCTTAATGAGGTGGCCAATGAGGTGGCCAATCAGGCGACAAACCCGTCAATCGGTCGTCCGGTCGTGCTTGAGGTGTCGTCTTTGGGCAAGTCGGTTCCCAGTGGCGACGGGCAACTGACAATTCTGCACGATATTTCGTTCAGTGTGATGGCGGGTGAGGCGGTAGCCATCGTCGGCGCGTCGGGTTCGGGCAAGTCCACTCTACTGGGATTGATGGCGGGACTGGACTCACCGACAAGCGGCAGCGTACGGCTCGGTGGGCAAGACATGGCCGGGCTTGACGAGGATGCGCGGGCGGTATTGCGCGGACGCCTGCTGGGTTTCGTCTTTCAGTCCTTTCAGTTGCTACCGTCGCTGACGGCACTGGAGAACACGATGCTGCCGCTGGAACTGGCTGGACTGGCGGGCGCGCGGGGCACCGCCGAGGCCATGCTGGCTCGCGTGGGGCTGGCCCAGCGCAGTGGTCACTATCCGAAACATCTTTCCGGCGGTGAGCAGCAGCGCGTAGCGCTGGCACGCGCCTTCGCCATAAAGCCGCAGTTGCTGCTGGCGGATGAGCCCACCGGCAACCTGGATGCGGATACGGGTCGGCAGATCATTGATTTGATGTTTGCTATGAACGTGGAAGCGGGGACGACACTGATCCTGGTGACGCATGACTCGATGCTGGCGCGGCGCTGCAAGCGCAAGCTCAAACTGGTCGCCGGGCGTCTGGCAAACTGAGGCCGCCATTCCTGGGGCGGGATCAGAACGCCGATGACTACAAAACGGAGCGCCCCGTGGCGGCTGTCGCCAAAGCGGCGGCAACTACGCCGCTTCTGACCGCGCCCTCAAGGGTGGCCGGGTAGTCACCCGCCACATAATCGCCGGCCAGCCAGAGGCCTGACAGTTCGGTTGTTGCTGGCGGCCGTGTCAGGCCTGGCGTGCAGGCGTACGTGGCGCGTTTCTCGGTAATGGTCTGTACCGATAGTGGCGGCGGCAGCCGTGGCACGATGTGGCGGATTTCCTCGAGAATGCGGCGTTCCAGTTCGGCGGTGGGCAACGCTAGATGGCGGCCCCGGGCGCTGATCACGGCGGCGATCAGGCCCCGCTGGCCGGTAATCTGGCTGCGGTCGAATAGCCATTGCGACAGACCGTCAGCAACGCCGAGCATTGGCTGCGGCAATTGAACGTCGGCCGGAAAGCTGAAGTAGCTGGTGACGATGGGCTCCCAGTGGAAGTGCGCCACCTGAGCCGCCAAGGCGGGCATGAGGCTGGCCAGATGGTAGGGCGCCACGGCCAGGATGATCTGGTTAAAGTCGTGTTCACCGTCAATCAGCCAACGATTATTTTGTCGCCTGAGCTCGGTGACTCGATGGCCGCGCCGTACGGTATTGCCTTTGCCGGTGATGAAGCGGGCGGCCGGTTCGGGGAACAGTTCCGTCAGATCGACCCGCGGCAGCAGCATGTCGCTGGCGGCACGTGCGCCGGCTAGGCTGTCGCGCAAAACATTGGCCAAGACCTGGGCCGAGGCATGTTCGGCCGGCGTGTTGAGCGCGGCGACGCAGAGTGGTTCCCACAGCAGCCGGCGCTGGCGTGGCGGAAGTTGGTTGTTCTCCAGCCAGGCGCTGACACTGATATCGGGTTCGATGCGGAATTTGTCGCGCTCCAGGCCGCGCATGAGCTGGATCGCGGCCCATTTTTCACGCCAGTCGAGTCCGCGCGCGCCCAGCAGGGCAAAGGCGGTGTGCAGCGGGGCAGGAAGGCGCGGGGCGACCATCCGAAATTCGCCGGGGAACTCCAGGCGCAAGGGCGTGCGTTGCAAGACGTGGTCCGGGTGGCTGCCGACGGTGTTCATCAGGCGCAAGGTTTCGCAATAGGCGCCGATCAGGATGTGTTGGCCGTTGTCGACCTTGACAGCGCCGTCTGGCGAGTTGATCTGGGTGGCCCGGGCGCGTCCGCCCAAGGTGCGTGAGGCCTCAAATACCTCGACCTGATGCCCCGCCAGCGTGAGCTCAACGGCGGCGGCCATGCCGGCGTAGCCGGCGCCAATAACGGCGATGCGACTCAGCGTTGGCGACGCAACGTTCATGCTATGCCCTGAACCACGTCTTTCCAGCCAGCCAGATTTTTCGCAGCGGCGTCAGCGACGTGCGCCGGTCGAGAACCTGGCAGCCATCGCGCTTAATCTCATCCAGCAGGGTGCGGTAGATGGCGGCCATGATGAGTCCGGCGCGTTGTGCTTTGCGGTCGGCGCTTGGCAGTTGCGCAAAGGCCTGCTCGTAGGTGGTGACAGCGCGTGCGATCTGGAATTCCATCAGCTGCCTGAAGTTGTCGGAATAACGTGCCTGGAGCAGATCGTTCTCGCTGACGCCGAAACGCGCCAGTTCATCCTGCGGCAGGTAAATGCGACCGCGACGGGCGTCCTCGCCGACATCGCGGATGATGTTGGTGAGCTGAAACGCCAGCCCCAGATCGTGGGCGTACTTGAGCGTCTGGCGATTGGTGTAGCCAAATATCTCGGCGGCGAGCAAGCCAACAATGCTGGCGACGCGGTAGCAGTAGAGATGCAGTGACTTGAAGTCGGCATAACTCGCTTGGATCAAGTCCATCTCCATGCCATCGATGATTTCCAGCAGTTGTTCCTGAGGGATGGCAAACCCTTTGATCGACGTCGCAAGCGCCTGAGTGACGGGATGGCCGGGGCGACCGTCGAACAGCGCGGCGACCTCGGTGCGCCACCAGGCCAGCTTGGTGTGAGCGAGATGCGGGTCGGGACATTCGTCGACCACGTCATCTACCTCGCGGCAGAAGGCATACAGCGCGGTGATCGCCTGCCGGCGATGCGGTTCGAGGAAGAGGAAGCTGTAGTAAAAACTGGAGCCGCTGGCGGCGGCTTTTTGCTGGCAGTAGTCGTCGGGAGTCATGATATTTACAGGGGGCGAACCAGCGTGCGCCAGAGTATCGGCGGCCAGTCCAAGGCGCGCAATTGCGGGCGTTGATTAAAGACGTCGTAGTCCGCGGCCTCGATTTTGTCGAGAATGCGTAGGCCGCCGGCCACGACGGCGCGGATTTCCAGGCCCATCCGACCCGGCAGATCCCATCCTAGCGGTGCGCCCTCCAGCATCAGGGAACGGGCGCGGTCAATCTGAAAGCGCAGCAGAGCGCGAAATCCATCGTTGGCAGCGCTGGCACTTTTTTGGCGCAGGGATTCGTCGCTGACGCCAAAGCGGGTCATCTCGTCCTGCGGCAGGTAGATGCGACCGCGCTCGCCCTTCGTCAAGTCAATGCTGACGTCCTGCCAATGATTGATGAGTTGCAGCGCGGAGCAGATGGAGTCTGAGCGGCGCAGGTTGTGACCAGTGGCGGCGTCGAACATATGCAGCATCAGCCGGCCGACCGGGTCGGCCGAACGACGGCAATAGTTCATTAGTTCATCAAAGCTGGCGTAGCGATCCTTGGTGATGTCTTGCATGAAGGCATCCAGCAGGTCGCGAAAAAGCCGCAGCGGCAGCGCGTGCCGTCTGATGACCGGGCGCAGGCGCAGGAAGATCGGGTGCTGCGTGGGCTTCTGCTGCTCGATGGCATCCAGTTCGGCCTGATAGCCGGCCAGGAGAGTAATTCTTTGCGCCGGCAGGAAATCGCCTTCATCGGCGAAATCATCGGCGCTGCGGGCAAATGCATAGATTGCGGCGACTGGCTCTCGCAGAGCGGCCGGGAGCAGCAGGGACGCGACAGGGAAGTTTTCGTAATGATTGACGGCCATCGGCGGGCGTAAATAGCGGAGTGAAATTGACGAGGCGCAAAGCTACGGGCGCAAGTATAGGGGCTGTCGTTGCGGGGTGAATCCGAAACGTGGGAGGGCGGCCGAAGTTGCATTGCGGTCCATGGAACGAGCTTGCGCCAATCCACGGCAAACACCGAATCCGCCAGAAATGACTCACGCTCAGCTTGGCGATACGGTTAAAATATTGCGTTCTGCGGTGATCGATTCAGCTGTTTTGCTGTCGAAAAGTCGCTGAAAAGCACCTAAAATGTGTTGGCGCTTCAGGTAAGGTATTGTTTTATTTGGCCCAGGTGGCGGAATTGGTAGACGCACCAGATTTAGGTTCTGGCGCCGCGAGGCGTGGGGGTTCGAGTCCCTTTCTGGGCACCAAATGAGTAACAATAGCGTGTTGCCGACGGTAAGCTTAATGAGTTGCACGAGTCGGTTTGGGGCATGGGCTCTGTTGCGTTGCAGCGGGGCGGAGTTTTGAAATTTTCAACGACGGATAAACAGATGACGGACACAGCAACGGTGGTGGCGGACTCGGCGGTGGGCGCAAAGAGCGCATTGGAACGGCAAATTGAGGTGACCATTGCCTTGGCGGACATTGAGAACGATGTCGCGCAGCGTCTGAAACAGATGTCGCGTTCCGTAAAAATGGCTGGTTTTCGTCCTGGTAAGGTTCCGCTCAAGTTGGTTGAGCAACAGCATGGAGCCCAAGCGCGTTCCGAGGCCATTGGGGACGCCGTGCAGAAGTCATTCAGCGACGCCGTTCGTCAGCAAAAACTACGCGTTGCCGGATACCCGCGCATCGCGCCCAATACCACGGTGGGTGAGGGCAAGTTGGGCTTCTCCGCAGTGTTCGAGGTGTATCCCGAAATCGTCCTGGCCGACGTGTCGGGCCAGTCGATCGAGAAGCCCGGCCTGACAGTGACTGACGCCGAAATGGACAAGACGCTGGATGTCCTGCGTAAGCAACGTGTTACGTATGCGGAGACAGATCGAGCGTCGCAGACAAACGACCGTTTGGTAATCGATTTCACGGGACGCAAGGATGGCGTCGAGTTTTCAGGGGGCCAGGCCAGCGATTACTCCGTGGTGGTTGGCGGTGGCTCGATGTTGCCTGATTTCGAGGCGCAGCTTGAAGGCGTCAAGGCCGGTGAGAAAAAGACCTTTGACGTCAGCTTTCCGGCAGAGTATCAGTCGAAAGAGCTTGCCGGCGCCGTGGCACAGTTCGATATCACGGTGAAGAAGGTTGAAGCCGCTGTACTTCCCGAGATTGACGCGGATTTTGCGAAGCAACTTGGCGTGGCCGATGGTGATGTGAGCACGATGTTGGCTGAAGTGAGGGCCAATTTGGAGCGCGAGGTGACCAAGCGCTTGCAATCGCGCGTGAAAGAACAGGTGATGGGAGCTCTTCTGGCCGTCAATCCGATTGAGGTGCCAAAGGCATTGGTCGAGGCGGAATCCCACCAGATGGTAGAGGCCGCCAAGCGCGACATGGAGTCGCGCGGGATGGACGTCAAGAACATTCCAGTTCAGCCAGCCTGGTTTGCCGACAAGGCCTTGCGACGGGTCAAGCTCGGGCTGATCGTGGGTGAGTTGGTGAAGTCCAAGAACTTGCAGGTCAAGCCGGAACAGGTTCGCAAGATCGTCGATGATTTTGCCGAGACGTTTGAGGATCCCAGGGAAGTCGTCCGCTGGTACTACTCGGATCCGCAGCGGTTGGCCGAAGCCGAGGCATTGGCGCTCGAAAACAATGTGGTTGACTGGGTATTGAGCCAGGCGAAAGTCACAGAAAAGACCATTGCCTTTTCTGAACTGATGGGAGATCAGGCATGAACAAATTCTCAGCCATGTATGGTGCCCACGATGCCCCTATTCCTGACCATCATGGACTCGGTTTGGTGCCGATGGTTATCGAGACCAGCGGTCGCGGCGAGCGGGCTTACGACATTTATTCGCGACTATTGCGCGAGCGGGTCATCTTTCTGGTTGGGCCGGTGAACGATTCCACAGCATCCGTGATTGTTGCCCAGTTGCTTTTCCTCGAGTCAGAGAACCCTGACAAAGATATTTTCTTTTACATCAATTCGCCGGGTGGTTCGGTGACTGCCGGCATGTCCATCTATGACACAATGCAGTTCATCAAGCCGAATGTATCCACGCTCTGTATCGGGCAGGCGGCCAGCATGGGTGCGTTCCTTCTGGCCGCGGGCGAGAAGGGAAAACGCTTCTGCTTGCCGAATTCGCGCGTAATGATTCATCAGCCAAGCGGGGGCTTCCAGGGGCAAGCGTCCGACATCGAAATTCACGCCAAAGAGATACTCTTTCTGAAGCAACGGCTGAATCAGATTCTATCGAACCACACCGGGCAGGCTGTTGAACGTATTGAACTCGACACCAATCGCGATAATTTTCTTTCGGCTGATGCGGCGGTTGCGTACGGTCTGGTGGATAAGGTGTTGCAAAGTCGGACCGAGGTCGCCCCGGCGGTCGAGCCTTCTGCTTGATCGGTCTTGATTGGCTTAAATGGGTTTGACGGCCTTCCACTGATGGAGAAACTGGCGTGAAAAAGGAATCGGGCGCAGGCGACAAGATGTTGTATTGCTCTTTTTGTGGCAAGAGCCAACACGAGGTCAAGAAATTAATTGCCGGACCATCGGTTTTCATTTGCGATGAGTGCATTGACTTGTGCAATGACATCATTCGTGACGAGATTGTCGCCGACCCTGTTGGCAAGGCGAAAAATGGGCTGCCCGTCCCTAAAGATATTCGTGACATGCTCGATCAATACGTCATCGGCCAGGACGGGGCAAAACGGATTTTGGCGGTGGCGGTATATAACCACTACAAGCGTATCCGGCACCAGGAAAAGGGCAGCGACGGCATCGAGTTGGCCAAAAGCAACATTCTGCTGATTGGTCCTACCGGTTCTGGCAAGACCCTGTTGGCGCAAACCTTGGCGCGTACACTCAATGTGCCGTTCGTGATGGCGGATGCGACGACCTTGACCGAAGCCGGTTATGTGGGTGAAGACGTCGAAAACATCATTCAAAAGTTGCTTCAGAAGTGCGATCACGACGTCGAAAAGGCCCAGCAGGGAATCGTCTATATCGACGAAATCGACAAGATTTCACGAAAATCGGATAATCCATCGATCACCCGCGATGTCTCGGGCGAAGGTGTGCAGCAGGCGCTGCTGAAGCTTATTGAAGGAACCGTGGCGAGTGTTCCACCCCAGGGCGGACGCAAAGTACCGAATCAAGATTTCATCCAGATCGATACGACCAACATCCTGTTTATTTGCGGTGGGGCGTTTGATGGGCTGGAAAAGGTAATTCGCGGTCGCTCGGAAAAAGGTGGCATCGGTTTTGGCGCTGAAGTGTCCAGCAAGGATGCCGGTAGCGTTTCCGATATGCTGCAAGAGGTCGAGCCCGAGGATCTGATCAAGTTTGGCCTGATTCCGGAATTGATTGGGCGCTTGCCCGTGGTGGCGACACTTAGGGAGCTCGATACAGAGGCATTGGTTGAAATCCTGATCGAGCCAAAGAATGCATTGGTCAAGCAATACCACAAACTGTTTGCGATGGAGGGTGTGGAGCTTGAGGTTCGTCCCTCGGCTTTGCAGGCGATTGCCCGTAAGGCGCTGAAACGCAAGACTGGCGCCCGTGGTTTGCGGTCGATTCTCGAGAGCGTTCTGCTCGACACAATGTATGAGTTGCCGTCGCTTAACAGCGTCAGCAAGGTGGTGATCGACGAGAATACCATCGAGAGTGGTGGCCAGCCACTCATGATTTATGCGGATCAGTTGAAGGTCTCCAACGCAAACTGAGCCTAACGCACATGCAGTGCTTGCCGCGCCCCTGATGCTGAAACATCGCAAAAGCAAATTGATCGCCCCCCACTCCCCGACCCTCGCCCCGGGGCG
>Ga0163144_10028976_pt1 | contig 10651 bp, 13 predicted proteins | sample OliLak19BULKMAT1_FD_123175 | JGI IMG/M metagenome (GOLD analysis project Ga0163144, IMG submission 123175) | Freshwater microbial mat bacterial communities from Lake Vanda, McMurdo Dry Valleys, Antarctica - Oligotrophic Lake LV.19.BULKMAT1 | ecosystem: Environmental > Aquatic > Freshwater >...
CGAGAAGCGCCACAACGGCCGCGACCTGATCGGCAATCGTGATCGCTTCACCGGTCTTCGAGGACGCACCAAAGCCCAGAAGGTCGATCGAATAGACGCGATGCTTCGGGGCAAGAGCCTCGGCGAAACCGGCCCAGTCCTCCTTGTGCCCGCCGATGCCGTGGATCACCACGACGGCTGGACCCTCGCCCACCACGGTGTAGGCCAGAGTATGTGCGCCGACGGAAAGGGCTTGTGTCGGTGTTGCGGTCATCGAATCTGTTCCTTGTGCATAAGCGGGGGAAAGGGCGGTGATGCAGCCAAGACCGAGATACAAAGCGGCGAGCAAAGACACCGAGGGTTTGACGGAATTTATGAACATCTGTTCTCCTATCGTCTGATGCAGCCTGGCGCCGGTCGACGCCGGGATATCAGCGCAACACGACGTCGTATCGCGCGCCGGCAGCCGATGGAAACCGGCCGCTACAGTCGAGACTCGGTCGGGGCCGTTGGCGTCTGATCGGGCACACGCCGCGTGGGCAGCGGCCCGAACACATGGTCCCGCACATGATCGTGGATCACCGCGAGCGTGACGGGCTGTCCGGCGAGAAGCCGCTTGACGAGGGGAACAAGCTGTTCCCCCGCAAGGATACTCAGCAGTCCGACCAAAGCGACGATCGGCGGCGCCGGAGAACGGACGTTGAGCAACCCGTAGATCACGCCGACCAGCAGGCCAACACCGAGAGCGACAAGATAAAGTTTCATGTGACCGCTTTCCGCTGGGGGTTGGTGGACGAGGCGCTCAGTGCAGTGGGGATTATGGAAGGCCGTGCCTTTCGGCAACCGCACGCCGGGATCGAAAGAAGCCGATCTGATCCCGCGCGTCCGGTCAACCGAAGCGCTGCTTGCTGCAGGCGACGTCAGCCGGCTTCGGAGGCGTGCTCGCCCAGCATGGCCCGTGCGTAGATCAGGCCCAATCCGTATCCGCCGCCCATGACCTTGGCGACATTGACCACGGCGTCGTAGGTTTCGGCCCGCGCCCAATCCCGCTGCAGTTCCAGAAGGTATTGCAGCGACGTCATCGGCCGTGCACCGGCCTGGATCATCCGTTCCATGGCCCGTTGATGCGCCTCGTCGCTGACATCGCCGCAGGCATCGGCGATCACATAGACCTCGAACCCCTGGTCGATTGCCGACAACGCCGGACCGACGATGCAAACGCTGGTCCAAAGCCCGCCCAGAACGATGCGGCCCTTGCCGAAACCGTTCACGCGAACCGCAATCTTTTCATCTTCCCATGTGTTCATCGTCGTCCGATCGGTGACCGGGACATCCGGAAGGGCGGCCTTGATCTCGTCGAAAATCGGACCGGAGAAGGACTTTTCCGCCACGGTCGTCAAGATCGTCGACACACCGAAGACCCGGGCCGCGTTCGCAACCAGGGCCGCATTGTTCCGCAGCATCACGGCGTCGATCGACTTGGTGGCAAAGGCCATCTGCGATTGATGGTCGATCATGATCAGAACGTGGTCGTGGGGGGCGATCAAGCCCTTGCCTGGGGTTGCGGTTGCGGTGGTCATGTTGATCTTCCTCAAAATTTCTGGCCCTTTGGGCCGTCCAGATTGACGCCCCGACCATACCTCGGTGGGCACAGTAACTGCCGTCCTGGTCCTGCGCCGCACAATGCTCTCAGACCTTGGGTCAGAAAATCGTCGCGCGCGGTTGGTGCCTTGCTGCGATTGCACCGATCTTGCTGCGTTCCGATTGTCAGGGTTCCTAAACACAGCCGCGTTCAAAACATTGCCTCAGATGGACACTGAAGTCGCCTGCATGTGGCCCGAGCCCTGAATAGCAAGACAGTGACGAACTTGGGCAGTTTCGACGAACGGCAGCGGCAGCGATGTAGGCTTGCGCAAACAGTCTTTGGAACTTCGCCCTTATGAATGAAATCACTTGTCCGACGTTATTCGCATGGGCAGCCTTATGACAAAGAAGGGCTCGCATCGGCTGCCAAACGTTTTTCCACAGCGTCCCGTACCCCGTACTGTTGTTCGCAGCGAACCGCGCGCGCTCGTCGCCTCTTCCTTAATCGTTACCGCTCAAAAAGTGGACGACTGACGGACCAACACTCCGAGAAGCTCGCCAAGAATCAGTCATTCGATCACGTTTGCGCGACTTTGCTTCGCTAGGGTCGACCTGACCGGAGGATTTTCCGGGCTGATGATCAACGCAGGTGGGCGCGCTCTTGCAATTTCGCACCCCTCCCCCAACATGTCACGCTATCCGATCAGCATAAGGTTGCTGGTGATCCAGCGGATAAGCCATTACCGTTCCAAAGGGGTTCGATATGACCGCACTGCCCGCACGCAGGTGGGAGCAACCGTTCGCCAGCTTTACGGATTTTTACCGGTCAACATATGGTGAGAGTCTGGTCGAGAGCCGGGACGTGGCCGTGTTGTCGGCCGGTATCCTGCATGGCCAGCAAGGTGGCGGGGATTGGTCCGATGCTCCGACGCCCGACCTCGTCATTTCGACGCAAAGAACAGCACGCTCTGCTGGAGAGGCAGATCTGGGTGCGGGTCGATTCCGGCTGACCGCTGCTCCGGGTCGCGGGATCGTTGTGCCGGCTCAAGCAGCCACACGCATAATCAGAGATCGTTCGCATGAAATTTTGGCGTTCGGGATTTCGTATCGAGCTCTCAAGGCATTCGCACCCGCAGCCCTCCCCGAAGATGGGCATTTTGGTCGTCTCCATGCCGAAGAGTTCGAAGACTCGTTTGTTCTAGCCTCGATCGAACGGCTGTGGGCAGAAAGCCAAGCCGGAAATCCGCACGGACGGCTGTTTGCCGAAGGGGCCATGTTGATCTTGGCCGCATCCCTTCTGCGCCTCGCCGGTCGTCCAACTGTAAAACCTGTCACAAAAGGCGGCCTCGCACCCTGGCAAGTGCGGCGTTCCACAGAGGCGCTCAGCGATCTTATGCCTGAGAACACAAGCCTGGTCGTTCTCGCGCGTGATGTTGGTCTGTCGCCTTTTCATTTTGCGAGGGCGTTCAAAAAATCCCTTGGCATTGCCCCGCACCAGTACCGAACGCAACTACGCATCGAAAAGGCATGTCGTCTTCTGCAATCAACCGATGCTTCGGTGACGGACATCGCATTCAAGGTTGGGTACGAAAGCTCGCAGGCTTTCGCGCGCGTCTTCGCCCGGGAAATGGGTGCCGCGCCGTCCGTGTGGCGCCGAGGCCGGGAACAATAAGGTACTCCGCGATCTTCGGACAGATTTCTGGGGGGTAGCTCAAACCAGGCGCGGACTAAAGATGCACGAGCTTGTCCGGCCATCGCGTGGGCGCTGCCGGTCAGATCGGCGCTTGATTTGCCAGCCATTAAGGGGCTTTGGTCAGTCTTGGTCAGCGCTTAAGTGAATTGAGAACAAGTGTTCACTCTCGGCCTAGATCACAACCGCCGGCGTTAGATCGGTTGCCGCACCACCCGTGATCAGTCCAGCCGCCACGTTTCCGGCACCCAGGCATACGCCTCTCCTTTCCGCTCCACATAGCCAAAGCCGGGAAAAGGCAGATGGGTTGCGGCGATCAGAAGTCTATCGGCCGAGACGCGGTCAAAAAGGGTGCGGCGTGTTGTGACAGCCAGCGCGGGATCGCTATCCACAATGCTCGTGGCCTGGGGATGCACGAACTGGAACGCGGAGAACACCACCGCATCGCCTGCCACGATCAGCTCGTCCGACCCTTGTGCAAGATGGAAACCGCGGTGCGCGACAGTGTGTCCGGGCAGTGCGACGGAGTGGATACCCGGCACAACTTCGACCTCGCTACTGAACGGCGAAAGGCGGTCGCGATACGCCGTTGCGACGGCTCGTGCGACCGAAAAGAACGGCTTGGCAATGTCGGGCGCTGCGCTTTCGGCGGCGGGGTCCGTCCAGAAGGCCAGTTCTGCGGTATCAACATGGATCATTGCATTGGCAAACGCCGCGCCTTCGGTGCCCAGCAATCCCCCCACGTGATCCGGGTGAAGGTGCGTCAGCAGGACATCGGTTATGCTGGCCGGATCAATGCCCAGTGTCTTGAGCGTTTCGGCAAGACGTCCGGCCGTAGGGCCGAAACTGGTGCCCGCGCCGCTGTCGATCATTACCCGCCGGTCGCCAGTCTGCAGGATGTGGCACGTCACGGCGGCCGTGATGGTGGCCGGGTCCGGTGAAAAAGCGGCGGCCTGGTCGGCCGCAATTTCCGCCTCGCTCAATCCTGCGACAAAGCTGGTAGGCAGCGTAAGATAGCCATCTGAAATGGCAAAGAGTGTCCCGTCGCCGAAGCGGCGCGGGTAAACCGACGGAAAGGTCTGCACTGCGGTCGGAGCGGTCTGCGCGCGCAGCGGTCCTGCTCGCAGAAGGGCCGGAGCGGCGAGGGTGGCGGCAATGCCCGTGGCGATCAGCGCGCGGCGTGTCGGGGCGAATTGGTTCATTTCATTTTCCATGTTTTATGATGGCTTGGTGCCGGACCTTGGCGATCAGGCGGCGTTTGCGATATCCGCCTCGGCCCTGGCGATCGCCGCCGGGGCATCCCAGGCAAGGCCCTCGGCGCGCAGGAACGTCACATCCGGGATGCCGAAGAAGCTCATCATGTGGCGCAGATAGGGTGCCAGGAAATCCTGGGGTGCCTGATGCCCAGAGGTGTAGATACCACCGCTTGCCAGCAGAAACACGGCGCGCTGCGCGCGGGCGAGGCCACGCTGCACCCCGCCTTCATAGGTGAAGGTCAGGCCTGGACGAGCCACATGGTCGATCCACGCCTTCAGCGTGGTTGGCACCGTGTAATTGTACATCGGCGTGGCCACGATCAGCGTATCAGCCGTCTGGAACTCGGCGGTCAGCCGGTCCGAGAGTTCCAGATCGCGGGCCTGTTCGGGAGTGCGAGCCTCTGGCGGCAGAAAGATCGACGTGGGGAAATGCCCGCTGAGGTGTGGCAGGGCGGTTTCCGGCGCTGCCAGATCGCGGACGATCACCGTTTCGTCCGGATACATCGTCGCGCGACGGGCAAGGTATTGGGCCAGCATCTTCCGTGACACGGACAGGTCACCGGCGGGGCTGCAGCTGAGAACGAGGGCGGTTGTCATGGGGGGCTCCTGTTTGGGTCAAGCGTCAAGGAAGGTGGCGGCGTCGGCGGCGAACCGGTCCGCATACTGGAAGTGAAAGCCGTGCCCCGCGTCGGGGTAGATCACCAGCTGCGCCCCCGGGATCTCGCGGGCGAGGATCACCGAGTTGATCGCCGGGCAGGCCGCGTCGCGGTCGCCGTTGGCCACCAGAACCGGCGCGGCGATCTCGGGCAGGCGCGCATACCAGCCACCTTCATTGTTGATGAACCCCAACAGCGCGGTGAACTGCGTGCCGACCGTCTCGGTCGTGGTCTTCATCTCCTCGGCCGGGCGACGGGCCGAGATGCGCGCTGCGGATGCAGCCCCTGCGGCAAGACCCGCTTCGGTGGGAGTGAAGAACAGGAAGGTCAGGTCTTCCACCACGTATTGCGGTTTGCCCGCAACGGCCAGCCACGCCTCGGACGCTGGCGCGAACTCGGAGGCCCCGCCCGGCGGGTTGGTGCCGGCCAAGATCAGTTTTCCGACGGCATCGGGGTGGCGCAGCGCAAGAATTTGCGCCGTCATCCCGCCCATCGACCAGCCAATGATGTCGGGTCGATTAAGCCCGAGCGCCGTGATGACGCGAGCCGCGATGTCGGCGGCTTCTTGCAGGTTTGCGGGAGCTGTGCCGGTGCTTTCCGACACGCCAAGGCTATCGAACAGGATCACCTCGCGACCCGCGGCAAGAGCGTCCAGCAGCGCCGGGTCCCAGTCATCCATGCCGCCACGAAACCGCTGGAGGAACAGAAGAGGTCTGCCTGCCCCGAAACGCCGGTATGCAATCGTGCCGCCCGCGATCTCGACGGTCCGGCTTTGCGCGGAGAGTGTGGGGCTGGTGAAAGCCAGACCGGGCTTGGTTCGCAAGGTAGAAACGACGGCTGTGGCAGTGCCGATGGCCAGAAGGGCGCGACGGTTTAGCATAAGAGGTCTCCTCAGTTGACAGTGGGGTTCATTCCGCCATCAACGCGCAGGTTCGCGCCGTTGATGAAATCCGACAGCGGGCTGGCAAGAAAAGCCACGGCGCGGGCGATATCTTCGGGGCGGCCCAACCGCCGCGTGGCAGAGGCAAAGGCATGCGTCGCGGCCTGTACTTCGATCACGTCCCAGTCGTTGCCCCAGCCGAACTGGGCGGCCATGCCCATGATCAGCGGCTCTGTCGCCGGCGTGCGGATCAGTTCGGGCGAGATGGTGTTGACGGTGATCCCGGTCCCCGCCAGCACCCGTGACAGGTTGACGGCCTGATTGACGTTGGCACTTTTGGTCAGCGCGTAGTGCGGAAACCGCTCACCCGGCATGTCCGCGACAACCGAGCCGAGCATGATCACGCGGCCCCAGCCACGGGTCTGCATGTCTGGCAGAATGCGTTGCACCATGCGGAAGACCGAATTCACATTTGCCTCGAACAGGGCGGTTCCGTGGTCGGCGGTGTCTTTGCCAAACCACTGACCGGGTTCGGTTTGGTCGGGGCCAACCAACACGCCCGCGTTGTTGACCAGAATGTCGATCCCGCCAAAGGCGGCCAGCGCCGCCGTGGCCGCCGCGTCCGCCCCGGCATCGGTTGACAGATCGCCTGTTACCCCTGCGGCGGCCAAACCGGCACCTTGCAACTCCTTCACCAGATCATCCACTGCCGCCTTCCTGCGCCCGTGGATCACCACCTGCGCGCCTTCTGCCGCCAGCCACCGCGCCGTTTCGGCCCCGATGCCACTGGACGAGCCGGTAACCAGCGCACGTTTTCCGTTCAGTTGCAGATCCACCGCAATTCCCCTATCATGATATCTATCATCATTGTGCTATTGATTACATCCATCATGTTTGCAGTCAACCGCAAAAACGAGGCAGACCATCCATGAAGGTATCCGCAGAAAAGAAGGCGCAGCACCGTGAGGCGATCCTGGCCGTGGCGGGGCGGCTCTTGCGGGAAAAGGGGCCGTCGGGCGTCGGCGTGGCCGAGGTGATGGCCGGTGCCGGGATGACACATGGCGGGTTCTACGGCCACTTCGCGTCACGCGAGGGGTTGGCGGCCGAAGCGCTGACACTGGCGCTGTCTGAAACGACCGACTACCTGACAAAGGCGCTGTCCGAAGGCGGGTTGGATGAATTTGCCGCGCGATATCTGCACTCTGCGCATCTGGATGAGGTCGCCCGCGGCTGCCCCATCGCGGCCACCGCAACAGACATCCCGCGCCAGCCCGCGCTGATCCGTGAGGCCTTTGCCAAGGGGCTGCGGGATTACTTCGATGCCGGTATTCCACCTGACGGAAACCGCGCAGCGACGCTCGCCCGAATGTCGGCCCTGATCGGCACACTGATCCTTGCCCGCGCTGTCGCCAGCGACGACCGCGCCCTTGCCGAAGAACTTCTGGACGCCGCACGCGCGGGGTGACGGTCAGGGATTGAGTTCCCGGGCAACGGGGTCGGCTCCGCCTGCAATCAGGAACGACAAGAGATGCGCCGGTTCCACCTGCATCATCCGGCGAACAAGCTCTGCCTTGGCAGGATCGGACAGAAACGGGCGGCCGTCTGCCAGCACCTGAACTGCCGCGCGGTACGCCTCAAGATAGGCAATCTGGCGGTCCATCGCGCGGGGCGGCACAAGACCCCCGTGCCCAGTGGCAAACAGCGTCCCGGGACCGGCGTCAGCCTGCAGGCGTCGCACGGCGGCGAGGAAGCGCGCGCTTTGCCCCTGATACAGCGACAGATGCGTGCCGACCATCACGAGATCGCCAGAGAAAACAACTCCGGGCAGGCCGGGCGTCGTCCAGACCGTGTCGGCGCCGGACTCGGTTTCGCCGAAATCGCTGGCCAGAAGGGTGATCCCGCCAAGATATATGGGCTGGTCAGGCGCGATCAGCCGGTCGGGCTGCGTTCGTCGGGGCTCGGTCTCCCCTTCTCCGATGAGGCCCGCGACCACCTTCGCCATCGCGGCATCTGTGGCCATCATCGCCTTCGCAACAGCGGGCGTCGCGACCACCGGCACCGCCGCACCATCCAGCATCGCCGTCAGCCCGAACGTATGATCGGGGTGCGCATGGGTCAGCAGAACGCCAGCGAGAGGCTTGCCCAGACCGGCCAGCCACACCGCCGCAGCCCGTCCGTCAGACTGACGGAAGGGCGCGTCGATCACGACCAGCGCCTCAGGCGTCTCGATCGCAAAGATGTTGCGGGCTGCCCCGGCAAGGGGAGACGTCCAGGCATGCAGCGTGGCGGCGGGCTCGATCATTGCGGCGGGCCTAAAGCTCGGACGTGGTCACGCCGCCCTCGGCCTTGTCCAGCCGCCGGATTGTATGTCCAGACGGAGCCGCGAGATAATCTGCGACCACCGCACCCACCTCTTGCGCGGTCAGTGAACCTTCGGGAAGCTGTGGCATCGCCCGTGTCCGCACAAGCTGGCCGATCAAAAAGCTCGCGATGCGCGGGCCCTCTGCATCGGACTCGGCGATCAGGCAGCGGGTCAGCGCCAATTGCGCAGCAGCCGAAATGCAGAGCGCTGATGAGCCTGGAATGCCAAGGGTCGCTGCAAGACCATTGATCTGGACAAGGGCGGAGTTCGAACCCTTCAGAACCGGAAGCACCGCCTGTGCGAGTGCCAGATGGGCGAGGTAGCCCGCGTCGTTCACCGCATCGAGAGTTTCGCGTGGCAACGCGCGCACGGGCGGACCCTGCCAGAACCCGCCCAGACTGCTGACGGCCGCGCTGACACCCGCACGCGCCGCCGTTGCACGCAACTGATCCTGACCCGTCATGGACTGAAGATCCGCGACAACCCCTTCGACCTGTCCCGACGCCCCCAGGCGGGTTTGCAGCGCCTCCAATGCCTCCGCCGAGCGGGATTGCACCAGAACACGGGCGCCCCGAGCCAGAAGCTCTTGCACGATGCCCTCACCCACGCCGCCCGTGCCCCCGGCAACAAGAATGGTGCGTTCAGTCAATCTGGCCATCATGACCTCCCATTTGTTTAGTGATGCGGAAAGAAATAGACGTACTTGCGCACGACTGTCAATCCATTTATTTTCGAACCACTATGAAAATAGCTGCCCCAGAAACCAAGCCGGCCACACGAGGTCGCCCTCGCGGGTTTGACCGTGCTGCAGCGCTTGAAACGGCGTTGCGCCTCTTCTGGCGGCATGGCTATGAGGCGACGAGCATCGCCGATCTCTCCGCAGCGATGGCAATCGCCCCGGCGAGCCTTTATGCAGCTTTCGGCGATAAGGAGACGCTGTTCATTGAAGTCCTCGGTCTTTATGTGACCGGCCCGGCCAATTACGCAGCGACGGCTTTGGCAAGGCCCGGGCTGCGCGAAAGCCTTCTTTCCCTGATCGACGGGGCGGCTGAAGCGTTTTCACAACCCGACTGGCCGCATGGGTGCCTGGCCACCCTGGGCGACACCGGACTGGGGCCGCGCTCTGGTGCAGTCGGCGCGCGCATGGCGGGGGGGCGAGCCTTGTTTCACCGGATGATCCGGGACCGGATCGTCAAGGGGGAAGTGGACGGCGACATCGCGTCAGCCGTTGAGGCCGAAGATCTGGCGCACGCTGTACTCCTCGTGCTCTTTGGGCTGGCGGTTGCGGCCCGCGACAACCTTGCGGTCGCCGATCTCAAACGCGCGGGTCACATCGCGCTGGCCGGGAACCTCGCACGGCTGGGACTAGTGCCGTCAAACGATTGACGCGCGACACTGCCCGTATCAGCGCCCGCTCATCCCTCGACGGCTTTTCCGATGCACGCATACAGTGCGGTCACACCATCAGGGCATCTCGCAATGAGGTTGTCGCCCAACTCGCCGGTGTCGATCGCCTTGATGGCTCCGAAGTAGCCCTCCTGACGATCGATCAGCAGAATCGCGGCGTTCTCAACGCTGAGGCAGTCATGAAGGCCGTCGGAGCGGGTATCGGTCATCCGGTTCATTTGGAATTGATCGCGCCCTGATCCCACAGAGCCCGTCCTGCACAGTCGGATCATGCCTGAAGGCCACTCGAGACGCATATTCCGGTTTGTGCGTTCTTCATCAGCTTTGTGCCGATGTGCGCGCGGTCCCGAAAAGGAACTTCGGACGGCAATCCGAAGGTCGATAAGCGTTCCTGCACCGCAACAGTCGGTTTAGGGACGCGGACCCTCATCACCCCGTAAGTGCGAACGGTCAGCCCAACGTCTCGCGGCGATAGTCGGCGGGGGTGGTGCCCACCTCCTTGCGGAACACGCGGGCAAAGGCCTGACTGGATTGGTATCCGCAGTCGGAGGCGATTTCGGTGATAGACATCTTTCCCGCCAGCAATGCGCGGGCACGTTCCATCCGGGTCCGAATGAGGAACCTGTGCGGCGGAACGCCAGTTGAAACCCTGAACGCCCGGCAGAAGTGGTAGGGGGACAGGCGAACCGTATCGGCCAACCTCTGCAAAGACAAGGTGCCTTCATCGCACGTCAGGATCATTTCTCGCGCGATCCTCTCCTGCCAAGGCGCAAGCCCACCTTGGCGTGGGACCAACGCGGGCCCCGACATAAGACGCGTCATGAGTGAAAGCGACAG